>ENA-OSEO01005963-OSEO01005963.1-sediment-metagenome-genome-assembly--contig:-NODE-5963-length-11277-cov-3.725536_pt1 | contig 11277 bp, 10 predicted proteins | sample MGYA00237883_ERZ534232 | MGnify/ENA metagenome assembly ERZ534232
AGGATTTGCAGAACACGGATTCTATCCATAATGCGTCGGCTGGGTTGGAACTTGATGGCCTCGATAGTTTCTAGCGAGAATCTCCCTATTCGCTAAATTCTGGTGAACATGCGCAGTGGCAAGGCCAAATAGGAACCACGTACCCTTTGAGTATTCCCAACTTAGCCCTGCAGAGCCTGTCGCTAGTGCAGCAAACAAGCAAATCCATAATAATTTTACTATTCGTATTGAGGAGTTAGAGGAAAACAATATCATGATAGGAATACTAATAAACACCATCAATCCAATAATTCCCAATTCAGTAAGAAGGGAAACGTATGAGCTATGCGCTGAGGAAAAGTTCGTCAACGGTACAACTACAGTCCCAAATGCACCGGCTCCAGCTCCCAACACCGGTCGAGCGTTCCAGGCTTGAATCCCGCCTGACCAGGCATCCGTTCGCCGGGTGAAATCTCCCCCCCGCAATTCCTGGTGTATGGTTTCGAGGCGTTCGGCCGGAGGAAGGTCTTGCACGTATTCCCACACTCCCCAAAGTGACAATAGTATCACGACGAAAACGAAGATCCGCCGTAAGACGGAAACGTCCCGGTGCATAGTTAAGGTGCCGATTGGTATGAATGACATGGCTACCAGGAGGGTTAGGAATCCGCTCCTTGATCCAGTCAAGATCACGGCGAACATGGCTGTAGGGATATAGAAGCGGTTAACCCACAGCGCGACAAATCGTCTTGACTTTAAAGACAGATACCATGCAAAAGGTAATCCTAAGGAAAGATATAGGGCTAGTTCATTGAAATCAGATCCTTTTGCACCGAAGCGAAGGGTCAATCGACGTAGATCATTGGAATTTTGAACCAATAGATATTGGTGAATCGTCATCATTGCAGAAACGTAAGCGCCTAATACAAACGCCTGCATCAATTGACATTGTCTTCCTTCGTCAGGAGCGAATTCCCATATCAGAAATACCATCCCCAACAGCTGAACATACGTTATTATTCGTGACTGGGTCCGATCTGGAGCCAAACTCCAGAAGAGACTTAACATAACCCAGTAGACGAAAATGAGCATTAGGCCATGAATCGGAAGATAGCGACGCGTCTTGCGAATCGCAATAATAGCAAGGACTCCAAATCCAAACGCGGCCATTCCGACGGCTCGACTCAATGTGCCAACTTGGCTAATCGCTACATTGTCTTCCCAAGGAATTGTGAAGACAAACATCAAAAGGGTTAAGAAGGCGGTCGATGCCGCCGTGATATGAGTAGGCATTCGTTCAGATTTTCTTGCTTTTTTGAGCTGCATATGAGCACTCAGGAACTAGAATGTCCCCAATCAGCTGCACCAGTCTGTTTTTACGCGCCATATCTATGATCCATTCTTCAAGCTGGGATGAAGTCTCAGATGGGTGGCGCAGTTCCCAACGGTTCAAAACTTCAGCAAATCCAGCTTCATGTAACAATCGATTAGCTTTCGCTGGTGTCCACCAGTTTATTGCAGGACTTTCGGTATGCCCAATCAACTCAGGGCGATGGGATTTTGCCCAGAGCATAATCGTGCGTTTGAGTCGATCCGGATACCAACCAAACAATGGAAAGCCGTCGATCTCACTCTGTCGAGGGGACATAGAACTTGCCGAATTGAACCAGAAAATCCCGCCAGGTCGAAGCACACGATATATCTCCGCTAGAGAACGTTCCAAATCGGTGACATGTTCCATCACACTAGTGGCAAGTACAACATCAAAAAAACTGCTTTCGTAAGGAATATCCTCTGCTAGCCCGTCTTTGAGTACAATCTCAACGCCTTCCCGAGCTGCTAGTTGATGTGCTATGTTGCGAGCTCCACCGTCGGGTTCTACACCATACGCTATATGTCCCATTCGCGCGAGTGCTATTAATGCACGTCCCTGCGCCGAACCAACGTCAAGGATTTTCAAGGATTGATCTTTAGGGAGGCGTGTTTCTAGGCGAAACATAACCATTTGTATCCATTTCTCAGTTCGAGGCAATCGTGCATGGGCTTGTTCTAGCGAAAGAGACTCCGCCGCTTGTCTGAGTGTATTCCTACGGCGAATGAGTAGTTTCATATGTTTTCCCTTTCAAACGATAGGGCTATTTCTCTATCGAAATACGTTTAAATCCGTGGTTTACTGAGTGTAGCAAAGAGGCGAACATACTGTTGAGCGATTACATCCAGATCAAACTGAGTCTCAACTCGTGCGCGCCCAGCGACACTAGTTCGCTGAGCCAATGTTGGGTCATTCAACAATCGGAGCAATGTGTCAGCGTAACCTTCAGGTTGTTCGGTCGCAAGCAGGAAACCCTCGACTTCATGACTGATTAGATCAGTTGTGATACCTTCAAGGCGACTAGCTACGACGGGTATGCCAGAAGCCAACGCCTCGGCAACCGCATTTGGCAATCCTTCCTGCCGACTTGGAAAACAGAAAATATCTGCAACTTGAAAGTATTGCTCAACATTATCGACATGGCCCAGCCAATGTACGCGTGATGCGCAACCATTCACTTCTAATTCGTCCCTGAGCTGCGAAAGCACTTTCTCATACGTAACTGGGTCTCCAGGTTGATCGAAGGAGAAGGTATATTGACCCGCCAATAGTAAATCAACATCATCTAGTTGCTGTGCAAGCCAGATGAACGCGCGCGAAATAATATCGATCCCTTTCCGCGGCGTGGCAAAGCCTACGAACAAAATATAACGTCGGTCGATTTCCAAACCTAAAGTCTGCCGCAAGGTTGCACGATCAGTTCGCTCTATTGGATGAAACAAGTGCGTATCAACACCAACTGGTATATGTACGAGCTTGTCACAATCTTGCCCACTTTGTTGGTAATCATCCGCTAGCGCAGTAGAGAGAGCGATTATGGCATTAGCTAAACGATATGTTGCCAGGTTACCGAGGTGCAACAATTTAAACTTGCGTACCATCTGCTTCTGGGTATTGGGATCATCTCCGTCAGCCATGGTCATCCGAATTACAATAGGGATACCGCGCAGATGCGCAACCAAGGCCGGAACAAACCAGAAGGGATCACTTGAAATGAACAGTAATATATCTCCCGAACGGCTATGGCGAGTTAGGTGCCAAGTGCATAATAGACCAAAGGAAAACTTGCTCAAAACATGATTGAAATGATTGAGGATTCTCCAAATTAGCCTGGGTGTCTTGAGCAATTTACCCCAATCTATTCGTGGTAGAACGGGGATATATTTGATAGTGATGCCGTCATGTTTGAGTTCACGACCGCGAAATTGGGTTGACTCGCGAAGTGCCGCAGTCATGACCGTTGCATCGAAATCGTGCTTGATGATTCTTGAAAGCAAACGATGCGTCTGAATTGCTGCTCCTGTCGGTATAGGATAATAATGGCGTGTGATCACCCAAATTCGTGCTTTATTGCTCATATTGCCTCTAGATTGGGACAAGATTGATGGTAACAAGATTACTCGAGTAGCAAGGCGGCCATATTTTTGACATGCTCTTCAATCGAAAACACAGCCTGTACTCGCCTGTGTCCATTGTCACCCATTTGCTGCCGCAGCCCTTGATCGGCTAATAGAGTAACTGCATGCTCAGCAAGAGACTCTTCGTTTCCGGGCGGTGATAACAGACCTGTTTCACCGTGAATGACTATTTCTGCAATACCGCCTGATTGTGGTCCAACCACCGGTTTTCTAGCCGCCATCGCTTCAATTGCGATACGGCCAAAGGGTTCAGTTGGGCATGGATGTACTAAGATGTCTATGGAGTCCATCATTTGTGGAATGCCATGAACTGGGCCGCCCCAGGTGAAGTTGTCGGTTAGTCCCAAGGCATGTATCAAGGCATTTAGCTTGTAAAAGTAGTCAGCTTTTTTCGTCGCTGCATTGGGTATGTTGCCAAAATGGACAAAATGCACATTTGCGTATCGGTCTTGTATGAGCTTGGCTGATTTAATAAATAGATCATGCCTTTTCCAAGAAGCATTTAGGCTCGCTATCAAGGCTACAATCAGTTTGTCTGGCGGTATGTCTAATCGCTCACGGAGTTCCAATCCGCGTAAGTCACCTTCATATTCAGACAGGTCAACCCCATCCGACACAAGACTGACTTTGTCCATACAACCGTGAGTCCTGAACGGCGTTGCAATGTAGTCCGACATAACGATGATAGTCTGGGACAAATTGTCAGTTGCATTGACAACGATATAGTCAGGGTAGAAAAGACGGGTATTACCATTCTTGCCGAAGGTTTCTTTGATGTGCCAGATGTGGGGAATGTTCAATACTTTTGCGGCGAGGGCGCCCCCTGCGATCATCAGACTACCGGTGTAGATTTTGTCCACTTTCCAGCGATGAACAAGGCTTCTAAATTCATTTATAGTGCGCAGATAGAAACCTGAATGCCAGAATTCTCCCAGAGTAGAGCGAATCTGATATGGTACTGGCAGTTCGGAAGATGGTCTGACCCATCCGCCGCCCATCGGAACAACCATAACTTCTTTGAAGAATCGCTTTAGTGTTTCGAGTTGTTGTGCGTTTGGGGCGCGTGGAACCACCAAATATGCTTGAATTTCATTTTGGGGAAGTGCTGCCACCAATTGTAGCACTCCGGTCATGGCGCCGCCCGCGGTGTTTGGAGAATTCATAGCAAACAGGATGCGTTGCGGCATTACTGTGAGTTCCCTCCAAAGCGAGAGTGGCAAAGTGTGCGCATCGTATCGTTTCCGGTCCGGGCAAAATGGGATAGGAAACGAAGAATGCAACAAATTGGCCACTTTTGGGCGTCCCCCTCGCGTAAACTCCACGCTTCGCGCACGTTTCCCAATTGGTCAGCTAGCTCCAGCACACTCAACCATTGACGTGCCAGTTTGTCTTCCGTGTTCATGGCGTCTCCTCTCCTTCTCGTGATCTTACCGCTTGTTCGGAGAGAAGGTTTAGAATACACTCGAAGAAAAAGAGCATCGCAAGCGGTTCGACGATTGAAATCAACTATGCGATGCACACAAATGACCGTCGCAAACGACTGCAAATTCGAAGGTAACTTTTTTGTGCGCGCGGGTTGAATGTGTTATCAGCAGTGCCTTATTCTTTGGTTTAGGCGCTGCAAAATATGCCTGCTCTTTTTGCCCAAGAGCAACTCTGTCAAACAAAGAAGAGAACTTTTGTTTATTCCAAAAGATAGTGACGAACAATACGCCTTTATAGCTTTAATGCTGCTGGATTTTTCTTCTTTGAGAGAGCATGCTAGTTTTAGCCAGGCATTTTGAAGTTCTTTTCGCAGAAGAGGAGATGCTTCTGCAGAATTCGTCTGCTGTGCATAATCAAAACACATGTTTAGAGCCTTTATATGACTCTTCCAATAATCCACATTGGGTCTCGACAGATTGCTGTCAAGTCTATAGCGTCGCGTAAGGACTTTCTGGGAGTAAGCTATCCTATATCCTCGAAGGCCTAGATCCCACCACAGTACATGGTCTTCTGCATTCCTTAGTGATTCAGCAAACGCATGGCTGTTACCATCTAGGCATTTTCTTCTCAAGATAACCGTTGGAGTTCCAATATAGTTCGAAATCAACGTACTTTCAGGAAAACCCTGCTCGATTTCGAGAAATTCGGGGGAGAGAATTCGTGTCTTATTGTAATCAAGAGCAGCTTTGGAATGATCAAACCACTTTTCTCTCGTCTGGTGCTTGACATCAATATTTTCAAAGTCACTAAAGACGATATCAATTTCGGAATGCTCACGGAGGAATGAGACTTGAACGGATAGTTTGTTCTCCAGCCATTCATCATCCGAATCCAAGAAAGCAATAAATTCTCCGCGAGCATGAGCTAGAGCTCGATTTCTTGCATATCCAGCCCCACGATTTGGTGCGAAATGATAGTGAATTCGATGATCGCCAAACGCTTTTACCACCACTTTCGTATTATCAGTTGAGCCATCATCCCAAATTATTAGTTCCCAGTTCTGATAAACCTGTTTGCGTACAGAGCAAATGGCTCGCCTTAAGGTTTCAGCACGATTAAAAGTAGGCAAAATAATGGATACCAGTGGAAGGTCACTATGTGGATCAATCACTGAGTTCGCCCTGCGTTCAGTAAAAATCTCTCGATCTGATCAATGTAACGAGTAAAATTATGGTTCGTTTGAACATATTCCAATGCGTTTTGGATCACTTCTTGATACATGGCAGGCTCAGTGATGAGCTTTTGAACAATCTCCTCGATAGCGTCCCAGTCTTTGGGCTCCACAAGAAAGCCTGTTTTGCCGTGTTGAATGATCTCCCTCGAGGCCTCCCCTCCGTAGGATATTACCAGGCAGCCGCTTGCCATTGCTTCTAATGGGACTCTCGACAATCCGGTGTGATGATAGCTTGGGAAAAAACATATGTCATTTTCTCGATATAGCAGAGCCATTTCTTGATAAGAAACCTGAGGCAATATGGTGATGTCGTTATAATCAAGTTCTGTAATTCTTGTCATGAGAATGTCGAGGTATTCTGCTTCCGCCCTTTTGCCAACGATCAGTAATTGAGTGCATATACTCTTCTCCCGCAGATGAAGATAACAATCGATTGCATCGTTCACACCTTTACGGGATTCAATGCGACCCGGAACCAGGATTTTGACGGGGTTACCTAAATGTGACCGGGGGGGAGATTGAAACATTTCTCCGTCAACTGCTGGGTAAATCACCCGGCGATTCAATAGAGGCACACGATTGTCTTCAGCATGCTGTAAAGCGTTACTGTTATTGAAGTAGGCAGAAATCGTTCCGGGCCAAGCCCATCTTGCCTTGAGTAACCCCCGGCTCAATATCTGAACGATTATCCTGATAGCAAGCTTGGAGATTTTTTTATAGATGATCGGGCTTGAACTGAGCCATCTATGATGACACCATGCATATGTAAGCCCCCACCCGCCCTCATCGTATACAACAGGAATATCTAATTGCGCGAGGTAAGGATAAAGATAGCGTGTGAAGTTGATGACGTGGAAAAGATAGATACTTTCTGGAGAGAATTCCTTGATCTTGCGATCCAAGAAACGGATATCTTGATAACTGTAACACAGCATTTTCGACACTGGAGTGAAGGACCTAATTTCGTGAAAAACCCTAAATACACCCGGTTCTACAGGTGCTGGGCTGTTATCCCCCCACCTTGATGTGATTATCTCTATCTCATGGCCTCGCTCCGACAAACCACCTGCAATATCCTTGCATCGAAGTTCATATCCCCCTGAGTGGTCGGGAGGATAGCCATAGGACAGAATAAGGATCTTCATATTCATTTTCCCAACTTATTTTCACGAAGTAGTGTTCCCCATTCCCAACCGATAGCATTTTTTCCCTATTCTTTCCAGATAATAGCCTGTAAAAGCCATCAGCCCTTTGATGGCGCCTTGGTGTTTGGAAATCTTTAAGAGAGATGGTCGATTTCTGCTCAATTCGCAGTGATGAATATACTTCCGAATATCCTCGCCCGTCTCCCAAGGAGAGATAAGCAGGGCTGCCTTCTCTTCAAGTTCGTTACATAGTCTGTTTTCTTTATATAGCTGTGGAAGTTTGTCGATATTAATCTCGACCTTTCCACGATGAGCAAGTCCCTCGGCTAGCCCTGCCAGAGCAACGCGATAATCAGCATCGAAACGCGCTAGTTCTCCCCAATAACCCATGAATTGAATCAACATGCTGACAGGATGTTTGTTGGCAAAAACGAATGATTTTCGATAAATATCGCGATAGTATTGCTCATAGTCGTGTAAACCGGCGGTAAAGTCCTCATAAGCGATTGTCTGTAAGTTGAATCTCTCTTGCATCAACTCCGCGATATGAGTCTCAGGTCTGATATGTTCGTTCCCATCAAAGAGGGTTGATGCTTGTCTGAACCATGTCGTCTGGTAGATGTGAACCCCCCCATATCGTGTTGGCCTGAAAAACTTATCTTGCATTTTGGGATTAAACTTGAAAAGGGTATCTCCCTGCTTTTGAGCCAAGAATTTTAATGTACTTATGGAATCCTCGGCGAGCAAAACATCTGCATCAATTGCTACGGTCCAAGATAAGTTGTTGTCGAGTCCGATCTCAAACGTTCGTTGAACAGCACGCGTGAAAGGAACCTCGCTGATCGTGAAGATGTTTTCCGGGGGGATTTGCTCCTCAATAAGCTGTCGACACAATTCTGTTGTGCGTTCGCCGACCGTTCGAAGGATCACCGTAACGTCCGTTTGTTTCAATTCTCCCACATTGCTCCCACATCTGTTATGGATGGCGCACTACTCGGCACACAACGGAAGCTCACTTGTAGATTTTGATATACATATCGTAGCCGTCGTTGAAGATAAATTCGTGTCTGTAATCGGACAAAAAATCTGCAAAGGTTTCAGCGGTCCAGGAGTGATAATCCAATTCATGCTGAGGGCGATTTGACACATTCGGAGTCGAGATAATTGCGTAATGTCTCATATTCTGGCCAATCCACTCGACGAGCTTGTCAGGCTCAGGAATGTGCTCAATCACCTCATGACACACAATGTAGTCGAACGGCTCCTGCACTTTCAATTCAAACACGGATTCTGCCGAAAACTTTAGCTCACCCGCTTCGTAGCGCTTCGCCAATGGACGAGGGCGGATATTTGACTCTGACAACAGTCTTCTGATCAGTGCTGGGAGACCACTTCCATACAAAGCTTTGCGGACCATCACATCAGCCAGTTTGATGGCATACGCATTGCTATCAACACAAAGCACATTTAAACCGTGCTCAAATAGCAGGTACGATAACACGCCATCGCCCCCACCAATATCCAGGACTGTGCCCTTTCGGGGGAGATACAAGCGTATCATATGGAGCTTGTCTTTGTAGGAGAACTTATTGGTTGTATACCAACCCCAGTGATACGCTCCGCGTTGTTCATACTTGTCGAATGGTATGTTCTGCACTGGCAGCGATACTGTAGAGATCATTTTCCTCTGGCTTTCAGAAATAACTCGGTGGATACTAGTAGTTCCAAAGCTCGACTGCAGTCTGAAGATGTCTCTAAATGTAGTTTCAAGACATCTTTCGGATCAAACCAATCAATAATCTGGCGAGAGCATAGATCCTGTATCTGGTTCTTAACCAACATCTTCAGGTCATCACGAAAGCGAATTCCAGCAGCAAAATCAATGTAGTTCACCCCAGGATCAACATGCTGCTTTTTCCTAGACAGTTTCACCGGAAGCCTGCGTTCAATAGTACTGCGTAGACGCTTTTTCCAATAAGGTTCATTCAATCTATAACCACGACTATTTTTCGTTGGCAATGAAAACATTTTAGGAAATTCATGAACCAGTATTTGCCGGTACAAATGTTGCTTTTGCCTTTGAAACAACGGCACCCGCAAAATGAAATTCACCCATGATGGATGTAAGAATGGAGTTTGATACGTGTAGCCAGCTATCATAACCGTCGGCTTAATATAGGAACATTGACGGTATGCAAAATCGATCAGCTCATATAGAGTGAAGTGTCGATTGTTGCCCTGGAAGATCTTCGTTACGGCCTTTTCAGGAAAGAAGCGGGGAGAACATAAATCCATTTGTGAGTAGTGATTTTTCTCCGCAAATACGGCGATGACACTATCCCAAGATTCCGTAAGATCGCAAAGGTGTGACCCCGAGAGTGGGTCCCCCATGAAACCACTCCAATAAATAGCCTGTTTACCAAAACACTTAGGTATCAAGTAGTTATAATAGCCCTCGAGAAGAGGAATGGGGGCATTGACAATACTTGTGTACTCTAAAATACTATCCAAATCTAGGGTTACCTCTGTAAGGTCAAAGGATACATGCTTTGTTCCAGCCTTGCGTGCAACCCTATTGCCGATCTCATAATCCCAAGTGCCGGGAGTGCCATAAGTGATTGTATGAAGGGTGAACGCCTCAAAATGCTCCAACAAATTAGCCAATATAGTGCGCGAGTCAAGGCCTCCACTGATGGGTATTACATGGTCACCCGAAGGGATATCAACAAACGCCCCCTTAAGCGCTGATATCCCCTTACGAACTAACTCGTGTTCATCACTCTCGACTATGGGTTCCGGTGAGAGTGTAGAATCAAGCCAATTTGAGAATTCGTATGCCGTTTGGGCGTCAGGAATGTAGCCATAATAGAGAAAGGTCGGCAATTGCGAAATATCAAGCATTTGTAGCTTCAGCCAATTCCCATGAATGGGGAACAAAAACAACACCGTGCTTACCAGAGATAGGAAATTCCCCTGTGCCAAACACGTTGCCTTCTATCACATTGAATTGCAGGCAGTCGCTGATCGAGTCACTCACCTCATCTTCTACAGATGCCCATAGATGGACTCGGTACTCTCCTTTCAACAAAGGAACTGAAGGAATATGACATACAAACGCACCTCTTTTGGGCACTAGCTGAAAATCATTTCCTGTAAACTGGGTTGCCATTGTGAATATGTATTGGCCATGTGAATTGTCTATTCGAACCGCAATTGAAACCCGCGATAACGCTGAATCATTGGTGGACGCATACTCAATGTGAAACTGCGCTTTTTGGCCTGCCTGAACCTGATCAACCGGAATCCCCTCTTTGTCAACAAGCGATATCGCCGTGAAATGCAAAACACCACTTCCGCGCCGATCCTTTCGTTCCGAAAGACTGGCTTGAGTTCCCATATATCCAGTGTTTGCCAAATATTCGTTCACTATGTCATCAATTGATCCAAAAGCCTGTGTTTTTCCAGTTGTGAGCAGCATACCACGTTCGCAGAGCTGACTAACTGCCGCCATATTATGGCTCACGAACAGCACTGTCCGGCCTTCGCCCGCTACATCACTCATCTTGCCCAAGCATTTCTTCTGGAACTGCGCATCACCGACAGCCAGCACTTCGTCCACGACCAGAATCTCCGGCTCCAGGTGCGCAGCGACGGCAAACCCCAGGCGCAGGCCCATGCCGCTCGAATAGTGTTTGACCGGCGTATCGATGAAGCGTTCGACCTCGGCGAAATCCACAATCTCGTCGAACTTGCGGTCGATCTCCTGGCGGGACATACCCAGGATTGCGCCGTTCAGGTAAATGTTCTCGCGGCCCGTCAATTCCGGATGGAAGCCGGTACCCACTTCCAGTAACGACCCCACGCGCCCGTACACATCGGCGTAGCCCTCAGTCGGCTCGGTGATACGCGAGAGAATTTTGAGCAACGTGCTCTTGCCCGCTCCGTTGCGCCCGATGATGCCCACTACTTCGCCATGATGGACCT
>ENA-OSEO01005969-OSEO01005969.1-sediment-metagenome-genome-assembly--contig:-NODE-5969-length-11268-cov-3.917702_pt1 | contig 11268 bp, 9 predicted proteins | sample MGYA00237883_ERZ534232 | MGnify/ENA metagenome assembly ERZ534232
CCGCCCAGGCGGCAGTCCCCGCCAGCGCGCCCGAAACCGCGAAATTGGTGCCACAATTGGGATGGATTGCCAGGGATGCTTCTCCGCTCCGCAGGCGCTGCAAAGCTTCTTCCACCGTGAACTGCAGTTCATCGGTGGAAACTGTGCCAACGACCCAAAAACCCTGCATATCCGAATAACCAGCCAGCCGCGCGCCTGGATATTTTCGATTCAGCAACTGCAGTGTGGCGTGCTCCAGGGCATGATTACGCCGGACACGGGAAATCGGCCCCCATTCAAGAATACTGCTAAGCTTTGACATCAATCACCTCTCTGGTGTATTCTTTGATCTGGTTTCTATATTGTACTATCACTAAGTCAAAACCATGAAACAGATCGTATTTTTAGATCGCATAGTATTGCTGACGTAAACTCAGATGATACCACATTGGCTGCTTCAAACATGCGTGTAGAAGCTGTCATCAAAATGTGGTAACCTGAATGATCTGGCAAACCCTGTTTATGGGACTATAATTTGCTATACAAGCCTGAACAAGGAAAACGAATATGCGTTTTAAAATTCACAAAGCTTCAATGGATGACGCGCCGGGGATCGCCGGTGTGCTGCGGGAGCTGGGCTGGTTTGAACCCATCAACACGGAAACTGAAGCGCAAACCACCGAGCGCGTCAGGCTGCACCTGCGATTATGCCTGATGGATGACAGTCACTCGATTTTTGTCGCCACAAATCCAGACGGCACAACCCTCGGGTACGCTTCGGTGCACTGGAACCCCTATTTATTCCTCCCCGGACCGGAGGGTTATATCTCAGAACTTTTCGTCCAGCCGGAACACCGGGGGCAGGGTATCGGCACACAACTGCTGAAAACCATCGAGCAAGAAGCACGGCAGCGCGGCTGTTATCGCTTGATGCTGATCAACAACCGCACGCGCAAATCTTACCTGTTGGGTTTCTATGGAAAAAATGGGTGGGAAGAACGCCCTCAGATGGCAAATTTCACCCTGAAACTCGAAAAGGATGGTGTATGAGCGCTCTTATCTTGACCTTAATCCCTGAACCAATTGCTGTCTGCCGCGCCAATGCTGATGCACCTTTCCCCGATTGGCTGCCGGGCAGCGGCTTCTGGTCACTCACCAGAACAGCGGAGGAGCTTTCACTGGTGATCAGTGAACATCTGGCGCCTCAAGACTGGCAAGTTGAAAGCGGCTGGCGATGCCTCAAAGTAGAAGGACCGCTGGACTTCAGCCTGACCGGGATCCTTTCCGCGTTGACCGCACCGCTGGCGGCGGCAGGTATTCCCGTCTTTGCCATTTCAACTTATGAGACCGATTACCTGCTGGTCAAACAAAACCATCTGGAAAAAACGCTGGTGGTGCTGGCGCAACACCACTTTAACGTAAAATCCTGAAATACAACAACGCATCCAGTTTTTTACCTGTTATCACCTGGCACTGGCGCAGTTTTCTCCGGTTTTCGGATAAATCCGGACATTACTGCAAACACAAGGGGGAGCACAGCCGAAACCATTAAAGCTGGTTTGTAACTGCCCATCAGGTCTCTGGCAATACCCAGGGGCATCGGGCCTAATGCCGACCCCAGCACAGTAATGGTGGAAGCCACCCCAATGATACTTCCCAAATCACGGCGGCCATAGTAATTGGCCCAGACCACCCCGGTTACCGCCTGATTCAACCCCGTTGATATACCCATCAGGACACCAAATATCATCACGGTCTCATTCCCGGTCAGACCAGTGGCAAGGAACAGTCCCGCGGAAAGCGTTATCAGACTGGCTGCCAGCAGAAAGCGGGGTGGAATCCGGTCCACCAGCACACCGCTCACCAGGGTTACAATGGCCGTGACCAGGGATATTGGTAAAAAAACTGAAGCAGCTACAGATGGGCTCAGGCCATTATCTCCAAACAAGCTGACCATGTGGAAGAAAATGGCTGCCCTCAGCAGCGTGCTCAAGCCTGTACTCAAAGATATCACCCAGAAAGCTGGTGTGCGCAGCGATTCGCGCAGCGACCAGCTTTCTTCCATTTCAATCTGCCGGAACAACATCTTATCCTGTTGTGGATTCCGCGCGCCATCTGGCTGCAAATTGTACAGCTCTGGTCGGTTGCGAAACAGGAAGTACACAAGGGGAACCAACACCAGCAGCATGGCAAACCCAATGTAAAAATAGGTGTTGCGCCACCCATACCGGGGAATCATCCAGTTCAACAGGATGGGCACACCTCCTGTACCCAGCATCGCGGTGAGCACACCCGAAATCCCAATCACCAACCCGCGGCGGCGTACCCACCACTGATTAATCACATTCTGGCTGACGATATTCATACTGCCCTGTCCAAACAGGCGCAGGGTCACAAAACCAACCGCCAGCATCACCGGGCCACGTACAAAACCCATAAAAATACAGGCCAACCCCAGCATGGTTCCCGCCACACCCACCATGGTACGGGACCCGTGCCGGTCTATCTGGCTGCCCACCAGGGGCAGCAGCAACGAAGCGACCAGGGTGCCTCCGGTATACAGGGTGCTGACCACAGACCGGCTTAAGTCCATATCTTTAATAAAATGTTCGGTAAATATTGCAACCGCATAAGTCAAACCCGGGCTGCTGAGGATCATTCCCAATGTCCCCGCGAAAACGATCACCCAACCATAATACACCGGTGAACCGGAAACCAGCCTGCTGGTCTGCTTTTCATCACAGCGTTCCGCGCGCGCTTTCAAGCCTTCTCTCCCAGTCACCAGATGAGCTTACAAATACAACCAGCATCATCTTATCGGATTATTGACATTCTGTAAACCATCCAAATGGATATCCAAATTTATTGCGACCGCGACCGGTTTCACATGATACAATCCATTTTGTGGCTTTTTGTCTGACAGACATCCTTCAGGGTAAAATTACCTTGTGAATAGAACCGGATACGGCTATGCCGGTTTGAATCGCAGCGCGCCAGACACACAGTAAAAATAATCCGACCGGCAGAAAACCACTCCGCTTTCTGCGGTCTGAATGAAAACATGGAGAGTCATGACACAAGAAATTTTGCCTCTGGGTAAACTTCCACTTGAACTGTTGAACCAGATTTTATATTCAAACAAAATAGAAGATGAACGCATCATCCTCGGCCCGGGTGTTGGAATCGATTGCGCGGTGGTGGATATCGGCTCGCGTTATTTGGTTCTGAAATCCGACCCAATCACTTTCGCCACCGATGAAATCGGATGGTATTCCGTGCAGGTTAACGCCAATGACCTGGCCACCACCGGTGCCAGACCCTTGTGGTTCCTCAACACCCTCCTGCTGCCGGAAGGCAGGACCACCCGCGAGGACGTCCTGCGCATCAACCAGCAGCTGCGCGACGCCTGCGCGTCGCTGGGGATCATTGTCGTTGGCGGGCACACCGAAGTAACCCACAGTATCGACCGTCCCATCCTGGTGGGCACGCTGGTTGGAGAAGTTGAAAAGGACCGACTGGTCACCCCACGTGGCGCCCGTCCCGGAGACCGCATCCTGCTGACCAAAGGCATTCCCATTGAGGCTACCTCGATCCTGGCAAGAGAGTTTCCCAACCGCCTGCAAGCGGTACTGACGGAAGCCGAACTGCGGGAAGCGGCAAATTTCCTTCACAACCCCGGGATCGGGGTAACGCGAGACGCCAGCCTGGCCCTGAACGCCGGACGGGTGACAGCCATGCACGACCCCACCGAGGGAGGGCTGGCCGCCGCTCTGTGGGAATTGGCAGAAGCCAGCGGGAATGTTTTAGAAGTAAAGCAGGAAGCCATCCATATTCCAGAGCTTTCCGGTAAGATTTGCGCCTTCTTTGGGCTCAACCCGCTGGGAACAATCGCCTCCGGCGCGTTGCTGATGACAGTCGATCCGCAGGACGCTCAAAAGATCCGCGCCGCTCTGGAAGATGCCGGTATCCGCTGTACAGAAATCGGGCAGGTTGCCGAAGGAGCGCCCGCTGTTTACATCACCGCGAACAGCGCCTCCAGCCTGCTGGAACACCCCGAACAGGATGAAATTGGCAAAGTGTACACCGATTAACTTATTGATTTAAATCGTCGATTAAACCCGGTCGTTAACTTACCGGTCATTTATTTCATTGAAAAAGGAAGGTTATTATGAACCATACCGATAAAGTCGTTGTTATTACCGGCGCGGCCAAGGGAATTGGCAAAGTTACCGCGCAGATATTTGCCAGTCAGGGAGCGAAAGTTTCTTTCTGCGATATCGACCAGCAGGCCGGCCTGGAAGCCCTTGCCGAGCTGCAATCAGCCGGATACCAGGCTTACTTCCAGAAAGTGGACATCACCAGCATGGAAGATATGCGCGCTTACGCTGACGCGACCGCCGATGAGTTTGGCGGGATCGATATTCTGGTGTGCAACGCGGGCGCGGGGATTATGGGTACCTTCAGTGAGCTCTCGCTCGAAGATTGGAACCGGTGCATCAATATCAACCTGACGGGCGATTTCATCGCCTGCAAAGCGGTAGTGCCGCACCTCCTCAAACGCGGACATGGTGAGATCGTAATCGTCTCCTCCGCCTCGGCCCTGACCGGCACGGGCGCCGGCGCGGCTTACGCCTCCGCAAAGGCTGGGGTAAACGGGTTCACCCGGGCCCTGGCGCGCGACCTGACCCCAAAGGGGATCATTGTGAACGCGGTTGCCCCCCGCACCATTATGACCCCCCTGATGAAACAGATCTTTACCCCGGAAGAGCTGGAAGCTAAAACTCAGGAGATTCCGCTGGGACGCATCGGAGAACCGGAAGACGTGGCCCACTGGATCAGCTGGCTGGCATCTGAGGAGTCGGATTTCATGTGCGGTGAGATCGTCATGATTGACGGCGGACGCACCTATCTCAGCTAACGCTCCAGAAAGTGTCCTTGATGGCGGATAACATTCCTACCGCGCCTTTCGCGAAATCTTACTGGGTGGTCCCGGGCTGGTTCCTGGCTGGAGCCTATCCTACATTGCTTTATTTTGAAGAGCAAAACCGAACCCGGATCGGGAACTTGCTGGACGCAGGCATCCGGGTCTTCATTGACTTGACTACCCCTGGCCAGCTGGAACCTTACGAATCAATCCTCTATGAACAGGCGGGCTGGCACAATGTTGAAGCGCAGTACCATCGCTTTGCCATCGAAAATTACGACATCCCTTCGGAACAGAACATGGTGGTCATCCTGAATATCATCGACGCCGCGCTGCAGGACGGACAAGGGGTTTATGTTCACTGTTGGGAAGGGATCGGGCGCACCGGCACTGTAGTGGGCTGCTACCTGGCGCGGCACGGGATGACAGGCCCAGCCGCGCTGGAAGAAATCGCCCGCCTGCGGAAGGGCATGCCAAACGCCTGGTTACAATCACCTGAAAGTGACTCGCAATTTAAAATGATCCTTTCGTGGGAAAACGGAAAATAAACTTTCTCTGACAACGAACCAGCCCCTTCCAGATGGAAGGGGCTGGTATGATTTACCACGCTTTATAACTTTCTCCCCCTGTTTTGAAGATTTCACTCAGTTTGCAAAAACGCGATCGCCTGGCGCTGCTCGTCATGCATGACGATCTGTAAATAACTGGCTTCACGGTAATCCGAGACCCGGATGAGACGCAGGGCATTCTCCATCCCTTCATCTACCTGAAGCCACTCGTCCAGATGGTTAGGGGTATCATAGAAGAAGCCCCGGTTGAAATAAGCATGCTGGTCATCGAGCATGATCGCCAACGGATAGATTTGCGCTTCCATTAAATCCTGGAAGAAGTGTGTCCCCAGAGATGGCTCCGGTTCCGGTCCAACACCTTTCCCGGCCAGCTCCACCAGCACTTTGGTGTTGAAAATATCGGCGTAGCCAATCGGCACCCCCAGATCAGAATTGGAGCTGCCCCAGCGCCCCGGCCCCACGCAGATAAACGCCTTGTCCGCCATGGCCTTGTTCAGCCTTCCGATGGTGCGTGCCAACTGCTGGCGGTTGGCGAGCGTCGGCAGGGCGAAGTACGCCTCTGGCGGCACAAACAGCACATATTCCACCCGCTCCACAAACCCTTCCGGCACCATGAAATGGGTGGAAAAGATGATCTCTTCGTCTTTCAAGCCAACAGGCAGTGCCACCTGCCGGGTCTCCATCAAATGGCTCTGCGGCCGGCACTGCAGAACCGTGATGCACAGACTGGGCTGGCGCGACTGCAGATTTCCCAATTCAAGCGTGAACTCCATATCCACCGGTGAGCCGTAATGATGCTCCAGAGTCTGCAAAATCCGGCGCATATAATCCGCGAAAGGTGTGCGGCGGAGCAGCTCATCATAGGTGACCACCAACCGTTCAGGATCTTCTAAAAGCGCGGATTGGATTGGTAAAAAATATCCATCTTCCTTAAGTTGGGCGATGTAGCGCAAAGGCCCGTAGCGCGAGGAAATCACCTCACCCACCGGGAGAGTCTCCAAGCTGTTCTTTTCCAAATTGATCAGGTCAACATAGCGTTGTGAATAGCGGCTGATCTCATCCACATCTTTTGAGGGACGCAATGTGGGATGGCTGAGGGCAATCAGGCGGGGATAATCATTGCCCACCCGGTCCACGGCCCGGGTTCCAAGGCCCCACACCATGCGGATGAAGCCGTCTTCCCGGGTGATCTGCGGCGCCCAGCGGTACATGTTCCGGCTGAAAGCCACCCCGGAAGCGTGCGGGAGGTAATATCTGTCAAACTTTTCACCCTGTACCACCTGAATCAGGACAGCCATACGCTCATCATAATCCAGCAGTCCCTTGCTGCGCCGGTAGAGCAGGGCGTTGGGCTCGTGGGTTGATCCATAAACATGGCCGATCCCGCGGATCAACGCTTTAAGGTTCTCTTCCAGCATTCCCTGATTGGGCAAAAACACACTGTCGTATTTTCCGGCAAACGAGGTGCCAAAGTTATCCTCCAGCAGGCTGGAGGAGCGGACAATCAAGGGCCGCGGCCCCACACCGACCAGCAGGGAATTCAACCGCTCTTCGATATCCGGAGGGAACTGGCCGTGCTCATAATCATAGAGGATCTGCGGGTAATCGGAACGCATCTCCTCTTCGGTTTTGTACTTCTGGTCCATCCAGTGAAACAGGTTGTTGATGGAAATGAAAGAATAGAACTCATCCGCTCCCACAAAATAAGATTCAGCGGAATTCAAACAGGCTTTGATCTCCGGGTCGGAGACTTCGTTGAGCAGGCGCACCGCCAGCAGCATCCCGGCCGCTTTGCCGCCAATCCGGCCAAACCCGATCTTGCGGCGGCGCACTTCCACCAGATCTGAAACGGTCAGCCATTCTTTGGCCACATTGATATAGCGCAGCTGGTCACTGATCAGGTTGCGGATCAGGACAACTTTACATTCTTCCAGGCGATGTTCATACAACGTGCGCTCTTTAGGGGGCATATTCTCAATCGTCATGGCCTGCTTGATCACCAGCTCCAGCGGTTCAAGCTCCGGATTGAAGGACAACAGCAGCTCTTTTTCCGCGATACCGCGCTCGCTGAATGCCTGGGTGACAATCCGCTCAAATTCTTCAAAAGAGAAATGCTGGCTGAACAGCAAGTCCGTCAGATGGTCGCGAATGCTGGCCAGCCGTTGCTCCCAGACCTCCGAGGTCTCCTCTCCATAGGGATTAACCAGACCTTCCCGCCGCTGAGACAGGATCGCCATCCGGCGCGCTCGCGCTTCAAAGGCCGGCCGGGTGATGACCCCGCGGGCGACAATAGCCTTGCGCATGCGTGAACGGATCTTTCTGGCCAGAATCGGGTATTGCTCCAATGCCAGATAGATACTGAGCAAGCGATGGCGCTCGGTGGGGAGTCGTTTGGGTTCGGGCATAACAAGAGGTCCGGTCATGGCTTATACCTTATGGAAAAGCATCCTGAATCTATAAATATTTTACTCCCTTCCAAACAGGAAGAGAGTAAAGATGGTTTGCTTTCCTTAGCTTTCCTTGAGGGTGAAAATAGCGCTTATCCCAGATGCATCGGCATGATGACATGCACGAAATCTTCATCGCCAACCTGCTTCAGCATACCCGGGGTGTTGTTGGCGTTGGTCTCCAGGGCCACGTGCTGTTCCCGCACCACGTCCAGCAATTCCCGCAGGAAGCGCACATTGAAAGCGATCACCAGTTCAGGGCCTTCCACATTGGCTTCAATCACCACTTCACTCGATCCGGTCTCTTCAGACTGCGCGGAAATTTCAACCTGCCCCGGACCGCCTTCGCCGGGTTTTATGCTCATCCGGATCACATTATTGCCCTCACGAGCGATAATTTCGGCCTGCTTGCAGGCTTTGAGGAATCCCGCTGTGGGCAGGATGGTTGTGGTTTTACAGGAGCGGGGGATAATCGCATTGTAATCGGGGAAGTTGCCTTCGATCAACTGGGAAACCAGTTCAACATCATCCAGATGGAAAAGAACCTGACCCCGTCCAGGGGGGATCACCATTGAAATGGTGCGGTCGCCATCAGAAGCGATTCGAGAAAGTTCATTCAGGGCGCGTGCCGGTATAATGGCTGACATCGGGTGGCTGATCGGATCAGGCAGCTGAGTCTTACGCACTGAAATCCGGAAACCATCTGTGGCGGCCATGGATATTTCTGTCTCTTTGACCTGCATATACACACCCTGCAGCACCGGGCGGGCTTCATCAGTCGATGCCGCAAAAGCCACCTGCTGAATCATCTCCTTGAAATCAGCGATATTCAATTCAATTCCATTATCCAGATCCGGTACCGGCATGGGCGGGAATTCCTGCGCGTCAATCCCTTTGATATCCGTATGGGATGCCCCACAGTGGACCATCAAAGTCTGCGTTCTCTCATTCAACTCGAGCTGAATGGTCTCACTCGGAAGTGTGCTGACCAGGTCGCCAAAAGTACGGGCAGGTACTGTAATTGATCCTTCTTCTTGAATCTGCGCGCCGATCCAGCACGAGATGCCCAACTCAAGATTTGTGGCCGAAAGGCGTAACCGGCCTTCGTCGGTTGCGACCAGAATATTGGCAAGTACTGGAAGCGTGCTGCGTGGTGAAACAGCCCGCGAAACAATGCTCAACCCATGCGACAGCTGTTGTTGTGAGACAGAAACTTTCATGATCTGCGACCCTCTTTGTCAATTTTTAATCCGATAAAACCAGTATACAACGAAGGTTAAAAATTTGCCAGTACAAACAAACAGTAAAATATGCCTCGGCTGCCCTTCGTCGAAAATCTCTTCTACAGGTTCAAAAACAAAAACGCTCATCGATGATACAATCGTTTTTAATGAAAAAGAAGGACCCTCAGCTGGATAAAACGGATTTGCCGCTGGACCAGGTTGTCCAGGGTGATTGCGTCGAGGTGATGAACAGCCTGCCAGAAAAGTGCGTTGACCTGATCTTCGCCGACCCGCCCTATAACCTGCAGCTCCGGCAGGAATTGCTGCGCCCTGACCGTTCACTGGTGAACGGGGTCAATGACGGATGGGACCAGTTCTCAGATTTTTCCGAATATGATCATTTCACCAGAAACTGGCTGGCCGCCTGCAAACGCGTCCTCAAAGACACTGGATCGCTGTGGGTGATTGGCACCTACCATAACATCTTCCGGGTGGGCGCCACCCTGCAGGACCTGGGTTTCTGGATCCTGAACGATGTCATCTGGATCAAAACCAATCCCATGCCCAATTTCCGCGGGGTGCGCTTTACCAACGCGCACGAAACCCTGATCTGGGCGCAGAAAACGCAGGGCCAGCGTTACACCTTCAACCATCACGCGATGAAATCGCTCAATGATGGATTGCAAATGCGCAGCGACTGGGAACTGCCCACCTGCACCGGAAAGCGGCGCCTGAAATTGAACGGTTCCAAAGCCCATTCCACCCAAAAACCGGAGCCGCTGCTCTACCGCCTGCTGATGTCCAGCACCAGCCCTGGAGATATTGTGCTGGATCCTTTCTTTGGAACCGGCACCACAGGGGCGGTCGCCCGCCGCCTGGGGCGGCATTGGATCGGTATTGAACTGGATGAGAATTATGTTGAGCTGTCCCGCCAGCGAATTGCCGCAATTCCCGATAACGACCTCCCCGAACAGTTCTTCGCGACCCCCAACCCCCGCCGGCAGCGCCGCATCCCCTTTGGCGCGCTGCTGGAAAACGGCCTGCTGGGCCCCGGGCAGACTCTTTTCTTTGGCGAGAAGGGGAAAATCACCGCCCGGGTTATGGCGGACGGTGCATTAGAATATAATGGCCAGCGCGGTTCCATTCACCAGATTGCCCGCCTGATCGAAACCGGACCGAGCAATGGCTGGCATTCCTGGTTTTACGATGATGACGAAAGCGGCCAGCGCCGTCCGATTGACACTTTAAGACAAATTTTACGAAAATCCTTAGATTGAGAGTAAAAAATGACCCTATCCAATACAACTTATTCGCAAAAAATTTGGAGCAAAGCGGACCTTTTCCTTGCTCCTGACAGTCCTGAACTGGAAAAATCCTTTATAGTTCTGGAAGAAATGACAGCCTCCTTTGAGGAAAAACGCGCATTGCTCACAGAAAGTCTTTCCAAAGAAGATTTCCTGAAAATTGTGCGGGATTTGGAAACCCTCAGCCGCGTCGCGTACCGCCTGGAAGCTTATGTCAGTTTGTGGTTCTCAGAGAACACCCAGGATCAGGCCGCGCAGTCCTTGATGGCCCGGGTGGATCAATTCACAGCGGAGCTGGCCAACCGCACCCTGTTCTTCAGCCTGTGGTGGAAACAGCTCCCGGACGAACCCGCCCAACGCCTGATGGCAGACAGCGGCGATTACCGCTACTGGCTGGAAGAGATCCGGCATTTCAAAAAATACACCCTGACCGAAGCCGAAGAAAAGATCATCAATATCAAAGACGTGACCGGCTCCAGCGCGCTTAACACCATGTATGCCGCCATGACCAACCGCTATACCTTTAAGTTGGAAGTGGATGGCGAGGTAAAGGAGTTAACCCGGGGTGAGATTTCGGTTTACGCTCGCCACCACGACCCAGATCTGCGCGCCCGCGCCTACCAGGAGCTGTACCGGGTTTACGGTGAGGATGGCCCCATCCTGGGTCAGCTTTACCAAACCCTGGTGCGCGATTGGCGCAACGAACAGGTTAAACTGCGCGGGTTCAAAAACCCCATCTCCACCCGCAACCTGGCCAACGACCTCCCGGATGAGGTCATCGATATGCTATTAGATGTCTGCCAGAAAAACGCGCCTGTTTTC
>ENA-OSEO01005971-OSEO01005971.1-sediment-metagenome-genome-assembly--contig:-NODE-5971-length-11267-cov-3.531993_pt1 | contig 11267 bp, 10 predicted proteins | sample MGYA00237883_ERZ534232 | MGnify/ENA metagenome assembly ERZ534232
ATAGATTGAATGGGTCGAGAATCCGATTCAATATGAACAGTTAAGGAGCATCGGTATGCCAACCTATCCCTTCATGCCGGTCGATGTATTGATAACAGCCCAAAGGTGTCCGTGAAACCCAAGGAGGTTCAAAATGGCCGAAAAACAGATTGACTGGGTCGATGTCATCTTAAAGGACGTGGTCAGGGCCGCGACCTGGGGAATCATCCTGTTGGTCATCCTGACCCTGTTTTTGAACGTCGTAAAGCAGGATATCAAGGAAGCCATCGATTTTGGAGCCAAACGGATCGTATACGAAGCGGTTCGGTTCGGCACGGACCCTTTCCTGATCGGCAAGGGAAAACAGCTCGTGAAGGAGGGGATCGAATATTCGGTGGATACGGCGGGCCGGAGGTACAAGAAAATTTTAAATCAGACCCCGGGTGGACCGCCAGTCGGTACGACCGGTCAATGCGAAAAGACCGGCGGGCGGTAGGAATGAAAGTCATCGCTTGGCCGGCGACCCATTTTTGACAACCGCATGTGGGTCGAGATGGCAATGATAACTCGAAATAAGCCATGGCCGGGGCTGGAGATCTGAATCGGCAGGAGCCGGTGCGGGGGCGGCCCTGGGGCCCGGGATTGAGCATGAATTTTCGGCGGGTGCGTTTTGCGGCAATCTGCGGGCTCCTTCTTTTTGCGATCCTCACCGGTGGGTTTATCTATTTTTCCCCCGTGATCATCAACACCCCGGTGGTCAGGGATAAGATCCACACCGCATTTTCCCAAGCGCTGGGGGGGGAGATCACCTATGAACGGCTGGATCTTTCCTTTTTTCCGCTTCCCCATCTGGTGATCCGCCGGGGGGAGTCGAAATTCGGGGATCGGTCTTTCTCGACATTTTCAGCCATTGCGGTTTATCCGAGGATCTATCCCCTGCTGTTCGGAAAGCTGGCGTTTTCCAATCTTACCTTCGATTCTGTCCATTCGCGGCTTGTTCTTCCTGAAAAGATCGGCGCGGAAGTTACGCCCGAGGTCCGGTCCCTCCATGCGCTTTGGCAACAGGTCCATCCCGTATTGGCCTTCATGGCTGAAACAGGGATCCAGGATCTGACGGTTGAAGTGATCGACGGAAGCGTCGAGGTGTATCAGGCCGACCGACCGCTGGTTTTGCTGGAGGATGTCAACGGGCGGATCGAGACCCCCGAAACGGGGCTCGAATACGGTTTTAACTGCCGATCAAATTTCTGGGAAGGACTCTCCTTCAACGGGAAAGTCGGGGAAAAGGCCGAACGGGTGGACGGCAGGCTGGAAGTAAAGGGGTTGCGGGTCGGCCGTCTGTTCGATCAACTCGTACCGGCCTTCCCGATTCGCCTCAGCGATACCCCCGTGAATGCGACCCTCCGGTTCGAGACCGACGGCAAGCGTTTGTTGAAGGCGGCCTTTGCCGGCGGGATTCCATTGCTGACCCTGCTTCGGGACGGCGGCCGGCTGCCGGTAAAAGCGCTTCAATGGAACGGGTCCATCAGCATCGACGGTTCGGAGGCCGAGGTGCTTTTGGATGCGGTAAAAGGAGAGTCCCCGAAGTTTACCGCCTCGGGGAAACTTGCCCTTGATCTGAACGGATCCAACCCCCGGTTTGAGATCAATGGAAAGGATGTGGATGTCGCCTCGATTCGGCGGGCGGCCCTGTTCATCGCCCCGTCGGACAAGGATGTGAAAGACGTTTTCCATATCCTTCGAAGCGGGCAGGTGCCCTGGGTTTCCATTGTTTCCCAGGGAGCCGGGATCGACGAACTGGATGATCTTGAAAATCTGCTGATCCGGGGCCGATTGACAAACGGAGGCATTTTTATCCCCGATGCACTCCTGGACCTCACCGAGGTGGAGGGAGAGGCGGACATATCCCAGGGGATATTGGCGGGAAAAGCTCTTTCCGCCCGGTATGTAACCTCCAGGGGCGAGGGGGGGACCCTCACCCTGGACTTGAAAAAACGTGAAGGGCCGTTTCATCTGGAAATCGATGTGGATGCAGACGTGGCGCAGCTGCCGCCGGTCTTGGAAAGACTGGTCGATGATTCGTTTTTTCGGGAAGAGCTCAATCGCATTCAAAATGTGAAGGGAAGGGCAGAGGGCAGGTTGATCCTGGGGGACACACGATCGGTCATCACGCCCCGGATCGAGGTATCGAAATTTCAGGTATCGGCCGATTACCGGCGCTTTCCCTTTCCCCTGGAGGTGCGCGGCGGTGCTGTTGTTCTGAAGGGGAAACGGATCGATCTTGCCCGGGTGGCTTGCACCGCTTCGGTGGGCGGATTGACCGATATCACCGGAAGCATCGACTGGGGAAAGTCCCCCGTGATGTCCTTTCGGATCGGGGCCTCGGCATTTGAAATGGATCGACTCTATCCGTGGCTTCGGTCCATCGGGGGGGTGCAAAAAACCTTTCAGCGCATCGATTCTTTGCAGGGAACGGTATCGCTGGCAAGCGCCGAGGTGCGGGGGGATCCGAAGCGTTTTGGATCATGGCGGTTTCAAACCACCGGCAGCGTCGAGAAACTCCGGATCGGTCCGGCCCTTTTGTCTTCCCCTCTTTTCCTCGATGGGGGGACCTTCCGAATCGGCCCCGAACAGAGTTCGTTTGCGGACATGAAAACCCGGCTGCTGGATGCATCCTTCACGGCCAGCGGCACGGTCGAAGGGTACGGTGAAGGAATGGGCAGCGCAACGGTTCGATTCGGTGGGGTCTTCGGTGCCCAAGCCGTCGCACTCGGTTCCCGGTTGATCGAATTGCCCGCCCAGATCATCCTGCGCCCTCCGCTGCACATTTCTTCTGCGCGGATACATCTCGGAGACAAAGACGAGGTTGCTTTTAAAGGAACGCTTGGGATTGAAAAAGGCCCCAGCATCGATATCGACGGGGTCAAGCGGCTTAATGAATTGCGGATCGATACCCTGCGGATTAAGGACAAGACATCCGATGCGGCGCTCAAGGTGTCGATCAACCCGCGCGTGTGCGACCTGTCGTTCAAAGGGCGTTTGGATCGGGCCGCCCTGGATGTGATCCTGCAGGACAATCAGATCGTCGGCGGCTGGGTGGCCGGTGATTTTCAAACCCGGATTCGTTTGGACGACCCCCTCAAGTCCACAGCCGTGGGAAAGATTTCCGGAGAGAGGTTTACCGTGCCCCTTTCGGGAACGCCGCTGACTATCCTGCTGTTGTCTGCAGAGGCGGTGGGCAACCGGATAACCATCGATACGGCCCACCTGTCCTGGCTGGATCAGGAGATGGATGCAAAGGGAACGGTGGCCGTTGTCGATCCATCGATCCGTGTCGATCTGGATATGAAAACCCATGGGATCGCGTTCGAATCCATCGAGAAGATCCTCGGAAAGAACCGCGGCCGGGCGGGTGCGGACGGCAACAAGGGCTGGAAACCCCCCATCGAAGGCAGGCTGCGGGTCGAGTCGGGATTTTTTAAGATAAGCCGGTATATGTTCAAACCCCTCCGTGTGGAGTTGAACTTCGTTCCGGATCGGGTCGGGGTGACGATCCAAGAATCGAATCTTTGCGGAATCGATATTCCGGGAACCGTGGACATTTCCCCCGGCCGGATCCGGGTGAAACTGGACACGGAGGCAAAGAACGCCGATCTTGAAGATGCGGTCGCCTGTTTCCGGCAGGAACTCTTCGATGTGAAGGGCAGGTTCGACCTGAACGGAAACCTTTTCTGGGAAAGCAGGAAAGGAACCCCGGATCCGGCGTCTTTGAACGGGGCATGGTCTTTCGCTGCAAAAGACGGGCATATCAACCGGCTGACCGTATTGGCAAAGATATTCGAGCTGTTGAATGTTGCCGAAATTGTCCGGATGCGGCTGCCGGATCTTCAAAAAGAAGGCTTCGATTACCAGACGATCCGCATGGACGCGCGGGTGGCGGAAGGGAAACTGTTCATCCAGGACGGACACCTGAGCAGCGCGGCCATGGAAATCGCTTTTAGCGGGTCCCTGGATCTCATCGACGACCGGGTCAGCGGCTATGTGCTTGTGGCGCCTTTGCAGACCTTGAATTTCATTGTGAAAAAGATACCCGTCGTTCGAAAGATACTCGCAGGAACGCTGGTGACCATTCCCTTCCGGATAGAAGGGGCGATGGGAAATGTCAGGGTGATCCCCATGTCCCCGCAGGATGTCGGCGCTGAAATTTTTGGGGTCATCAAACGCACGCTCAAGGCGCCCGTGGAGCTTGTCCAGCCGCTCACCGATTATGTGCGCGGCGAGTTCGGTTCGGGGGAAGACTCCGGAAAATCTTCCTCCGACTAGCGGTCAACGATGCGGACATCCTGCAGCCGCGGATCCTGTCATGCCTGCCGGCCGAGCGCCGGGATATTTCAAGGGGGGTGCCATGCGGTTTGAAACGCTCGGGTTTGAAGGGGCATTCGGCGATCGGCTGTCGGGTCGGCTCGATTCACCGGATACTGGAGTGCCCCATCACTACGCGGTTTTTGCCCACTGTTTTACCTGCACGAAAAACTTCAAGGCCGCCGGCAACATTTCCCGGTCGCTCACGGCCGAAGGGTTTGCGGTTTTCCGGTTTGACTTCACCGGGCTGGGGGAAAGCGAAGGCGACTTTGCCGATACCAACTTTTCGTCCAACGTCGAGGATCTGGTGGCCGCTGCGCAGTTTCTGCAGAAAAACCACCGGCCCCCGGTGCTCCTGATCGGTCACTCCCTGGGGGGGGCAGCGGTCATTCAGGCCGCCGCCAGAATCCCATCCACAGCCGCGGTGGTGACCATCGCGGCCCCGAGCGATCCGGGATCTGTCGTGCGCCGCATGGGGAGGGCGGCAAGGGATCGGATAGAAAGGACCGGATCTGCGCAAGTGTCCATTGCGGGAAGGATGTTTAAAATCAAGAAACAATTTCTGGAGGATCTTGCACAGTCCCGCATGGAAAAGGCCCTTCGGGAACTGAATCGGGCACTGCTGATTTTCCACTCCCCCGCGGACGATATCGTGGGGATCGACAATGCGGCGAGGATTTTTCAGGCAGCCCGCCACCCCAAGAGCTTTATCTCCCTGGACCGGGCCGACCATCTTTTGGCGGACCCGAAAGACTCGCTCTACGCGGGGCGCCTGATCGCCGTCTGGGCCAAACGGTACATCGTCAACAGGAAGATGGTTTGATGCAACGGCCGGGAAAAGACCCAGGGTCGACACCGTTTCGTCGATGTGCTACATTTTACCGGGCTTCAGGCGGCGCCTGGGCGGTTTGTACTCAAAGAAGAATGGTCTCATTCGTAACCCAAGGAGGAAAAACCCATGTTTCTGTCTCTACTTGAAAAGCGGCGCAGCATACGGAAATTTCAGGACAAACCCATCGAAAAGGAAAAGATCGATCGGCTCGTTGAGGCGGCGCTTCGTTCCCCCTCCTCCCGGGGATTTTACCCCTGGCAGTTTGTGGTGATAACCGATACGGACACGGTCGAGACGCTTTCCAAGGCCAAAGACCATGGGTCGGCATTTTTAAAGGGCGCACCGGCCTGCATCGTCGTATGTGCGGATCCTGAGAAATCGGACGTCTGGGTCGAAGATACCTCCATTGCCGCGATCATTCTTCATCTGGCGGCGGCCGATCTGGGGCTTGGCAGTTGCTGGATCCAGATTCGAAAGCGGACCCACGACGGCGCCAAGACCGCCGAAGCCTTTATTCAGGAGGTGCTGGGCATTCCGGAGCGGATCAAGGTGGAGGCGATCATCGCACTGGGGTATGCGGCCGAGGAGAAAGCTTCCCATAAGAAGGAATCGCTTCTCTACCATCAGGTGTATCTCAACAGATACGGCAGCAAGCCGGAAAAATGATCTTTCCGGACAACCGGGGGCTGCGATGGTGAAACCCAGAATCGGTCTGCTCCTGATCGCAACGGGCATGTTCGTTGGGGGTGTTGCCTGTGGGGTCGGCAGGGTTTTTCCCGGTCCGGAGCCCGTCGGCCATATCGAGAACCCTTCCATCACGGAAGCCAGCGGCCTGGCGGCTTCACGGCTTCGAAACGACGTGTTCTGGGTGATCAATGACAGCGGAAATGCCCCCGTGCTTTACGCCATGGATGCCCGGGGCCGGCATCTGGGGACTGTTGCCGTCGAGGATTCATCCAATCAGGACTGGGAAGATCTGGCGTCTTTTGTCCACGATGGAACCGCATTTCTTGCCATTGCCGACATCGGGGACAATGCCGCGCGGCGGGACGCCTGCACCATTTACATCGTCAGAGAACCCGGACTCAGCCCGGATGGACCCCCCCCAGAGGCAAGGGTCGTGCCCGTCCGGCGGATCCGATTCACATATGAAGACGGACCCCGGGATTGCGAGGCGATTGCATTCGACGAGCCGGCTCGGCGGTTTCTGCTTATCAGCAAAAGGACACGGCCCCCGGTGCTCTATGCGTTGCCCTTCGAGGAGGGCCGCGACGATACGGTTTGGGTTGCCATTCGATCCACCGATGTTGCCAATCTCCAGGATGCGGCAGAGAAGCATCGGAACCCCGGTCGATTGCTGGAGCCCAATCCGTACAGGTACCTGCCCACCGCCCTGGACATCTCCCCGGATGCATCCCTTTTGGCCATTCTGACCTATCAGTACGTTTTTGTTTTTCACCGGAGCAACCCCCAGGAGTGGGCATCTGCGCTCGGCTTACCCCCCAAGGTCTATCCTCTGCCCAGATTGCCCCAGGCAGAGGCGCTCTGCTTCGGCGCGGACGGTCGCTCGCTGTTGATTACCTCGGAGAAATACCCGGCACCGATCCTTCGCATTCCGGTGCCTTGAACCGGAAATTCATTTCAACGCCCCCGGAAACCGGGTTGCGAAAATGGCCGGACTCGTCTATAACGGTCCATAAGGAAAAAAACCACCGCCTTTTTGACCCCCGTCTCAAAAGGTGCCCCATGCTGAGCGAATCCGAAAAATTGAATGCCTTGACGAACCTGGGAATCGAGCTGAGCCAGGTTCACGATCTGGACATCCTGATGGAGCGGATCCTGACCGAGGCCCGGCGCTTTGTGAATGCCAACGCAGGTTCCATTTACATTCGGAGGGACGACGCGCTGCATTTCAGCTACACGCAAAACGACACCCTGCAGCGAAGGCTAAAGCCCGGAGAAAAACTGATCTACTCCACCTTTACGGTTCCCATCAACACCCGGAGCATTGCCGGCTACGTGGCGGAGACGGGCCGCTGCCTGAATCTGTCCGACGTCTATCAGATCGATCCGGCCCAGCCCTACAAGTTCAGTTCCCAGTTCGACGAAATTTCTCATTATACCACACACTCGGTGCTGGCGTTGCCTTTGCGCACGGTGAAACAGGAGATTCTCGGGGTGCTGCAGGTGATCAACGCCCAGGATGAAGGGAACCGGATCTGTTCCTTTTCCGAAAGCGACGAAAAGATGATGCTCCATTTTGCCAGCATTGCCGCGGTGGCACTGGAGCGCGCCCAGATGACCCGGGCGATTCTGCTTCGAATGATTCGGATGGCCGAGATGCGGGATCCCAAAGAGACCGGCTCCCACGTCAACCGGGTGGCGGGATACGCCGTTGAGCTCTATGAGCAATGGGCGCGGCGGCACGGGGTGCCGATCAAGGAGATCGACCTCAACCGGGATCTCCTTCGAATGGCCGCCATGCTGCACGATGTCGGCAAGGTGGCGATATCGGACGTGATTCTGAAGAAACCGGCTCGATTTAATCGAGAAGAATTCGAAATCATGAAGCAGCATACGGTATTCGGTGCACGGCTGTTTTTGAACCGCCAATCGGACTTTGACGATGCGGCGGCCGAGGTGGCGCTCAATCATCATGAACGATGGGATGGGAAGGGATATCCGGGGTATGTGGAGGTGGCCACTGGTTCGCCGATTCCAGGCCATACCCTTGAAGACGGTTCCCCCGGGGGAAAGCGGGGGGAAGCGATCCCCATCTTCGGCCGGATCGTCGCCCTGGCGGATGTATACGATGCCCTGTCGTCTTTCCGTGTCTACAAGGACGCATGGGACGAGAACACGGTGCTGGAAACCCTCCGGAAGGATTCGGGGACCCATTTCGATCCGGAGCTTGTCGATATTTTCCTTGGGAACCTGCAAATGATCCGAGCCATCCAGCAACGGTACCAGGAAAATGGATGATCCGGCACAACAGTCGAACGGCATCCGGATTCTTTTTATTCCCCTTTGTACGACCCTATAGACGGCTGGAAGCCCCTTTCGCCCAAACCCCAGGGAATTGGGATCGAGACAAGGGCGGGAAAGCATCATCGGAGGAAATCGAATGGACGCAATGGACGCCATTCTTACGCGACGCAGTGTGAGAAGCTATACGGGTCAGGATGTCCCGGAACACATCCTTACCGCGTTGCTGGAGGCCGCCATGTCTGCACCGTCTGCCGGAAATCAACAGCCGTGGCAGTTTGTGATCATCGATGACCGGGATAAGCTCCGAGCCATACAGCAAGTCCACCCCTATTCCGGTATGCTGGGTCATGCGCCGGTGGCCATTTTGATCTGCGGGGATCTGTCCCGTGAGCGCTTCAAAGGATTCTGGGTTCAGGATTGCTCGGCCGCGGTACAAAACCTGCTGATCGCTGCCCGTGCCCAAGGGGTGGGGGCCGTCTGGCTGGGGGTATACCCGCTGGAGGATCGGGTCAACGGGCTTCGGGATATTTTCGGATTGCCCGAAACCATTGTCCCGCTTGCCGTCGTTTCGGTGGGATATCCAGCGGTGGAACAGTACCCAGAGGATCGGTATGATCAAAGCCGCATCCATAGAAACCGATGGGGAAACCGGGGATAGGAGGGAGTCCATGGAGTTCTGGAGCGAAAAAAAGGAGACCGTGATACTGGATCCGAGAAACCGGATGGCACGGAAGACGATCCCCAGCCAGATCCGGAAAGACCCTTTGACCGGGCGGACCGCACGGATCTGTCATTTTATGGCCTTGAAGTGGGAAAAGCCCGATTTCGAAAAACTGGTTTCCGGAACCGAAAAGACCTGTCCGTTTTGCCCGGAGCAGGTGTTGAGGGTGACCCCCTGTTTTCCCGAAGACATCCTTGCCGAGGGGCGGCTGATTTTTGACGACATGGTGCTTTTCCCCAACCTCGCCCCCTACGACGGATTCAGCGCCGTGGCCAGCATGGGCGGGCGGCATTTTGTTCCCATGACCGAATTCCCTGCCGATCGGATTGCAGCGGCCTTCCGGCTGGCCATGGCATTTTTCCGAAGGATCGACGGCACGGGGCACCCCGAGTCGATCTATCATCTGATCAACTGGAACTACATGCCGGCATCCGGCAGTTCGCTGATCCACCCTCACCTGCAGGTGTTTGTCTCCTCTTCGCCCCCCAACCTGATGCGGCAGGAACTCTTTGCCGCCAAGGTCTACATGGAAAAAACCGGGGCCGATTATTGGGGGGACCTGATCGACCGCGAGAAATCCGCCGGGGAGCGGTATCTGGGAAGAATCGGCCGGACCGATTGGATCACGAGCTACGCACCCCTCGGGGTGGCCGGGGATGTTCTGGGAGTGGTCGACGGCGTCTGTACGACGCTGGATTTGACCGAAAAGGATCTTTCGGATATCGCAGCGGGGCTGACCCGTTTGATGGCCGCCTATGACCGGATGGGCATTTATGCCTTCAACATGAATTTTTTCACCGGGGCAAAGACAGACACCCATACCCGGTTTCATCTTCTTTTTTCCCCGAGGACCTTTTTCAACCAGGCGCTGGGCACCCCGGACGTCGGGGCGCTTCGGAACCTTTTCAATGAAAGCCTCTGCATGGCCTATCCGGAAGAAATCACCCGGATGCTCCGGCCCGACTTTCAATAAATTTCAGGAAGGATCGATGCCTGGCCGTCCCGGCAGAGCAACGGTCCGCTGTAACCCAAAGGAGATATCGGATGAGCATCGGCAGCCAAATCGCCGGCTACATTGCCGGTACCGAGCTTGACGATATTCCTCAAAACGTGAGGAAGACGGCCAAGTGTTGCTTTATGGACTGGCTGGGGGTTACGCTTGCCGGGGCCTCAAGACTGATGGGGCTGTCCAGGCACACCACCGTCAACGCCATGGGGATTGCTGCCACTTCGGGCGGGGGGCTTCGCACCGTGTTCGGCACCATGAGCAAGCCGTTTCACGCGGGAAAGGCGGCCATGGACGGCCTGATGGCCTATTTTCTGGCCCGCAGCGGGATGAACAGCGCGGAGGATATTTTTGAGGGTAAGCATGGGTTTTTCGACCTGTTTACCGATTCCCCGGATCCAGCGGTGATCCTGGATCGTCTCGGCAAAGAATTTCTACTTCCGCAAATCTCCTTTAAAACCTATCCGGCGCCGCTCTGAGTGCATTCGACCACAGATCTCATGGTTGAGATCCGGAACCAGGAAAGACCGGTTGTATCCGAAATTGAAAAAATAGAAATCGAAATCGACCGGCTGCCTTTGGATGCAGCCGGGATCAAAGATCCCAAAACCCTTCACGAGGCAAGGTTCAGCATTTACTTTGTCGCCGCCATGGCGCTTCGAGACGGTCAAATTACGATCGACAATTTCACCGAAGAGAAGGTGGCCGATCCGGAACTGATTGCGCTGCGGAAAAAGGTTCATGCAACCGGGTTGGACAATGCCGCCTTGAGTTCGAGGGTCCGGATCATCATGAAAAATGGGATCGTCCATGAACGATTCACCCCGGCGCCCAAGGGCTCCACGGAAAACCCATTGACCCTTGAGGAGTTGAAAGACAAGTTCAGAATCACCAGCGGCCTCTCCGCTGAAGGGGCCGAGACGGTCATCGCCAGGATCATGCATATGGAAGAATTGGGATCGGTGCGGGACATCCTCGATTGTTTGAGGTAAAATCTCCGAGCCCGCTGGGATGGTGCCGATCGAAAGAAAACATGCGTGCGGCTCGTCGCCGGTGGACCCGCACGCACGGAACACGCACGGGCAATAGTAATAGCGTGGGTCGAGGGGATATGCGGTGCCGTGGATCTCCTCGACCCTTGCGCCCCCAAGCCGACGGTTTTCGACCGGGATGCAGTTTACTTGAGCAATCCCAGTTCCCTGTAGATTTCCGTTTGCTCCTGGGTCGCTTTTTCTATTCTTTCGGTAAAAGCGGTGCTGTCTCTGTACAAATGCTGGAGTTGGAATTTTTCTATGTAGTCCTCGCGCCATGCGCGAGACGCATCCAGTTTTCTGAAGGCGTCTTCCAGAAATTTTCTTGCCTCATCGGGGATTGCCCCC
>ENA-OSEO01005972-OSEO01005972.1-sediment-metagenome-genome-assembly--contig:-NODE-5972-length-11264-cov-2.650755_pt1 | contig 11264 bp, 10 predicted proteins | sample MGYA00237883_ERZ534232 | MGnify/ENA metagenome assembly ERZ534232
GGCTTTGGCCGAGACCTTGCTGGAATCCGAGCTTTTCGGCCATGAAAAGGCCGCCTTCACCGGGGCCATGCAGGCCAAGGTGGGGCGCTTCGAGCTGGCCAAGGGCGGGACTTTGTTTCTGGACGAGATCGGCGACCTCAAGCCGGAGCTTCAGGTCAAGCTCTTGCGGGTGATCGAGCAGCGGGTGTTCGAGCGGGTGGGCGGCACCAGGCTCATCCCCATGGAGGCGCGCATCATCAGCGCCACCCACCGCGACCTGAAAAAGGCCCTGGCCCAGGGCGGCTTCCGGGAGGACCTTTACTACCGCCTGCGCACCGTGCCCCTTAACATACCCCCCCTGCGCCAGCGCCGGGAGGACATCCCCCTTCTGGTGGAGCACTTCGTGGCCCGGCTCAACCAGCGCTACGGCAAAGAGGTGCGCGCCGTGGACCCCAAGGTGATGAGGTTCTTCATGGGCTATGAGTGGCCGGGCAACGTGCGGGAGCTGGAGCGGGTGCTGGAATACGCCTTTGTCTTTGTCAAAGGGCCTGTGATCTTTTTGGGCCATCTGCCCGAACCGGCGGAATTCGCCAAAACTGAGGACGGCCCTGGCGCCACCGCGGAAACCGAAGGTGAAACGAGGGAAGCGTGCGCACCGGACGAGGCGGAGAGAAAGGCCATTTCGGCGGCCCTGGACCGGTGCGGAGGCCGGCGGGCCAAGGCAGCGGAAATACTGGGTATAAGCCGCACATCCCTCTGGCGGCGCATGAAAGCGCTGGGTTTGGACTGAGAATCAAGGCCTTGCGTTTCAAGCGTTTCAGTTATTGTTTCAAATGGGCCTACCTTAAATACTTTCATTAATTATGGCAGGTTGCGGGGCATATATTTTTATATGCTGATCCTTAATGCCAACCGTGAAACGTTATTGTTTCAAGATTGGCGCGCCTTGAAGATTCATATCCAATAAATCCATTAAAAATCAAATAGTTGACTTTTGGCACACACTTTGCCCTGGCTAGGGGGTGGGAGGAGTTACGTTGCAACAACCTGAAACCTTGCCAGGAGGCCAGCCATGTCTATTGTGAGCCTCAAGCCGGACATCGACCTTGACGAGATTATCGAGCGCTACCCAGCCCGGCCCGAGTATCTGATCTTTCTTTTGCAGGATATCCAAGCCGCCTTCAACTACATCCCGACCGAGGCCATGGAGCTGGTCTGCGACCACACTGGCGTGCCTCTAAGCCAGGCCTACGCCGTGGCCACCTTTTACAGCTCCTTCAGCCTGGAGCCCAAGGGCGAGCACGAATTAAAAGTCTGCCGGGGCACGGCCTGCCACCTCAAGGGCAGCGAACGCCTGCTGGAGGACCTGGAGCGCAGGCTGGCGGTGGAGGTTGGCCACACCACGGAAGATCTGCGTTACACCCTTACGGCGGTCAACTGCCTGGGTTGTTGTTCTCTAAGCCCGGTGGTGGTGGTGGACGAGGAATATCACTCGCGGGCCACTTCCCGCAAGTTGGACAAAATTCTCAAAGAGTTCTCGGCCGCTTAGGGCCAAAAACCAAGAGGTAACGAACAAATGGCGAAAGAAAGCACCGCTCGGGAAATGCAGATTAAACGTCTGGACTCCGCGGAGAGCTTGGCCGCTTGGCGGGAACAAATCCTCGCCGCCAAAGACCCCAATCAGGTGGAGATTGTGGTTTGCTACGGCACGGGATGCCTGGCCAGCGGCGCGGCCCAGGTGGAAACCGCCTTGCGCGAGGCCCTGGACCAGGCCGAGTTGGATATCAAGGTGAGGCCCCTTATCAAGACCACCGGCTGCCGGGGCTTCTGTTCCCGGGGGCCCTTGGTGGTCATACAGCCCGAAGGCGTGTTTTACCAAAAGGTGGCCCCCGCCGACGCCGGGGAGATCGTTGCCGCCCTTAAGGAGGGCCAGCCGGTGGAGCGGCTGCTTTATCGCGACCCCCAAACCGGCCAAGCCATCGTACGCGAGGAGGAGATACCGTTCTATCAGCTTCAGCAGCGCCTGGTTCTCAGGCGGATCGGGGCGGTGGACCCCACCGATATAGAAGACACCATCGCCCAAGGCGGCTATCAGGCCTTGGCCAAGGCTTTATTCGCCATGACCCCTGACCAGGTGTTGCAGGAGGTGAAGAAATCAGGCCTGCGGGGCCGGGGCGGGGCGGGATTTCCCACTGGCCGCAAGTGGGAGAGCGCGCTCAAGGCCATCGAAAAGAAAGGCCGGCCGGTCTATGTGGTCTGCAACGGCGACGAGGGCGACCCCGGCGCCTTCATGGACTGCATGGTCATGGAAGGCGACCCCCACGCGGTCTTGGAGGGCATGATAATCGGGGCCTACGCCCTGGGCGCCCAGCAGGGCTACATCTATGTGCGGGCCGAATATCCGGTGGCCATAAAGCATCTGACCATCGCCATGGATCAGGCCCGCCAGTTGGGCCTTTTGGGCGAAAACATACTGGGCAGCGGCTTTTCCTTCGATATCCAGATCAACCGGGGGGCCGGGGCCTTTGTCTGCGGCGAATCCACCGCCCTTTTCGCCTCGCTCGAGGGCAAGGCGGGCGAGCCCCGGCCCAAGTACGTGCGCAGCGTGGAGGAGGGTCTTTGGGGGCGGCCCACCGTGCTCAACAACGTGGAGACCTGGGCCAACGTGCCCCAGATCATCGAGAAGGGCGGGGACTGGTACGCCGGCATCGGGGTGCCCCATTCCACCGGCACCAAGGTCTTCTCCCTGGTGGGCAAGGTGAACAACGTGGGCCTGGTGGAGGTCCCCATGGGCGTTCCCTTGACCGAGATAGTGGAGAAGATCGGCGGCGGGGTGCCCGGCGGAGAGCCCTTCAAGGCGGTGCAGACCGGCGGCCCCTCGGGCGGCTGCCTGCCCTATGAGCTGAAAGACACGCCGGTGGACTTTGACTCGCTCACCAAAGCCGGGTCCATGATGGGCTCCGGTGGCATGATCGTCATGGACAGGCGCGACTGCGTGGTGGACGTGGCCCGCTATTTCCTGCGTTTTCTGGAGGAGGAATCCTGCGGCAAGTGTATCCCCTGCCGCTTGGGGCTGACCCGCATGCGGGAGATGCTGGACGATTTCAGCCGCGGCCAGGGTGCCGAAGAGGACCTGGCGGAACTGCAGAGCCTGGCCCGGGCCATCAAGGACGGATCGCTCTGCGCCTTAGGCGGCAGCGCCCCCAACCCGGTGCTCACCACCATCCGCTACTTCAAGGACGAGTACCTGGCCCACATAAAGGAAAAGAGATGCCCGGCCGGGGTCTGCAAGGAACTCATCACCTATCGCATAGACCCGGAAAAGTGCACCGGCTGCATGGTCTGCGCCCGGGCCTGCCCCCAGGGGGCCATCAGCGGCCAAAAAAAGAAGCCCCATGCCATAAGCGAGGCCGACTGCATCCGCTGCGGCATCTGCCTGGAGTCCTGCAAGTTCGAGGCGGTGACGGTCAGTTAGCATTTCAGCCTAGGGAGGCGTTTGTCATGATAGAGTTTTTCATCAACGACCAGCCGGTCAAGGCCGAAAGCGGGTGGACGGTCTTAGAAACCGCCCGCCAATACGGCATCCATATCCCCACCCTGTGCTATCACGAGGCGGTCAAGCCCTCCGGCGCCTGCCGTCTGTGCGTGGTGGAGCTAAAAGACGGCGACTGGTCCAAGGTGGTCATATCCTGCATGTATCCAGCCCAGGCGGGCCTTAGGGTCTACACCGAAAGCGAACGGGTGCAAAACGTGCGGCGCTGGATCCTGCAGATGCTTTTGGCCCAATGCCCGGCCAGCCCGGAGATCGAGGAATTGGCCGCCCAGTACGGCGTGAAGGGCACCCGTTTTGTCTCTCACCACCCCGAGGAAAAATGCATACTCTGCGGGCTTTGTATGCGGGTCTGCGCCGAGGTGGTGGGGGTTAGCGCCATCTCCACTTCCGGGCGGGGAGTGCACAAGAAAATCAGCCCGCCCTTTGACCAACCATCAAATACCTGTGTGGCCTGCGGCTCCTGCGTGACCGTCTGCCCCACCGGGGCCATGCGGGAATTCTTGGACTCGGTGCGCGGCACGCCCCGGATCGAGTTGGCACGGGTGGGTAAAAAGTGAACTACCCCGCGGCAAGCCGCGGGGTATCGGCGGGAATCAATAACTTGCCGAAGTAAGCTTCGGAGTATTAGACCCGCGACAAAATAGGAGGCCTTTATGTCGGCTAACAGCAAAATAGGCGTGTTTCTCTGCCAATGCGGCAGCCGCATCGAGCCGAAGGTGGACTTGGAGGAGCTGAAGGCGCTGGTGGCCCAAGACCCCAAGGTAGCCTATGTGACCGTGGAGCCCTTCCCCTGCCTGACCCCCGGGCTGGAAAAGCTGCGGGAAACGGTCGAAAGCAAGGGGCTTGATCGCCTGGTGGTCGCCGGCTGCGAGGCGAGGGTCCTTTTGCCCAAGTTCGAAAAGGAGCTTGCTGGGGTGGGGCTGGAGCAGGGCCAGATCGACATGGTAAATCTAAGAGATCATGTGGCCCAGGTGCATGATCTATCGCCGTCCGGACTGGCGCAGAAAGGCGCCAAACTCATCGCTTCCGCGGTGGCCGGCCTGGCTGCCCTTAAGACCGCCCCCAAGGAGAAGGTTGAGTTCCACAGCCCGGTCATGATCCTGGGCGGGGGCATAGCCAGCTACGCGGCGGCCCAGGAGTTGATCCGCCGCGACATAGACTGCGTCATGGCCCTGCAAACCGACGTCTATTGGGACGAGTTGCGCATGCTGCACGAACACTATCCCGGCGAGCGCCATTACTACGACCGTCTGGAGAAGATAATGCAGGAGGTGGACGAGAGCTCCCTGGTGCGCCGGGTCACCGTGGGCGATGTGGTCTCCGTGCTCGGCCGCACCGGCGAATTCCAGGTGACCTTTTCCTCCTATGAAAACAAACCGCCCAAGATATTTGAGGCCGGCGCCATCATAGCCTGTCTGGACGGGCAGATGCTGAACCAGGGTTCGGATTTCGGACATGACGGCCGCACCGTGCTTTGCCATACGGAGATGGAGGAGCTGCTCTGGACCCAGGGCGTGCCCCAGGGCAGGGTGGTCTTCTGGATAAACGACCACGAGGGGGGCCACTCGGAGTTCACCTATCTTTCGGCCCGCGCAGCCTGGTCCATGGCCCGCTATCTGCGCGAAAATTCCGGGGGGGTGGAGGTCAGCCTCCTGCACCGGCACGAAATGCCCATACCGCTTTCGGCCGGCGAGCGCAAACTCTCCCGCCAGCTGAACATAACCTGGCTTCCCTATGAAGGGGGCTTTCGGCCCACGGTGCAGTCGGGCTACGTCACCTACTGCGCCCCCGAGGATCATATCGAATACGAGCTGCCCTATGACAAGCTGATCCTGTCCCCCCGCCGGTCGGTGGGGATCGAGGTAACCCGGGTGGCCCGGGTGCTGGGCCTGGAGACCCGCGAAGGCCAGTTTCTGGAGCATAAGCAGTCCCGGGTGCGCCCCGAGCAGCAAGGCCGGGAGGAGACTTTTTTGGCCGGCAGCGCCCGCTATCCCTGCGATCTGCATGAGGCCCTAAGGCAGGGCCGGCGCGCGGCCATCAAGACCGCCGACATTGTGGCCAAGGCGCGGGCAGGCGAGCTTTACGCCCCGCGTATGGTCTGCCAGGTGGACGAGCAGAAATGCATCGGCTGCGGTCTTTGCAAAGAGCTCTGCGACTGCGGGGGCATCGAGCCGGTGGAGGGCCAGGGCGGCAACATCCCCCGCCACGTGGACCCCATGGTCTGCACCGGCGGAGCCACCTGCGCCGCGGCCTGCCCCTATCACGCCATCGATCTGCAGAACAACACCACCGCCCAGCGCGAGGCCCGGGTGGCGGCTTTGGCCGGGCGGCTCACCAACGGCGAGATCATGGCCTTTGCCTGCGCCTGGGGCGGCTTGGCCGCCGCGGACAACGCCGGGGTAAAAGGGCTTACCTATGACCCGCGCGTCTACATCCTGGGGGTGGGCTGCATAGGTCAGTTGGACCCATCGGTTCTGGCCCGGGCCTTTTTGGAGGGCAGCAACGGCCTTCTGCTCATCGGCTGCCCGCCCGAGGAGTGCCACCACTCCTACGGTCTGGACCACACCTGGAGCCGGGTCAATTTGGTGAAGAAACTCTTGGGGCTGAGCGGGTTTGACCGCCGTCGCATCGCCCTGGCGCATGCCGACCTGAACCTGCCCGAGCAATACATCAACACGGTGGAGAGCTTTGCGAACCTCATAAACCAGCTGGGTCCCATCGTGCGCACCCCGGAAAACCTGGAGAAGCTTTCCGGCATATACGACACGGTCAACAACCCGCGGGTGCGTTGGGTCCTGGGCGCCTCCTTGCGCCGGCCCTGGGAGGATGTCTATCCCGGCAACCAGCGCAGCGCCATGGCTTATGACAAGGACCTCATGGGAGTGGTGCGCGAGGAATTCCTGAAGGCCCGGCTAACCCGCAAACTTAAGGAGGAAAAGCGCCCGCTGCCCTTGAGCGAACTGGCCGCCAGCCTGCAGGAGGATAACCAGAAAATGATGGAAAGCCTGCGCGAAATGGTGGCCGAGGGCGCCATCAGCCGCCAACACAAGGACGGGGTTGCCCACTACTCGCTGCGCTGCTGAGCCACCTTCTATAATATTAAAGATGGAACTTGCCTCCGGGACCAGGGCGAGAACGGCCTTGGTCCCGGGGCGTTTCGCCAAAAAGCCCGAACCGCGCGCCCGCCGTCCGAATACGCTATTTCCCCGACCCTCGCGCACTCATCGATAACCTGTCGATAATAATCATTTTCCCAGGGATGATGCCGACTTGAGTTCAAACGTGTAATTTCGAACTCCAAGCGGCATGCGAGCCAGGATTCCCCCCTGCCGAGCAGGGCTTGGCTGGGAACCCCGCAGACGGCCCGCCGGGCGCCTAAGCGCTTGCAAAGCCGGGCAAAACCACGCTTTGCCCGGCCGCTAGGATAGCAAAGCCAGGGACGGCTTTGTCATCAAATTAGCACAAGAGCTATCCTGGCGGGCGCGGGGGCGGACCATCCAATCTCGAATTGTTCAAAAAAGCACCAGATGGTAGAGTGGTTGCGTCTAGAGTTAAAGCCCGCCAGAATGGGACGCAACTGGGACTTGGTGAGTTTATTTTAGCTGCGGCGGAAAGCATGCGATGCGCGTGGCCTTTTACAATCTGACCTCCACCATGAAGCTGGGCGGGGTGGAGACCTGTTGCTGGGAGCTGGCCCGGGAGTTGGCCCAAAGGGGGCATGAGGTGCACGTCTACGATAAACGATCCGAGATAGGAGGCACGATTCTGGAGGCGGCGAAGGCCCCATACGGGGATGATGAGCTCCTGACGTGCATCAGATACCAAAAGGTGCAGTGCGAAAAGGCGGGGGTCACGTTTCATCTCGGCACTGAGGTCACGGAGGATCTGGTCATCGACGAATTGCCGGACAGCGTGGTTCTCGCCACCGGACCTGTTTATTCGAAAGGCAAGGCCCCGGGTCTGGACGGAGAAAACGTGGTCAATGTGTTGGACGTGCTGCGGGGGGAGGCAAAAATCGGCGACAATGTGGTCGTCTGGGGCAATAGAAAACCGGGCATTGGTGTTGCCCTGTTCCTGACCAAGCAGGGCAAAAAGGTCACCATCGTTGGAAAGGAGAAGAGTGCAGGGTTTGATATCAACCCATCCTTCAAATGGCGATACATGATCTATCTCAGACAGAATGGCGTTAAGGCCTACAACGATTGCGACATCGAAGAGGTGAAGAGCGGCGAGATCATTGTGAAGACCTACGACGGATACCGCTTCCCCGTGAAATGCGACACGATCGTTGTGACGGAGAGGGAACCCAATGAGAGTCTGAAGAGTGCAGTTCAGGGTGAGGGGATTGAACTCTTTGTCATTGGTGATGCACTCGTACCCCGCAATCTCTCGAGCGCGGTACATGACGGCTTTCACATCGGTATTAGGATATAAAGAGGAGGTCCAAAATGTCATTCGATGCGGAAAAAGAAATCAGTAGATTGTGGGGCAATTTACACACTGCCCAGGGTGAAATAGGCCGGACCTACTACCGGTGGCGGCAGGCGGCCCTTCACTTCGCCGGGCCCGACGCAGACCCTCTGGATGTCGGCCTAAAGGCGGCCGAAATCATCGGCATGGAACTGGGCAAGGCGGCCCTTCCCCGTCTAAACTGGCTGAAAGGCGAAGAGGCATGGTTGAAGAGCCTGGCGGGAGGGATGGCCATAAACTGGATCACCCATGGGGCCATTGTGAAGGTGGAGAAAGGGGAAAAGCCGTTCGAGATGTTTATCAAATGGGAGAGATGCCCCTGGCCCACCTTTGCCAAAGAATATGGGGTTAAGATGGAAGAGGATGTCCTCTGCTGCGACAGGATCCTCCAGACGATCCTTGTGGACGTCAATGTGTTCTTTAACGTCAACTACAAAATAGAGACGCTAAAGGCCATTCCACGGGGTCAAGGGGCCTGTTTGAGGAGACTTTACAAAGCCGAATGATAAAGAGGAGTGAACAAAATGACTGCTCAAATCGATATGAACAAGTGTACGATGTGCGGCGCTCTGACTCAACCCATCTGCGTGGAGATATGCCCGGATCTGGCGATAAGGGTTCAGGATGAGAGGGTCGTGGTCACCGAATTCCTTTGTGAGGATTGCAACGAGTGCGGGGTTGTTTGCCCGGACCGTGCCATCACGGTCACGGTGGATAAAGTCACGTTTTAGCAGTCGAAGGTCCTGCCGGGTTGATCGTGCCGACCTTCTGCTGAGGCAGGGCGGCAGGAGACCTGCTTTATGGAGGAGATGGAGATGAAGCCGAAAAAGATCGATCATATCTGCATTGCCGTGAAGAACCTGGAGGAAGCCAAGAAAGTCTGGGAGCCGATCCTGGGTAAATCGGGCCCTGATGATCCCTATGTGGATGAACCGGAAAAGATCAGGGTGGCAAGGTACTATGTCGGCGAAGTGGGGTTTGAATTAATGGAATCCACGTCTCCGGACGGGGATGTGGCCAAGTTTATCGAAAGAAACGGCGAAGGCATCATGATCATCAGTTTCAATGTGGAGAACACGCGAAAAGCCGTCGACGAGTTGAAGGCGAAAGGCTATCCGTTCATCCCGGACAAGAGGGGTGAGGTGGCCCGACCTTTCCGCGATTGCGAATTTGCCTTTATCCATCCCAAAAAGGTGAATGGTGTCCTCCTGGAACTGATCGACGACAAGGGGGAGGAGTTCAAGAAGAGATAATCCGGCGGGATGACCTATTTTCAATGAAGGTTCATGACCTGAGAGTCAGTTGTTCGTATCCGAAAAGGCTGAAAACGGATGGCTGGAGATGGGGCACATTTCAAGGAGGGCCCCTCGGGCATCGGCTTGATTCGGAAAAAGGTCCGCCGAAATAGTTTCCTCAAGCCGAATGGGTTGAACCTCGTGAGACAGGGCCGCTCTTATGGGAAAACAATACAGGGATTTTGAGGTCTATCTGGTCCACGTCGATGCGGACAAATGTGACGGATGTGAGCTTTGTTTTGTCTACTGTCCCGTTGATGTCTTTCAGATGTCCCATAAGGCAACCCCGGTGAAGCCCCAGAACTGCCTTGGATGCCGCACCTGCGAAGCCGTCTGCAAGTCAAAGGCGATCATCATTACAGAGATTTGACCCGACCTTTTTCAAGTGCAGCAGATTCCGTGCCCTTAGGGCAAAGATCACCCCTTCTCTCCTCTGTCAGTCTTCCCGTTTTCGGCTTTCGGATTTTTTGCAGTCTGAGGGTCTGAGAGTTGTGGTCATCGTGCCCGCGGAAAGACCGGGTGAGGGCCGAAGTGCGCGGCCCCAGCATATCCACGGATCAAGATCGAGGTAAACCAGTGAGCGATTCCATCCTGATCATCGGTGCAGGCGTTGCAGGCATCAACTGTGCCTTGAATGCAGCCAAATACGGGACCCATGTCTATCTGGCGGATGACACAGCCAGCATTGGGGGCATGATGGCCAGACTCGATAAGACCTTTCCCACCAATGACTGCTCCATATGTATCGAAGCCCCTCAGATGTATGAAGTGGACAATCATCCCAACATAGAGATCCTCACCAATACCGAAGTGAGGAAGGTGACCAAGGGGAACGGCGGATTCAAGGTTCGGTTGGTAAGAAAGGCAAAGTTCATTGACGAGGAAAAATGCACCGGGTGCGGGGCATGTATGGAGGCGTGCCCTGTAAGCCTGCCTGATGAGATGGACGGTAAGATCGGGGGCAAGAGGAAACTGATTTACATGCCCTTTCCCCAGGCGGTCCCAAATGTGGCCGTCATCGATCCTGATTGCCGGTACGGGAAAATGCGCGAGAAGGGCGCCTGCGTGGGAGGATGCGTGGTGGACTGCAGCCAGTGCCGGGAATGCCCCATCGCCCTATGCGTCAAGGCATGTCAGAAAGAGGGCAAGGATGCCGTGCGGCTTTGGCAGTCGAACAAGAATATGGACATCGAGGTCAGGAGCATCGTGGTTGCCTCGGGGATCACCGATGTCAAGCCGCCGACCGGTTTGCACGGCTACGATGTCTTCGACAACGTCGTGACGTTCACGCAGTTTGAAAGATTGATGAACGCCGGAGGCCCCACTGCCGGTCAAATTATAAGGCCCTCGGACGGAAGGCATGCCCACAAGATTGCCTGGATCCAGTGCGCCGGCCGGGGCCTGGATCACGGGACGCCTTACTGTTCAAAGGTTTGCTGTATGGTGGCCGCCAAACAGACCATCATCACCAAAGAACACGATGAGACGGTGGAGACAACCATCTTTTACAATGACCTGAAGGCTTACGGCAAAGGCTTCTGGGATTTTTACCGCAAGGCCGACGCAAACGGCGTTCGGTATGTTAAGGCCAGGCCTTACGAGGTGACTGAAGATGCCGAATCCAAAAATTTAACTTTGAAATACGAGGACCTGGCTACCGGCGAACTGCGCCAACACGAAATCGAGCTGCTCGTGCTGGCCACCGGCGTCATTCTCAACGACCGCAATAAAAAACTGGCCAAGGTTTTGAAACTGAAATTGGATGAGCTGGGCTATTTTAAAGAAAAAGACCCGCTGCGTGCACCGCTGGAGACCGCAGTCGAGGGAATTTATCTGTGCGGCGGCGCCACCGGACCGATCGATATCGCGGAATCCGTGGCGCAGGCGACGGCGGCGAGTATGAAAGCCGTATCAAACATTTAGGAACTTTTTAGATATCTTTGATAGAGCGTTTCAATTTCTATGAG
>ENA-OSEO01005973-OSEO01005973.1-sediment-metagenome-genome-assembly--contig:-NODE-5973-length-11258-cov-3.093462_pt1 | contig 11258 bp, 10 predicted proteins | sample MGYA00237883_ERZ534232 | MGnify/ENA metagenome assembly ERZ534232
TCCCGGTCTCCGCGTCCACGCCCAACGCCCACGCCATCCGGTCATAGCTCCCCATCAGGTTGATCGCAACCGGCATGTCGTAGCGCCGCCCTGTGGCGCGATCCACCGGGTTCTCGAACAGCAACGCCGGGCCGACGGACTTGCTCACCCGGTCGGTGATCTCCCCGATCTCCAGGTTGGGATCGACTTCGGCTGTTATGCGCTTCAGCTGGCCCTTCGATTCGAGCAGCGAGATGAACTCCCGTAAGTCCTTGAACGGCATCTACATCTCTCCCATGCCTGGGGCCGACGTGTCTTCGTGGTCGCGATCGTACGTGGCGGAGGTATCGTACGCATGACCGAGGAAGTCTGGGCCGATTGTCGTGCCCTCTGAGGCCAAGACTCCCTCCGTCACGCCCTCCCGACGGGTCCGTGGATGGTAGCGCCCGACAACGTACGTGAGCACAGGCGCGAGCAACGCCGCCACGCCGAGCGCCGTGATCTGGATCAGATCGAGGTCGTACTTGAAGCCCCACAGCAGATCGGGCAGGCGCCACGTGACCTCCGCGCCCCACGCCCACAGAAACCATGCGACCTGGAAGGCCAACGTCGCCTGGACCGCAAGCACCGTCGCGGGACCGAGCGACAGCCACCCACCCAGGTAGGTGCCGCGTGGCCCCTGCGGGTCTTTGCGCAGTAGCGGGTACACACTTGCTGCGACGAACGCCGCTACCAGTCCGGCGACCGCGGCCTCGACCATGCGCACGTTGAAGAACGTCTGCACGTACTCCTCGGTATTGAAGGCCGACAACGACCACGCGTGCCCGTGGATGCCGAAGTACAGCGCGTTGTAGCCCACGTAGTAGGCAGCCACTCCAGCCACGGCTGCGGCCAGCGCGCGCCACGACAGCGCGCCGATCACCAACAGCACCAGCGCCGCCGCTGCAGCAACACCCGCAGCAAGCGTCAAGCGGGCGGCGCGGTCACGCGCAAGACGATCGTCGCGCGCCTGCTCAAGTACCGCCTCGATGTCATCGTAGGCATTCGCCCCACCTAGGGTGTACTCGTCAGCATCTACGACGCGCAGGTATCTCTCCGCGAAGGCACGATACTGCGCCACCCCCCTTGCAATGGCAGCTCCTCCATCGACCAGCACATCGCTTCGTACTCGCCCCGCTGCGAAGCGGGGAACCTGCGCGTCGAGCAGACCCGCGACGGTGGGCGCGATGTCGACCTGCTGCATGACCTCGTTGCGCTGAGACGCGACACCGCGACCAACGAATACCGCCGGGACGCGAGTCACTTCGTCTTCCCAACCCCCGTGACCTCCGGCGGCGACATGACCGTGGTCGGCCGTCACGACGAAGGTGGTGCGTTCGTCCTGGAGCTGGTCCACGAGCCTGGCGACATCCGTATCGATCCGGCCGACGACCTCGCGGTATTCGTCGGAATCAGCGCCGAAGTCATGAGCTGTCTCGTCGGCATCGGGAAGATGCAACACCAAGAACCGGGGGTCGATCGCGTTCACCATGTCGAGTGCGCCGTTGACCAACTCGGTCGACATGTAGGACCCGTCCTCCGCCCACGGCGAGAGATCGGCGGTCAGAAGCGGAGAGCCCGCGTAGCCGTCGAGGTAGAGCATCTCGAAGTCTTCCGGGCCTACGACTCCAACACTCAGTCCCGAATCGATGGCCACGTCGAACAGCGTCTCGACGGGCACCGCCTGCTCAAACCAGTTCGTGGTCACGCCACTGATCTCAGGCGGGGCACCAGACAGTATCGTCGTCCACGTTGGATACGACAAAGACGGCTGCGGGGTGATCGCGACCATGTCGGACCCGTACTCGCGCAAGATGTTCAGTGCGCTCATCTCGCGGGACGCGTCTAGGGACAGTCCGTCGATGATGATGAGCACCAGCCGTGGGCTCCGGGTCCCCTCTTCCGAGCTGAGGGACCCATATGCGGAGTCCTCGCCCTCGCGAGCCTGCTCCACCCAAGGCCTGTCGCCGTCGGCGAATGGTGAATCGTACGAAACGACCTGGTCCCATGAGTATCCCGCCAATGTGTAAGCGCCATACGCCGCTGCCAGACACGCCAGCAGCGCTACCACACCGGTCACCCAAGCCCATCGCCGGATGAACACCATTGTCAGCTCGACCCCCATCCGAGATGCGCGTCAAGTTCGTCGAGGTCGGCGATGTCGGCCTCCAGCGCACCGTCTCCTCGGCGGTCGATCAGCACCGCCTGCATGCCCACCGAGCGCGCGCCGATGATGTCGGCGTAGTGATGGTCGCCCACATGGACGGCATCGGCGCAGTCAACGGAGAGTCTCTCGCATGCCAGCTCGAAGATGCGCGGGTCAGGCTTGTGCAAGCCGACCGCTGCGGACGAAATCACCGCGTCCAGCATCTCGCCGATGCCGAGCCCCGCAAGCACCGTTTCGAGTCGCAGGTCCCAGTTCGAGATGACCCCGACCTTCAATCCGCGTTCCCGCAGCCGACGCAGTGTGGGAACCACATCGTCGTATGCACGCCACCGTCGCGGGTGACCGAACTGGTCGTATACGCGACGGGCAAGCTCCTCGGCATCTTGCTCGATGCCAAGCTTGCGGCACAGCAGAGAGTACATCCCGACCCAGATGTCGGATGTCTCTTGCTCGTTCGTCCAGAACGTGTCGTCTTCTCGGTAGCGGTCTTCGTAGTAGGCGTCGACCAGAGGAAGGAGGTCGTCTATCGCTTGGAGGTCGCGGTCGTGCCCGGCGCTCTCGAGGACCTCTCGGACCACGACGGACACGCTCGGGTAGGGATAGAGCAGCGTGTTCCCTACATCGAAGAAGACCGCCGAGGCCATCTCAGTCCAGGTACTCGGCTACGTCGGAACGCTTGGGCGGCGAGATCGGCGGCTCATCGCTCGGGTAGCCCAGTACGACCAGAGCTATGATCACGCGGTCCTCCGGGACTCCGATCTCCCGGGCCATCTCGTCTCGGACCCAAAACGAGAACGTGATATTGCACGCACCCAGGCCAACCGCGGTAGCAGCCAGCAACATATTCTGGATAGCCGCACCAACCGACAGATGCTTGTTCAAACGAGAGAAGTTGTCTTCGGCACGCGGCATGGTGCACACGACTACAACGGGCGCGTCACCGAGTTCGCTGTACCACCTCAACTGCTCCTGCGTCGCTTCGTGTCCGAGGACGGCGAGGTACTCCTCCAAGTAGTGCGTGTGCTGGGACAGGCTCCGAAGGATGGTGGAGCGCGCATCTCCCGTCGCCACGTAGAACCGCCACGGTTGTTCGTTGAGGGCCGACGGCGCCTGGGCGGCTGCCTGAATCAGTGTGTCGAGCAACTCTCGCGGGACCGGGTCAGGCCTGAACGAGCGTATCGAATGCCGCTGAGATATTGCCTCGAACAGATCCACCAGTGGTCCTCCCTCGTCGTGGGTCTCTATCGTAGCGCGGTCACGACACGTTCGCACACGGACTGTGCTGCCGACGGCTTGCCGAGAGCGCCCGCGTTCGCGGAGAGTTGGGCGAGACGCTCGGCGTGTGTCGACAAGAACCGCACCTTCTCCACCACATCTTCCTCGTCGCGGGCCGGGAGTCCTGCGCCGTAGTTCACAATGAAGTCCACGTTGTAGATCTCCTGGCCCGGTACTGGATTGTAGATGATGAGCGGGAGCTCCATCGCAAGGGCCTCAGATACCGTGAGCCCGCCGGCTTTGCCCACGAGCACGTCGGCCGAGTGCATCATCTTGTCCATCTCTTCTACGAAGCCGAACACCTTGATCATCTCGCTATCAGAGGCGAGGGAAGCCAGACGCTTGCGCAGGCGCTCAGACCGCCCTGTGACCGCAGCAACCTGGACGCCCACGTCGAGCAACTGGCGCACGAGGTCCTTCGTGTCACCGGGAGTGGCCGCGATGGGTGTGAGCATGACGGTGAACCGGTCCGCCAGGCCCATTTCGTCCCTGGACGCGCGCCTGTCGAGCTTGCTGCTGAACCGCTCATGTATCGGGATTCCAGACACGACGACGCGGTCCCATGGGACTCCCCGGACCACCAGGTCTTCACGCACCTCCTTGCACGCAACGAAGTAGATGTCCATCGCCGGGTGCAGCCACGTCCTGTGCGCGCCGAAATCGGTGATCACTGTGGCGGAAACGAGCGGCCTGTTGCTCTTGATGTCGGCCACCACGCCGCCCGCGACAGGGAACGTGGAGATCACCGCATCGGGCTTGTATTCGTCAAGGAACGCCGCAGCGCGCGCCATTCCCATGATGCGTAGCTCGTGGACGACGGGGTTCGTCGGCATCTTGTTCGAAAGGTCGTAAAACGTGCCGTACAGCGCCGGGAAGAACTGGACCGACTGCTGGTAGGCGAACTTCGCCAAGACGTTCAGGCTGGGGACGAACTCTTCGAAGAAATCCACCACCTGCACGTCGACCTGGTCCGGATAGTGTGCGTGGTAGTAGCGCTCGATAGCTTCCGCGGCCGAACGGTGCCCCCCACCGAACGACGCGCTGAAGACCAACACCCGCGCTCGCGACGCCACTGCACTCGACCCCTTCCGCAGCGCGCGAGACCGGCTCGAAGCTACGGCGACCTGTGCGCTGAGCGGTGTTTGACTAGCGTGACCATGGTGCCGCCCGACGGGCCGGGTGCGAATCGCACGTCGTCCATGAGGGCGCGCATGAACATTATGCCTCTACCGCCCGACGCGTACAGGTCATCGCTGCACACGTGGGCCCCGTCGAAACCCGCGCCGGTGTCGACCACGTCGAGCACGACCCGGTCGTCATAGGCGCGCACGTGTACGTAGATCTCCTCGTCGGAACCTGCCGGGGAACCGTGTCGGACGGCGTTTGCGAGCGCCTCACCGAGCGCTACCTTCAGGTCGAACATCGCGGCATCGGTGAAGCCGAGCGCCTCTACCATGGTGCACACGCGCTCTCGCGCGGGGGCGAGCGACTCGACGTTCGCCGGCACGGCAAGGGACTGGGCCCACATCGGATCGCCGACGGGGATCGCGACATCGAGGCTGAGCAGCGCCTGCTGGACCGATTCGTCGGTACACACGTTCGGCGTGACCGAGACGAGCCCGGACACCTCGAGGATTCTGCTCACGTTCTCGTTGGCTCCAGTGAGTACGACCTTGCCGTTTGTCCCCGCAAGCTCGTGGTCGAGCCAGACCAACAGACCCAACGCCGAAGAATCCGCGTAGTTCACCTCGCTCAGATCGATCACGACATTGAACAGGCCTGCAGCCAGTGCGGTCCGAAGAACCTCTTGGATCTCAGGGACCACCGCAAGATCGATATCCCCCGCCACGTGCAGCACGCACGCGTGGAGGTCAGGGTGTCTGTCAAGCACGAACGCCATCAGCATCGGGAACCCTTCAGCTCGCCCGCTCCTCTCGCCCATCACCACTCTCACTCCCTCTGACGCAAAAAACGAGAACCGCGGCGTCGTCGCGAAGTGGGCCAGCCACGAAGCGGTCGAGCGCCGCCAAAAGCCGCTCAGTCACCTCGCGAGGCGTCCCACCGTGTCGCAACGTTCGACGCACGCGCCCCTCGCCAAAGAAGTTATTCCCACGGCGGGCCTCTGTAACCCCGTCCGTGTACATGAGCACCAAATCGCCCGGCCTGAGAACCACGTGCTCCTCGTCATATGGCGCATCGGCCATAGCGCCGAGCAGTGGCCCCGTCGGCTCCATGCGCTCGACCGAGCGGTCGCCCTGGGCACGAAACAGCAACGCAGGGGGATGTCCCCCGTTGGCATACCTGAGACTCCGGCCGCCGTCCTCAATGACGCCGACCCACAGAGTCACGATGTCGTTCGGCGCCCCGGTCTCGGTGACTGCGCGATTGACCTCGGACACTATCTTGCTGGGAGACAGTCCCGCAGCGGCAAGTCCCCGCACCGTGTACTTCATCATCGATGTCTTCGTCGCCGCGGTGACACCTTTGCCTGCGACATCGCCGATCGCCACGAGCAGTCCCCCGTCAGGCAGTCGGAACACATCGTAGTAGTCGCCACCGATCTCGACGCCCTCACCGGCCGCCCGGTACACGCTGCTCGTTTCGATCTCGGAGACCTCCGGAAGCGTCTCAGGCAGAATGCTCGACTGCAGCACCGACGAGATGTCGTGTTCGCGACCGTATAGGTCGGCGGTGTCGATCGCCAAGGCTGCCTGTGACGCGAACGTGTGAAGCAGCCCCATGTCCTCTTCGGTGAATAGCGCGGGCGAAGCGGCGAACACGCTGAGCACGCCGAGGGCTCTTCCGCGCGCCATAAGGGGTACGGCGAGGGCCGAGTGCAGACCTTGTCGCACGGCCACAACCGCCAACTCGCCGTCGCTGTCAACCAGGTCGTCGATCTTGGCGGGCGTGCCGGTACTAAACACGCCTCCGGCAACGTCATACCCCGGCTGGGTTTCGTAGTGCAGCAGTTCGTTCGAGACAGAGCCTCGGGCCATCACGGTCTTGATGATGCGGGCAGACTCGTCATAGGTCATGAGTGAGACCGTGTCCGCGGTGAAGATCTTCTGCACCACGTCGAGCACTCGATTCAGGACGACTTTGATCTGCAGAGATGAACTCACAGCCTGGCTGATACGGAAGACGGTCTCGAGATTGAGGGCGCGCTCACGCGCTTGCTCCAGGTGGTAGGCATTCTCGAGCGCCAGCGTCACTTGGTCGCCGATAGCATCCGCCAGACTCACGTCTCGCTCGGTGAAGGCGCGATCTTTACGATCGATCACGAACGCCAGAACCGCTCCGGGCTCACCGCCACGCATCGCGGTGACGAACATGCCCTGTGAACCGTTCGCCGCCCTGAGGAACTCGTCGACGACCGGGTCCTCGCCGGCGCGCACCGTCATCAGGGTGGTATCCTCGCGCAGCACGAGCGACCGGCCCCATGCGCGCAGCAACGCACGTTCGACGGCAGGCTCCTCGGCCGGCGGAAGTCCCAGGCTTGCGCGATCCACGATCGCGAAGGATGCCTCAGCGACCCGGAGCAGGTCGTTGGCGACCGCGACGACGTCGGCGAAGGCATTCTCAAGGTCTGAGGGCCGGGTGAGGCGCTCGGCAACAGCACGGAGGGCCTCGGCCTCCATGCGCGAGGCGCTCTCCTCGGCAAACAAGCGCGAGTTGCGTACCGCCACGGCCGCCTGCGCAGAGAACGTGCGCACCATCTCGGTCTCGGCCTGCGTGAACGTGCGACGGGAGATGTCGAACACGGCCACAAGCCCGAGAGGAGCTGCCCCGACGATCAGCGGCGCGGCCAGCACTGTCACCGGTCCCGCCGCGGGCAACCCCAGGGCGTCGGCGTCCTGCGGCGGGACACCATCAAAGACGATCGGCTCGTTGGAGTCGAACGCGTCGCGGACCCACGAGTCGCCCTCGAGGTCCACGTGGAAGTCGACGCTGTGATCCAGTCCCCTGCTTCGCACGAGACTCACCGTTCCGGCAGCCTCGTCGAACAGGAACACCGCCACGCGGGCCGAGCCAACGATGTGGCCCATAGCGGACAGGATCCCGTCGAGCACCCGGTCAAGGTTCGACGTGCTGGCCAACAGTTGCGACAGGTCATGCAACGCATTCAGCCGAAGAGCCACGGCGTTGAAGGCCTCCACGAGCTGGCCGAGCTCGTCGGTGCGGTCCGTCTCGATGGGCCGGACGTACGCGCCGCGCACAGCCTCTCGAGCGCGGCTCTCCAAATCTTTGATCGGAACCACGAGCCGGCGCGAGAACACGCCGGCGAACACGACGGCGAACAGTGCGGAGACGAGCACCGCCAGGACGGCCGGGGCAAGCGCGTCGATCGCCGACTCGACGACCGCGTCGCGCGGTTCGAGCACCACGATGCTCCAGTCCAGGCCGGGATACTCGCCCATCGGCGAGTGCTGCCCCCACAGCACACTGCCGTCGGCCTCGGCAGCGGTGACCGAGCCCCCTCCGTCTGCTTCGACGGGCTCGAGTTCGATAGAGGCCTGGTCGGGTTCGATACCGGCAGAACCCGATGCCACCACGCTGCCGTCGGCGCCGACGATGCCCACCCAGCGACCCGGCGGCTCTGAGGCGAAGTTGCCAAGCAGCTCGGGCAGGAAGCCGACACGCACGCGTTCAGCGATCAGGAACGTTTCGCCTTCGACATCCACGCTCCGGCCTGCCCAAAGCCACTCGAGCCCCTGGTCAAAGACGAACATGGGCTCGTCGCCCAGTTCCTGTTCCAGAATCGGACTGTTCTCGCCGATGCGGGCCGACAGGTACGCGGGGAGGACCGCGCGGATCGTGCCGTCTTCATCCGCGACGAAGACGCGGTCCACGTACTCTGAGCCTGCCTCGTACTGCTCTGACAAGCCGACAGCGTCGAGCTCACCCGAATCCGGGTCGACGATCGTGGACGCGCAGCGGTCCAAGACGCGTGTTGCTCCATCGAGATGCGTGGTCAGCTGGATGCGCGTCGCCTGTCGGAACACGCGCTGCTGAGCAGCCACCTGGTCACTCGCAAGGTCGAACACGCCGATGAGCGCGACAACGCTGATGACGGTCATCGACACCCCGACCACCATCAGAACAAGCGTCATCAGATTGGCAGAGAGGCTGCCAGAGCGGTCGTTGTCCGGCACAGGGGCTCCCGTCGCGCCTTACGAGCGTGCGGATGCCCACATCGTACCGCGCCGGCAGGACAGCCGACAAAGACCGGTCTGCTCTAGATCTCCACGCTCGGAAGGACCTGGGTCAGCCAACCCGCAAGAACGCTGAGCTGTCCGGTGAAGATCAGCACACCGACGATCATGAGAAGTGCGCCTGCGACCCTGTTGATCGTCAGCGAATGCCGGTTCAGCCAGCCCAGGGTCGAGCGCAACCTGCCGAAGAGCAGGGCTACCGCGATGAAGGGCAGCCCCAGACCGATGGAATACGCGAACAGCAGCAGCGCCCCTTGACCGACGCTGCCGGTGGACCCGGCAAGAGCGAGAATGGAACCAAGAATCGGCCCCACGCACGGCGTCCAGCCGAAAGCGAAGGCCATCCCCATGACCAGGGACGCGGCTCCCCCGAACTTGCGGGCCGCCCCCATGTCGAAGCGCGCTTCGCCGTACAGCCACGGGACCTTGATGATGCCGAGCATGAAGAAGCCGAGGACGAAGACCGCGGCACCCGCCACGCGCACGAGCAGGACACGGTATTCCGACAGCACCGAGCCGAGTACGGACGCCGATGCCCCGAGAGCGACGAATACGAACGCGAAGCCAGCGACGAACAACAGACTCGGGACGAGTACCTGCTTGGTCGCCGTCTTCGACGAGCCCAATTCCGCGGTCGTGAAGCCGGTGATGAACGACAGGTATGCAGGAATCAGAGGAAGGACGCATGGCGACAGGAACGATACAACGCCAGCAGCGAGAGCTGCGATGATGCCGACAGACTGGTCCACCTACCGCCTCCTGAGATGACGTCGGGCCCTTGACGATGCGACCCCGGCGATCACGACCGCCGAGCTCAGCCAAAGTATACCCTGGGGGGTATCCCACCGCAAGCCCGAGCGCAACCGGGAGTCGCCCGTCGGCTACGGGAGCTCGGCGTCGTAGCCGGCCGACCGGATGGCCGTGACGATATCGTCGAGCGAAACGGTGTCCGGGTCGTAGGTGACCACCGTGTCGCCGGTGGCGAAGTCGGTGGCGACGCTCTCTACACCCTCCAGCTCGTCGACGGTCATGTCGATAAGCATCGCGCACGAGCGACAGTGCATCCCTGTCGTCTTGAAGGTCGTTTGTGTTGCTGCCATGGCTGCCTCCTCGCATCGCGGCACGGGCCGCGCTCGTTCACCGGGACCGGTCCACCGGACCCTTCGACTATTCATGCCCAAGCGCACGTCACGTCATCCGATCGCGCCAAGGCAACTCGCGTTGCCGAGACCTCCTGCGGCACAGAGCGCAAAGGTCAGGCTATCGCGTCACCGGGAGACGGGAGCGGTGCTCGACCCGACCGGTTCATGTGACGGACCGTGCAACATCTGCCCGCAGTGCGGGCACAGCCGCCACTCGTTGATGACCTCGTTACCACACACGCGACACACCGAGGCACGGAGCTCCCGCGAATCCTCCGGCGTGTGCTCGCCCTCGCCGAGCAGTAACAACACGACCAGGCCCAGCACAGCCCCCCCGACGACCGGGACGATCCAGCCGAATCGAGTGGTCGCGGTGCATGCAACGAACCCGTACTCAGAGTTCAGACGCACGAGCACGCCGAAGAGCGCCGCAGCGAGGGTGAGTATGCCTATGAGGACGAGCGCCCATCGTGTAGCCGACTTCTGTCGCATGTGCTGCTCCGGTCGCGGACGTGACGATGCCCGCGAGAGGTGCAAGGGCTATGCCAAGGGTGAGCTGCCCGAATTCGTGGATGCCTTCACAAGCCGAGCCGCGTCATCCGGGCCTCGAGCGTCTTCGCCGTCAGACCCAGGAGTTTGGCCGCTTTCGGAGCGCTTCCTCCCGCTCTATCCAACGCCTGACGCACGAGGTCGAGTTCGACCTCTTCCAGGTCCACGCCGGACTCGGGCAGCACGAAGCCGGTCGACGACGATTGGCATGATAAGTCCCCGAGTCTGACTTCCGCCGGCAAGTCACGCAGCGCGATCTCGTCCTCGTGCGCAAGGATCAAGATCCGCTCGATCGTGTTCTCGAGTTCCGGACATTGCCCGGCCACCGGTAGGTGACGAGTGCCTCCATCGCCTCCGAGGATATGGTGCGAGTGTCGGCACCGTACTTCTCAAGAAAGTGCGCCACCAGCGGTGCGATGTCGCCGGGGCGGTCGCGAAGCGGCGGAAGCGTGATAGGTACCACGTTGAGACGGTAGAACAGGTCCTCGCGGAACTCCCCGTCGGCAATCAGTTGCTGCAAGTCGCGGTTCGTTGCCGCAACCACACGAACGTCCACTTCGATCGTGCGCGTGCCGCCCAAGCGTTCGAATTGCCTTTCCTGCAGGACCCTCAGCAGCTTGACCTGGACCGCCGGCGTCACGTCCCCGATCTCGTCGAGGAACAGCGTGCCGCCGTTGGCAAGCTCGAACCGGCCCGGCTTGGCGGTGACCGCACCTGTGAACGCGCCCTTCTCGTAGCCGAACAGCTCGCTTTCAAGCAAGGTCTCCGGCAAGGCACCGGCACTGACCGACACGAAGGGTCCTTCGCCGCGTTTGGAGAGTGCATGGATCGCTCTGGCGACCAGCTCCTTGCCGGTCCCCGACTCGCCGTACAGGACGACCGTTGCCTCGGTGG
>ENA-OSEO01005974-OSEO01005974.1-sediment-metagenome-genome-assembly--contig:-NODE-5974-length-11257-cov-13.622451_pt1 | contig 11257 bp, 10 predicted proteins | sample MGYA00237883_ERZ534232 | MGnify/ENA metagenome assembly ERZ534232
CTCCCTCATCTCGTCAAGCTTCAAACCGGGCAGGGGGACGGCTGCATGCTCCGGGAGGGTGGGAACTCACCCCTCTCAGAACTCATGATCTTGCGGCGGCTCCATCCCCGAAGGAATATGGATGGTCCTTTTCTCTCGATCCATGCTACTGCAAGCACGTTTTGTGCCGGATTGGATTCATGTATTGCAGTGCGCAAAATGTCATCGGCTCGCAAGAACGTCGATTGGAGAGGGGTGAGCGTCATCCGCTCAGCGAGGGTGTATTCTCCCGGCGTGCTCGGCCATCGGCCTCCCTCGCCCGGATGTAGCAAGCCGAGAATTCGTGTATCCGCGCAGAGAAATATATCTCTCTATGCGCGCAGAGGCAGGTGTCCCCAGCTCCGAGGACTCTCGGAAAAGCCCGCCGCGGTCGGGACAGCCGGTCGCGGCAGATTTGGCATGCACAATATTTTGTGCGCAATGGCGGGGCCGTTTTGCCTATCTTCCCAGGCCTCCCTTCGGACCCCATGCTTGGAGCTTTTGGAGCGCCACCCAGGCGACCCCGTCTCCGGCCTCCCCTTGAACCGCAGGCTTGGAGATCTTACGGGTCGCTCCCGGAGCCAGGGGAGGACGATGCACCCGCTCGCCACGGCCTCGTTCAGCCGGCAGGGGGCTTACTTCGAACCGGACCCACCGCCTGCAGGACCATCAAGGCCAATGGAAGTGGGGGGGTGGGGCTAAAAACCAGGAATTGCTCTGTTGCCGCGAATTTTTGAAAATCGGCGGGAGACTCGGAACCGGCTTGGCGGGAAACAGCCACCGTATGAGGCGTGGCAGCATAAGCGCCGGCAGGTCGGAAGGCGGAATGTGGATCGAAGGCGCCCCTATGGATCGGCCTTGCGGTCCCAGTCCTGGGACCACCGTTTATCGGGAGGTATCCACCCTGAAGCGAAGGACGCCCACCGGCAAGGAGCTTCGCCCCTCCTCAAAGGCGTTGTTCGATCCTCGTAAGTGTCTGGATGAGGCGGCGGAAGCGGGTGAGGGCCGGCGAATTGACCCGGAGGTCCAGGACCAGCTCGGAGTGGGTCTGGATGAGTCCATCGATCAGGACGCCCAACGTCTCTCTTGCAAGCGGCTCGGAGGGTCCGGGCATTGCCGGAGCAGTTCCGGCCGAGGCGGGCGCGGTCTTTTTCGCAGGCTCCGGGGCGCCGGCCTTCGGTTTTCCGCCCGGGCATCCCGCCGGTTCATCAGGCGGAGGTGTTCCACGCGAAGCCTCTCCTTTCGGGCTCGGGCCGCTCCGATTCCTCTGCCGCTCCGCAAATTCAATCCATCCCGCCGCGCCGAGCTTCACCAGGAAGTCCCCCGCTTCGCCCGCCGCCTTCCTGACCAGATGGTCAACCGCGCCCCCCGCCTTTTCCTGTCCTCGCATCCTTCCGATCGCGACCACTGCGCCGTCGATCGCCGCCTTGGCCGCCGCGCGTTCAGCCTGCGTCATCCCCGGACTTTTCCGCATCTGCCGTCCCGGCTCTCGCGCTCCGCCCCTCGATCGACATTCGGCCGGGTGCGGTCCGGCTGCGCTTTTCCTCCGCCTCATCGGTAGAAAACCTCCGGGAGCACCATGGTGAACCAGGGGATGTAGGTCAGGATCAACAGGATGACGAACAGGATCAGCAGCGGTTTGGCGATCGACCGCATCATCTCGATCAGCGTGACGTTCCCCATCTGCATGCCGATGTACAACAGCACCCCGAGCGGCGGCGTGATGTAGCCGATCCCGAGGTTCACCGTCATCAGCAGGCCGAAGTGCACCGGGTCGACGTTGAACTCGCTCAGGATCGGTATGAATATCGGGGTCAAGAGCAGTATGGCGGAGATGATGTCGATGAAGGTTCCCACCACCAGGAGGATGATGTTGGATATCAGCAGAAATACGAACGGCGACTTGACCGTCGACACCACGGACTCGGCGATCTCCTGCGGGATCCTCTGAATAGTGAGGTACTCCGCCAGGCATGAGGCGCCCGTGATGATGATCACGAAGGATGAGGTGACCAGCCCCGAATGGATCAGGATGTTCGGGATGTCCTTCCACGGAAGGTCGCGGTAGACGACCTTTTCGACGAACAGCGCATAGAAGGCGGAGACCGCCGCCGCCTCCGTCACCGTGAATACCCCCGAGAAGATGCCCCCGAAGATGATGATGGGCAGCAAGAGGGCCCATGCCCCCGCCTTGACGGCCTCCCACAGCTCCGCTCCGCTTGGAAAGCCCCTCGTCTCCACCCCCCGCTTCTTGCTGTAGAAGAAGACATAGAGACACAGCCCGAGGATGATCAGGAGCCCTGGCACGAACCCGGCCATGAACAGCTCCCCGACCGATTCCGAGGTCAGGAGCGCGTAGATGATGAGCGGGACGCTCGGCGGGATGATGATCCCCAAAATAGGGGCCGCCGTCATGATCCCGAGGGTGAAGGACTTGTCGTACCCCCGCTGCATCATCGCGGGGATCATGATCCCGCCGATCGCCACCATGGTTGCGATCGTCGACCCGGAGATGGATCCGAACAGCCCGCACGCCGCGACCCCGGCGATCGCGAGCCCGCCCGGCAGAAAACCCACCAGGGTCTCGGTGAATTTGACGAGCCTCACTGCGATGCTCCCCCTCGCCATGATGTCGCCCGTCAGGATGAAAAACGGCACGGCCAGCAGGGAGAACTTGTCGATCGAACGGAAGAGCACCTGTGCCAGCACCATCGGATCGATGGTCGTAAAGCAGACGATCACCAGCAGGGAGGTGAGGAAGAGGGCGATGTAGATCGGCGCCGACAGGAAAAACAGCAGAAAAAGGACGAACACGAGCACCAGGTTTTCCATACCGCGCTTTCCTCCTTGCCGGGCGTGCGGCGCCGCAGCGGCTAACGCCCGCCGGTTCCTTGCATCCTTCAGCGGCTCAGCCCGCCTGCTCCTTGGGCTGCCCGGCGAGCTGAATCAGCGATCGAACGATCATCAGGACGGATGCCATGGCGGGGATCGCATACAGCAGGCAGAACGGGATCTCCAGCACGATGGACTTCTGCCGGGTGACGTACTGCATATGGATCAGGTCCTTGCTGATGTAGATCACCGCCGCGGCGAAGACGATCACGATCACCTGGCTGAACCAGCGGTTGAACCGGCCCATCTTCGGGAACAGCTGATTGATGACGTCGACCTTCAGGTGGGTCCCGGATTTGATGGCGGCGCTCGCCCCGATGAACACGACGCAGATGATGCAGTAGCGGGCGAGCTCGGGTGGCCATGCCAGCGGGTAGGAGAAGACGTAGCGCATGACCACGTTGACGAGCGAGGCAACGAGCGCCGCCGCCATCCCGAAAAACAGGACGAACTTCTCGATCTGTTCGATCACGCTGTCCAAACGCGAAAGGATAGTGCGCAGCATCATCTTCTCCAGACGGTAAGAGTTGTTTTGTCCCGCCGTGCGCCTATGCCCGCTACTCGTGGCCCATGAAGCTCAGCACCCTCTGAAGATACTCCTTGCCGATCTCGTCCTCGAACTCCGCCTGCACAGGCTTCATCATCTCGACGAGCTTCGCGGTCTCCTCGGGGGACAGCGTAATGATCTCGACCCCCTTTTCGGCCAGCACCTTCTTGGCCTCGATCTCCTCCGCGCGGCTTGCCGCCCGCTCCTGGATGCAGGTCTCCTCGATGACCCGCAGCACGATCGCCTCCAGTTCCGGCGGGAGGCTCTTCAGCCACGTCTTGTTGATCATCACGGGAAAGGTCCCGTACCAGTGCGCCGTGTCCGTCACGTAGGGCGTCGCCTCGTAGAGCTTCGCCTTCCAGAGGGTCGTCCAGGCCTGGTCGATCCCGTCGACGATCCCGCGCTTCAGACCCTCGTAGGTCTCCGTGAAGGGGATGACGGTGGGGCTCCCGCCCATCGCCGTCGTCATGGATTTCTGGATGTAGGATTCGGGGACCCGGATCTTGAGGCCTTTGATCTCCTCGATCTTCCGGACCGGCTTGTTGGTGGCGAGGCAGGCGAACCCGTAGTCGATGAACCCGACGATGGTCGTGTTCAAGTGGTCTGTGCTGTCGTAAAGCTCCTTGACGAGGTCGCTTTGCAGGAACTTCTCGACGTCGTCATAGTTGCGGAAGATGTAGGGCAGGGTCATCAGCGAGAGCTTCATGGAGTTCCCGCCGAGGCTGCACGCCGCCGGGCACCCGGGGAGCGCGACCTGGATCATGTTCATGGAGGCCTTGTTCGCCAGCTCGATGCAGGACCCGAGCTGTCCGCCCGGGAAGTCCTGCACCTCGATGCGGCCCTGCGTGGCCTTTTCGAGGTTTTCCTTCAGCATGGCGCCGAACCTGCCGCACGCCTGCACCGGCGGCGCGACGATCGCCACCTTCATCACATATTCCGCCTTCGCCTCGGCCCTCCCCGGAAACGTGAACGAACCGATCAAGCCGATGACAAACACCGCCAGCAACGCGACACCGAAATCTCCCCTTTTCATCGTCCCACTCCTTTTCTTTGTCCTTCAAAGCGTTGAATGGTTCACTGGCCCGATTGCCGTTCCTAGCCGCCTCTCGCCATTTCATCGCTCCCTGCCGGATCGGCCGCGCGGCCAGCCTGTCGTGCAGCCCCGATCAGGAACGCCCTCTAACCGCTGACCGATTCGAAAACGATCTCCGCCAGGTCCTTCACGCTGATCCGGCCCTCCAGGTCGAGGGTCTTCACCGCGTCCTCGAAGTTGAGCAGGCAGAAGGGGCAGGCGGTGACCAGCACCTCCGCCCCGGTCTCCACGGCCTCCAGCACCCGCAGTTCAGCCAGCCGCGGCTTTTCCCCGAACTCGGCCCACATCCGCCCCCCGCCGCCCCCGCAGCAGAGGCTCTGCCGCCCGGACCGGCGCATCTCCACCAGCTCGATCCCCGGGATGCTCCTCAGGACCTTCCTCGGCTCCTCGACCACCCCGTTGTGCTTCCCGAGGTAGCAGGGGTCGTGGTAGGTCACGCGCTTCGGATAACTGCCCCGGAACCTGAGCTTCCCCTCGTCCAGGAGCGCGCCGAGGAGCCCCGTGTAGTGCTGCACCCGCACCCCCTCGAGCTCTTCCGCATACTGTGTCCGGAAGCAGTCGAAATCGTGCGGCGAGGTCGTCACGACCGCTTTCGCCCCCGCCCGCTCGAGGGCCTCCAGGTTTCGCTCCTTCAGGATCTCGAAGAGCCCGGTCTCCCCCATCTGGAAGGCCGGATCCCCCGAACACGTCTCGTCGTCCAGGATCGCGAACCGCACCCCGCACCCCCGCAGGACCTCGGCCAGCGCCCTCGCCACGCCCTGCGCCCGGTCGTCGTAGGAGGCGGTGCACCCGACGAAGTAGACCACCTCCGGCTTCTCCGCGCCCCCGGCCCTCTGTACCTCGAGCCCCTCGGCCCACGCCGTCCGCTTCCCGGCCTGCTTCCCGTAAGGGTTCCCCACGACCTGCAGCGCCTCCAGCGCCTTCTGCTGCTCCCGGATCATGGGGACTCCCTGGTCGAGCAGCATCTGCCTCCCGCCCCGGATCGCCTCCACGAGCTTCACCCCGGCCATGATCCTCTCGCAGATGACCTCGCAGCTGCCGCAGGTCGTGCACCGCATCAGGATGTCCCGCAGGTCGGCATCCACCCGGCCGAACTTCAGCGCGTAGTAGAGCGACTGCGTGATCCCGGAGCTCCCGTTCACCATCCACCGGTCAGAGACCTCGTAGACCGGGCACTCGGTGAAGCAGAAGCGGCATTTGACGCACCGTGAAACGATATCCCGTATCCGGTCGACGACCGGTTTCATCTCCTCGCTGACGGCTTCCATCGAGACCTCCCCCCTTGAAATCATCCCCTGCATCACAGCCCCTCCAGGACCCCGCGGCAGAGGATGTCGTTCGGGTCGAACACCCGCTTGATCCCCCGCACCAGCTCGTAGGCCTTCTCCCCGTAGCGCCGCCTGAAAAACTCAGTCCGCTTCCCGAACTGCGCCCACTCGCCCCCGCACGTCCCGAAGCGGAGGTTCATCTCCGTCTCGATCTCGAACTCGGCCTCGACCAGCCGCCGCTTCTTCTCGTTCTCCCAGTCCTTCGGCAGGATGGCCGTCGGGTGGAAGGTCAGCGCCCCGATGTGCCCGAAGAGGTAAACCGGCACCCCGTCGAAGATCGGGTCCTTTTCGGTGTACCGGGTCAGCTCCGTCATGCAGTCGACCAGGGCAGGCAGGGTGCTCACGATCTCCGGCCCCGTGAACTGCCCGTTGTGCTTCTGCATCAGCGAGGCGATGATGACCTCCCTCGCGGTCCAGATCCGCATCCACTCCTCGATCGACCCGATCGCCTCCGCCCGAAGCGCGTGCTCCTTGTCCATCACCTGGAGGATCCGGTCCCGGTTTCCCGCCGCCTCCTCCGCCGACCCGCCGAGCGAGGCGAAGAAGATCGAGCACCCGGGCGGCACCGGCAGCCCGGCGTGTTCGAACCCGACCGCCGTGCTCTTCCGGTCCATGAACTCCATGAAGAGGGGAGGGGGGGCCTTCTCCCGGTAGAGCCTCACCACGGCCCTCGCCACCCCCTCCGGCTCCTCGAAGTACGCGATCCCGAAGGCCTTGTGCCTGGCCGGCACGAGACGCATCCGGATGCGCGTGACCACGCCGGTCAATCCGTCGTTCCCCACGAAAAACTTCGTCAGATCGGTTCCCGCCGGCTTCCGCAGCCCTTTCGACCCGGTCTCCAGGATCTCCCCGCTCGGCAGTACCACGGTGAGCCCCAGCACATAGTCGGCCGGCTTCCCGATGCAGGCATCGATGATGTGCCCGCTGGTGTTCCCGGCCATCATCCCGCCCATGCTCGCCACCAGCTTGCTTCCCGGGTACACGGGGAGGAAGAAGCCCTCCTCCATCAGCGCGAGGTCGACCGTGTTCACCGTCACCCCCGGCCCGCACTCGAAGTACCCGTAGTCGGTGTCGATCTCGAGTGCGTCGAGCCGGCTCGTACTCAAAACGATCCCCGCCTCGGGCGCCCTGGCCGCCCCGGTGAGCCCCGTCCCCGACCCCCGCGGGTAGACCGGCACATCCTCCCGGTTCGCCAGCTTGAAGATCTCGGCGATCTCCTCCGCGCTCCCGGGCTTCGCCACCACGTACGGGAGCTTCTCCCGGTCGAGGTCCAGCTCGTAGGGGTAGGCGTCCAAGGTATTGTTGACGAACTCGAAAAAATTGTCGGAAACGTATTCCTCGCCGACGATGTCCTTGACGCTTTCAAAAATGCTCCGCTTCATCGTTCCAACCTCTCCCTCGACCCGTTCTACGCCACCAGACGGACCAGCGGCCGCACGTCATCCAGCTCCTCGAACCGCTCCGTCAGCGCGATGATCTCCCTTGCCCGCTCCTCCGAGAGGACCTGGGCCGTCTGGGCCCGGAACTTCTCGATGACCTCCTCGTGGCTCAGCGGCTTCTGCGGGTCGCCCTTGCAGTACTCCGTCCGCCTCTGAAAAATCTCTCCCCTGACCGTCTCCACCCTCAGCAGGGTCACCGACTTCTCCGGCTCCTTCGCGAAGGCCTCGACGGCCTCGGGCAGCGTCTCGATCTTTACCTTCCGCATGAAGTCCTTCATGGCCTTCTCTTCGAACCGCTTCTCGTCGTACCAGTCCGGCCCGGGCCGATACCCGAGGGCCGCGTTGGCGAACGGCCACGGCACGCTCCAGTAGGCGTCCTCCGGGTTTTTGGGCGCGGTGTTCGCATAAGGGTACCCGGTGATCTTCTCGTGCGCCCGGTAGACAACCGACTCGATCTCGTCCGGCTCGACCCCGTGCTCCCCCATGATCACCAGCAGCGACTCGATCCCTGGCTGCGCCCACCGGCAGGTCGGCCACGGCTTGAAGGCCATCGCCGAGGTCAGCAGAAAATCGCTCCCGAGCCCCTCCGTGTAGACCTCCTCCCGGTTCAGGTCCGAGATGGTCGTCCAGTAAGGGTAGGGCTCGTCCAGGATCTCGTGGAACCCCGTGTAGCCCATCTTGGCCAGGATCGCCGCGTTCACCGCCACGAAGTTGTGGAAGGGGTTCCCGAGCTTCGACATCGACCCGGGCACATACAAAATATTGTGGACGTTCATGGTGGGCGCGTTCCCGAGCCCCATGCCGAAGGCGTGCATGCCTTCGTCCTCCGTCAGCCCCAGGCAGCGCACTGCCACCGCCAGCGGCCCGCACCCCTGCCAGCTCTCGTTCCAGACACGCAGCCGGTGCTCGGGCGAGGGGAAGGTCGCATCGATGATCCTCCCCGTGACGTCGTAGGCGCTGCAGACGGCCGTCAGCAGCGCCTTCCCGTCCAATCCCTCCCGCTCCCCAAAGGCGAGCGCCGTCATCACCATCCCCGAGCCCGGATGCGCCCGGTTCTTGTAGGTCTCCATCAACTCGAGGCCCATGCACAGCTGCGTGTTGATCCCCGAGGCGATCGCGACCGGCAGCTTCGCCCCGTCGGCGAACACGGTGGCCTCCTCCGCGCCCCCCAACGCCTTCCCCCAGTCGATGATGATCTTTCCGGATTTCAGGACGGACCCCCCGATCGCGTTTCCGATCTCGTCCAGCACGAAATCCTTGGTCCTCGCCAAACAGGCCTCCGGAATGTCCTCGAACCGGGCCTCCCGCAGATACCGAACGAGCTGCCGTGTAATGCTCATCTTGGCCTCCTAGAAAAACAGCGCCTTCATCTGTTCGAATCGCTCTTTGCCGTGCCGGATGTGCTCGGTCATCAGCCGCTTCAGCGCCTCGGTGTCCCTGGCCTCGACCACCTCCAGGATCGCCCTGTGGTCGCCCAGCGAGATCTCCGCACCCCCCGGCGCGCTCAGACCGATGGCCCGCAGCCACTGGAACTTGTCGACGATCCGCGAGATGATGTGGAAGAACATCTCGGACTTTGCCGCCTGGTACAAAATCGTGTGGAAGTCCGTCTCGCGCCGGATGATCTGGGTGAGGTCCCCGCCCTTGACGCTCTCACCGGCCTCCTCCACGTTCCGCTTCAACGCCTCGATCTCCTCCCGGGTGATCCGTTCGATGATGAACGGCGCCACGAACTCCTCGAAGACGATCCGGATCGCGAAGTACTCCTCGATCTCGGTTGGCGTCAGCCGCTTCACCTGGAACCCGAGCCGCGGGTCGCACTCGACCAGCAGCTCGTTTTCCAGCAGCAGCAACGCCTCCCTGACGGGGGTCCGGCTCACCCCCAGCTCCTGGGCGATCTCGCTCTCGAAGATCTTGTCCCCCGGCTTGAGGTTCAAATAGATGATCTTGTCCTTGATCGCCTCGTAGGCCCTGGTCCGCAGACTCGAATTCTTGTCTGGCTTTTGACTCATATATTCCTCAATATATCGATGAGTATATCGTGCGGTATTCTATAAAGCATACAGATTTCCTTTGTCAAGCAAATAAATGAGCATCGTTCATCCACGTTCGGAACACCGGCGTCTGAAGGGCAGGTGAAACATAGGCTGGATAGGCTTTATCCTGAAATGCGTTATTCAGCACAACCCGATTCCTTGACACGCTTCGCGTGCTCAGTCCCAGCGCTGCACGGCGGGTCCCTGTTTCTTCACATGCTTCGCATGCTCAGTCCGATTGCTTCGCGGCCGGTCCCGGTTTGCAAATATCAAGAAAATCAATCACTTGTACGGAAGCGACCTGGTGCTGACCGTAGAAGTATACGTGCGGATCGCCGTTGAGATGGGCAAAAAATGCGCGGCCGGTCACGGTTTGCAAATATAAAGAAAATCAAGTCCTTGTACGGAAGCGACTTGGTGCTGGCTGCAGAAGTAAGCGTACGGATCACCGTTGAGATGGGCAAAAAAGAGCATTTGCGGATGGGAACGGGTTTGTCTGCAGGACCGATTAGCATGATCGCAGTAAAAGACCCGCCATGGCATGGCCGGGGCACCGGAGGATGGGGAGGGACTGTCTGTTCATTCGCGGCGGGGAGCTGGTTGGGGTGGGAGACTGCCCACGGAGGCGTGTAGGGCATTCAGGGGCCATTATCCCGGCGGCCCTGTGTTTTCTGCAGCTGGCGTGGTCAGGCTCTGGACCTCGAAGGCGCGGAGATTCCGCTCCTTGCGGCTGAACTCGACGCCGATCAGATGGATGGGCCGGCCCAGGTCCTGATACTTCTCGGCGTAGCGCCGGGCCAGGACCTGCTCCAGGGCCCGGCCCAATCCCAGTGGTCCTCGGCGTAAAGCCCTGCAAAGAGCTCCCGGCTCCCGCTGAAGAGCTCCTTTAGGGTGTCCACCAGCAGAGTTTTTCCGAAGCGCCGGGGGCGCGAGAGAAAGTAGTACTTGCCCTGGTCGGCGAGGTCCACGGCATAGCGGGACTTGTCCACGTAATAGTAGCCGCTCTGCCGGATTTCCCGGAAAGACTGCACCCCGATCGGCAGTTTCTTTTTGGCGATCATCTGGTGTGTGCTCCCGGTGTTGTGGTCACCGCCCGGCGGCGGATGCGATCATCCCCCGGCTCTCCTGCCGTCGCCCGGAAGGCGGTTCAAAGGCGCTTTTCATATCCATCAGATCTGACCGAGGACCGTCTTGAATTCCTCCATGTCGCGGGCATTGATCGCTTCTCGCAAGAGTTTTGTCAGGACATCCACATCGTCAATTTCCTCGATCTTCTCGACGATCTCTTCAGGAAGGGTGTTAAATTTCGTTTTCAGGGCCTCCGCCACCATCGCGCGCGTCCCTTTCAGTTTTCCCTCTTGTATTCCTTGATGTAAACCTTGCTTTCTGCCCTGTTCTATCCCTTGGTGTAAGCCCTGCTTTCTGCCTTGCTCCATGCCCTTTTGCATACCTTGTTGCATACCTTGTTGCATGCCTTGTTCGATCCACTGCTCTGCCAGAGTGGGCATAATGTCACCTCCCTTCTCGTGAAAAACAGCTTTGGCGTTTCTAATCAGATCCTCGGCCTTCACCTGATCGTTGGCGGAGGCCACGTAGCGCAGCGCGGCCTCCAGCGCTTCGAGGGCGCTTTGGCTGTCGGACAGGGATTCCAACAGCCGCAGAAAGTCCGGCAGCCGCTCCACGAGATCATCGGAGAAGATGTGCTTCAACAGCAACAGCGGGAGCCTCAGCAGAATGGCGCCCTTGATCTGCTCGTCGCTGTATTGCGACAGATCGCACAGCAAATATTCGAACTTCGGCACCAGAGGGCGCAACTCCCGGGGCAGCTCGAACAGGTCTTCGAATGCGAGTCCGATCTTCCAGCAGCTCAGACCGTGATAGAGAACCACCGGGATCACCGGCGG
>ENA-OSEO01005975-OSEO01005975.1-sediment-metagenome-genome-assembly--contig:-NODE-5975-length-11250-cov-7.599212_pt1 | contig 11250 bp, 9 predicted proteins | sample MGYA00237883_ERZ534232 | MGnify/ENA metagenome assembly ERZ534232
ATTGCCACGCCGCTGTGCTGTATCGTGCCATCCGGATATAACAGCCTGGCGCCCACAACACCTGTTTCCGGTTGAGAGGAAAGTTCATCGATGAGGGCGCTGCTCCAGCCGCTATGAACGAGCGTATCGTTGTTAAGAAAGACAAGGATGGATCCGCCCGCCAGTCTCGCCCCCTGATTGCATGCCTTGGCAAAACCCAGGTTTTTAAGGTTGGAGATCACGCGGAAGAGTGTTCGGGGATGACGAGCAGCAAAGGCGTTGAGATATCCGCCCGTACCATCCGTAGATCCGTTGTCAATGACAACGATCTCAAATAGAGGTTCCTTCGGGGTGTGCAACAGGATACTTTGGAGGCACTTTTCTGTGTAGGGAAGGTTGTTGTAAAGGGGAATGACGATGCTGAATACCATATAAAATTCTCCATCCATATCAAGCGTCTGATACGGCGGCCGAGGGTCCGATTTTGAGGAACGGTATGCGCGATTCTTTCACCTCGCCTGATCGCGAGGTGACCCTTACGAAAAGTTCATAACGCCCAGGCCCAAGACGCGACAAATTGAGGCAGCCGCTGAAACCACTTGAATCCGCGTACGGATAAGCTGGATGAAGTTCTTGTACATCTTTTCGCGGCAATCCGTAATCCAGGTGAACGAGTCTGCCATCAGGCTGCAAGACTTGGACCTGTGCGATGCCCGAAAGGGACAAGGCCCAGCCGGAAACGGCGAGCTTTCTAAAAACAGAAACAGGATGTGTCCTCTCGGGGTAATCAACAAACAGGACAAGAGATTCAGGGGCGTTTTGAACTCTATCCGGGCCGTTTGACAAAGGATGGGTTTGCCCAATAGATAGACTGCATCGGCTAAGCGCGGTGGTTTTCAATCTTCTAATCTCCCCTTCCGGAACTTCGTGAAAAAAGGCCCAAACAAGTTCAATGCAATTTAGATGCCCGTAGAGTTCCAGCCATTCTTTTCTGGTGACAAAAGCCTTTGATGCCAGCGATACAAGCCGGTCATAACAGAAAATAATCTGCTGGAAATCAGGTGCAGACCGCAATGGATTTAAACTTGAAGAATGATGGCACAAATCCGTATCCAGAAAGGAGTTGCAGTATTCATCTATGGCCTTTTGTTTATCGGAGATGTCAATATTCAAGAAATCGGCAATTCGATTGAGCTGCGCATGCGCCCTATTCATTAATTCTTCATATTGAACGATGATGGATCGATCATTATCAATGAATTTCGCCATCCAATAGATATGTACAAGCCAGAGAAGGAGGCTTTTACGCTTTCCAAAATGGTTTCGTGTATTTAATGAAAGGGCGACGTCAATCGGGGACCTCAAGCACACGATATAGTGAATATCCACAGCGTATTCATTGAGGATCTCTTGCCAAAACGGGAGCAAACGGCATGCCCGTGGATCCTTAAATCCCCAGATGGGATATCGGGAAGCGAGGTTTTCTATCACGGCGCGCGCGGCGCCCTTTACAGGATCAAAGCAGTGGCTGGAGAAATCTATTTCGCCGGTTAGGGCAAGGCTATGCCAGCTGCTCCCTATCATCTTCAGGAGGTGTTCATTGATGTCAAAAATATCGGCATTTTCCCAATGCCCTTTTGGATTGGCGGTGGTCGACGGCAACAAATGGTCGCCCAGTTCAACACCGAGGACATTAATGCCCCTGGTTAAAAGACTGGTTCCGGATCTGCTCATGCCCAGGACGATGACGACCTTTGTCGATGCCATTCAGCTTGCCCCCGCGTGATTCCGCTTTACGATATTTTTTGCCAACCTCTGTGTCCAAGCCGATTATGACTCGATGCGTCCATGCCGCCTTCTCGCTGCTAACACCAGTTGCTTGGAGTGCTGAAGGAGCTTGCCAAAACGGTCTGGAGCATGCAGTCCCACATTTCTCTGCTCATGACTGCGAACAGAATAGAGCACCTTTGGAATATGGAAAAAGCGGACGCCGTTTCGGGCAAATCTCAGGTAGCATTCGTGGTCATCGGCAGGGGCATTCTCATCATAATATCCGAATTGATCGTGGAGTTCCCTACGGTAAAGGGTGGCAACTCCGCACAGATACCAGCTGCAAAAGGAGGCTTCAAAGCTGTAGTCCGGCAGTCTGAACTCCCTCAGTATCCTGTGCCTGTCATCTATGATGAACATGTCTCCATAAACAAAATCAGCCAGCCCTGCGTCCAGTATTCTGGCCAGTTCGGAAATCATCAGAGGATGACAGATGTCATCAGAGGCAACAAAAGAACAATACTCCCCGCTGGTTTCCCGGAGGCCCCTGTTGTACGTCCGGGTTGCGCCCATGTTGTGATCATTATAAAGGATGCGCAGCTCGCGCCCTGCCTGCGGATAACGGAAGATCTCTCTGCGCTCTATCGTATCTTTCTTTTCGTTGTAGTTGAAGGCGTAGGATGTTTTTTCCGTTGTTACCTTTTTGGCGTAATGGTGGAGGATTTCTCTGGTATTGTCATTGGAACAGTCATCAACCACAATAATTTCAATATTGCCATAATCCTGGAAAAAAATGGAATCGAGGCAGGCTTCAATGTATTCCCCGTGATTGTAACTCGGCACTACGAGTGATACCTTTTTCACTTCAGCTCCCTGGCGCAATGCTATGGACCCCGTTGCCCTTGAGACGCTCTTTGCGACTTTCATAAATCAGATCAGGCAACGTTTCCGCAAAAAAACGATGGAAACGCCTGCCTATCCGCAGTTCCGGTTGCCTGCAGATAAGCCCGGGGTCATGAGCCAGTTTTTGATATACGTCTTGAAAGTGGCGTATGAGGACTCTTTGAGACCAGTGATTTTCCACAAAGATGCGGGATTCGCGGCCTATTTCAGAGGCTTCCTCAGCATGTGTCAGGAGGTAATCCAATACCGTATACGCATCTTCCATGCGCACATTGATAAAAGGAGAGGACCCGGTTCCTGAAAAATGGGCCATGATCCATCGGGAACGGTCATCAAGATACGAGAGCACCGGCTTGCCCTGGCTTAATCCTTCCAGCCCTGAGATATGGTAACTGCCCGTCACCATTTCATCCACCACGATTCGGGATGATCTCTTGGCCGTGAGCACCTGCCCAAGCGGAATCCTGTGCATGATGGTGTGTTTTGCCCCGTTTTTTCGGCAAACATTAACGATAATCCGTTCGGTTTCCGGCATCCCTTTTGTATTCCACCTGGCATCCCAGGCACCGATGGTCAAGGTAGGAGAAAAGAAGATATCAGACTGTGGATCCTTTTCGGAGGGCGTGTAAAGAGGGTCATCCTCCGGAACCATGTTTGGAACAACCATGGAATAGGGGTATTTACGTTCCTGAAACTGGGCGACCACCAGCCCTGGGATATCCTGCGCCATGAGTTCCGTCTCTGTTATGCCCATAACACGTGCCACGAGTTTGGGTTCGCTGTGATACTGCCTGACAAAGAGTTTGCCTTTATTCTTGAGTTCCCTGAAGCGAATGGGCTCAAACTGCCCGGAATCATAGTAGAGGTAATTGTGAAGATGGATAATATCGGCCTCGTTAGCGAGTTCAACCGCCCGATCCTTCTCTTCCGAAAAGATGACATCCTGGCCGAAATTCTCTGAACCATATCGTCTTAAGTCGACGAGATGGGCTTCATGATCCGGCAACAAGGCGTTTATGGCCTTCACCAGACGCAAGGGGGCCCCGGCAAGGGGAGTTATGGAAAAATGAACGATTTTCACGGATCGTCTCAAGTTCAGGTTCAATAGCTCGGCGTGTATGCCTCGACGAGAATTATATATCTGAATCAACAACGTTTTTCAATATATTTCATCATCATAGAAGTCCGTAATGGTAAATTTGGGCAAAAGAGAGGAAGAGATTTCCGCACGTTTTTCTGCAAATCCTTGTGGATTTGTACCCTTGATGCAGTTAAAGTAAACTTTACTTCGCTATCAGGCCTTGCTTCTTGAGGGGCCTTTGCGCACAAGGAAAAATGGAAACCATAATCACAGATGTATTGATTATAGGAGGGGGCGCGGCCGGTATCCGGGCCGCCCTTGCTGCCAGTGAAGAAGGGGCAGGGGTTTTACTCCTCGGGAAAGGCCCCATCGCAGCGTCCGGCGCCACATTCTATCCGGTTTCAAAGGGTTGGGGCATTCAGGGGCTTGTCGGTGCAGAGCGGACGGACGCCGGCCTGAAGCGTTTTTATGAAGATATTATGAGGGTCGGTCTTGGGGAATGCGATCCGGTTTTGACCCGTATCCTGGTGGAGGAGTCCGGAGCCCGGGTGGACGATCTGATCGCTCTGGGAGTTCTTTTTTTAAAAGACTCTCAAGGTCGTTATATACGGGTCAAGGGGTGTTTCAGTGAGGAGAGACGGGCCTTCCTTGCCCATGACAGCCGCAATATCAGACATTCTTTTCTTACGGCGCTTCGACGCGTTCCCGTCAAGATATTGAAGGGTTATGCGGTGGATTTGATTACCGCTGAGCAGGCCTGCTGGGGCGCTGTTTGCCTTTTGGCCAATGGCGAGTTTCTAAGGATCGATTCAAAGGCCACTGTCCTGGCAACCGGGGGGGGCGCAGGGATCTATGAACACAACTTGGTCAGTGATGCTGAGATCGGCGACGGCTATGCACTCGCTCATCATGCGGGCGCCCTGCTTACAAACATGGAATTCATTCAATTTATGTTGGGTGCGAGGCCCGGGAAAAACCGTCCCTACATATCGCTTGCCGGTCTCAACCGACCACACATGCTCCGCGACGCCGAGGGGCGGGATTTTCTTAAGGTCGCCATCCCGGATCCGGACTTGAGATCCGTTGCCCTGAAGGATCGAGAGCGTCATGCGCCTTTCAGCTGTCGGGATTCATCCTACCTGGTGGATGTCAGTATCGGGCGATCTGTTAGGGGGGGGTGCAGCGTTTTCTGGAAAGGAGTGCCGGGCGGGGCCGATATGTCACTCCACCATTTCGCCCATGCCTTCAATGGAGGTATCAAGATAGACGAAAGGGGGCGGACGACGGTACCGGGATTGTATGCTTGCGGCGAGGTTGCGGGAGGTCCACACGGAGCGGATCGCATCGGGGGGTGCATGATGACGGCGACTCAGGTTTTTGGATACAGGGCAGGAAAGTATGCCGCAAGGCGTGCGGTACGGATGCGGCGAGCTGGTTTTCCACAGCCGAAGGCGCCGGACGAGACAGAATTTCCGGCGTTAAGCCAGTGTCATATGGAGTCTCAAAGGATGGAGATGATAACGCATTTAAAACAGAGCATGGGAACGTATGCAATGGTGCTAAGGGATGAAAATGGGCTAAAAAGATGCATAGACGGACTGAACGACTGTGGTGCGAGATTGGAGGAAATGAAGGAAAGAAGAGCTTTATCGGCCCTGAGATATGTTGAGATCCGAAACATGGTGGTAACCTCCAAATTGGTGGTGAGGAGCGCTCTCATAAGGGAAGAGAGTAGGGGGTCTCATTATCGGGAGGATTTTCCTTTCGCTTCCGAATGCTGAAGACCCTGCGCGACCAACGTCCGAAGTGCCTGATTCCCTTTCGTTCCGATTCTTAGGGGAGAAATATTTTCAGAAATCATCCGGTGCGTTTTCATCATAGCCCCTGCCATTTGTGGGTTTGAAAGAGACCCGCACAAATAATGGTCTGAGTAACGTGAAGCAGGATCCTAAGCATGACCGTTATGTCCTGAACATTTGGATATGTGCAAGGACATGCACGATCCATGATCAGACAAGAGTTATTTGGCTCAAAAATTGCAAAAAAATTTAGATTCAAACAAACGCAATCGGACGGCAGGCGGCCAGTCTTCGGCACGGTTTTGGATGAATGCTCACGAGAGGAAAAGAATGGCCAAAAAGAAGGGGAAGCTAAAATCGAATCTGCAGGATTCGGGGACCGGAGAAAGGACCCATCGGCAGAAACAGGTTCGTAAATATGGGGATCAAGATGTTCTTCAGCAACAGCTGCACGAATTGCAGGTAAACATGAGGGAGATGCAGTCGCAGCGGGCCGAACACCTGCAATTGCGCGACGCGCTCCTTTTCCTGTTATCACGGTTGGAAGGTCCTTTGCCGAATATTCAAAAGGAGTTGGCAGAGTATTTCGCGACGAATCACAACTTATCGGGCCGTGTTGACATCAACACCTATAATGTTGACGGCTTCGAAGATGCCAAGGATGCCAAGAGACAAGATGCGGCCGTACCGAAGCATAGCGATGTCGGAATAAGGAGATTCAGTGATTTCAAGTTAAAACACCGGGGCGAAACGTGCTATATCATTGGGGCCGGTCCAAGTTCAACGAGATTTGCCCGTGCAGAAAAGGTCCCCTGCTTCTCAATCGGGATCAATGAGGCGGTTAAGACCGTGGGATGCACCTATGGCATCACAACTGATAAAGATGCCTTTGTTAAATTTGGGAATGAAGAGGTGATATGGTTCCTGCCCGAATATATGAATGAAAGACCCGGGGTCCCCTCAAAAGAACCGACCGTGCCAGGAAAAAATGTCGTGCTTTGGAAAATGACCACATGGAGGGACATTTCCAAGCTGGATCAATCCCTGGAGAATCTGGCTGAGTCAAAGGAACTGTTTTGTTATTCGAGTTCTGCCCATCCTGCCGTGCATCTGGCTTATTATATGGGGGCCAGGGAGGTGGTTCTGGTAGGGATCGACGGCAGTCTGTCCATTGACTGGTATGCGATTCACAAAGGGGTGACGCATACCCTGTGCGAAAGGCTCTTCCCGGATTCCCACAGGGTTTACGTGCCTAAAAAGGAATTATAAAGGCACTGAGGTTTTATGCCTGAGGTTCATATGTTTGGGGGGTGCTGACGGGAGACTATGCCCCGTTGATTAGTGTCTTATTCCATGGTCTTCTGTCACAAAAATCAAGAAATTTGTAAGCGCTCAGAGGTTCCGGATCCCCGGCTAAACCCCGAACGTCTCAACCCTTGAACCGGAAACCTGGGGCACCCTTGGGTCGCGGGTGGCCCGCATTAGACATGTGGAGTCATGCCGTTCGTTATGGGAACTCCGGGTTCCCCACTAATAAACAGGGAAGCAGGAAGGGATGAAGATAATCACAGCGCGTTTAGATCTGTCCGTAAGCCAGGATTTCAAGTCCAACATGATTCTGAAAAAGGGGATACAGTACGTCGTTTCTGACGATTTTCCCGCTAAAGCGGAGAGGGAAATGGGCCGCGGCTGCGTCGAGGCTAAAGACTATGTCCCCGACAATTTTTATAAGGGAGAGGAGCTTGACGGAAAGAGCCTCTTCTGTTTCAGGACAGGGGGAATCGGCGATCTGCTTTTCATCACCACAGCCCTCAGGCACCTCAAGAAGAGGTTCCCCTCCGCCCAATTGGTCTTAGGGTGCAACTATATTTTCAGCACCATATTGGACAGCAAGGGAGATGGGTTTGAACAGGTATACATGCCCCTTGAAAAGGAGATGATGGATCGATACGACCATATCCTCTTTTTCCAGGGGATTATTGAAGGTAATCCCGAGGCGGAGAAGAAAAATGCTTATGATTTGGTCAAGGATGCTTTCCATCTGGAGGACCTGGAGGATCCCCTGCCCAGGGTGTCTGTTGAGGAAGATGCAAGGACGCGGGCAAGGGATTTTGTGACGAGAACGGAATTTGGAAGAAGATATAAGATAGGCGTTCAGGTCTCGCCTTCCCTTCCTGTTCGTGCTGTACCGCCGCAATTATTTGTCGATTTTGTGGCATCTCTGAGCGATGATTTTATGGTATTTTTAATCGGAGGAGAGACCCAGTGGCATGAGATAGATTCGATTATCAGCCATTTGCCTCAACAAAAGCAACGCCAGGCCGTGAACGCCTCGAAACATCTGCCCGCCTTGGCCGAGGCTGTTGCCCTGATCGGTGAAATGGATTTGGTTATCGGGCCGGACAGCAGCATGCTTCATGTGGCGGCTGCGCATCGAAAACCGCTTATCGGATTGTATGGTCCGTTCCATTCCGCTCTCAGACTGAAATATTACAAGAATGCGATTGGTCTGGATTCAATGACTTTGTGTGAATTTGGCCGCGGCCAGTACAGCTCATGCTTCGAGCATGGTGAAGGTGAGTGTCCGTTAGCGAGAAAGACGGGCCAGTTTTATTCCCCTTGCATGACGTTTTTTTTACCCAAACATATCTATCAGGCGATGGGCTTGCTCGGCTTTCCCGCCCCGGTGGAGGGGGTCGGGAATAATTCGGTGAAAAGCACCTTATCACACCATAGCGGTTAACGTCACAATTTTGACGGGTCTTACATCTCCGTGCTTCATGGGCCGTTCATCCATTGAAAACAAAGGGGGTCCCGTGCCAGATCAGGCGGCATGCTATTTGCAAATGAATGCCTGAACCCGGATTGTATCTGGGCAGGTGAGGATTCATTGGCAAGGGCGGCGGATCCGTATGACGGATGTGACCTGTCGGCGATTTAGAGTGAAGAAAGGCAAGGCACCCATGAGCAAGCGTGAAAACCAGATCGTTGAAGAGATAAGAAAGATCGTTGAAGATATAGAGAGTGCCAGTCTCGGTGATACCGATGCATGGAACGATGCCTGGAGTGGATTTCAGGAGGTGGCCGAGCAGATCCCTCCATCCATGTCTGGCGTGCGGAACGTATCGGGCCTATGTGAAGAAGGCCTGTGCTTCCTTGCTAAAAATTCGGCCAAGGGGTTTTTATCCCTGGTTGAGGCCGTATCAGAAGGGCTCATGGCATCTCTTGAATGTCTGTCCGGAGATTCGAATGGGGATGCCTTTCTCAAAAAAGCGGGACAGATGCTGGAAGATGCCCTGAGGGAACTCCCGGAGAGAGACAATGCGGAAGATGTAATGGAAAGGTCTGACGAGGAGCGATGGGCATTGAACGGGCCTGATGCGGTTTCTATAAACGATGCGGCAGCCCTTCTGATCCGGATGGAGTCGGATGATCTCGCTGAGATGCCCCGGCTCAGGGACTTGCTTCACGCCCTGGCAGAAAGTGGTTCCTACTCCGAATCGGCAAGAGAGGCCATTTCTGAGGCGGCTTCAAGGGCTGAACTGCTCATGAATCCAAATGCATGCGATGTGGATCAAGCGATTGCGGAAATCGGCAGACTCGTGGAATATGCCATGAATGCGATGGTGGAAAATGGGCCGGAAACTCGGGAAACTCAGCCGGAAGTGAATGAAGGAGGGCCAGGCGATGACGGAGGGAAACCGACTGAACCGGCCCCTGCCCGGAAAACGCCTGCCCGGACATCAGGTGGAAACCGGGAATTGCTGAGCCTTCCGGAAGATGCTGACAGGGATCTGCTTGCAGAATTTATTAATGAAAGCGGTGATCTTATCGAAGCGGCAGAGGAAGCTCTGCTGGCCCTTGAAACGGACCCCGAAGACATGGAGTCGGTGGGCACGGTGTTTCGCGCCTTTCACACCGTCAAGGGGGTATCCGCGTTCCTTGAACTCATGATTATATCAGAGCTGGCCCACCATGCCGAATCCCTGCTCAGCCGCGTACGCGACCGGGAGATCCGTTATGGCGGAGGATATGCCGATCTCGCCCTTCGAGCACTGGATATGATCAAACATATGATCCATTTGGTTCAGGAGGCCCTGGAGGGAAATCCTCTCTATAAACCCGATGGGTACGATGAATTAATGGAACTCCTTGCCAATCCGGAGGAGGCGGGCGTATCCGATGAATACGGGTCCGAAGAGAGTGCCCCCTCGCCGAGGATCGGGGACCTGCTGGTGGCGTCGGGAAGGGCTGACAGGGGAGATGTGGAGGCCGCCGCGGCTGGCGTGGGCGATAAACCGATCGGCGTTAAAATAACGAAATCTAAGGCCGCCAAGGTGGAAGATGTGGCCCAGGCCTTGAGAACGCAGCGCAGCATCCAGGGAAAACAGGTTGTCGATGCTTCGGTTCGCGTGAGCACCGGCAGGTTGGACAGACTGGTCGATATGGTGGGAGAACTGGTCATCGCCCATTCCATGGTTGCACAGGATAGTGCGGTGATAGCCAAAGACAACTATGAACTCTCCAAAAAGGTTGCACAGACCACCAAGATCGTAAGGGAATTGCAGACATTGGGCATGTCCATGCGGATGATCCCTCTCAAAGGGACCTTTAAGAAGATGGCCCGACTGGTGCGGGACGTGTCCAGGAAGGTGGGAAAGAATGTGCAGCTCATTGCTGAAGGAGAAGAGACTGAAATCGATCGGAATATGGTGGATGTCATCAATGATCCCCTTATGCACATGGTGCGAAATTCCGTGGATCACGGCATCGAATCGCCCGAGGAAAGGGAGCGGGCCGGGAAACCGAGAGAGGGCATCGTCCGGTTGTCCTCCTATCATTCGGCCGGGAGCGTGGTCGTTGAGATCGCCGATGACGGCAGAGGTCTCGACCGTGATGCAATCCTCGCCAAGGCCCGGGAAAAGGGACTTATCAGCGAAGATGTCTCTCTTACGGATAGGGAGATTTTCAATCTGGTCTTTGAGCCCGGCTTCTCCACTGCCAAGCAGGTCACGGATGTCTCCGGCCGGGGCGTCGGCATGGATGTGGTAAAAAAGAATATTGAATCCTTGCGGGGCCAGGTGGAGATCGAATCTGAACGGAACAGGGGAAGCATCTTCAGGATGAGGCTTCCTCTGACCCTTGCCATCATCGATGGAATGGTGATTCGAGTAGGGAATGAAACCTACATTATTCCAACGGTCTCTATCGTCAGGTCCGTCAAACCGGAGGGAAAGGAGCTTTCAACGGTACTGAACCGGGGGGAGATGCTGTCGCTCCAGGGCCATCTCATTCCTCTTATTCAGCTGGGAAACCTCTTCCGGCCGGATGGGTTCGATGAGAATAACAACAATAGGCTGGTTGTGGTCGTGGAGGACGACAATAGAAAACAGGCAGGGCTGGTCATAGACGATCTGGTAGGCAGGCAGCAGATTGTCATCAAGACCTTAGGCGAAGGTATGAAGAACATCCCGGGGATTTCAGGAGGCGCTATCATGCCCAATGGTCAGGTAGGGTTGATTCTCGATGTCGGAGGCGTTGTGAAGTTTGCCAATTCCACAAGCTCACAGCCAGTCTGATATCTCCTGGAATGGGGGAACTCGTTTGGATCCATTTTTGGACAGGATAAGAGGCCGCTCGGTGAACCCGATGGCATCTGATTTGAGTGAGAAAGAATTCAGACACATAAGCCAGATCGTGTATGGGATATGCGGCATC
>ENA-OSEO01005978-OSEO01005978.1-sediment-metagenome-genome-assembly--contig:-NODE-5978-length-11248-cov-2.720079_pt1 | contig 11248 bp, 9 predicted proteins | sample MGYA00237883_ERZ534232 | MGnify/ENA metagenome assembly ERZ534232
AACCCTGAAAGTGGTCCCCCGATTCCGGCAACTTTCCACGTCGATGGTTCCGTGGTGGGGCTCCACCGCATTTTTGACAATCGGCAGGCTCAAACCCGTCCCCACCACCTTTCGCGTCTTAGGATGTTTGACGCAACAGAATTTTTCGAAGATATTCAGCAGCTCCTCCGGTCCCATGCCCACGCCCTCCACCCGCACTCCAACGCACTCCTCCACTCCCTTGGCGGTGACCGTCCCCTTTCCGCGGGCAGGGAAGACCGTCTTCTCGCGAATGTAGCCGATGTCCGTGGGGACCATCCACTGGCTGAACTGACCAGCTTGTATCTTGGCCAGGTCGATAAGGGAATGATAAAGAAAGATATTTTGGGGAAAAAGTATAGAAAGAAGCCCATAGTGTGTCAAGGGTAAATTGCCGACGAGGTATGGCTCTCGGAGATCAGGGCTTAGGGGTGAATACGAAATGAATGGAAGAACGGACAGAGTACCATGAGGGCATCAAAGGTTTCTTAATCGACACCCGGGAAGTAGACAATCCGGAGGAAACCCAGGAAGAGTACCACCTGCGCGTCTCAACCGAGGAGCGGTATCGTCACCTCAAGTGCTTTAGCGATCTGACCCGCTTTACCTCTCATGCGTTTTCCATGGTCGTCTATCAAGTCGTTTTTATTTTGCCGGCCTACAAATTCCTGCAGATTGATCTACTTCGTCTGCGACGCAAAGAGCTCAACCAAAAGAAACTGCCTCGTATCCGCCAGCAGTTTCTACCGGCCGATAACCACCTCTTTGTCCACTATCGCAACCACGACGGGAGGTGGACCAGAACCGTCCCTTTGGGATCTTCAACTTGGCGCAAACGGGGATCCATCCTTACTGGAAGCTCTCTCCGGGCTTGAGCGCCAGGACTTTGGTCCCGGGGACATCCTTCATGAGCTCCAGAAAGTCCTCCACCGTGCCGGTCAGCGCCCCGAAGGTCCCATAATGCATGGGGATCACGTATTTTGATTGGAGGAGTTTCGCGGCGTATGTGGCCTCTTTGGGGTCCATGGTGTAATGGCTGCCGATCGGAAGCAGGGACATTTCCGGTTTATAGAGATCCCGGAGGATCTTCATATCCCCAAAGACGGAGGTGTCCCCGGCGTGATACACGCTGAAGCCGTTTTCAAATCCAATGATGAATCCAGCCGGTTCTCCCGCATAGATGATCTGCCCCTCTTCCTCGACGCTCGAACTGTGAAAAGCATTCACCATGGTAATTTTGATGCCCTGGAAAAGAAAGGACCCTCCTTTGTTCATACCGATCACGTTTTTTAAGCCTTTCTTTTTCAGATATCTACCGAGTTCAGCGATCGCAACCACCGTGGCATTCGTCTTCTCCGCGATGCTCAGCGTATCTCCCAGATGATCGCCGTGGCCGTGGGTGACCAGAACGAGGTCCGCTTTCTCCACGGTCTTCATGGCCGGCGGCGTCTTGGGATTTTTGCTCAGGAAGGGATCGACATAGATCACCACGCCTTTGGGGGAAACGAACTGAAACGCCGCGTGCCCCAGATAGGTAATCTTCACATTCCTGCCGATTTCATCGGCATAGAGAGGAAGGGAAAAAAAGAGCATGACAGTGCATGCCAACCCAAGTAGCGCTTTCACTTTCTTCATAGGGGACACCTCCTTTTGTTGTGACATAGAATTTCCGAAGGGAAGAAACTTGAAGGGGAGCGATTTCAACCAGTTTCGGACTGAACACTATTGTCCAACTCTCCGCAACCTTTCACGAGTCCAAATCTTGATGATGGACCGGCCTGGAACACCAAGGCGTTTAGCCTCCTTTTCCAATGAAGGTCACCATAGCATAATGATCCTCTTAATCAACTAAATCCACATCTCCTCGAGTGGCTGCGCCGTCCTTCAACCCCTTCGAACGTGGAGATCCTTTGCGCCGCCGCCCTCATGAGAAAACCGCGCCTCCGTCTAGAGGCCCATAGGGCTTTGTTGTCCGACGAGATGCTCCCTCCCCTCGCCTGGAATGACCGCAATACGTTCGGAAGGGCCAAAACCCACGGTTTCCGCAAGTTCATTTCCCCGAACAGGGCGGACCCTTGAATTCCCTGGCATGGGATTTTAGAGATGGTTCCTCGATGCTGCGTTTGCAATTCTTTTTCGAGGGGGGTATGATAAAATTAATCCGATTCCAACAAGGAGGCTCACGCCATGCCTTGGATCAACGAGGAAGAATGCATAGGCTGCGGTATCTGCGTCGATGAATGCGTGACCGGGGCCATCGAGATGGAAGGTGATAAAGCCCGCATGGACATGGGGCGGTGTATCCGATGCGGAATATGTCACGACGCCTGCCCCGAAGGGGCCTTTCACCATGACAGTGAGACCATCCCTCTGGAAGTCGCCTCCAACGTGGAATACACCAAGTCGTGCATGGAAGCCTGCGTAAGGCTGCTGGGAAGCTCCAAAGAGGGAACCGAGTGTTTGGCTCGATGTATCAAGCACTTCAGAAGGGCCAAAAAAGTAGCGGAAAGAACTCTGGAAGAATTGGACGCCCTTCAAAAGTCGCTGGCATAGCGGCCTATGGTGCCGGTGTTTCTTTTGATCCTTCCTGCCCGGCGGGATGAAGAAGCGTCACCTCGTAAAAAGGCCCGGGCCGCTTTAAAAATAGTATTTGACATCTCCTGTGAAATGCGCTTTAAAAAAAAGTTCGAAATAATTTTTTGATGAAGCTTTTGCACAAAGACGTGCAAGGGCTCAACCATTCGCTGGACAAAGGTGTCTGTGCCTCATGAGAGGCAGACGCCTTTTTTTTACCATTGCTGAGGAGGAGACGCATGAATCTACAAAGAGCCAATTCAGATGAAGCCGTACAAACGAGCAACCGTTCCAGGGACGTGGCCCCGCAATCGGGTATTTGCAGCCGCTGCGTGGACGGATGCCGCGGCGGCTGTGACATGTTTCACGCCACTTTTCGAGGCAGGGAACTCCTTTACCCTCAGCCCTTTGGAAGCATCACGGCCGGGGCGGACAAGGACTATCCCGTCGATTACTCTCACCTCAACATCATGGGGTATGCTCTGGGTGCCAAAGGGATGGAACCGGACCCGGACAAGGCCACCTTTCCGGCGGTGAACACAGAGACGGTCTTCGGCACCCTGCACAAGGTCAAGATGAAAGTCCCCATTTTCACCGGCGCTCTCGGCAGCACGGAAATCGCGCGCAAGAACTGGGATCACTTTGCCGTGGGCGCTGCGATCAGCGGCATTGTGCTGGTTTGCGGGGAAAATGTGTGTGGCATCGATCCCGAGCTGGAATTCGATGGCCGGGGCAAGGTGAAGAAATCTCCGGAAATGGATCGCCGCGTCAAGGAATACCGCCGCTATTTTGAAGGGTACGGGGACATTCTGGTCCAGCTCAATGTGGAGGACACCCGCAACGGGGTAGCCGAGTACGTGGTCGACAAACTGGGCGTGGAAACCGTGGAGCTCAAATGGGGTCAGGGAGCCAAATGCATCGGTGGAGAGATCAAAGTCGATTCCCTCGAAAGGGCGATCGAACTGAAGAGAAGAGGATACATCGTGACGCCGGATCCTGAAGTCCCTGCTTTTCAGGCCGCTTTTAAGGCCGGTCCTCTGAAGCAATTCGAACGTCATTCCCGTCTCGGGTTCGTGGACCAGGAAGGCTTTATGAAGGAAGTGGAGAGGATCCGGGGCCTGGGGGCCAAGCGCATAACGCTGAAGACCGGTGCCTATCCCATGAGGGAACTGGCCATGGCCATCCGGTGGTCGAGCGACGCCAAGATCGACCTGCTGACCATCGACGGCGCACCGGGCGGAACGGGGATGAGCCCATGGAGGATGATGAACGAGTGGGGCGTCCCTTCCATTTACCTTCATTCCATGGCCTACGAGCTGTGCGAACGCCTGGCGAAAAGAGGGAACTGGGTTCCGGATATTGCTTTTGCAGGCGGCTTCTCTTCCGAGGATCATGTGTTCAAAGCTCTGGCTCTAGGCGCTCCTTACTGCAAAGCCGTTTGCATGGGCCGCGCACTCATGATTCCGGGGATGGTCGGAAAGAATGCCGAGAAATGGTTGAGAGGCGAGGACAAAGGCCTTCCCAACACGGTTTCCCGGTACGGCTCGACCAAGGAAGAGATCTTCATGAACTACGAAGTGCTCAAGGAAAAATACGGGGCCGAGGTGGAGTCCCTGCCCCTGGGCGCCATCGGGATCTTCAGCGCCGTGGACAAGATCAAGGTCGGGCTCCAGCAGCTCATGGCCGGTGCGCGAAGCTGGCAGGTCCGGTACGTCAGCCGGAAGGACTTGATGTCTCTCACCGAGGAGTGTGCCAAGGTGACCGGGATTCCCTATGTCATGGACGCTTACAGGGAAGAGGCGCTCCAAATCATAGACGCCTAATCCCTGCGGCCTTTTCCCATGACGGTGGGGCTGTTTTCTTGTATGATTTTTGTAGCGTTCTCGACCGACTCGTAAGAAGTCCGAAAAAGCTCTTTTCTGTCATTCCCGCGGGGGCGGGAATCCAGTATCGCTAAGTTCTTCTGGACTCCCGCCTTCGCGGGAGTGACGCTCTGGGCGGCTTTTTGCGAAGCCGTTTATTTGGCTTTTTACAATGGGCACCCGCCCTCTTTAAAGGAGCACGGCGTTGCAGTGAGCAGTAACCCTTTACCCACTGAGTTCTATGCTCGTTTCAAGGTCTTTCACGAGCTCATGGCCATCAAGATCCGCGAGATCCTTCTGGTCTCGAGCCCTTACGACGCCTACGTGATGGAAGAAGACGGCCGGCTGGCTTCCAGGATCATCAATGAGTATCGAGGGTTGAATCTCAGCCAACCTCCCAGGGTCACCCGAACTTCTTCCGCTTACGCCGCCCTTGAACACCTCAATGAGAAGAAGTTCGACATGGTCATCACCACCCCGCACCTGGAGGAACTGGACGCTTATTCCCTGGGCCGGGCCATCAAGAAAGTGAAGCCCGAGCTTCCTGTCATTCTTCTGGCTCAGACCCTGAGAGGGTTGCCTCCGCAGTCTGAGGACAATAACAGCCAGGGCATTGACAAGGTCTTTATCTGGTCCGGCGTCCCCGATTTTCTGCTGGCCTTGGTCAAGCATGCAGAGGACCGTCTCAATGTGGATTTTGACACCCGGAAGGCCAATGTGCGCGTGCTGCTCCTTGTGGAGGATTCTCCCCTTTACTATTCCTCTTTTCTCCCCTTGATCTACCAGGAAGTGGTGAAGCAGACCCAGGCCGTCCTGGAGGTGGGACTCAATGAAGAACACCGGCTTCTCACCATGCGGGCGAGGCCCAAGATCCTTCTGGCCGTGAACTACGAAGAAGCCCTGGAGCTCTACGAGAGGTACCGTCCTTACATCTTCGGGGTCATGTCCGACTCCCGGCTGCCCAGGGATCAGAAACTGGATGATGACGCCGGCTTCTCCCTTCTCTCCCAGATCCGGAACGACGTCCCGGACCTTCCCCTGCTCCTGATGAGTTCGGAATCGGAGAACGTGGAAAAAGCGAAAAAAATACCGGCCGTGTTCCTGGACAAGAACGCGCCCAATCTCCTTTCCGAGGTCCATCACTTTTTCATGAATCACCTCGGGTTTGGAGATTTTGTCTTCCGCATGCCCGACGGAAAGGAGGTAGATCGGGCGTCCACCCTGCGCGAACTTGAAGAGAAAGTGGCGCGTATCCCCGAAGAGTCTCTCTGGTACCACGCGAGACGCAACCACTTCTCGAACTGGCTCATGGCCCGGTCCGAAATCGGCCTTGCTTCAGCCTTCAGAAAAGTCCAGGCCTCGGAATTTTCCAACACCGCGGAAATGCGAGAGTACATTGTTTCAAGCCTTCAGGGGCTGCGAAGGTGGCGCCAGAAAGGGGTGGTCGCTCATTTCAGCCCATCCTCCTTTGATGCGAATGTGAGTGACTTTGTCAAGATCGGTCAAGGCTCTCTGGGAGGAAAGGCAAGAAGTCTGGCGTTTATGTCGGCTCTTCTTCAGGAAGACCCGGCGATTTACGAAAAGTACGAGGACATCCACATTGAAATCCCCAAAACCCTGGTCATCAGCACCGACGGGTTCGAGTCCTTCATCTCCCAGAACCATCTCCGCCACTATGCCCTTGAGGACGTTCCGGACCAGGAAATTGCAGACGCCTTTTTGAGGGCGGAAATGCCCGGGTGGCTCGTCCAGCAGCTTGCGTTCTATCTGTCCGAGATCAGGGACCCCCTTTCCATTCGATCTTCCAGTTCCCTTGAGGATGCGCAGTTTCAGCCCTATGCCGGGCTTTACCAGACCTACATGATTCCGAACAACCATTCTGATCCGTCAGTCCGGCTCAATCACCTGGTCAAGGCCGTCAAGCTGGTCTATGCCTCCACCTATTATGAAAGCCCCAAGGCCTTTGCGCGGCACACCTCCAACCGGCCCCAGGAAGAATCCATGGCGGTCATTGTGCAGAAGCTCACGGGCGAGGAGTACGGGGATTACTATTACCCGGCCGTCTCCGGTGTGGGCCAGTCCCATAATTTCTATCCCATCCCGCCCATGAAACGGGAAGACGGCATTGCTTACATCGCCCTGGGGTTGGGTAAGACCGTGGTGGAAGGAGAGAGGGCACTTCGCTTTTCTCCCAGGCATCCCACCTCCATGCCCCAGTTCTCAACCGTGGAGGACATCCTCTCCAATGCGCAGCGCTATTTCTACGCCTTGAAAATCAAAAACTATCCGGAGGATCTGAACTTTCACAGGCACTCCAATTTGGAACGTAGAGAGGTGGATGAGGCGGAGGACGATTTCCCCGTGAGAGCCCTTGCCAGCACCTATATCCCGGAGGAACACAGGATCCGGGATTCAGGCTACTTGAAGGGCCCCAAAATCCTGACTTTTGCCCAGATCCTCAAGTACAATGTTTTCCCTCTTCCGTCCTTGCTCAGTGACTTTCTGGATCTTGGACGCAGGGCCATGGGCTGTCCCGTGGAGATCGAGTTCGCAGTGAGCCTGAGCCCGGATGAAAAACAGAAGTCCAGCTTCTTCTTCCTCCAGATGCGGCCTATGGTCGCAGACCTGGAGTCCTTTGAAGTGAAAATCACCCCAAAAGAGGTGGAAAAGGCCTTCTGTTACTCCACCCAGGCCCTGGGAAACGGAAGAAACAACGACATAGCGGATATCCTTTACGTGAAACCGGAGGACTTCAAGCCCGAGTCCACGATGGCGATCGCCAAGGAAATCGGCCGTTTGAACGGGGAGTTGCTTAAGGAAAAACGGCCCTACCTGCTTGTGGGGCCGGGACGATGGGGTAGTGCCGACCGGTGGCTCGGCATTCCGGTTCAGTGGCACGACATCTCGGGCGTCGGCGCCATCATTGAATTGAGAAACGCTTTGCTCAAGGCGGATCCCTCTCAGGGAACCCATTTCTTCCAAAACATTACGTCCCTGGGGATTCACTACGTGACCGTCAGCGAAGGCACGGAAGGACGTTTTGACTGGGAATGGATTCGATCTCTTCCCTCGGTTCGAGAAACTCCGTTCTTGCGACACGTGAGACTGGAGAAGCCTTTTCTTTTGAAGATTGACGGCAAGACATCCCAATGCGTGATGATTGCCTCTTGATGCTAAGAGGGTCCATTTCATCAACATCAGAAACGGAGGAGAGAAAAGCTATGACGGAAATTTTGAAAACGATCAAAGCGCGCGATCCCAATGAAAAGGAGTTCCATCAGGCGGTGGAAGAAGTGGTGGAATCCGTGAAACCTGTCCTGGACCGCAACCCCCAGTACCGGGAAAACGGCATTCTGGAGAGGCTGGTTGAGCCTGAGCGAGTGATCATGTTCCAGGTTCCCTGGGTGGACGATGAGGGACAGGTCCAGGTGAACCGAGGATACAGAGTGCAGATGAATAGCTCCATCGGGCCTTACAAGGGCGGGCTCCGATTTCATCCATCCGTAAATCTCAGCATCCTCAAATTCCTCGCCTTTGAGCAGGTCTTCAAGAACGCCCTCACCACCCTGGCCATGGGAGGGGGCAAAGGAGGCTCCGACTTTGATCCCAAAGGCAAATCCGACAACGAGGTGATGCGATTCTGCCAGAGCTTCATGTTGCAACTTTTCCGGTACATCGGGCCCAATACGGACGTTCCTGCAGGGGACATCGGTGTGGGAGCGAGAGAAATCGGATACCTCTTCGGCATGTACCGGAAGCTTGCCAATGAATTCACGGGTGTCCTGACCGGTAAGAGCCTGGGTTGGGGAGGAAGCCTGGTCCGGCCGGAAGCGACGGGATATGGGTGCGTTTATTTTGCCGCGGAAATGCTCGATACGCGGAATCAGACCCTGGAAGGAAAGGTGTGCCTGGTCTCAGGAGCCGGGAATGTGGCCCAGTTCACTGTGGAAAAGCTGATCGAACTGGGAGCCAAGGTGGTGACCCTCTCCGACTCCTCCGGCTACATCTATGACGAGGAAGGCATCAGCGAGGACAAGCTGGCTTTTGTGAAAAGGCTCAAGAACATCCGCAGGGGAAGGATCAAGGAGTATGTGGACAAGTACTCCCAGGCGGTCTACACCGAAGCGGACTCCTCTCTGGAGTACAACCCCCTCTGGAACCACAAGGCAGACTGCGCCTTCCCATGCGCCACCCAGAACGAAATCAACGGCAAGGACGCTCAAAACCTCGTGAAGAACGGCGTCACCCTTGTCGCAGAAGGGTCCAACATGCCTTCCACCCCCGAGGCGATCCACCTCTTTCTGGACAAGAAGATTTTGTACGCCCCAGGCAAGGCGTCCAACGCAGGAGGCGTTGCCGTCTCGGGCCTTGAGATGGCCCAGAACAGCATGAGGCTGAGCTGGCCCAGGGAAGAAGTGGACGCCCGGCTCAAGATCATCATGAAGAGCATCCACAAATCCTGCCTGGAGGCTGCCGCCGAGTATGGAGTTCCCGGGAACTACATGGTGGGGGCCAATATCGCCGGATTCCTCAAGGTCGTGAATGCCATGATCGACCAGGGTCTTGTCTAGCGCTTCTTCGCTTCCAATGTCGAGGCTGCGTCGCAACGTCATTTCGAGGCGGCAGCCGAGAAATCTTGATTCTAGAAGTAGGCTGAATTCAAGATTTCTCCCTTTGGTCGAAATGACGGAAAACAAGCTCTCCGGTGATTGCGACCCAGCCCCGACATCAAAGGGGGTCTCCGAAGGGAAGGCCCCCCTTTCATTTCGTCTTTAGACGGGGAGACGACCTTTTCCGGCCTTTGAGCCGATTCAATCGTTCTTGTAAGGCCGCGACATTGGCCGCGTGCTGGGTGGCGTACCTGGATCGCGCATACTCGGTGTGGTACCGGTGGCCGGCCACGAAACGCGTGTTCATGGTCAGCCACTCTGCCTCTGCGAGCTTCCGGCCCATGCGATGCTCGATTTCCAGTCGAATCCGTTCAGAGACCTCCGGGAAGTCCTTGCGTGCCAGGTGGGAAATATCCGCATCGCAAAGGACCTTTTCCATGAGGGTCTTGGGGTCCTGAGGCATTTGGGTAGCCCGGATACACCCGGCCACCCGGTCGATCTTCTTTTGAGGGTAACCGTTTTCCCGCAAGAAGGTGGTAGCGATGGCAACGCTTTTCTCCTCGTGTCCCTCGATCCCTTCCACATAACCCGCATCGTGGAACCACGCTGCAAGCAGAACGCCCTCGAGCGCTTCGGGGCTGAGGCGGCAGGCCGTGCCTATGGTTTTACTCGCCCCGACCACGGCCTTGGCATGCTCGAAATTGTGATAGGTCACCCATTCAGGCTTGGCTGCTTTGAGGAGAGCCTCAACGTGGGCGCGGGCTTTATGGAGGAGTGTATTCTTGGGCACAGGTTGACTTGAAAAAGAGATCAGGAGGCGACGAGCATGGCCCTCTACGGAGCTTTTTTGAACAAGAGTTCCTTCTGCCCCGGCAGGTCGATCTTGATGGAATCGCCCTGGATCTTCCCCACGATCACGCCGCCCTCCTTGGTGTTGATTCGGAGATCCCCCGCCTTGATGTGCCAGGAAAAGGGGACTTCATCCGTGCCGGCGATCCAGAGGCCTGATCCGCTGCTTTTCAACTCCAGTTGGACCTCCCCGCTCTTGCCTTGGGCGATGTAGGTGCCGGCGACCCTGTCCTTGGATTCGCAGGCCGGGCAAAAAGCCAGTGTCAGACACAAGAGCGACAGGGCCACGGTCCATGCGATCATTTTCCTCAGCGCCATTTCACTCTCCTTTAGGAGGCGGCAGGAAGCGCACTCTTCCTGAACCTCTTGGGCAGAAGGCCCCCGCCGTAAAACACAAAGATCCGGTCAAAGAAATACACGTGGATCGTCATGAGCAGCCAGATCACGTCCTCGGCGACCTTTTTCCAGCCCAGTTCCTCGCCTACCGGATCAAAACAGCCGCAACTGATCGGCGAGTCCATGAAGATGTTGATGATGAGCATGACGATAAACATGATCAGCATCAGGCCCGTCACCACGGCCGCCGCGCGGGTCCTGAGCCCGATGATGAGGAACAGGCCACACATGAATTCCACCCAGGGGAGGATGACGGACCCCAGATTGAGGAAAAAGTAAGGCACCAGCTGATAGGCCGCCACGGATTCCGCAAACACAGCGGGATAGGTGATCTTGTACATGCTCGCGTAGATGAACACATACCCGATGTAGACCCTGAAAACAAGGGCCAGGTATTCACTGGTCACCACACGTTTCAGCAGGGCTTTCATGGCTCTACCGGATATCCTTTCTTTTCCCAATCACTGAGCCTGCCCTCCAGGACTCTCGTGTTCTTATACCCTTTCTGGGCAAGCCGGCTGGCCACCTCCAGATCAAACAGCTTGCTCATCGTCCTTCCATACACAATGATTTTCTTGCTTTTGTCTTCCTCATCAAAGGTCATGAGGTACACGATGTCAAAGATGGCCATAGGCATGTTCACGGCGCCTTTGATGTGTCGTTTCTTGTAGAAGCCTGCCGGCATGGCGTCCACGAAAACCGCTTGGCCCTGCTTGTATTCCTCAACGGCAGCCGAGAGGGGGATCGAGGGAATAGCCGCTTGGGAAGGCAATTTCTGAAAATACGGGATACCGTTCGGATTGGACTCGTTGAAAACCAGAGCCAGAAGCACGCTGATGCCGATGAGCAGCACAAAATCAAACCAGGACATCCGGGGAGGGGCGGCCATGCGCCGCGCCTCTGTCTCAAGGGCCTGCTCATCCCGCTTCAGCCACCCGG
>ENA-OSEO01005979-OSEO01005979.1-sediment-metagenome-genome-assembly--contig:-NODE-5979-length-11247-cov-3.469740_pt1 | contig 11247 bp, 11 predicted proteins | sample MGYA00237883_ERZ534232 | MGnify/ENA metagenome assembly ERZ534232
TGCGCGACATGGGCCTGGGCGGGGATTTCTTCTCGCATATCTTCGGCGGCCGGGGCGGGCGCGGCGGCGGCTTCCGCACCTATACCTTTACCGGCGGCGGAGGCCCCCGGCCGGGTCCGGGCATGGGCGGGTTCGACTTCGGCCAGGGTTTCGGCCAGGCGGCCGCGGAGCCGCCGCGGGGGACCGATCTTATCTACGAGCTGCCCATCAGCCTGGAGGAGGTGCTAACCGGGGCCGACAAGATGATCTCCTATCGCCGCGGAGGGAGCCTGGAAAAGGTCAGTGTGAAGGTGCCGCCGGGCATAAGCACCGGCAAGAAGCTGCGCCTGGCCGGCAAGGGCGATCCCGGGCCGGGCGGGGCGCCGGCCGGGGACCTATTCATCCAGGTGCGGGTGGTGGACCATCCCCGTTTCAAGCGCCAGGGCGACGATCTGGAGGTGACCCAGGAGGTATCCTTCAGCCAAGCCGCCCTGGGCGCCATCGTGGAGGTGCCCACCCTGGCCGGCACCACCCTTTCCGTCAAGGTTCCCAAGGGCGCCCAAAGCGGGGCCCGCCTGCGCCTCAAGGGCAAGGGGCTTCCCCGCTTCAGGTCCTCCGGCCAGGGTGGTGATCTGTACGTGCTGTTGAACGTGGCCGTGCCCCGCAAGCTTAGCCAACGCCAGAAAGAGCTTCTGGAGGAACTGGCCAAGGAAGGCCTGTGAGAATCATCCGGGGAAGAAGCCTATTCCAGGCCCCATTTCTTTGGGCGGCAGGCGCGCTTTGCTTAATCCTGAGTCTTGCCGCGCCGTCACAATCCGCCGATTGGCCCCGGCCCCGGGGTCCGGTGGCCGATTATGCCAAGGTCATCCCGGAAGATTACCAGGCCCGGATAGACTCTTTGGCCCGCGAGCTTTGGCAGAAGACCGGGTCCGCCCTGGTGGTGGCCACCCTGCCTTCCTTGCAGGGGGATACCATCGAAAGCGCGGCGGTCAAGCTTTTCCAGGAATGGGGCATCGGTAAAAAGGGCCAGGACAAGGGAGTTCTCATCCTGGTGGCCTTAAAGGAACGCAGGCTGCGCATCGAGGTGGGCTATGGCCTGGAAGGAGTCATCACCGATGCCAAGGCCGGGCTGGTCCGCGACAAGGCCATGACGCCTTATTTAAAAAAGAACCAGTTCGGCCAGGGGCTTTTGGCCGGGGCTGCGGCCCTGGCCGAGATCGTGGCTGCGCAGGCAGGGGTAAAGCTGACCGGCCTGCCTCAGGCCCAGGGCCGGAAGCAAAGCCCCGGCTTGGGGGTGGGCTGGCTGATTTTGGTCTTGGCCCTGCTCTTTTTCTTCAACCGCTTTCTGCGCCGGGGGGCCGCCGGACGCCAGGGCCGCTCCGGAGCCGGCGGGCTTTTGGCCGGCCTGTTTCTGGGCTCCATGCTGGGCAGTCCCTCGGGTCGCCGGGGGGGGAGTGGCCATGACGGCTTTGACGGCGGCGGATTCGGCGGATTCGGGGGGGGATTCGGCGGATTCGGCGGAGGCATGAGCGGCGGCGGCGGGGCCTCGGGAGGCTTTTAGCCGTCTTTTTTGTCGCGGGTCCAATAACGTTAGGCTTGCTTTGCACGGAGATTTTTTATGGGCGTCAAACCCCCTCAACGGCCGGAAGACATCTTCGAACCTTTGGTGGAGGATCTAAAAAAGACCCTGGGCCAGGACTTATTGGGGGTCTGTGTGTTCGGCTCGGCCGCGGCCGGCCGCTATCAGAAGGGCAAAAGCGATATAAACCTGCTTTTGCTGGTGGCCGATGAGGCCGCCAAGGCCGCTAGCCGGCTGATATTTTTTTACCTCAAATGGCAGCCGGCCAATCTGGCCCCACCCCTTTGGGTCACCCCCGGCTACCTGGCCACCAGCCTGGACGTCTTTCCCATCGAGTTTCTGGTGATGGCCGCGGCCCACAAATGCCTTTACGGCCAAGACCCGCTGGCGAACCTTGCCATCAAGGCCGGCCATCTGCGCCTGCAACTGGAGCGGGAGCTCAAGGGCAAGCTCATGGCCATCCGAACCCGCCTTCTGGCCAGCAAGGGCCAGCGTGCGGCCTTGCTGGCCGTGATAAGGGAGGCCCTGCCCGCCTTCACCGCCTTGTTTCAGGCGTTTTTATATCTCACCGAGGGCGAATTTCCCCTGGAACCGGAGCAGGTGATGACCCGCCTGGGGCGGCGAGGCCTGGCGGTGGAAGCTTTCCTGGAAATGGGCCGGGTGCGCGCCGGCCAGGGCGAACCCGCGGCCCAGGACCTGGTGAACCTTTTGGAACAGGCCGTGTCGGAATTGGAAACCATTTGCCGTCAAGTTGACAAACTAGAGGTGAAGGAGTCTGCAACATGAGCCGTGGGGCGAAAATTGCCATCGCCATAGGAGCGGTGGCCCTTATTGTCTACCTTCTTTTGCTCAGCCCGTACAACACCTTGGTCTCCTTGGACGAGACCGTGGCCAAGTCTAAGGCCGACGTGGAGGTGACCCTGCAAAGGCGCCTTGATCTGATCCCCAACCTAGTGGAGACCGTGAAGGGGTATGCGTCCCACGAAAGAGAGACCTTAGAGGCGGTGATCGCCGCCCGCAAGCAGGTGACGGCCGCCCCGGACCTGGCTGCCAAACTGGCCGCCAACCAGGGGCTGACCGGGGCCTTGGGCCGGCTTTTGGTGGTGGTGGAGCGCTATCCGGAGCTTAAGGCCAACCAGAATTTCCGTATGCTGCAAGACCAGCTCGAAGGCACGGAAAACCGTATCGCCGTGGCCCGCAACCGCTACAACCAGGCGGTGCTCAGCTACAATACGGCCATCCGGCGGTTCCCCACCGTGGTTTTGGCCAGGTTGATGGGGTTTGAGGCCAAAAAGGCCTTCGAGGCCCAGCCGGCCGCCCAGGCAGCGCCCCAGGTGAAGTTCAAGTAAACGCTTTATCTCCATCTTGTAATAAACCGCTGATCGGCCCGGTCGCCGGAGCGCCTAAGGGACTTTTTTGCGCTCGGGCCGCAACCCTTTGATCGCAAAGTAGAACCTGTCCGTATTTTTTTATGGGAACGGTCGTGAGCCAAGCCGCCGAATCATCGCCGATTAAACAGGCCGCCAAGGATGCGCGCTATCTTCTTGGCCGCGGCTACCCCCGCGAGCAGGTGCTCGTTTGGGTGGGTGATCGCTACAGCCTAAGCGCCCCGGACCGCCATGTCATAAGGCGGGGGGTGTTCGCCCGCTCCGAGGCCAAGCAAAGGCGCGGGCGCCTTGGGTCTTTTTCTTCCCTGGCCGGCCGCCTGGTGGGGGTGGACGGCCACAATGTCCTGATAACCCTGGAGACCGCCCTTAGCGGTGGAAGGCTGTTATTGGCCGACGATGGAGTGGTGCGCGACATCGCCGCCCTCGGCCGCCATCACCGGCCCACGGCCCGTACCTGGCGTGCAGCCGAGCTGATGCTTTCCGCTTTGCGCCGGGCCGAGGCTAAAGGGGCCCTAATCCTCCTGGAGGCCAAACTGCCCAAAAGCGGGGAACTGGCCAAGGAGCTGCGCCGTCTTTTGGGCGCGGAGAAACTAACCGGTGACGCATTGGCCTTGCCCGTGCCGGAAAAAGGCCTATTAACCCACCAAGGGCCGGTGGCCACCAGCGATTCGGCCCTGCTTGACGCAGTAGCTATGCCCCTGGATCTGGCCGGGGCCATCATACGGCGGCGCCGGATGGCCGCCCTGGAGAGGCTTTGATGCCGCATTCGTCTGCAAGCCCCCCTTTATCCCCATCCCGCGGCCTGGGGCTTATCTCCGGCGGGCTGGATTCCATCCTGGCGGCCCTGATTTTGCGCCGGGCCGGAGTGGAGGTGGAGGGGGTCAGCTTCACCACGCCCTTTTTCGACGCGGAAAACGCCCGCCGGGCCGCCACCGCCCACGACCTTCCCCTGACCGTGATGGAGGTGGGCGAGGAACATCTGGAAACCGTGGTGAAAAACCCGCGCTACGGCTACGGCGCCAACATGAATCCGTGTGTGGATTGCCACGCCTTCATGCTGAAAAAGGCGGGCCAACTAATGGCCGAAAAGAGGTTTGACTTTCTCTTCACGGGCGAGGTGTTGGGCCAGCGGCCCATGAGCCAGAACAAGCAGGCCCTTTTCACCGTGGCCAAGGCCAGCGGCCTGCCGGATAAGGTCCTAAGGCCGCTTTCGGCCAAGCTTCTGCCCGTGACGCCCATGGAGGAGGCCGGCCTGGTGGACCGCGAGCTTCTTTTGGACCTCTCCGGCCGGGCCCGCAAGCCCCAGATGGCCCTGGCCGCCCAGTTCGGCGTGCAGGATTACCCCTCCCCGGCTGGCGGATGCCTCTTGACCGAGCCCGGCTTCAGCCGCCGGCTCAAGGACCTTCTGCTTTACCGGCCCCAGGCCGGAGTTGGCGAGATGGAGCTTTTAAAATACGGGCGCCACTTAAGGCTCTCACCGGACTCTAAGCTGATAGTCGGGCGCAATCAGAATGAAAATCAGATGCTTAGCGCCATGATTCCGCCCGGGGCCATCAGCCTGGCCGCCCGGGGCCTTCCCGGCCCGGTGGGGCTTTTTTTCGGCCCGGCCCCGGGGCCGGATTTGGAGTTGGCCGCGGCGGTGGTGGCGGGTTACGGCAAGGCGCCGGCCAAGCGAGGCGTGCAGGTTGAGGCCCAAGGCGGTTTCATCTTCAACGTGTTGCCCCTGGACCGCCGCCAGGCCCATGGAATGCTGCTTTAGGGCTTATGGCGGCGGGCAGGCAAATACGTAGTACGGACGCTGAGTTGTGTTAATCAAAGGTCTGGTTGATCATCCGGATAAGGGGCAGGCCGTCCTCGAAGACGTCCACGATGTTTAGGGCCGCGTATTCCTGATCCAGGCGGAAGATGTGGTCAAGGGGGGCGCCCATTATCTCGGTTAGTATCACCCGGATGACCCCGGCGTGGGTTATAAGGCAGACTCTTTCTCCGGGGTGGCTGGCCACCAGCTCGCTGAAGGCGGGTAGTACCCGGGCGGCCATATCCTCCAGGGACTCGCCGCCGTAAATCCGGTAACTGGCCAGATCCTCCTGCCTGCGGGTCAGCTCGTTGGGATATTTTCGGTTTATCTCTTCGTAGGTCATCCCCTCCCAATCACCCAAATCAAGCTCCCTGAACTCGGGCATGGGACGAGGCTTTTGCCGGGGCCTTTGGGCGCGGCCCACCGCCTCGGCCGCCAGGCGGGCGCGTTGAAGGTCGCTGCAGTAGATGGCGGCCAGCTTTTCGGATGACATGCGCTTGGCCGCTTTCTTGGCCTGATCCTTTCCCCTTACGGTCAGGCCCACATCACTGTGCCCCCAAAACTTGCCTTCGAAGCTGCCCACCACCTCGGGGTGGCGCCAGATGAAAAAGCGGGTGAAGGTCATCCCGCTGCGGGGGGAGGTTTTTTTCTTGGGCGCGATCATGTTACAGGCCTCCTGGACGCTTTGGGCCGGTTGTGTTATTCTTCGCGATCAAGCAATATAATCGCCCGAGAGGAGGGTATATGTCCAGGCCAGTGGCAATTATGCTGGCGCTTGTGGTTTGCGTGGCGTTTACGCCGTCGGCATTGGCGCTTAAAGGACCCAAGATCGTTTTTGACAAGACCGAGATCACCCTGCCCAATACCAAAGAGGGGGTAAAAGTAACAGCAGAGTTTACCTTCAGCAACCAGGGGGACATGAATCTCATCATAGATCAGGTAAGCCCCTCCTGCGGCTGCACGGTGCCTTCCTTCAACAAGGTGACCCCACCGGGCAAAAAGGGCGTAGTCGCTTTGGTGCTTGATACCGAGGGCATTACCGGGGCCTTCCGCAAGCAGGCGGTGGTGGCCACCAACGATCCGGACAATCCTTTTGTGACCCTGGTCCTCATGGGCGAGACCCTAAGCCTGATTCAGTCTGACAAGGGGCGGCGCCTGGAGCTTACCGGCTGCCTGGGACAGGAAATCTCCACTACCACCATCCTCAGCGACCCGGAGGGACGCCGCCTTTTGATCGGCGGCCTGGAAAACCCCATGGTCGATTACGTGGAGGCCAGCCTCAAGGCCCTGCCCGGCGGCAAGACTTACCGGCTATTTCTCAGGTCCAAGGTCCAGGAGCCCATGAGTTTCGCCGGGCCCTTGTTTTTCAACCTGCCGGGCGGGCCCAAGGTCAGCCTTTACCTGGCCGTGAACGTAAGGGGCCCCTTTGAGGTGCAGCCGCATCTGGTCTTCTTCGGCGGCCTGAAGAAATCCGGCCCGAGCCTGCCCCGCTCCATCCAGATAAAAAAGGCCTGCGCGGAAAAGCTGGTTTTGGACAAGATCATCTATAACCAGGATTATTTCGAGGTAAAGACCATCTGGACCGAGCCGGGACAGAAGGTGTTTCTGGATGTGATCCCCCGCTTGGACAAAATCCCGGTGGGTCCCTTTGAGCAGGGCCTGGAGATACAGGCCCACGGGCGTTCCTTCCGGGTGGGGCTTAAAGGGACGGTGCAGCCGTAAAAACCGCCGGTCCTTACTTGCTTAACCGGCCGGCTTTACGCATCAGCCGGTTCGGTCGGGGCGACTTGGCAGCGAAACCGTCCAGATGGCCAGGGCGGAGGCGGTGGTAGGGTTCTTTTTAAATATTTTTAGTCGATCTTTTTCAGCTGTTTCCTGACAAAAGGGAAACAACAAAGGGTCGCCCCCCTAATTTTTCCCGTTTCATCCCTTCTGACGATCACCGTGAAATCCTTTATTTCCCTTGAAGTTCCAGTGAATACATCTTTAGATTCCGGAGTAAGTTTCAATACTTCACCAGGAGGGGTTCGGCTGTAAAGTGTATTTCCCTTACGAAATATCCCAACTGCCGACTTTCCATCGTTCCAGGTATATTGCCCAACATATTCGTCAAGAACGCTGGGTATAAGTGTAATATTTTTACGCTGCTTTGATATCGGCACCATGGCGGGAAGAATGTAGCGGCCAAGCATGGTAAAAGGACGGTAAAGCCCGGGTTCATTATCATAAGGATGGCTGGTGAAAACCGCGACCAAATCCAATGATGGGAACACGAAAATGAGCTGGCCCCCAAGCCCCCAGGCCCAAAGGGTTTCAAATTCCCTTCCATTCACCACGCCGCCGCCGCGGTACCATTGATAACCATAGTCAAGCGAACCTGTCTTGATATGCCCTTTGGTGGACTCGTCAATCCATTTTTTAGAGACGATTTGACGCCCTTTCCATTGGCCGTTACGCAGCATCAAATATCCGATTTTAGCCATATCCCTGGGGGTCAGGCCAAGGCCGCCTTGCGTGTTGATTGTCCCGTCCGGATGCCTGTGCCAGGCATAATGCACGATGCCCAGAGGACCGAATAGATATTTTTCCGCGAATTTATCCGCATATAGACCCGATGCGTTTTTGATGATCCCCCCCAAAAGGAGACTTAGTCCTCCGCTATAACTCCACCTCTGGCCGGGAGGCTCGACAACCTTTTTGTTTAGGACGTATTTTATCCAATTCTCGCTGTTAATAAGGGCAATGACATCATTGCGGGGATCGTTCAAAGGCCGGGAAAACTCATCCCAATCAATGCCCGCGGACATCATGAGCAAATGTTTGAGACTGATATCGTATTTCTCATCCACCCAAAGCGTTCCCGTATAGTCCGGGAAAAAAACATATACCTTGGCATCGACATCCAAAAGCATCCCCCTGTCAAGGGCAATGCCTATCAGGATGGAAGTGATGCTTTTGGAAACCGAGTGAAGTTCATGTAAGGTGTTGGGACCATACTTGCCGAAATATTCCTCCAAAACAAGTTTTCCGTCCTTGACCAATAATACGCTGTCGAGGTTCTCGAACTTTTGTTTTTCAATATCCTGAATCAGTAAATTGATTTTTTTGGGATCAATACCGGCCTCTGCCAAGGTGGCCGTCGCCCAACCATCACCCATCTTTTCAGGTATGTGATAAGTGTAGGGCGCCCTGTTTGAGCAAGAAAAGAGGGAGGCGATGATTATGATGAAAGCAACAAACACACTTTTTCGATTAAATATTTTCACCGTCATCTAACCATCCTTGTGGAGAAAGGGATGTTTTGACTTGCGCGCAAAAACGCAACGAGGCGGATACACCGGGCTACTTGAAACTCAGGCTGTAGGGTATGTGCCGCAAATAATTCAGATCGCCCGTGTTATGCAGGGCCACATTGATCAGCTTGCCTTGGCGGCCGGCCCCGCCGGTCCTAAAACCGGCGGACATGAATTTTTGCCTCAGGCCTTTAAGCGGGGGCGGTCGAGCAGGGAAACCGCCCAGATGACCAGGGCGGAGGCGGTCGTATTGGTCAAAACATCCCGCGGATCCCCCACCCTTTCCGGATGCAGATACTGCCCCATTTCGTCCAGCCCCCCCACCAGGGCGCAGACAAGGACGGCGGCCAAGACCCGCCGCCCGCCCTTAAGCCAGCGCCCGCAGAGCCGAAAGGCCAATACCCCCAGCACGCCGTACAAAACCAGATGGGTTCGCTCTATCAAAAGCGGCTGGGCCCAGGCCAGGACGCCCAATCCGAAGGCCACCCCCCAAAGCCCCAGGCCGGTCTTGCGGCGGGCCGCAGCCGGCAGCCCTTGCAGCCGCCAAAACGCCCAGACCGCGGACAAAACCCCCACGGCCAAAAGGATTACGGCCGCCCAGACGCCGGGCCGGCCCTCGAACCAGGGGTTCACCCGCCGCCCGAAGTTAAGGCAAAGGGCAATTACCAAAAGCCAGAGGATAAATAATAAAAGATCGCGCCGCATGACCCTGCGGGCTAGGTTTGCCCCGCCGCCAGGCGCATGGCCTTGATGGCGGCCTCATAGCCATCAGGGTGGCCGAAGACCCCGCTGCCGGAGACGAACACGGTGGCGCCCGCATCGGCCACCGGGGCGATGGTCTTTTCGTTGATGCCCCCGTCCACCTCGATCTCCACCGGAAGGCCTTCGCGGCCGAGCATGGCATGCACCTCGGCCACCTTGTCCACGGCCAAGGGCAGAAACTTCTGCCCGCCGAAGCCGGGGTTCACGCTCATGATGAGCACCATGTCCACCAAGGAGAGCACGTTTTCCACGGCCAAAACCGGCGTGGCCGGGTTGAGCACCACCACCGGCCGTTTGCCCAGCTCCCGGATGCGGTCCAAGGTGCGGTGCAGGTGGGGGCAGGTCTCCACGTGCACGGCGATGAAGTCGGCTCCGGCGGCGGCAAAATCCTCCAGGTAAAAGTCGGGGTTTTGGATCATAAGGTGCACGTCCAAGGGCAGGTCGGTCACCTTTCGTATGGCCTCCACCACCGGCGGACCGATAGTCAGGTTGGGTACAAAATGGCCGTCCATCACGTCCACGTGCAAATAATCCGCGCCGGCTAAGGCCACGGCCTTTATCTCCTCGGCCAGGCGGGCGAAGTCCGCCGAGAGTATGGAGGGAGCTATTTTTATCATGCTGGCTCCTTGTTAATTTTGAGATTGATGCACTTAAGGCGTCCTGCCCCGTGCATCCTCGGCAGAGCAAAAGCGCGACTCCACCCCACAAAGCAAAGCTTTGTGGGGACCCCCATGTTTTGCCATGCCTCGCAAATCGCTAGCCTTTTAGTCTAGCGATTTGGCGGCCCATTTTTGGCCCGCATGAGGCCTTTGTATACAACGAACCGCTTTTTGCAGGCTCAAGCATCTAAATTAATTAATAATAGCCCAATTTACCGCGCATCGGCCTCATTTTACCAAGCGGGCGGCAAAGAAGGCGTCGCAGCGGTGGCGGTGGGGGAATGTGCGGAAAAAGCAGTCTTCCCCGATCAGGGCCGCGGCCTCGCTCGCGACCCGCCGGTCCCATTCTAGCCGCAGGCCGGGCGTTTCGGCAACAAAACCTTGGACCATCTTTTCGTTTTCGGCCAAGGTCACCGTACAGGTGACGTAAAGCATCGCCCCGCCGGGGCCCAGAAGCCTTTCCCCGGCGGCCAGCAAGGCCCTTTGCAGTCCGGCCAGGCGTTCTACATCGCCACGCGAGCGGCGCCAGCGCAGGTCCGGCCGCCGGCCCAGAGTGCCCAGGCCGCTGCAGGGCGCGTCCACCAGGATGCAATCGAATTGCCCCAGATCTGCGGGCAGCCGGGTGCCGTCTTCTTCCAAAACGCGCGCGCAGGTAACGCCCAGTCGGGCCAGGTTTTCCCTAAGGGCCCGGGCCCTTCCCGGCGAGGGCTCCACCGCCACCAGCTCCCCCGCATTTTCCAGCAGGGCGGCCAGATGGCCGCTCTTGCCCCCGGCCCCGGCGCAGAGGTCCAATACCCTAAGCCCCGGCCGCAGCCTCAAAAGCCGGCTCACCGCGCTGGCCGCCGGGTCCTGGGCCTGCCACAGGCCCTCTGCGAAGCCGGACAGCTCGCTAAGCGGCCCCTTGACCTGGGGCAGGATCAGGGTCTCCGGCGATAGGAAGTGATCCTCGGCCGCACCCGCCGCAGGCGCGAGCAGGGCGCGCAGGGATTCCTTACTGGTTTTAAGGGTGTTGACGCGCAGGGCCGGCGCGGGCCTTTTTTGATCGGCATTGAGCCAGGCCTCGGCCTCGGCAACCCCCCAGCGCCCGCAAAGCTCCTCCACCAGCCAGACGGGGTGAGAGTATTTGACGGACAGGTAATTCAGGGGATCGTTCTCTCGATCCGGCAGTTTCACTTCCTGCCAGCCCCGGGCCAGGGCCCGCAGGGCCGCGTTGATGAATCCGCTTGCCCGGGCCACGCCCGCCTTGCGGGCAAGCTCCACCGCGGCGTGCACGGCCGCGTAATCCGGCGTGCGCAAGAGGACAATCTCCGCCGCGCCCAGGCGCAGGATGTGCATGACTGGGGCGTCCAGTTCGGCCAGGGGCTTTTTGCAGAAAGCGGCGAGCAGATGATCCAGATATAGTCGGTTGCGCAAAACTTCATAGATCAGATTGAAGGCCAGGGCGCGGTCGCGGGGGTCGGCGTTTAGGTGGGGTGCCAGCTTTTGCTGAAGGATGGTTTCCAGATGCTGGGGGGTCTCATCCACGGCCTTGAGCACGGACAAGGCCAGGCGCCGGGGGTTCATCAGCTTCCCAGGCGCGCGCCGGGTCCGAGCCTGGCCCCGTGCAGAAACTGCGCGGCGGGCAGGCGTTTCTTGCCGGCGGCCTGCACTTCGCCCACTCCCAGGGCGCCCCGGCCGCAGGCCACCCACAGAAACCGCTCGCCGCCGGCGGGGGGCGCCAGCAAGGTGCCGGGGCCGGAGCCAGTGTTTTCCGGGCTTAGGGCAGTGGGGGCATAAAGCTTGAGCGGCT
>ENA-OSEO01005980-OSEO01005980.1-sediment-metagenome-genome-assembly--contig:-NODE-5980-length-11245-cov-7.335781_pt1 | contig 11245 bp, 13 predicted proteins | sample MGYA00237883_ERZ534232 | MGnify/ENA metagenome assembly ERZ534232
TGGCCGTTCTGGCTGGCGATGCTGGCATGCCTGCTGATCCTGGTCGCGTTTCCGCAGATTGCGCTGTTCCTGCCGGACCGGATGTTTTAAGTGTCTTCCAGAGCCAATCAAATCTCAGAAGAAGAAAAGTAAGTCAGACTAATCACCGGTTTTGGCGGCGGCTGATATCCTTTGGATTGCGGGAGATATATAAGGAACTTGGGATTGGCTAGACAAATCTTTAATAATTTTTTGATCATTTGAGGTGTCAATCAAAGGCAGGAAGCATCGATTTTGCCAATTTGAAGGTTTGGTTCCGATATCATATCTGCATGAAATCGAGTTAGCCTTTTGCCTGATTCCATTTTTTCTATCATATGTGTATGATCAACATATCCGATATTACCACAATGTATATTTAACTGCTAGAATTCAGAAAAAAATATTATGTAATTTACTTCACAATATTGGGCAATTCACTCCATAATTTCCAAAAATTTATCCTCATTTCTTGTTATTGGGAACATAATAGCATATTATAACTCATTGATATTTCATTCGATCAAAATATTTATACATTATTCGTTGATATTGCACGATTTTTGCTATATTCAGGGAATAATTTCGTCTTTTCTTTATAGAGTTTTTAAAGTCCTGCTATTTACATTTGCAAGTTATCCCCCTCTTTTGAGGGTAATAAATAAAAAAGTTCTATCCTTTTAGCATGAACATCCTGTTCGTGATGCGTCAGTACGTAGAAAAAGTTATTTTTAAATTTAATCAAATCGAGAAGGCAGGAGGAGATTATGACAAAGATTTTTCTTCCGATCATATCTTGCGTAGCAGCTTTAATTTTTAATATTTGCATAGCATCTGCCGTTGGTCAACCGCCAGCATTTCAGGCAAATCTTGTTATGGCAGTCTACAACAATAATCAATATTATCTCGTACCATATGTTGTACTATATGATCCTGATACAATTACCTATAATTCTCATGTTGTTGAGATAACGTATCCGGATAGTATAACTACACAAACAATAAGTTACAGCAATTTGTTAAATATATATGATGGTGATGTACGACAGGGAATTTTTAGGACATCATTCCCGACCCCTGCAGACCAATTTCAAAGCGGGCAATATAAGTTCAAAGCAACTGATCGTGAGGGGAATACAGTATATGCTTATCAAACATTTGGTCCCGATCTTTTGACCAGCGTTCCGATTATTGAATCCCCATTACAAGGTGAAACCGCAACTGATACAACCCCGACAATTAGTTGGACACCGGTGACGGGTGCAAGTCTGTATCGAGTTGAAATCTGGATTCCTTCCGATAATGACATGGATAGAAGCAATGATATGAATAGGAGAATTTTGAAAAAAGATTTGGTTGAAACAAATTTCAAAGTGCCTGAAGGTATTCTTTTGTCGGGATGCCGGTATGAGTTTTGGATTATTGCTTTTCGTGATGGCAACTTGGGTTCAGGTTCAAATAATTATTCTGTCAGTGAAATTAGATCTTTTTATACACCCGGACAAACGAATAATTATCAAATAGATACTACTACAGGTTATCTCGAACATCGTGTTTATCCCGAATATAGTTGCTATAGAGTTAGGTTTTCTTTACAGACAGCTGCTGGTGATTACCCAACCCAAGACGTACTTTCCACTGCCAAATTCTATGGACCCGACGGAAATCTGGTCCCAATTTCTCACACAAAGTTTTGGGATATAATTGAACTAAAAGGAAACTATGACGAACAGAAGAGGGAGTGGAAATACGAAAATGAATTTAAATATCGTTCTTACTACTCAAATCATATTCAGTCCGAACTGACACCTGGTCCTTATCGGCTTGAGGCAACGGATGCATGGGGTAATACGTCTTCAAGGAACTATTCCTTTAGCGGACTGGTTACTTTACCTATTCTCCCCATAAACTCTATTCAGTACACATGGAAAGAAAACGGAGATCTGAACACATGGTGGGATGCATCTTTAGTTCCAAACGACATAGACACCATGACTATGTTCATGATGTCTTCCGTGGACGATGTGGCCGAAGTTAGAGTTATGCCCACAGATCTTGGGAAAGCGTTCATTCCTGCATACATAGTTCAGATGTTTAGAGAGGGTTTCGGTGAAACGGTCGAATTTAGTATAGAACTGCGTACGGTGGATCAAAGTAATCATACCCGATATCTATTTTCTGATTGGCTTAAAAACATTCAAATCCCGGTATTTGATTCTGATGGCGACGGAATCTTTAATGTAGTCGATGTCGGGGACAATATTTTCAGTGATGGAGTTACAAGCGGAACTATCCAGAACCGAGGAAATCAATCGCTGGTCATTACGGACGCGACAAACCCAAGTTCCGGTGTACTACTTGCTGCTTATGGCGGAACAGAACCGGTTATTGTCAGTGTTTGTGACGGTTCGGCCCAATTATCTTTAAATGAAAGTGACGTTATTGAAGTGACTTGCGGCAGTGCAATAGTAAATGTAATTAGCGGTACGGTAGAAGTTGTATTTACAAGTACTGATGGCAGCAAAGCTACAACTAACCTGATAGCTGGAAATACATTGGTGTTTGATTCTTCAATCTTCACCATAACTGCTCCCCCAAGTAATTCCAACACTGTTATTATTGTAATAGATGGGAAAGAAGTCTATCTCGAACCTGGTGAAAGTAATAAATATGCAATTAATATTGATATTAAACCAGGTGATAGTAACAATTGCTTTAACCAAAACGATCACGGGGTTTTTCCAGTGGTTATTTTTGGCAGTGCGAACTTCAATGTGAGCGATATTGATATTGAGACCCTGTCGCTACAAGGTCTCGCTGTAAAAATGGCCGGAAAAAGCAATAAATATTTAGCCCATACAGATTACGTAAATAGTGATGAATTTCTCGATGTAACTGTTCAATTTGAAGATAGCGATGGATGGATTTCTTTCGGAAGTGATTATGCTTTGCTCACCGGCAAACTACTTGATGAGAGGTTCATCGAGGGAAAAGATACTATTTGTATTGTTCCATAAATTTATAAATCAGAAATTAAAATTAAAGGCAGGTCCTCATACCCTGCCTTTTTATTTTTTATCCTCTTAAAAATGTTTTTAAACGGCTATGAGCTCCCTTCTGGTTTTATATGTTAATGATATGTATTACCCATCATTATATTTCGTATACTTCAAAATCGGTGATTCCTTGCCTTGATCGGTTGCTGGAAGCTTACCAATTTAGATTTTGATTACGGTACCAAATCTTCAATATATTTTTTGGGATATCGGATATAGATCATCAGTTTGTAACATGACCTTTGATAAGAGGATAAAATCAAAAAAATTTGACTGGTTGATTCCAGCATCAAGCAGGGACACATTTTTGCAGGGATGCAGGGTTCTTCAATCCCCGCCCCCTCCTTTTTAGAGCAGAAAGATGAGGGGGAAACGGCTGCCCAAGAAAAAAATTAAAACCCCTAAAGAAACCACAAAGAAGTGATCCTGACGGCCCTAAAAAAACAGCCCACTATCTGCCGGACAGGATGTTCTAAACTTCTCATGAGAACCGAAAAAGAACTTTTTGAAAATTCCTTATCTTTTGGTTGTGGAACTCGATCCCTTCATCTTTGAGCATTTTTATTTTTTTCGCTATGGCTGTTCCCGCTGTCTTTCCTTGAAATCCACCGATCCGACCGGATGCGGCAACCACCCGGTGTCAGGGAACCTCGGGCGCATAGGGGTTTCTGCGCATGGCCTGCCCGACCCCCCGATAGGCTTTGGTTTCCAGGGCATGGGCAATTTCCTTATAGGTTGTTACGCGCCCTTTAGGCACCTTCCTTAAAAGATCGTACGCCTTCTCGGCAAATGTCTTCATTTTTCGCTCCTCTTTTTGATACTTTGAAAATATCTGGACAGCTGCATTTACTAACGTGGCAGCTTGGATGCAAATCCGTTTAATTCAGGTTCAGGGACTGTAAGACAGGTTTAAACCGGCGGCTGCTTGATACAATTTTTTATCGTGGGTCCACATCGGCACGGCCGCCAGCTTTGCCGCTGCTAAAAGATGGATATCGACGAAACCGATTCCGCTTCCATGTAACTGGTTCTGTTCAACAAAATACAGATATTCATCCAGATTGACGGCCGGGGCCGAAGGAAGGGATCGAAGCAGGTTCAAAATCTCATTGCGGTTAGCCATATTACCGCACGCAAGCTCCCCAATAATAAACGGATGACACGCAACCTCCGCATCAATAAGAAGCCTTGCGAGGTAAGGCTCTCCCTGCCTCAAATGATTGACCCAGACAGATGTATCAACGAGCACCACTTTTAAAGATTCCCCGGTCGGCGACGCGGAATTGAACGTAGATTCTTTTCCGAGCCGCCCAGTTGGGCTAAGCGCTTGCTGCTTTCCTTTGCGATCAGCGCTTCCAGGCCGAGCCGGACAAGGGCGGTCTTTTCGGTGATTCCCGTCAGGCGGGACGCTTTTTTCAGGATTTGGTCATCTATGTTTAATGTCGTTCTCATATGCATCAATATGCATTAAAGATACATATATGTCAAGAATCTTGTTTTCATCATAAAAACGTTTCGGCCGTCAACGACAGGGGAACCTCAAACAAAGAATCTCTTCGGGATATCCATCCCCGAAGTTTACCCCGGTGCATTTTAAGGATGGGGTCGATGGCTGCCATATCAGACCATCCCGCCGTTGACCGAAATCACCTGGCCGGTGATGTAGGAGGCGTCTTCGGAGCAGAGGAATTTCACCACCCTGGCGACTTCCTCGGGTTTGCCGATGCGCGCCATAGGGACCAATGCTTTCAGGTTGCCGACGGGGGCATCTTTTAACATTTCGGTTTCGATGAGCCCCGGTGCTACCACATTGACCCGGATCCCAAGCCGGGCGACTTCGGACGCCACTACGCGGCTGGCGGCGATCAGGCCGGCCTTGGCGGCTGAATAGTTGGCCTGGCCTCTGTGTGCGATCAGCCCGGCAACCGATGCGATCGATACGATCGCCCCCTTTTTTTGGACGACCATTTTTTCCAAGACGGGTTTGGTCATGTTGTAAAACCCGTGCAGGCCGACATCGATGACGGCCTGCCAGTCCCTGCGGGGCATGAGTACGAACAGGCCGTCGGCGGTGATGCCGGCGTTGTTGACGAGGACATCGATGCGCTCAAAACTTTTCAGAACCGCATCTATGGCGGCCTGGGCGGCCGCATGATCGACCACGTCAAACTGCATGACGGTGCCGTCGCCGCCCTCCTTTTTTATCAGGTCATGGGTTGCTGCAGCCCCCTTTTCATCGGAACGATAATTGATGATTACATGGTATCCGCACCGGGCGAGTTCCAGGCTGATGGCGCGTCCGATGCCCCTGCTGGCGCCGGTAACAATAGAGACCTTTTCCGTACGCTTGTCATTCATGGGGAGTTGACTCCATAAATAAGGTTGTATAAAAAGTTATAGAGGTACTTAGACTGAAGGCTGAAGGGAAAAAAGGGAACAGATGCCGGGTCAGAGATCAGGCCGTTGGAGAATCCATCCCGTGTCCTGATCCCTGGTCCCTGACTCCTGGAATCTCCCTCAGCCTATTCCGACTGCATCAGTTGCAGCCGGACTTCGGCAATAACCGTTGATGCAATTTCACCCGTACCCCAGATTTCGATATAGCCTTTGAAATCGAACTGGTTCTCCGTACGGGTGGTGATCCGGGTATTCAGCGGTATGACATCAAGGTGGAAAACCGCCTGCTTGATTCCTACCAGCCAGCCCCGGTTGACAAATTGCTCGCCGTGTTTGTTGATTCCCTCCCGGCAGTTGCTGATGCCTGCAGTCTGGGCCGCCAGCTCAATGCACACCAGTGAAAGGACGGCTCCTTCTTTATAAAAAGGCCATTTGTCGGTCACAGTCGCAAGGGTAACAGCCCTTTTTTCGTCTACTTCAATAACTTCGGCAACCAGTTTCATCCGGCCGCGATGAGGCAAAAGATCTTCAGGCCTGATACCCGTCCGCTTCATATTTGTTCAGCCTTTTTCCCGGTATGAAAAAAGAGTTGAAAACAGATAGAAAAAAGGATAACTAAAATCTTTTAACTTTTACGAAGCTGTACTATAAATCCGTACGGGTGTAAAGCCATATGAACAATAACAGGGAGGCTTGCAGGATTCCTGTTTAAGAAGGTGTAAATGTGCCGGATGGGGAGTATAATGGACAAATTGCTGAAAGATCTGAAAATTAAAATTATCGAGGTGCTGAATCTGATGGATGTACAGCCGGAGGATATTGCAGACGACGGACTGCTGGTCGGCGGAAACCTCGACATTGATTCCATCGATGTCTTAGAGCTGGTTATCATGATTGAAAAGGACTATGGCGTTAAAATCGATAACAGGGAACTGGGGGCAAAGGTATTCGCATCTTTACGGACCCTGGCAGAATATATTTATAAAAATTCGAAAGTGTTGGCTGCTTGACCGGGATTCGGGCAGATATTCTTTTTCTGAATAAATTTACTCAGCCGCACCAAAAGCCCCTGCCGGATGGTTAGATCCGCATGAAAATACTGCTTATTTCCGCAAACACCGTAACGGAACCCTACCCGGTTTATCCCTTGGGGTTGGACTATGTCGCCGGCGCCATCGCAGATCGGCACGAGGTCCGGGTCGCGGACATCCATACACATAAAGGGGAAAGGCTTGCCGATGAGATCCGGCAGTTTTCACCGGACATCATCGGGATTTCCCTGCGAAACGTCGACACGACGGACGCTACCCAGCCAAGGGGGTTTATCGGATCTTACCGCACCCTGGCCGCGACTATCCGTCAGCATTCAAACGCCGTTATTGTCTTAGGGGGTAGCGGGTTGACGATATTTCCCGATGAAATCATGAAGGCCCTTGACGCCGATTATGGGATCATGGGGGAGGGGGAACGCATCACCCGCCTGATCGAAGCCATCGAAAATCATGCGGACACATCCGGAATTCCGGGCGTCATCACCCGGGATTCTTTCAGCCCCATGCCCGCTCCCTGGGAAAAGAACATCGTCAGAAAATTCAACCGCAAAGCCGATCACCTGGCATATTACCTTAAGAACGGCGGGATGCTGAACCTGCAGACCAAACGGGGCTGTCACTTTAACTGCATCTACTGCACCTATCCGCACATTGAGGGACGCCGGCTGCGGCTGGCCGACCCGGCGGCGGTTGCCGAAACCGCCAGGAGCCTGGAGGCGGCCGGGGCTAAATATCTGTATATGACCGACGCGGTATTTAATTCCGACAGCGATCATAATATCGCCGTGGCGCGGGCGCTTAAAAAAACCGGGGTTGCGATTCCGTGGGGCGCTTTTTTTGCACCCCTCAAGCCGCCGGCGGATTACTACAGGATTCTGGCGGACAGCGGCCTGACCCATGTCGAATTCGGGACCGAGTCTCTTTCGGATCGCGTCTTAACGTCGTTCCAAAAACCGTTTAAGGTCGGTCATGTCATGGCCGCACACCGGGCGGCGTTGGATGCGGGGCTGCATGTGGCGCACTACCTGCTCCTGGGCGGCCCCGGCGAAACCCGGGAAAGCCTTGACACAACGCTCCAATATGTTGACAAGCTTGACAAGGCCGTTATTATATTTTTCTGCGGCGTGCGCATCTATCCCCATACGCCCTTATTTGAGATTGCGGTAAAAGAGGGGCAGATTTCAGAAACCGACAGTCTGCTGGAACCTGTTTTCTACCGCGCGGCCGGGATCGATCCGGCTGAGATCGGCGAGCGCGTGGCCGGATTGGCCCAAAGCCGCCCCAACTGGTTGGTCGGCGCCGGAAATTCAGACACTGCCGGCAGAATAATGAAACTGTACCGTTATGGATATACCGGCCCGCTGTGGGAACGCTTAATTACCTGATGGTTGAACAAATAAGATGTGGTATGTTATAAAGAGCGTCGACAATTCCAATCCGGGGGAAATATCACTGGTCCTTCAGGCCCCGCCGGAATCCAACTGGTTTTCAGGCCACTTTCCGGGAGAACCGATCCTGCCGGGAATTGCCCAGTTGGGAATGGTTTTTGACGCCATCAACCGGTACGAGAACCGGAAATTTAAAATAACCGGAGTCCGGCGGGTCCGCTTTAAGCAGATTATCAGGCCGGATGATCCGTTGCACCTCACGGTTAAACCTCAGAAAAACGGTGAAGGGGCCTATGACTTCCGCATCCAGGTGAATGCGGAACTGGCATGCAGCGGGGTAATGACGGTTGCGCCTTGTACGTAAACGGGGTGCGGGACCTTTGTAAACAGACTGCGGTATCAATGGGATAAAGGAGATAGTAAGGAATGTCCATGAAAACGAATATCGAAGAAATCATTCTACATGTCGCCCAGGTTATGATCGAAGAACTCAAACTGGAAGACATCACGCCGGAAGGATTCGATCCCGACATCGATCTCGTCGATGAAATCGGAATCGACAGCATGGATCTGGCGACGGTTGCGCTGGTCTTGCGGGATCATTATGCGATTCGCATCGAGGAAGACGATTATCCCAAACTGACCAATGTGCGGCTGATTGCCGAATATATCGATCAGAAACTGAGTGAAAAGACCGTGGCTGCGGCCAATTAGAATCGGAGCGCATGATGAGCCGTATTTCCGGCAATCAGACCGGGGTAGAAAAAAACGGTTTCGGAAAAGAATGGAAATTTTCTGAGATTATTGCCGAACCAGGCGTCAGGGAGCGGTGGGAGAAGGTCCGAAAATATTTTTTTCTGCGGGAATCGACCTATGATATGACCCACCGCTGCAACATCCGCTGCGAAGGTTGCTATTATTATGAGGGCGACAAGCAATTTGCAGCCGAAAACGCGAACCCGGACGAATGGCGCAAGCTCATGCAGGCTGAAAAAGCCAGGGGAATCACCTATGTCGTCCTGGCCGGTGCAGAGCCGTCCTTAGAGCCCGAACTTTGCCGAATCTGTTTCGAGGAATTTCCGCTGGGATCGATTGCCTCCAACGGTCTCAAGGCGATCCCCGCAGACATCAATTTTAAAATTCACATTTCCGTCTGGGGAAATGATGATACCAGCGCCCGGATCCGCAGCGCCAAAAACATGCTGGTGCGCCAGATCGATAACTATAAAGGCGACCCCCGGGCGGTGTTTGTTTATACATTTACCAGAAGCAATATCGATCAGGTTCATGAAGCAGCCGGCTTACTCGCCGAACATGGCTGCAAGCTGACCTTCAATATGTTTTCAGCGCCGCTGGGGTATCGCGGCGCTTTACGCCATACGGCCGAAACCCTCGGGAAAACCCGTAAGGCCATGATCGATCTGTTAAGAGCTTATCCGGATACGGTTTTGTTTTCGCACTATAATGCGGTGGCCCACACCCACCGGAAAGGGCTGCACGATCTGTACGCCTGCTCCTATCCGCGCAGAAATGCCTCCACCGATATCGGCCTGGGACGTTCCTTCCGGCAGTATCGCACCGACCTGAACTGGGATCGAAATGCGGCCTGCTGTGTTCCGGATACCGACTGTGACGATTGCCGCCATTACGCCGCAGGCAGTGCGGTGGTCACGGCGCGGATGTTTCGTCATGCCGGCGATCCTGAAACATTCAAGGCTTGGCTGGACTATGTGGATACATATCTTGCGGTTTGGGTGATGGACTATCGGAAAGGCGTCAATTTATCCGACAAACCGGTTGCGCCGCCGGGCAATGAAATTTTTTGACGTCGCCTGTTCACACATCGGCAGGTATCGAGGGCTTTGAAAAGGAGGGCGCTTTGCAACGCTTTCATGTTGCGAGGTTCGACAAGGAGTTATGTAGATGAAGACCGTGAGTTCTCTGCTGGATCCGGAATGGCATGAACGTTATAAGCGCATTTCCAGGCTTAACATCCGCAGTTCGATTTATGACGTCACCAACCGTTGCAATTTGCGCTGCAAGGGGTGTTTCTTTTTTTCTTCCGGCGAGCATCAGGCCGCTTCCGAAGAAACCGATTTGAAAAAATGGGAGGCGTTCATTGATTGCGAAAAAGAACGCGGGGTCAACCTGGCTATCCTGATCGGCGGGGAGCCGACGTTGTGCCTGGACCGGGTAGAAGCCTTTTACCGGCGTTTGCCGACATTCTGCGCCACCAACGGGCTCATTAAAGTTCCCCGGGACCGGTTTCCGGACATGATGCTGGGGATTTCCCTGTGGGGCGATGAAAAGGATGAAAAAACTCTGCGGGGCAAGGACGCCTTCAGCATTTCCAGCAGGCATTACGCCGGTGATCCCCATGTTTATTATCTTTACACCCTGACGCCAAACCAGATCGGCAAGATCGAGCGCATTGTCAAAAAAATCAGAGATGTCGGCCTGAAAGTGCATATGCAGCTCCTTTCAAACGATGAAGGCGTGGACGGGTTCAACTGGAAATCCGAAGAACTCAACACCATCCGGTTTGAAATGGATGCGATCCTGGATGCCTATCCCGATACCGTGATTTCATCCAAATATTATCACAAGATCATTACCACCGGAAAGATGTTTGACCGGAATTTCGGATGGAACGAATGCCCTTCCGTTACCGAGCCGCTGGATCGCCGCAACCCTCGCCCCAAGCGATTGATCGAGTTCATCCGCTGGGCTTCGGATCTTGAAACCATGCACCGCTGCTGTACGTCGAAAACCAGAGACTGCTCGACCTGCAAAGACGGCGCCGCCCATATGAGCTGGGTCATGGTAAACAAACGCCTGCATATCCGCACGCCCAAGGATCTCCAGAACTGGATCGAAGTTTACGAGATGTTTGCCAAGCTGTATCAGTTTATACCGTGGTAGAATTATAAGAAGGGTTCCAGGGATCAAGGATTCAAGGGGTCGAGTGTTTACGATTAGAAAACGCTCAGCGTTTTGCCTGAATCCTTGGGCGCCATTGTAAAAGCATTTTGGTTTCAGGTTAAGGTTTAATCTCTTTCTCAACCTTAGCCTCAATCTCACCTTTTCTTGTCGCTTCCCGGCCCCCCCTTCCCCGCTTATTTTTTTTCACTTGAACCCCCGGCCCCTTGACCCCTGGAACCCTTCCAGTGTCAATCAAGAACTATGAAGACAGAATTCAGGAGACAGAATAAAAAACCATACAAACGGTTTTTTTATTAACCTTATTCTTCTGGATTCTCATATGAAACTTCACGTTACAGGTGAAATTGTTGTTGTTAATGGTTCGACCTTATAGCCCATATTTTTAAGGACT
>ENA-OSEO01005981-OSEO01005981.1-sediment-metagenome-genome-assembly--contig:-NODE-5981-length-11244-cov-6.461091_pt1 | contig 11244 bp, 12 predicted proteins | sample MGYA00237883_ERZ534232 | MGnify/ENA metagenome assembly ERZ534232
ATTATAACTATACGGCAAACAACCAATTACCGCAGCCGGACTTCCACCGGCAAGATACGCGGCCCTATGGGCTGCGAGCAGAGGCGCAGAGGCGCTGAGTTTTCTTTTTTCTGATCCCTTGAGCCCCGCTCAAGTGAATCCACGGGACAGGCATCCAAGATCAGGAAAAAGGCTCACGCCTTAGCGGACACAAATTCAATTTATCCGATGTTTTGATCTGCCTGTAAGGCAGGACATAAAAGATCCATCCATTTGTGTCGATGTTATCTAACCGCCTGACCCGTGTAGTTTTATCGAAAATGGGGTTATTCTGTCTGAGCAAGATGAGCGTATTGACGATATGGGGCGGGTTAAGAATCTACCCGGAGAGCCAGTTTTCAACCTTCAGGTTGATTACTCGTTTGAATTCCTTTGTATTGTTGGTAACAAGGACTGCATCGAGAAAAAGAGCATGGGCGGCAATAAGCAGGTCCATAGCGCCAATAGGAGTGCCCCGTATCTGAAGCTCCGTACGAATTTGACCATAGAGTGGGGATGCATCATAGGGCCAATTCAAGATGTTCACAAAATCCAGGAAATCTTTCAGGGCAGCTTCATTCTGCCTTTTCTTCTGAGAATGTGCAACACCGAACCAAAGCTCAGCAGCAACAATGCTTGATATTCCCACTTCATCCGGCATAAGAGAAGACAGCCGGATGCGCATGGCTTCAGGACGATTTTTTATCAAAGCGATACAGCTGTCGGTATCCAGCATGTAGCGCGTCACCATGGAACTTTATCCTCCAACGCCAGATCCTCGATGTATTCGGGAAAGTTTTTGCTGAATCGCCGCCCACGCTTGAAATAATCCTGCCAGCTCTTTCGCAGCGGCCGCAATACCAGATCCTCATCTTTTCGAAAGACGCAAACCTCCGTGACGTCGAGTTTGAACTCCTTGGGCAACCGGACCGCCTGGGAATTTCCCGACTTGAACACCCTTGCTGTTTTCATGATCGCACCACCTCTATTTAACCTGTATATATACTTTCTGTATATACATTCTTACAGAAAATGTCAACTCATTAAAAACTCTTTAGCCATACTTTATCCTTGCATTCAATTTTACACGGCCTATCCTTTAAATGAACTGGATAACTGTCCCCAAATTCTTATGAATTGATTGAACCGCAAAGTTGAAGGATGCCAAGAAGGGTTGTTTTTATCTCTCGCAGAGGCGCAGAGGCGCTGAGTTTTCTTTTTTCTGATCCATGCCTGGCAGTGTTATTCTTTCAGGGTCATTCACCTTCCGTTTTATGCCAATTTAAGATTTGTAAGTTTTCAAACATGTTGAAATCGTGAGTGTTCCGCGTGATAAGAATCAGTTCATTAACTCCCGTAATTGCCGCAATCTGACCATCAACAAAAGTCGGCATCTTTCCCTGCATCGACAGCTTAGACCTCTTTTCAGCATGCCATTCTGCCGCACGCTCATCATAAGGAAGGATATCCAGGTTCCTCCGTACAACATCCTCCAGATATGCTTCAAGCATCTCCCTCTTCCGGGAAACCGGAAGCCTAAAGCAGCCGTACAGGAGTTCGTGCCATACCGGGGCAGCCGTCGCAATTTCATCCTGATGTTTTTCGAGCATTGCCATCACATACCGGTCGGGATTTACTTTCACAGCTTCCGACAAGACATTTGTGTCAAGCAAATATTTTATCATGAAAAATCAACTTCCCGACCTGAGAAACTATCTCTAATGTTTTCAAAATCTTCGCCTGTAATAAATACGCATTCTTTTTCCATTTGCTTCCGAAAAGAATTCAATGCTCTCCAGTATCCTTCTCTTTTTCGGCTCATCCTTTGATAATCTTTTATGGACAACAAAACAGCTACAGGCCTTCCATGCCTGGTCAGTTTCACAGCCTGCCCGGTTTCCACGGAGTGGATAATCGCCGGCAGCTTGTTTTTGGCATCGGCTATCGTATACTGCTCTTCCATAATTCTTACCTCCCTATGCAGCCCTATATGCATTTTTAAAAATAATAGCCATATTTATAGCCATTGTCAAGAAGGTTTGTTTTTATCTCTCGCAGAGGCGCAGACGCTGAGTTTGAGTTTTTTCCTGATCGGGTGTAACGATCAGGAATAAGGCTGACGCCTTTCAGGTAGATCGTTCCGCCGAGTTTGCACCTTAGAACAGCGTTTTGAGCATATTTCTAAAATCGGCACCTTTGCCTGAACCGTAGGCGGCCGTTTTTTCAGGCCGGCACCCGGTTCGGGCAAAATCTTCGCGGCCTTTGCGTCTTGAGTGAACGAAGCGAACGGGCGGTTCAAAAAAGCAATTTTGAATTTTGAATGCTGAATTATGAAGTGATTGAACCGCAAAGTCGCCAAGAACTCAAAGGCGTTTGATGGTCCTGGCAACAATATCTTATATAGCCGCCATGGAATAATCTTTATTTGCTTGCCGCAGCTATCACTTTTTCAACGACATCAGCCAGAAATCGCCATGCCGGCAAGGCTTCAGGAATTTCTTGCTCAACACCGGGTGTGTATTCGTGAAAAAGCAGGTGGCCATTAGCATTTGGCCAGCGCCCGTGACCCAAAGCCATCGCTTCGGACTCCCGCCGTCGTGTTTCGGCCTCGGCAAGACTCCAGCAGGTGTTGATAAAAAAGGTTCCATCACCATCACACAGATCCACTTCGTTTCCGTTGATATAGTAGAAGAGATCTTTGCGAGTGCGCCGCACCTCCAGATAAACCGCCGTTTCAAGCTTGTGGCCCACATCACGGCCCGGATTTGCCTTAAAAGCAGCCACCAGACCGGGATCGATGACATGCAGTTTTCTGGGATTGTGCGCCTGCTTTCGCAGGGACTGCTCCTGTCTGGGCACAAGGAACACCAGAAACGCGTCCTCCAGATAACCCAGATATTCGAACAGGGTATTCTTGGAAACGCTGAAACCAAGTGACCCAAAGTCCCGATGCAACTTGCTGACATTAATCAGGCCGGCCGTATTGCGGAAAGCGTGGCGTAGCAGTTCGCGCATCAACTTCTCATTGCGGACACCATATCGCTCGACCACATCACGGTAGAACATGAGCGAGGCGTATTCCTCAAGAATGAGAGGCCGCAGGGTTTCGTCGGCCAGCACAATCTCCGGAAAACCGCCCCAGGCAAGATAATTTTCCAAGGCCGCACGGATGAGGCTTTCGTTTTCGGCGCTGTGGGGTATCACCTCGATGCCACGGAAGGCCAAAGCCTCGCGAAAGCTCAGTGGAAAAACCTCCAGCGTGATGCTGCGGCCCCTCAGTGCCGATGTCAGATCACGTGTGAGCAGTTTTGAGGATGACCCGGTGACATACACCTCCACATCTTCGCTATCCTGGAGGCGACGCACCCATCGCTCCCACCCGGATACGTTTTGCACTTCGTCCAAAAACATAAAAACCCGTTGATTTTGTGTTTCCGGATACAGCTCCTGCAAACACCTCAGTACAAGATCCAGTTCTTCGGCACGTATGGGATTGAGCCGGTCGTCCTCGAAGTTCAGATATACGATACGGCGACGTTCTACACCCTTTTCTGTGAGGCGGCGGATGGTATCAAAGAAAAGAAAGGTCTTACCGGAACGTCTTACTCCGGCTAATTCGATGACTTTACCTGTTCCCGTCGGCAAAACAAGCTCGCGGGGGCGGCAGACAGGCAAAGTCCGCTCAACAAACTGACGAAGGACATATTTGAGACTATCGCTATTCATAGGGACAATTTACATTAAATATTCCCTTTATACAAGGATAATCTGATAAATACCTACAACAATCAGGAGACGATAGCCGGTAATACCCGGTCTGATTTCATGACGACGCACTTGCCCAGGTGTGTAGCGATCCAGATACTTCATTACATCCAAGGAAAATGGCTGAAATAGCTGATAACTCTTTCTCAGCCTAAACCTTACCGGGGCAGCGTTTTGAGCATATTTCTAAAATCGGCACCTTTGCCTGAAACATAGGCGGCCGTTTTTTCAGGCCGGCAACCGGTTCGGGCAAAATCTTCGCGGCCTTTGCGTCTTGAGTGAGCGGAGCGAAAGGGCGGTTCAAAAAAGCAATTTTGGATTTTGAATGCTGAATTATGAAGTGATTGAACCGCAAAGTCGCCAAGGACGCCAAGGTTTTTTTGGTCGCATCGGGTAGCCGGGCCGAAAGAACCCGCCCGGCATACGATGCGACCCAAGGGGTCCCTTCATTTTTTTGTAGCATAGCTACAATATATGCAGTTGCAACCTTACTGTTGCAGTTTACTTAAATTTTCCCTGGCAATTTCCACGAGAGATTTGCCAGTGTTCGATCCCTCCTTGCTCACAGCGGCGGTCGCCTTCGGCTCAAGGGATATGACATTGTTATATGCTTCGCGCGCTTTTTCCAGCCTTCCGGTATTGTGATAAACCACCCCCAGATTTAATATCGCATAGGGATTAAAGCGATCGATCAGAAGGGACTCGTTCAGATATTTTTCGGCCTGTTCATAATTTCCCTTTGACAATTCCTGAAACCCCAGGTCGGAAAGACGCATATCCTCGCTGACCGTGGCACACCCCAGAAAAGCGACAAGCATCACCGCCGACAAGACATGTTTAAATCTGATCATCATATCCTCCTTTCTACGCGCATCTTAAAGTAATGGATCATCTCTGCATTTATATGAAAATCCCCCCCTCCCCCCTTTGCCAAAGGGGGGAGGGGGGGATTTTATGATTCGTTGCGCCAAACCCGGGCCTGAAGGTTTGTACGATTGGGGTTTTTAGACAGCTCCGCATTCCGGGCTCCATGGCGAAACCAGTTATAATATTTTGTATTTATTCATGATTTATTTTAAACGCGTGCGCCCGGGACCTCAGAACGCCCGGCCGGCTCTATCCATCATTTCATCTTCGGCCAGATCCGGCGGCGCCTCGATATTCGCTTCCCGGGCCAGCTCGCGGATCTGCTTCTTGATTTCATTGTATTCCGATATCTTACGCTTCAAAAAGCTTACGGTCAATCCGGCTTTGGCCTCCAGGCCGCTGGGCGTCAGATTATAAAGGTACTGCAGTTTATTTCCGGAATCCTTGAAGCGGTTGATCTTGATAAATCCCTTTTTGGCCAGCTCGGCCAGGCAGTAATTGACCTTGCCCAGACTGATTCCCATTTCCCCGGCCATCTCCCGCTGGGTGAAACCGGGGTTAAGGCTCAGAATTTTAAGCAGCCGATAGCGAATTTCCTGCTGATAGTAACTGTTCATGACGTGAACGTTTAGAATGATTAGGAGGTTATGTCAAGGAGAAAAGAAGGTTTAAGGGTGAATCTCGAATGAGCCGCTTTTCCGGTCGAAGCTTACCGAGCGAAGTCCTAACTGTCAAGCCGCAGTTCGCAAACCGAAACCCCATGCGATGGGTGGTGCGAAAAAATTGAATACCTGAATCTTGAATCCAGGTAATACGAAATGGCCTGAATTAAAGGCTCTTCTCCCAATTAGTCGGGAGAAAGGGGTCCAGGGTTCGAGGATTCAAGTGTTTGTTTTCTAGTGATTTTATCAGAGCTTTCAGCGTCCTCTCAACCTCGCTTTATAAATCGCCAGACATAGCTGATAGGACTTTTGCCAGACATTTAATTCTTTGTAAATCTTAAGCATTTATTGATCCCGTGCTTGGCTTCGTGGCATTCGAACCCTTTCCGTCTCAGGTGTATTTTTCACTCGAACCCTCGAAGCCTGTAGGATCACCAACTGATATGATTGACATCAACAACTTTAAAGCCGAACTAACTATACCGTCATGCCGGACTTGATAAGCCTGCCCCGGCATTTGCTTAGTGCTCCGGGGCGAAAATTCGGTGACGTATTTTTTGTATTGTTTCACCGCCCGTCGCAGCAGAGCGGAGATCCCGCCCCTGCGGGGCTGCGCTCAATCAGGCTTCGCTAAAGCTACGACCTGACAGGGACGCCTGTCTGCGTGCTCGCACAGGCAGGCCAAGGTCGCAAAGAGAAAAATTTGCGGTATCGGGTCGCATCGTATGCCGGGCGGGTTCTTTCGGCCCGGCTACCCGATGCGATCCAAAAACCTTGGCGTCCTTCGCGCCTTGCGGTGAGATGAAAAGCTATACGTAATCGTATTTAAGAATACATGTACTTAGCGTTATTATCAGGAGACATGGCCATGCAGGAAATCATAACCTAGCTCAGAAGCATCGAACTCCTTGCCAGCAAGTTATATCTGGAAGCAGCCTGCAGTCTGGATGGCGATCAGAAATATTCTTCTTTTCTTGCGAGATTGAGCGAGGAAGAAAGCTGGCATTACCACATCATCGGAAGCGCCGCCCAGTATCTACAGGAAAACAATATCCGTCCGAAACCGACCATCCAGGTCGACACCGCTCTTAAGCGCGAGGTGGAAATCCCCTTTCACGAATTAAGCGGACTGCTGGCCAATAAAAAACTGACCAAAAAAGACCTGGTTGAATGCATCGTCAAAGCGGAATTTTCGGAGTTTAATTGTGTTTTCCTGTATGTCGTCAAAACCCTGGGAGAAATATCAAATGCGTTCCAGCATGTGGCCGCCACTATTGAAATACACGAAAAAAGAATCCGGGAGTTCCTTGAAGAAACGCCCGAGGGGCGCGCGATCATTCAGGATGACTTCAATCTGCCGCATATCTGGGATAAAAAAATCCTTGTGGTGGAAGACGAACCCACCATCCGGGAAGTGCTTGCGGAATCCCTCAAAAGGTTAGGTGCAGTTACCGCCGCAGCCGACGGCCGCGAAGGCCTGGCGCTGCTGGAAAAGAATTTTTTCAACGCGATTGTTTCCGACATTAAGATGCCGAAGATGGACGGGATTGAATTCTACCGCAAAGCCGTTGCGGCAAATCCGGATATCAGCCGCCACTTTCTGTTCGTTTCGGGAGACATTACACCCGAAGACGGCGCGTTCATGCAGGCGAATCATCTGCTTTGCCTGGAAAAGCCTTTCAGCCTGAAGCGGCTCAGCGGTCTTGTGAGCGAAATCATGGAAAAGGCGTTGTAGGATGGTTCAGGATTTCAGCCTGTTGCGGGTCAGGATTTCAGCCTGTTGCGGGTCAGATTGATCAGCCCTCCCGCCAGGATGTTTTCGGTCTGGCGCCGGCTGAGCTGGCTCGCAACACGATAGGTTTCCTTCCGGGTTTGGTTGATGAGTTCCAGCCGGTCGCCGTTCACAATCGCTTGCCGCACCTGCGCCAGCAGCAGCACGTCGTCCCGCTCGATGCGATCGTAATCCTCCGGCCGGCTGAAAGTCAGGGGCAATATTCCGAAATTGCATAAATTCTGCCAGTGAATCCGGGCAAAGCTCTTGACGATGACCGCCTTAAGACCCAGGTAGCGCGGTCCCAGGACGGCGTGCTCCCGGCTGGAACCCTGGCCGTAATTGCGTCCGCCGATGACAAAAAATCCCTGTTTTTGATGCGGCTGCGTCCGCTGGTAAAACGATTCATCAATGCGGCTGAAGGAAAATTTGCTGATTTCAGGGATATTGCTGCGATACGGTAAAATTCGGGCGCCCGCCGGCATGATCTCATCGGTGGAAACATCATCGCCGGTTTTCAGCAGGACCGGACCTTCAAGGGTTTCCGGCAGCGGCTCAAAGAGCGGCAGGGCCTTGATGTTCGGACCCTTTACCAGTTCGAAGGTCTTGTCTTCCGGAGGGGGGGGCAGCAGCATGGCCGTGTTGATGCGGATCTTCATGGGCTCCTTGAATCCGGGGGATTTCAGCGCGAGGGCGCGCGGATCGGTGATTTTGCCCATCAGCGCCGAGGCCGCCGCGGTTTCCGGGCTGCACAGGTAGACCTGGTCGCCTTTGGTCCCGGAACGGCCGGGAAAATTACGCGGTACGGTGCGCAGGCTGATGCCGCCGGTGGCGGGGGCCTGTCCCATGCCGATGCAGCCGTTGCACCCGGCCTGGTGAATCCTGGCGCCGGCTTTGACCAGTTTTTCAAGATACCCAAGCGCAATCAGGTTTTCCAGAATCTGGCGCGAAGTCGGGTTGACATCAAATGAAACGTGATCGGGAACCTGCCGGCCGTCCACCATCAGGGCCGGAACCGCGAAATCCCGGAACCCGGGGTTGGCCGAAGAACCGATGTAGGCCTGGTAAATTTCCCGGCCGGCCACTTCGCCCACCGCAACCACGTTGCCGGGGCTGCCAGGAAGTGCGATGAGAGGCTCCAATTCGTCCAGGTTGATCTCGACCTGTTCGTCATAGGCGGCATCCGGATCGGCCGTAATTTCCCGCCAGGCATCTTCGCGCTCCTGCGATTTGAGAAACCGGCGCACCGCTTCATCGGAGGGAAAAACGGTTGTGGTGGCGCCCAGTTCAGCCCCCATATTGGCAATCACATGGCGGTCCATGGCGCTTAACCCGGCCAGCCCCGGCCCGTGATACTCGATGATTTTATTTATTCCCGCGGAAACGCCGTAGCGCCTGAGCATTTCCAGGATCACGTCCTTGGCGCTGACCCAGTCCGGCAGCCGCCCGGTTAAACGCACCCCCCATATTTCCGGCATTTTTAAATAATACGGCTCTCCGGCCATGGCCATGGCCACTTCCAGCCCGCCGGCGCCCAGCGCCAGCATGCCGAGCGCGCCGGCTGCAGTGGTGTGGCTGTCCGCTCCCAGCAGGGTCTTGCCGGGAATCCCGAAGCGTTCCATGTGCACCGGATGGCTGACGCCGTTGCCCGGCCGGCTGTACCACAGTCCGAAGCGTTGGCAGGCGCTGCGCAAAAACAGATGATCATCGGGATTTTTAAAATCAACCTGGATCAGGTTATGATCGACATACTGGGCCGACAGTTCGGTCCGCACCCGGGGAATATTCATCGCCTCGAGTTCGAGCATCACCATGGTGCCGGTGGCGTCCTGGGTCAGGGTTTGATCGATTTTAAGACCGATCTCCGCTCCCGCTCGCATACGGCTCCCGGCGGTCAAATGCGCTTCTATCAATTGATGTGCGACTGTTTTCTTCATGACCGGACTCCTGTTCTATTTTGATTATATGAACATTGATCACATCATCGTGAAAGTTGAAATGGGGTAAAGCCTTTATTTTCGGACGCCGCAGCCATTATTGACCTTGGGTTGAAAATGATTAGCTTTACTAAAAAAGAAACAAACAAGGAGGTAATGCCATGACCATGCCGAGAAATGAAATATATTCCGAAATGAATCATGCCTGGAAAACATATTTATGGGGTCTTGAAAAGTCCATCAACCTGCTTGCAAAGGAGATCGAGGAGGCAAAGGATTTAGCCGGCGTCTGCACCGATGAATGGTGTGAAGCCACGGAGCATGTAATCGACGAGCTCAATAATGCCCTGTTTTCCATCAGCGAGCCCAGGTGGTCGGATGCGGACTGCTCCAGAAGGATCAAGCAGTTAAAGCGCCGGATGTATGATCTTTATGTCAATTATCGGGGCGTCTTCCGGAACCGCGAACAAGCGGCCGCCTGATGATGCGGCCCGGCACCTGAAACGGACAGATCATCTCCAAATTAGCTGGTGATCCTATAGGATTCGGGTCCCCTTTCTCCCAACTAACCCTCATGCCCAGGTTAGGGCACAACGAATTATGAAAATCGGGAGAAGAACCAAAAGGGTTATCCCTTATAAGACGTATTCAGGGAAAACAGTTCATCAAAATCGTATGTCAGCGCGCTTTTTTTGCAGGCATTGCAGAACTTGCGCGGCACTCCTGCGCCGGTCCAGCACAATTTCATTTTATGACGCACCCCGCATTTGGGGCAGATGCATTCAATCAGGGATTTCCCACAATCAAGGTCCGGCAGCTCGCAGCTTTCATCCAGTTCACAATCATCCTCAATATAGGTTTCACTCAGGCCCATGCTGCTTACCTCCTCTTTTTGACTCTATTGTTGCAAAAGTCCATCCGCAACTCGATGTTTCCGGCACATCGTTCGCTTCCCTCCCGAAATGATTCAGGATCATCACGGCAACAACAGAAATATAATCCTCGTTTGAAAAATGTAAAGCCGGATGATGCTTTTTGCCTTTCGGCAGTCTGCCCCGCAGCGGGGAGAAAAGCAAAATCATCCTGCCCGCTTTTTAATTTTTTATATAAACCGATTCCTCAACTGCATATGGGGTCGATCATGTATTTTTATGAAAATCCCCCCCCTTTTTTTTGCCAAAGGGGGGCAAGGAGGGATTTCATGATTCGTTGTGCCCTATCCGGGCATGAGGGTTAGTTGGGATAAAGGGTTCCGGGATTCCAGGGGTCAAGGGTTCATTTTTCGGAAATACGTCCCTTGCCCGATAAACAGATGATACCCCACCTCCTGCGTTGTCCGGGCTGACAGGATCGCTCCCTGATTGACCTTGCTTTTACAATTCTTATATTTACGTAAACTGCATGTGAAAGGAGAAAAAACATGCCGGCTCAGAACTCCATACCCGAAACATTCACCGAAAAGAGAAGCACCGAACGGATTCCTTTCGATGCCGAAATCGTTTTCACCTATTTTATGGCAAATTCAGAGGGACCATACCGGGCGCAGACGGTTAACCACAGTCCCAGCGGATTGGAATTTAAAACCGATTTCTCCATTGCCAAAGGGGCCGGTGTTTACATCCGTGCCGCCGATGACCGGGTTTGCAGCGGCAGCCTGAGCTGTCTGCGGACAACGACACTGGCCGAAGTCAAATGGTGCCGGGCATCCCCGGATGCCGCCGGCTATCGTTTCCGGGTAGGCGTCAGATATTATTAACCCTGCAGTTGCATAAAAAACATGGCAAAGTATTTAAATTAATTATAATAACAACATATTAGAATGTGTTCGGATTTATTTGTCGAATTAACATTTGGTGAATTATAAAATACACAAAGTCATGTTTTTTACCCTGCGGGAAAGCCGATGATACCCCATCTCCTGCGTTGCCAAGGATTCGCAGTAACATACTACGGCTTCACCCTTGGACGCCTTTCGTAGTGAAACGAAGATCCCGTTAGCGGGGGGAGCTGGGGCATCCTCAGCTTTTGCAACAACAGGGTTAACATGGCATCCTCGGCTTTTGCAACAACTGGGTTAATCCGGTTGACTTCAGCCTGCTTCAGACTTACTTTTTCTCAGGCAGCGAAGGCAGACGGGACCCCGAAGCGGTTCAAATTCCCGACCGTTTCATCCGGTCAGGAAAAGACTTAAAGTTACCGGCGTACGGATGGTTTGAATTCCGCA
>ENA-OSEO01005983-OSEO01005983.1-sediment-metagenome-genome-assembly--contig:-NODE-5983-length-11238-cov-5.396739_pt1 | contig 11238 bp, 7 predicted proteins | sample MGYA00237883_ERZ534232 | MGnify/ENA metagenome assembly ERZ534232
TCTTCCGGATCAGTGGCAGCCTCTGCCAAAAGATAACCGCGGGCTGATCGTCCAACCTCGGTAATCGTCAGTCTCCCCTGAAAATCAATTGTCAAAGAGCGCAGGCCCAGGACCTATCTCTCCGAGCCTCTATACTATACTCTGTGTGCGCAATCCAACGCCAGATGGGTTGGTCTGACGCTTACGTCATAAAAGAGTAGGTCTGTGACCCATAAAGTCGACCGCTACATCTTGTAGTCGGTTGAGTAAAGTGCATACCCAGTTTAATAAATTCATCATACTTCACAATCCTATATTACAAACAGTCAATATCTTAAACTGATTCCCATGATAACCGATTCCATCCTCGTTTCAAAATTGTACCTTACCAGGGGTTCGAAAGGTTTAGCAATTTAAAACTTTTCTTTTTGCCCACCGCCAAAGGGTCTAACCCTACAACGAATGTTACCGAGATCACCCTATTTTGCATCCTGTCATGCCGGACGTGGTCCGGTATCTATGACCCCTATATAAGCACCGAACCAAAAATAAGCCATCTTGCATCTCCCTCTGGCTGGATTTCGGTTTCCGCCGGAATGACGGAGTGGCAAGTTGCGTTGTAGGGCTAAAGGGGTCTACGCTTGACTCATTCTGCGCTGGTGTAAAGGAGGATTATGTCAAGACCGCTGAGAATGGAATATCCGGATGCTTGGCATCAGTAATGAACAGGGTTCGTTTTTTCCCGGAAAGCGTCACAAGGAAGCGCTTGAGTCCAAGAATTTATGCCCGGATGCAGAATTCATGGGGTCAATTCATGGGGTCTGCTCTTGACTCACCTTCCATTTTATTTTCAGTTGTTAATTCAATACCGTTAACTCCAGTCTGATTTTCAGTAAAAGAAAAGATTATCGTTTTTTGTGCCCTCTTTTCATGAAGATGAGTCAAGAGCAGACCCCTTCTCATTCAGGCTGTGGCAGATATACACAACGCGCTAAAAAACTGCGCACCACGAATGCTAAAGGGCCTATTTTTGGACATCCAAATGATTTTTATGCGCAATTATTTATTGCGCGGTGTATAGAAACCATTATGGCAACCTGCCCCATCTCGATAGCACTGGATGAAAAACGCTGTATCCATCATCGTTGAGGTTCTGAAATAACCATAAAGAGCTAACCCCTAAATCCCCGTGTGTGGTGGCACAGCGTCCCACCACACGCAAATACTCGAATAATCATTTTCCGGAGCGCACAGGGAGAGCCCGGTTGTAGTAGTTGGATTGCCCGTTCCAGCCACGGTAGTCATGGTAGACCTGGAAGTCGACAATGGCGGCTTCGGAGCCGCGAGTATCTGAAGCCCAAATTAGACCATATGTCAGTTCAATTAGCGGCGTTATATTGTAGAGCCCGCCTTTTTCCTTGTCATAGAGCCCCGCCAGTTCATCTTGGGTGGGCATGCGCCAGTCGGTATACCCGCCGCCGGTAAAGTTCTGACAATAAGAGCGGGCGTTGGGCCAGTTGATAGGATTGCCGTTGTCCTTTGCCGCCCACATTAGGCCGGTCCGGATATCGGTAAACGTGCCGTCCCTATGGGTAACAAATTTTCCTGGACTTTTCTGTTCTCCTTTTTCTGTTCTCTGATCCTGGGAACATAGAGTATATTCCACACCACCAGCTCCAATTTTCCTGATCACACAGTCGGCTGATTCTTCCGAACCGACTACAAAATCATACAATTCCGACCCTATCTTTATCGCCCATATCCCTGGAGACAACGGACTTTTGGGGACAACACGCACCATCATTTCCTTTAAGGGAGCCACATTCATGTAGATTTCGCCAGGCATAAGATGATACCTATTCTTCAATCTTTTTTTTGTACCGTCTCCTCCCCAAGCAGTATTAGCCTCCATGTCAATCCGAGCTATTTTTGATAAAGGTATTTTGTTAAAAGTAGTAGCGGAATCTCGAAAAATGATAAATTCTATTGTCCCATCCCGAAATGTAATTCCCGATAATTTTGATATAACATCGGCGCCCATAACAGTCATCCCGGATATCGCATATTGACCCTGAGGATGCGATTGCATTTCAATGAGTTTTCCATCGTATAATGCGTACACACCAAAAAACTGAGGCAATGGAGTTTTTGCACCAACATTCCCGGCACAAAACAATAAGCAAATGACAGCGACACATAATGATTGCATAGGTCTTGATGATTTCACGATATTGCCCGTTTCTTTTGAGAGTTAGCCGGCCTGGATCGCCTAATATGTCTTCAATGTATTTGATCTGATACTCATTGACTGCTGGGCTAAATTGCAACCCTGACGGGGCGGGATATCATGTCTTTTTGTTCCTGCGATGTGTGGCTCCTGGCTATAACCCCCTTTTTGACCATGAAAACGATCCTATAGGCCAAAAATGGGAACCTGTTTCCATTCTATTGCCAACTATTCTAATTGGTTAGCTTGGTCCGACGCTATTTCTCAGTTGATAATAAAATACTCAATATTGGAATAACCACTGCTGCCGACCGCATTATAAGCCTGGACAGCAACGTAAAAGGCAGCGCCTCCCCAAAGGTCAAATGAACCGCCTATCTGGGTCCCCATAGCAACGCTTCGGATTGAACCAGGCCCTGTATACGGATAGGGTGCGTAAAACAGGGTATATCCGGACGCAGTCGGCACCGAAGACCATGAGACCGTGACAGTGTTTCCGGATGTTGTCAGCGTTAGAGTCGGCTCTGTTGGGACTTCAATCACCCCGGTTTGTCCGGCACGCACTGGCCATGCAATGAAGTCGTTGCCTTTACCGTAGTGCACCACTTCACCATAATGCATATCCACGACCCAGGCGTATTCCTCAAGTATTGCGCTGGTAGTGGAAGTCCAGCAACGATCCGTATCAATATACAGGAAGGGATGGCCCGAGGGTAAGGCAGGCCAATATTCGGAAAAGTCAGTGAGGCTTTGAAGCTCGTTTTTGTTGGGCAGCCTCCAGTCATTATAGGCGCCCGTATACCCGCCGCACCAGCTTAAACTCTCCGGGTCATCGTTTAAATCTGCAATGGCGTCCATGGCTTCCTGCCATGTTTTACCATGAATGCATGCACCCTTAAACCACATCAGGGTTGTTAGATTATCCGTGACCGTGCCGTCCCCATTGTCCGTCAACCTCGGTATCGGCCACGATGCGCCTCTCTGCAGATCGCCATCGTCGCCATCTGCATAGCTGGTGGTCTGGCCGGTCTTGGGGATTTTGTTCGATCCGGTTTGACCGGTACGCATTGGCCATATGTGGTACTGTTTGGTGTCCTTTCTTTCCGTTTTCAGGAAGCTGCCACGTATATCCACTGCCCACGCGTACCGAGCAGGCACGGCGGGCCAGTATTTTGCAGAGCTGACGTCCGTAGTAGATGACCAGTACATATCGACGGAGGACTGCTGAACGTTCTCGAACCCCTGATCTTCCAGCCAGGTCCCAGTATAGCTTTTTTCCGAATTATTTAGGCTGCCTAACTCATTCACATTGGGTAAAACCCAATCATTATATATACCTCTATATTCACAGCAGGCATAATTCTCCGGGTTGACGTTGAAATCCTCTACCTTTCTTAATGCATTCTCCCAATCTCTGCCTCCAAAACAATCGGCATCCTTTAACCACATTAGGCCTGTCAGATTATCAGAGATCGTGCCGTCCCCGTTGTCGGTAAACCGGGGAGTGGGCCAAGCCACACCGGCCCGAATGTCGCCGTCCTGGCCTGTTCCCTCACAGGAAATCACATTTCCGTCTGAATCATAGCAGGTCGTTTGGCCCGTCTTGGGCAGATCGATGGCGCCCGCAATTGCTGAATTTTCCCCAAAAAGAACTACCGCTCCAAAAATTATCAATGCCGCCCCATAAAACAGAAGTCTATTTCTCATCATGGCAGAACCCCTTTTTGGTTAAAACGCAAATGGCACCATTTTAAAGTTGATTTCCGAGGGCCCTATCTATAGCCATCTTCTTTAGGGTCATACATGATTTCAATCACGCGTCCCCTGTTAAAGTGGATTTGACCTAACCCCTTATAATACAAGACTGTGCGGACCACATCAGAACCAAAATAAAAAGGAATATACTCCTTTCCTGTAGTGTATGCCTCTTGGTCTTTCGGAGGACCAAGAATGTCCATAACCTGACCCTGGCCCATGCCTTCCTTAATTTTTGCAAAGGGGCTATCGGGCGGGATGGGGGATTTAAGAGCTACTGGTTTTTCGGACGGTTTCTGCGACCCAGGTGTAATTTGGCTTTCTTCGGAAGACTCTGTCTCCACGGTCCCCGGCGAACCCGCACAGTTGAGAGAAACACACAGTACAGACAATAGCAAAATGAGAATCTTGAAGTTCATTTTTTCATCTCCTTTACTCAAATGGCATTGCAGCTGCGGCCAGACCAGAAATCTGTTGAACTACGCGGGTGCAGTTATCGTTTCTGTATTCGCCTTTCAGGCGCCGAGTGTTGTTCGGCACACGGCGACAAACTACCGGCAAGGATTTAGTCAGCTGGCACTCTCACTGGTTACTATTACAGTCTCACTAAATATAACCAAGTCCATCTAAATCCAGCTAACATCCCAAAGTCTTCCATTTGCCTTGGAACAAAGAGCTGTTGTTGGTCATTAGTTTCCCCTGCTTGAGAATACCTTTCACCTGCCTGATGGGGCGACAACTACCTCGTGACCCACCTCATGAATTTCATTTTGCTTTGACGCAATTGACTCGGCGAACCATGTCATCTGCATCACAGTCATATGTGGCTCCGTCCGGCGTCTTTGCTTTCCAATATACGTTCAAGGCACCCCTTTCCACATCAAGAATTGTTATGTCATTGGGTCTCAGGTTGTTGCCTATATTACGTGCTGATTCTCTTTGCAAACTTTGAATGTTACTTGCACAGCCGACTGAAAATAACGAAATGATGAGGCACAAACTCAATAATGTCTTCATGTTATAACTCTCCTTCAAAAAATGTGGACCAAGGTTTACAGCTTTTCAAATGGATAGCGTGTGCAAAAGGATAATATCCAGAAAGCCGAAGATCCGCTAAATTTCGAACTATTTGCCAATAAATGCATGGTCGCTCAGTTCATAGGCATCACCCCTTTTTCACCATTCTCAAACCCACAAAGCTACTGCACGCACGATGTCGAGCTTTCGACAAGTTGAACAAAATGATCCGTTACATCACCAACAATGACATTTCAAATTCGAATCGGAACATAAGGCCTTTTCGCTCTTGCCATAGGCCATTGCTGCCCAAAATCCCCTTTTTGGACATGGAAACGGTCGGATAAGCCTAAGATTAGATAACATGTTCATGCGATTATCAGTAATCCTCATTTGTTACTGTAATCTCCCTTACTTAGGTTTTTGTGCATTAATGTCCATAAATATTACCTTATAATTTGATATTGAATTATCCTTGAAATTGTAGGCATTAAAAGACAAAGAAAAACTAAAAATAGACCCTATATCAGTGAAACTTAGCTTACTACTATAGGTAAATCTCAACATCAAATCACTCGGTAATTTTGGGCTTAAAGTTAGACCGTCTCTTCTTAGATAGGAGCGGGATCCATAGTCCAGGCCAGTGTTATAACTATAGACATTGCCTTTTTCGTCAGTCAAACTTGGATCGGGGTCCCGTCTACCTATCTTAATTTCCTTATCGGACCCATTAAGAAAGCCAAGCACCACTATCGCCTGGCCATTTGAGATCATAAGCTTTTTCATTGTTATGGCCAAAGGACCGACTTGCTTTGACATACCGGTTCCTGCCGGGCGGGTATATGCCGAGGATGTGGCTTGCGGATATGGCGAGTGTGACTCTATCCCCTTTGCCAGGAGATCATTTATAGCTGCAGTCCTTGCAATGTTCACATTAGAAGCAGCTATTATTGTGGCAGTGTCGGTGGCTATTACCTTTGCTGAGACCCTGATACTGTCTCCAAATGGCGTAACTGCACCAATAATAATGGCATCGACACCAGAGATCTTTCCAAAATTTTCGACCGCTTTTGGATCAAAGAAGGCCGATACAGAGAGTTTATGCTCATCAATAATATGTTTCAAATGAAGCCTATCGATCACGATAAAACTCTTTTTGACATTCACAAGATTGGATGATAACTCCTCAGCAATAAATCGACCAAGCTCAGTGATATTTCCCTGGAGGTCAGTAAAATCCACAACTGCTACAGTATGCTTTTTGGCTTTTTCAATGTTTGAGTTTAGGCTTTGAGAAAGCCCTAGTATCTCTTCCTCATACGTACCAGAGTGTACTATAACCGGCAGAAATATAAGCGATAAAATAGTGACAAGAAGAAGTCTCCCATTTTTCATGATATCTCCTTTGCTCTCTAATGATAAAGGACCGGATCGGTCTATGCATTATAAAGCGACAAATCCTCATCCGTTGTATTAGACACCATTCACGTAAAAAACTCAACGAAAGATGAATCTATTTGATTTAGATTCTATTTCTACTTGGTTGGAATGGCTTCGTCAAGGATTGTATGGAGGGATCGCGCCGGTCCATGTCTTCGTCCCGATAATCAGTGAAGCCCGAACGACGCCGATGTTCCGGTTCCACCCATTCCTCTATAATCCATTGAAGAGTCTCCGGATGTCGTCGCTGAAGGGAGCGGGGAGGCTAAGGAATCAAATCATAGGCAGATAGGAAAGAGCAAGGTATGATAAGTCAACTCACTTTCCCCGGATGAGACTAACAATCTCCTATAACCTTGGGTCTCTAACCCCTTGATTTGTGAACGGCTGCTTGTTTGCTATCTTGAAGGCGAAAGGAACCATGCCCTGATCCGTGCAGGCCAGTGGCGTAGCCTCCGCGCGCGGTTCAAGGAATCATGGGCCAACAGGATTTTTGTCCCGTCGGGTTTAATCAGCCCATAGATGCTCTGATTATAGAGCCCCACAATGGAGGTGAAGTCGTTTCCGAGGGTTGGGAATTGTCTTGCCAGACGAAAGCCGTATTCGAGGGGCGTTTCACTGGGGATGCGGGGCATCCCGCAATGGGCTCCCCAGCGCTGAAGCCGAGCATATGTATATGCCCGTGCCTGCCCAAGCGCTCTCTTTTTCATCATTCGTTCAGGAATATAAAGGAGAAAAGACTTAAATAGGCTCAGCAATCGGATCAGCACCATCCAGATGCCCTCCTTTTTCTCATCCGCGGGCGTCCTCGCAGCCAGCCATCGAATAAGCCGGTAGGCCCCGAATACAAAGCCCGCCAGCCCAATGATGAGGGCCATGCCCATGAAGCCCCATGTCAGGATAGCGTGGAAGAAACCCGGCTCGCTGCCGGCCGCTATCGGCATTTCAACGCCGAAATCATCCTGTCCTGAAGGCCGACACACTTCTTCCGCCCTTCGACACCCACCCATAAAAATGAAGCGGAGGACGGTGATCAGGATGGGAACCAGCGGCCTTGCCGCGGCCTTAAGCACATCATGGGCCACCTCCGCGGCGTTCATCAGGGACGGGAGAAAAAGGATCACCAGTCCTCCGCCGAATAGAAGCACCAGCATCATAAAACTAAGGACCGCGCCAACGCCTCCATAGGCGCCCATATAGCCTTTCTCAACCCTGTATCCATCGGCTCCCATTCCCAGGGCCAGGAGGCCCAGCATCAGAAACGCCAAAAAACTCCATTCGCAGGTTGCATCCGGATTCACGGGAGCACCTTTTCCTATCATAATCACCTGGATAAGAAGCAATAAGAGAAATGCGGCGGCCCCGAAATCGAATCGGGCGCTCACGGCAAGACGATCCGGGGCCTTGACAACCAGCCGGATACCGGCGAACCAGAGGGCTGCGGTCCAGAAAAGGGTCAGGACAACCACCGTCCATTCCACAAGCGTGCGTTGCCGCGCAAATATCATGGCAAGCCACTGGTCGGACCCGAATGGACCTGCCCAGTCAAATGGGAGATAGATCATGCGGGAGGCCGCGAATGACAGGCCAACCGCGTGTAGGCCGATGATAGACCCGAGACGCCAGCCTCTTCCCCGATGAAGATAGGTCGTTCCTGCCGAAAGGGTCAGTATCAAGACCCCATCCGTTATGGGAAATGGACGAAACCCCAGAATCGGCATAATAAAGGCGGCCCACGTATAGATCCAGCTCAGCACCATGCCGGCACAGATGACGAACAGCAGGCCTGTCTCCCTTTGCGTCATGGATCAAGGTCCTCCCCGGGGCAGACGTGATCCCCGGCCCGGGCGTTGACCGGGCAAGGGCCCTGACCTTCTGAAAGGGAAGGGAGGATTGTGGATGCGTTCAGAACCACCGTGGGGATCTTTCGATGGCGCAGGGAGGCCTCGATACGGGCGGTCGCGTCGCAGGGTTCATAGGAAAACAGGAGGCAGGTCACGCCCCAGGGGAGGGAGTAGCTCCGAGACAGGATCTCCAGGAGGCCCCCGTCAGGCCGTATGGTGACCCTAGCGAGGGCCTCAAGGATCCGCGGGAGCTGGGTCGGACCTTGGGCTACCGGGATGACCGAGGAACGCCCCCCAGTGAGGACGCTGTTGGTGGCAAACCCCAGGGAATGACCTTTTCGATCCAGCCAGGCCCCATGGGAGGCGACCGCTTCAATCGTCCGCTCGAATGCCTCTTCGGCCCGGGCTTCTGCGAATTGCCCGACTTCCAGCAGGAGCATTACCTTCTCCCGTTCCGCAGGCTCACACAGTTTCTCCTGCAACCGGTTGTGGCGGGCACTTGCCTTCCAGTGGATGCGCCGCATCGGACGTCCCGGCTGGTAATCCCTTGTGCCATAGATGTACACCGGGTCGTCCACCAGACCGCTTGCCCCGGGGGCCCCGTACAAGTCCCGTTTGGGCAAAGAAGTGGGCTTCACCGCCTTCATGCGCGGGTAGACGATAACCTCCACGGACGATTCCACCTTTTTTTCTCTCCTGTAAAACCCGAAGAGATCTCCCACCATGATGCCGGGGGGCCCCAGCCGATAGACGCCGCGTCGGGTGAAGGTCACCTCCTTTTGAAACCGACACCGCTGATGCCAGAGAAGCCCGCACGCTGCCACGGCCCCCTCTTCGCCATGCCCGAAACGGATTGAAGGGTCTGAGAAACGGATGGCAATGCCGACCTTGACGGGGAGGTACTTGGCATTGATGATCTGAATGCGAAGTATCAATGTTTCATCCGGGAACCCCCTCCGCATTTCCATGCTCAGATCGCAGGACACATGAAGGGGACTCAACCGGGACCAGATATTGGCGCCAATGCCGATGCCCAAGAGGATACTGGTAAACAGGATCAGTTGACGAAACCCGTAAATCAGGGCAATAAACAGAAAAACAGCGACAAAGCACTGAAACAGGGGCACGACAAAAATCGAGGCGGTTCTCTCCTCGGAGATCTGCATAACCTTGACCTTACTGAGTGGGAGCGGGGACAGGGACCTGGTCGATAATGTCCTTGAGGAAACGGTCGGCCGTCTCACCCCGCAGGCGTTCCTCTTCCCTGAGGGCCAGACGATGGGCCAGTACCGGAAAGGCCAGATGCTTAACATCGTCCGGCAGGACAAAATCACGTCCTTTCACCGCCGCAAGCGCCTGGGCCGCACGCATCAACCCTAAGGAACCCCTCGGGCTGGCCCCGAAGCGGAAGGCGCCGTGATCTCTCGTGGCCCTGACAATCTCTGTAATATAATCTGTGACAGGAGCGGCCATATGAATGTGCCGGCGGGCCTGCTGCATCTGGACGAGCTGGTCCGGGGTCGCCACGGGGTAAAGCTCTAAAAAGGGATCTTGTTCCTGAAAACGCGTCAGGATGGATACCTCTTCCTCCTTGTCGGGATACCCCACATCGATTTTGAGGAGGAACCTGTCGAGCTGAGCCTCGGGCAGGGGAAAAGTTCCTTCGAGTTCGATCGGATTCTGCGTCGCCATGACAAAAAAGGGCCTGGGAAGCGGATACGTCTTACCGTCGACCGTTACCTGACTCTCTTCCATGCTCTCAAGGAGACTGGACTGGGTACGGGGGATAGCCCGGTTGATCTCATCCGCCAACAGGATGTTCGTGATCACAGGACCCTCCTGAAAACGAAATTGCGCCTTTTGCTGATCATAAATCGTGAACCCGGTGACATCCGAAGGGAGGAGATCCGGCGTGAACTGAATTCTCCGGAAAGCCCCGCCGAAGCTCCGGGCAAGGGTCTTGGCGATCAGCGTCTTGCCCACGCCGGGAACGTCCTCCAGCAGGATGTGCCCCTCTGCCAAAAGCGCCACCAGGATCAATTCGAGCACATCGGATTTGCCCACGACCACCCGAGATGCATTGCTGATAATGGTGTTGCATAATGAAAAATCCACTGTCGTACCTCGTGAAAAAAATTTTCAAAAACAACCACAAAAACCGCCATATCGCAAGAGAAAAACACCCGCCATCTCGATCATCTCAATCATTCCCCGACAATTGCCCTCCATTTGGGATGACAGTTGACAGGACCGGCCAAAGGAAATAGGGTAATCCTAAATGGGGATAAACCCGGGGTTGCCATATGTATCTGAAGGGACGATTCGTCAATCATGAAAGGCATTACATCCTCTGTGAATCCTACTGGGATGAGGATTGCTGGAAGTCCCGGCAATTGATGGACCTGGGTCCCGACCCTGGACAACACATTGTATATCCTGGGGGGAACAGCTTTTACGTGGACGAGTCCTTGGAGGAGAGGCTTCGTGCCAAGGGAAGCGCTGTTGACGGCGACGAGTTGGAAGAGCTCTTCATGCCCTTCATTGACCCGAGGATACGCAGGATCGTGGAGATGTTTCAGCGGTCCAGAACAGGAGGCCGACGCCATCACCGGTTGGGTCGGGACGGGTTGATGGAGGCGCAACAACGGCTCCATCCCTTTGACAAGCGTCGGCTCCACTATCTCCGTTGCGGAAGGGTGGACATTGGGGACCTTGATACACGTCCCTGGAAATTTCTAAACATACTCCTCTATAAAAGCCGTGACGAGATCGAGCATCTCCTTGAAGGGATGGAAAGGGATCTGCCTCCCCATGAGATGGGGGATTACATTTACACGGCACTCCACATGCAGCGACATTTCAGCCATCGCCTGACCCGACATCAGCCCGCAGCGCTGGAACCGGAGAAGCTGGATGCGTATCTGGTAGAAGATCTCTGCCAACTGAACCGGGATCCGGCATTTTTCAAGGGTGTGG
>ENA-OSEO01005984-OSEO01005984.1-sediment-metagenome-genome-assembly--contig:-NODE-5984-length-11238-cov-5.250067_pt1 | contig 11238 bp, 11 predicted proteins | sample MGYA00237883_ERZ534232 | MGnify/ENA metagenome assembly ERZ534232
CTGCATGTCGCCTTGGATACGCTCGAATGCCTCAAGATCAGCGCGGAAATCCACGCACAGACAGGCGGCGCATTCGACGTTACCGTCGGTTTGCTTGTGGATTGCTGGCGGGACAAGGACAAGAAGCCGCGGACGCCATCGGCGGAGGAACTGCAATTTGCCCGTGACCACACCGGCACGGATTTGATCCTGCTCGACGAGCCGACCTGCGCGGTGGCACTGCTGACCAGTCCGATGCGGATCGATCTCGGCGGCGTCGGCAAAGGTTACGGCGTGGACCGTATGGCCGAGTTGCTGCGCGACTGGAGCATCGACCGTGCGATGATCCACGGCGGCTTCAGTTCCGTCCTGGCGCTCGATGCTCCGCACGCTACGCAGGGCTGGCCGGTCACGCTCAGTCACCCGGACGACCGCCGCCGCACGCTGGCCCGTCTCGAACTGGCACACATCTCCGTGAGCGGCTCGGGCGTGGAGAAAGGCCGGCACATCATCGATCCGCGCACCGGGCAGCCCGTCACGGGCAAGCTGGCCACCTGGTCGATCGCGCCGGACGCCGCTCGGGCGGATGCCCTGTCCACCGCCTTCATGGTGATGACTCCGGATGAAGCGAAGGAATACTGTCGCGAGCACCCGACTGTCCGCGGACTCCTCGTTCTGCACGAGGGCGATACCGCGGACCAAGCAGAGCGGATCATGCCTATCGGGCCATGGCGGCCGGAGGAACTCACCGATGGAGCGGCGGCTTCCGCGAGTCGGTAGGGTGCGTATCACGCACCGTCTTTGCTATCTGCCCTGCATATCCCTGAAGGTGGCCCGCTTGAGCCTGTACAACTCCGCGAGCACCGGCCACGGCGTGCGGGTGACCGAGAGCCGGCTGTCCGGATCGCAGGCCCATTCGACGGGGAACTCGCCGATGCGGTAGCCCTTGCGGTCGGCCCGCAGGATGATCTCGATGTCGAACATGAAGCCGTCGGTGATGCACGCGCCGTATAGCTCCCGTGCGACATCGCCCTTGTAGATTTTGAACCCGCACTGCGTGTCGGTTAGCTCACGCGGCACGCCGAGAATCGTGCGGACCATGGATTTGAATGTGCGGGACAGAACCCGCCGATGCCAGGGCTGATCTTGGAGAATGTCGCTCTCGATGTGTCTCCTGGATCCGTGGGCGATATCACACTGGCCGCTCTGGATCATCTCCAGTCCCTGCAAGGTGTTGCCGTAGGGGATGCACAGGCCGCAGTCGGCGAACATCGCGTACGCTCCGGTGGACGCTTTCATGCCGGTGCGAACGCCATACCCTTTGCCCCTGTGCTGTTCGTAGCGGATCACGTTGAGCTTCACGGCCGGCGGAACATGGACCTCCCGGGCCGCATCGGCCGTGTGGTCCTGGCTGCCATCGTCGACCACGATGATTTCGCCTTTGAACGAATTGCCGTCCAGGAACCTGGCGGCAGCCTTCACGTCGCGGGCGATCTTTCTGCTCTCCTCGAAGGCCGGTATGACGATTGATAGGTCCATGCTGTCTTTCCAAAGGAGAATGCCGGCGTCACTGCGTTGCCGCCCACCCGTGCGTGGCCGGCGGCATTGGCGTTGTCACATTATATGTCCGGACGCCGGAGGGGCAAACAGGCCGTTGCGGACCGAAAGAAAGCGACCCCGCCGGTTGTGTAGACGGGGTCGCTGGGAACTCCCGATATCGCGGACTCGGGATGCTCAGCCGCCGGTTTCCTCGTCAATCCAGGAGCAGACCTCCTTGACCTCGTCGAGCGTGATGTCGCCCATGTGGGCGATGCGGAAGGTCTTGTCCTTGAGCTGGCCGTAGCCGGCGCTGAAGATCGTGTTGTGCTTGGCCTTGACGGCCTTGATGACGTCGCCGACGTTGATGCCGCGGGTGTTGTTCACCGTCGTCAGGGTGTTCGACGCGTACTTCTCCTCGCAAAACAGCTCGAATCCCTTGCTCTTGGCCCAGCCCCGGCAGAAATCGCCCATCTTCTTGTGGCGGGCCCAGACGTTCTCGATCCCCTCGTTGACGAACTTCGTGCACTGGTAGTGCAGGCCCATGATGTGGGGAATGCTCGGGGTCACGAGCGTCTGGTTCTTCTCGGCAGCCTTCGCCCACTGGATGAAATCGAAGTAGTACCCCCGGGCCGGCACGCTCTTGGCCTTCTCGACCGCCCGCTTGCTGACCGCGGCAACGGTGAAGCCCGGCGGCAGGGCGAACGCCTTCTGCACCGACGCGAAGCCGACGTCCCAGCCGAGCTCGTCGAAGTGGATCGGCTGGCCGATCATGCCGCTGACGGCGTCCACGAAGACCAGCACGTTGGGGTACTTGGCCTTCATCATCTTGCTGATGTCGTAGATCGGGTTCATCAGGCCGGTGCTGGTCTCGTTGTAGATCAGCGTGATCGCGGCGTACTTGCCGGAGGCGAGCTGAGCGTCGATCAGCTCGGGCGTGGTCGCTTTGCCCCACTCGACCTTGAGCAACTCGACGTTGCGGCCGCACTCCTTGACGACATCGGCCCACTTGTCGCTGAACGCGCCACAGCAGGTGGCCAGGACGGTCTCGTTGGGCGCGACGCAGTTGCGGATCGAGGCCTCCCACAGTCCTGAGCCGCTGGAGGTCGAGAGGAACACGTACTGATCGGTGAACAGCAGCTTCTTGAGCATGTCCACCACCTCGCCATGGAGCATGCCATACTCCTTGTCGCGATGCCCGAGCGTGGGTCGGGCCAGTTCCTTGAGCACGTCATCTTTGACCTGCACGGGGCCGGGAATGAACAATCTCGGCGGGTTCTTCCAATCTACCATAGGGCCTTCTCCATACACTCACAGTTTCTGAATGGTTAACCCGGTGTACATCTTCGGGTAGAAATAGGTTGATTTGTGGGGCATCCGCTCGCCGGCGTCGGTGATTCGGGCCAGGTGCTGCATCTTCACCGGATTCGTGAAGAAAGCGATCTGCTTGCGGCCGGAGTCGATCTGGCGGATGATCTCATCGATGGCATTGGGCATGTCCTTGACGTACTCGACGTGTTCGGAGTTGCCCATCTTCTCCTCGGTCAAACCCAGCATGCCTTCCAGGATCAGCTTCTGGAGCACCGCGACATCCAGCGTCTGCCAGGCTTCGCTCTTGTCCGGGGCTGCAGCCTTCATGAGCGATTTATCCTTCAGCACCGCCACATAGAAGTTGCCGCCGCCCATGTAGATGCCCAGCGGGGTCTCATCCTGCTGGTGCACGTCCCTCATCATCTTGAGCATGTACTGCTTGGCGGACTCCTTGGACTCGGAATCCGGGCCGAAGCTGCACTTGGATACCGTGAACGCGGGGGCTAGGCGTGCCAGAAACGCCTGCGGCTCGAAACCTCCGATTCCGCCGACGACGCGGTGGGTCGCCAGGACCACGAGGCCCTTCTGGGCGGTGTTGGTGAAGGCAAGCATCTGGTACTTCGCGGCGGGGTTGCCGCTCTCGCGCATGTAGGCCAGTCCGGTTGTGTACCGGTGATGGCCGTCGGCGATGATGACGCTCTTGTCGGCCATCATCCGCTCAATGGCTCGGATATCGCTCTCGTCGGTGATGGCGAAGAGTTGGTGTCGGACCCCGTGGTCGTCCACGAAGTCCACCAGCGGTTTCTGTGTGGCCGCCTTCGCGATCGACTTGTCGGCGACACCCTGCGGGTCGTCGTAGAGCATGAAGACCAGTCCAAACCGTGCGGCGGTGGCCCGCTTGAGGTTCAACCGGTCCTGGAGAGGCTTGGCAAAGACCTGCTCGTGCGGCCGGACGGTCTTGCCGAACTCCTCAAGCTTGCCCAGCGCGATGAAGGTCAACCGGCGGTAAGCGGCGCCGTCGAGCTCGAAGTCCTGGACGTACCCATAGATGGTGTCCCGATCATCCGGCTTGAGGGCCCCCTCGGCGACCCACCTCTCCAGGAACTCGGCCGCACGGGTGTACTGGTTGTGCTGCCCGTTGTCCGAGGGGGTGGTCTTGCCGCGGGTGATCCGCACGATGTTGTGCTCGCTCCGGCGGTAGAGTTCCTCCCGCTCGGTATCGCTGATCACATCATAGGGCGGCGCAATGCACTTGCCCACGTCGCCGACGACGCGCGAATCGAACCGAAACGCCTTGAACGGTTTCACTTCCATGGTCACAGTCTTTGCTGTCCTTGTGCTCTGGCGGTCTCCGCACGATCCCTATCGTCGTTCCGGGGATGCGGCGGACACTGATCAGGGCGGGCTTCTTACCCATCCGGGAGTTTGCAGGACGTTCCTGCCGGGTTCCACGTCCACGGAAGGCGGGATCATACCGGCCCAGACCCCGACTGTCAAGCAGGAACGCCAGTTGAGAAATGTCCGGTCTGACGGGGGCGTTTGGGTTACTTGCTGACACCAGCCTTTGGTGTGGCGAGGTATTCATTCATGGCCGCCGCCGCAATGCGACCCTGACCCATGGCCAGGATTACCGTCGCGGCGCCCAGGACGATGTCGCCGCCGGCGAAGACGCCTTCCAGCGACGTTCGGCAGCGCTCATCGACCACGAGGTTGCCCCATTTGTTGAACTCCAGGCCGGGAGTGGTCTGGCGGATCAGCGGATTGGCCAGGTTGCCGATGGCGATAATGACCGTATCGACCTCGATCTGGAACTCCGAACCCGGAATCGCGACCGGGCGGCGGCGGCCGCTTACGTCCGGCTCGCCCAACTCATAGCGGAGGCATTCGATGGCGGTGACGTTGCCGGAGGTGTCGCCCAGGATGCGTTTGGGATTCTGGAGCAGGTGGAATTCGACCCCTTCCTCCTTGGCGTGGTGCACCTCCTCGACCCGCGCGGGCATCTCCTTCTCGGTCCGGCGGTAGATCAGGTAGACCTTCTCGGCTCCCAGACGGACCGCAGTCCGGGCCGAATCCATTGCGACGTTGCCGCCGCCGACGACCGCGACCGTGCGGGAGGTGGCGATCGGGGTATCGGCGCCTTTGCCGAAATCGTAGGCCCGCATCAGGTTGGCGCGGGTCAGGTATTCGTTGGCGCTGTAGACGCCGACGAGCGATTCGCCCCCAATGCCCATGAAGCTGGGCAGGCCGGCCCCGACGCCGATGTAGATCGCATTGAAGCCGTCGTTCTTCATGAGCTGCTCGATGGTCCGCGTCCGGCCGACGATGAAGTTAGTGACGATCTTGACGCCCATGTTCTTGAGCGTTTCGAGCTCCTTCTGCACGATGGCTTTGGGCAGTCTGAATTCCGGGATGCCGTAGACCATGACGCCGCCCGGCTTGTGGAAGGCCTCGAACACGGTCACGTCGTGGCCCGCCCGGCGGGTGTCCGCGGCCGCGACAATGCCGCCGGGACCCGAGCCGATGATCGCGACCTTCTTGCCGGTGGCCGGGGCCACTGCGGGTGCTGCGGTGCCGTTCTGGTCGAGATCGGCGACGAATCGCTCCAACCGGCCGATGGAGACGGCTTTCGAGACGTCCTTGAGGCTCAGACCTACGGTGCACTTCTCCTGGCACTGGACCTCCTGCGGACAAACCCGGCCGCAAACCGCCGGCAGAAGCGAGTTCTCCTTGATGATCTCCCGGGCCTTGGCGAATTCGCCTTCGGCGATGGCGCCGACGAAATCGCGAATGTTGATCCGGACGGGGCAACCCTCCACACAGGGAGCGTTGCGGCATTGCAGGCACCGCATCGCCTCGAGTCGGGCCTGCTCCTCCGTGTAGCCCAAGGCGACCTCGCTGACATTGGAGCGGCGGGCGGTGGGGTCTTGCTGGGGCATATCCTGCGGCGGGATGGCCAGACGCTCCTTGGGCTTGAGCCCGCCGTTATTCTGCTTCTGCGACAACTCGTGCAGCAACTGCTTTCTCTGATCTTCTGTCACGTCGGGAGTTCCGTCGGGTGGGCCGGGCCCACCATCTTGGGTTTCTGCTTCTCTCGTCGGGAGCGGTGGGCGGAGCCCACCCTACCGCTGACGCCTATCCGCTCAGACCCACCTTGCATCGGTGCTGTTTGTACTCTTCGTAGGCCTGCTGTTCCAGCTTCTTGTAGGCGCTCGTGCGTTTGATCATCAGGTCGAAGTTGACCTTGTGGCCGTCGAACTCCGGTCCGTCGACGCAGACGAATTTGGCTTTGCCGTCCACCTCGACGCGACAGCCGCCGCACATACCGGTGCCGTCGATCATAATGGTGTTGAGCGAGACCTGGGTCGGCACGCCGGACTGGCGGGTCGTCTCGCAGCAGAACTTCATCATCAGCGTCGGGCCGATCACAAAGGCATGCCCGGGCTTCGGATCGCGCCCACAGACTTCCTTGAGCGGCTCGGTGACGAGGGCCTTGCGGCCGTGGGAGCCGTCGTCGGTGCAGAGGATCAACTCATCGCTGACCTCCGCGAAGCGATCCTCCAGGATCATCCGGCTCCTGTCCCTGGCGCCGAGGATGGAGATGATCCGGTTGCCCGCCTGCTTGAGGGCCGTGGCGATGGGCAGCAGGGGGGCATTGCCGATGCCGCCACCGACGCAGACCACGGTGCCGAAATGGTCGATATGCGTCGGAGTGCCGAGTGGTCCGGCGATATTGGCGATCCGGTCGCCTTCGTCCAGGTTCGCCAACTCGGCGGTGGTCTTGCCGACGCGCTGCCAGATCAGCTCGATCGTGCCTTTGTCGGGGTTGGCGCCGGCGATGGTCAGGGGGATACGCTCGGAATAGCCGTTATCAATACTGAGAATGATGAACTGACCGGGCTTGCAGGCCGTCGCAATCAGGGGAGCCTCCACCTCGGCCCAGAAAACATCTTCACCTATCTGTCGTTTGCCTACGATCCTGTGAGACATTTGCCCTCTCTCGCAGAATGTGTGATACCGCACCCTGCGGATTCTGTCCTAAAGCAGCTTGTTGATCGCTTCGCTGATATCCTTCTTGCTGGTCAGGCCGACCCATTTCTTCTGGATCTGCCCGTCCTTGAACAGGATCACCGTCGGGATGGCGCTGATGCCGAACTCGACGGCCGTATCGCGGGCCTGATCGGTATTGAGTTTGCAGATCTGCGCCTTGCCGGCGAAGTCGTCCGCGACCTGCTCAATGATCGGCGTCAGCATCTTGCAGGGCCCGCACCACGGCGCCCAGAAATCCACGAGGACCGGCACAGTCGCGCTGTGGATCGTCTCGTCGAAACTGGCATCCGACAATTCGACAACGTTGCCTGCCATGAGTGTATCCTTTCCGTGTCATTCGTCCAATACGAGATCGTCGTCTGCCCAGGCCGTATCCTCATCCAAGTCGATGTCGAAGTCGTCTGGCAGTCCCGCTTCGGTCCGCGGCTTCGCAGGCAGCTCCACGATAGGGATGGGCGGCGCGTGGCCGGCCTGGGGCTCTGGTTCCGCGGGAGGCTGCTCCTCCTCCGTTTCGCCGACGGCCATGATCGCTCGCTGGACAGCCTGCTCCGGCGGTTCGTCCGTGAGGGCCCGCACGTAGATCTGGGCGGAGGACTCGTCCTGCTCGGCCCAGATGAGCTTGTCGCGGATCAGTTCCAGCATGGCCAGGAAGATCCCCACCATCACCAGGCGGTTCGGCCGAGCCTCGAAGATGCGTTCAAAGGTCAGCGGCCCCTCTGTTTGGAGCCGATGAAGGACCTCGATCTGGTACAGGTCGATCGGGGTGTCGTCCCGGATGTGTCCGGTGTAGGCGTTGGTCCCGGTAGCCTTGCAGATCTTGTCGAAGGCTTCAATCAGGTCCCAAATACTGACCTGATCCATGTCCATCTCGGGCTCGGAGTTGGGGACGAGTCGCTCGATCAGGCTGGCCGGCCGGGCGAAGCGCTCCTGGCGCCGCTCGGCGGCCGCATCGAGCAGGTTGGCGGCGTCCTTGAATCTCTTGTACTCCAGAAGCTGGCGGATCAGCTCGGCCCGCGGGTCGCCGGATTTCTCTTCGCTGGCCTGCTCGGGTTCCTCACGCGGCAGGAGCATGGCCGACTTGATCTCCATCAAGGTCGCAGCCATGACCAGGAAATCCCCGGCCAGGTCGATGTCGAATTGCTTGAGGATATCGACATACTGCAGGTATTGGTCGGTGATCCTGGCGATGGGGATATCATAGATATCCACTTCTTCCTTGCGGACCAGGTACAGCAGCAGGTCCAGCGGGCCGGCGAAGATGTCCAGATTGACGCGGTAATCAGCCAAGGGTCACTCCTGCTCTTCGTCGTCGTCCCAGTACTCATCCTCGGGCTCGCCGTCTTCATCCGGTTCCGGCTGGCGGACGGATTCCAGGATTTCCTTGGCGGCCTCAGCCTGGCTGGCGGCCGTTTGCAGTTGGATGTCCACAACGGCCGGCACGCCGGAATAGACATTGCCCACGTTCTGGCCCATGACGAAGGCCCTAATCCCCTCGTCCTCCAGCATCTGTCGGGCCAGGTCCGCTTCCAGGTAGTCGGTGTAGCGCGCGATGGTCACCAGTTTCTCGTTCATCGTTTGGCTCCCAGACCCACGGCGTTTCGGGCCGCCAGGAGGGTCGGCGCCGCGGTCGCCCGCGCCCGCTCAGCCCCGTTCCGAAGCAGGGCGTCCACCACATCCAGGTTGCTCTCCAACTCGGCTCGCTTCTGCCGGTAGGGTCGGAAATACTCGATCATCAACTCGGCCAGACGCTTCTTGGCCTCGCCATATCCCATACCGCCGGCGCGATAGCGTTGTTCCCATTGAGCCAGTTCTTCCGGTGAGGCGACCAGCTTGAGCAGCGCGAAGACGTTGCACTTGTCCGGGTCCTTGGGCGACTCGACCGGCGTCGAATCGGTGACGATCTTCATGATCTTGCTCTTCATGCTCTTTTCGGGCTCGAAAATCTCGATCGTGTTGCCGTAGCTCTTGCTCATCTTGCGGCCGTCCACGCCAGGGACGACGGCTACCGACTCGAGGATGTAGTCCTCCGGGATGGTGAAGACCTCCCCGTAGGCATTATTGAACCGCAGGGCGATGTCGCGGGTCACCTCGATGTGTTGCTTCTGGTCCGCCCCGACGGGCACGAGGTTCGACTGGAAGATCAGGATGTCGGCCGCCTGGAGGACCGGGTAGGCGAACAGTCCGTGATTGGCGCTGAGGCCCTGGGCGATCTTATCCTTGTAGCTGACGCACTTCTGTAGCAGGTGCATCGGGGTTGCACAGGACAGCAGCCAGGTCAGCTCGGCTACCTCGGGCATGTCGGACTGCCGCCAGAAGACGGTCTTCTCGGTGTCCAGTCCCAGCGCGACGTAGTCCATCGCCACGTCGAGCGTGTGCCGGGCGATGGCTTCCGGCGCGGGATGGCTCGTGAGCGCGTGATAGTCCGCGATGAAATAGTAGGATTCATGCTGTGCCTGCAACTGCAGGTGCTGACGCATCGCGCCAAAGTAGTTGCCGATGTGCAGTCGGCCTGACGGCTGAATGCCCGAAAGAACTCTCAATGCAGCCTCCAAAACCAAACGGAAAGACCATGGGTGAACCCGGAAAAGACAACGGCGTGAAGATAATGGGAATGGGCGGTCCTGTCAAGGGATTTGCCGACGGTGGACAGGACACCGTGCCACCGTCCTGCGGGGGCGGAAGCGACCCAACGTGATGGCGGAACCTCTCCTGGTGCAGGCATGGAGCGGGATCGAGATATCTGCTTTCTGGGAAACGGCTGCTCCGCAAGCCGGCAGGAGCGCGCAGACGGACGATAAGTTCACGTCCGCGAAGCAACCTCTCGCAAGGCCGTCAGTCCATCCCCGGAGGGGATGGGAGAAAGAAGCTCCGAGGCGCAACCAGCCGCCGCCCGCGCGACCCGTGATCGAGACATCTTGAGGCCGGTTCCCTGGAAGCCGGCCGACGTGTCAACGATCCCCCTCATCCCGGGGATTCGACATGATGCGCGGGGTACGACAAGTGATCCTTCGATCACGTTCTTCCCAAGCCCTTCATGTACTTTCTGGATTTCTTGAGTCCCATTCGTGAGGCCTTCTTCTTGACGGCCTCCGTGGGACGTCCGAGCTCGGCCGCCACTTCCGCCGTCGGGCGGTTCGGGAACAGCTTCCTGAGCTCCTTCACGTCATCCTTGGTCCATGATCCCTTTACTTCATTTCTGGCCATCTCCAGACTCCTTTCTTATCAATCATTGTGGATTGAGATTAGCCTTACGTAAATTGTAGTCCCTCGGATCGTCACGGGCAAATACTTTTCCCCTATTTGGATGGCTAAAAAACCTCAGAAGGCATGAGGGGGTCGCGACATCGAAGCGGCCGACGTTCGGTGGGGGAGTCGCGGATGCGGTGACACGGAGCTTCGGCGGGCCGTGTGCTGTCGGCGCTACAGAGAGCACGCCGAAGGGGCGCGACATCGCATGCACCTGTCCGCCTGTCGGGACGAGGATTTCACCAGTCTCCTGTGCGAGATTTACGAGAGGCACTATGGGCTTTGTCTGACCGAAATTCAGCAGATCCTCAGCGCGAGCCTGCGAAACGACGCGATGACAGAGTATTTCGGTTCGGACAGACAGTGGCGGCGCTGCGAGTCGTAGGGGCGGCCTTCTGCGGCGAAGAGCTACCCCATGAAACCCGTCTGTCGTATTTATGCTTGGAAACAGCCAATATGCGGCCGCAGACCCTGATGAGGAGCCGTCCTGCGACGGTCGAGTCTTTCCGATGAGGTTGGATTGTCCAAGATATCGCCTCCCTCGTGTCGCAGGAATCGGGTATGATCGACGCCGTGAAACGGTGCGTGTATGCTCCATAGGTCCTGTTTGTCCTGTTGGTCCCATGTGTTCCGTGGGAAGGAGAAGCCATGCCGCTGGTGAACATGAAAGCCATGCTGTCGAAGGCCGTCGCGGGCAAGTACGGCGTGGGGGCCTTCAACATCCTGGACTACAACTCCGCCCAGGCGGTGGTCTCGGCGGCCGAGGATCTCGCTGCCCCGGTCATCATCCAGACCTCCGCCAAAACGGTCACTTTCTGGGGCAGCCGGACCCTGCTGGGCTGGATTCGCGAACTGGCCGACCGGGCAGAAGTACCGGTGGCGGTCCACCTGGACCACTGCAAGGACTTGGACCTGATACGCGAATGCATCGACGCCGGCTGGACCTCTGTCATGATCGATGCCTCGGCCAAACCCTTCGAGGAGAACCTCTCGCTTAGCCGCCAGGTGGTCGAGCTGGCCCGCCCGAGGGAGATCACCGTCGAAGCGGAGCTGGGCGCCATCGTTGGCGTCGAGGACGACATTCACGTCAAGGAGCAGGACTCGCATCTGGCCGACCCG
>ENA-OSEO01005985-OSEO01005985.1-sediment-metagenome-genome-assembly--contig:-NODE-5985-length-11238-cov-3.745901_pt1 | contig 11238 bp, 8 predicted proteins | sample MGYA00237883_ERZ534232 | MGnify/ENA metagenome assembly ERZ534232
AAGGAAATTTATCGAAGACAATGCCCTAATGGTTTCCAATCTGGATGTTTAGTGGAGGATAGTAAAGTTGGATAGTCTGCAGGGAAAGGTTATTCCCGTTCCAATAGAGGATGAGATTAAAGAAAGTTATTTAAACTATGCCATGTCGGTAATTGTTAGCAGGGCTCTCCCCGATGTCCGGGATGGTTTGAAACCTGTTCACAGAAGAATTCTCTATGCAATGAACGAGATGGGTTTAAAAGCAGACCGTCCTTTTAAAAAGTGCGGAAGAATTGTAGGAGATGTTTTAGGAAAGTATCATCCCCATGGGGATCAGTCCATATATGATGCTTTGGTTCGGCTTGCACAGAACTTTTCCCTAAGGTATCCCGCTGTTAACGGGCAGGGAAACTTTGGTTCTATTGACGGAGATCCTCCTGCGGCCATGAGGTATACGGAAGCAAGGCTTCAGCGGCTTGCGGAAGAGATGCTGGAGGATATAGGAAAAGAGACTGTAGATTTTAGCCCCAACTACGATGACTCTTTAAAGGAACCCCTTGTTTTACCAGCCAAGGCTCCCTTTCTTCTTATAAATGGAGCAAGTGGAATAGCTGTAGGAATGGCGACCAATATCCCTCCCCACAATTTAACCGAGGTATGTGATGCCATATCGGCCTATATTCAGGATCCTGAGATAAATATTGAAGGATTGATGAAGTATATAAAAGGCCCAGATTTTCCAACCGGGGGGATTATTTTTGGAAGAAGGGGTATCCGGCAAGCCTATAAAACCGGTAAGGGAAAGGTTGTTGTAAGGGCAAAATTCACTCTTGAAACCACAAAAAGTGGTAAAGATATGATTATTGTCCAAGAGCTTCCCTACGGAGTGAATAAAGCAAATTTAATAGTGCATATCGCTTCTCTGGTGCAGGAAAAAAAGATAGACAGTATTTCCGATTTAAGGGACGAGTCGGACAGAGAGGGAATGAGAATAGTAATAGAATTGAAGAGAGGGAGTTTACCAAAATTAACCCTGAATAGACTCTTTTCCCACACTGCCTTACAACAGAATTTCAATATAAACAACCTTGCCTTGGTTAATGGCCGGCCTCAGCAGCTCAATCTAAAGGAGATGCTTAAATACTTTGTTGAGCATCGGAAAGAGGTCGTGATAAGAAGAGCCAGATATGACCTTGCAAAGGCAGAGGAGAGGGCTCACATCCTAGAGGGCCTGAAGATTGCTTTAGAGAATATAGACGAAGTAATAGCAATAATAAAAGCTTCTAAGGATGTTGCTACAGCAAGGGATGCCTTAATTAGAAGATTTGATTTCTCAGAAAAGCAGGCCCAGGCGATTCTGGATATGAGGTTACAGAGATTAACTAGCCTTGAAACACAGAAGATCCTGGACGAGCTTAAGGAGGTCATGGCTTTAATTGCCTATCTTAAAGACCTGCTTGCCAGCGACTTTAAAATTTTAGAGGTTGTCAGAAACGAAACCTTGGAAATAGCAAAAAGATTTGGAGATCCAAGAAGAACCGATATTATTTCTGACGAAGTAGAGGAGATTAATATCGAGGATCTAATTAAAAAAGAGGATGTGGTTGTATTAATATCCAATAAGGGCTTTGTAAAAAGACTTCCAGCATCGGCTTACAAGAGCCAGGGCCGGGGAGGAAAAGGATCTTCAGCAACTAAACTTAAAAATGACGATTTTATGGAAAATCTTTTTATTGCCTCGACCCATGATTACCTCTTATTTATCACCAGTGAGGGAAAGGCCTATTGGATGAAGGTCCATGAAATTCCAGAAGCAAATAAAACCGCTCGAGGAACCCCAATAAAAACCCTCTTAGCAATCTCTGCCAACGAGGAGATCTCTGCGGTGGTTGCCTTGAAGGAGTTTTCTGAGGATCAGTACCTTTTTATGGCCACCGGGCGAGGGATTGTGAAAAAGGTTAAGACCGTCGATTTTGTAAATGCCAAGGCAAGGGGAATTCTCGCTATTAAACTGAACAAGGGAGACCGGCTTATCTCTGCACTACTATCAGAGGGAATAAATCAGATGGTTTTAATTTCCCGGAAAGGTTCCGCCCTGAGGTTTTCTGAGGATGTTGTTAGACCTATGGGAAGGGCAACCCGAGGTGTACAGGGAATAAGACTTACAAAGGATGATGAGTTGGCAGGAGTTTTAAGGGTAACCGAGGGGGAACAAATGCTTCTCCTCTCCGAAAAGGGAATGGGAAAAAGAATAGAGTATGATAATTTCTCCAGCCATGGTAGGGCAACAAAGGGTCAAATTGCTTATAAGGTCTCAGAACGAACCGGAGAACTAATCGGTGCACTCTCTGTAAAGGCGGAGGATGATCTTGTCTGTATTACCTCTCAAGGAAATATTATTCGTCTTGATCTAAAAGACGTACCTGTTCAGGGAAAAACTGCTATGGGTGTAAGGATTGTTAATATAATAGAGCCCGATATTCTTGTGGGGATGGCGAGGATCATCAGTGAACGGGAAGAAGATTAGCGGGAATTACAATGTTTCACGTGAAACAATATTTTCTTTCTCTAAAATAGTAAGTACATCATTCCACAAACGATCCTGCTCAGATGTTTGTAAAAAAGTAGAATAGATATTGTTTTTTATAAGTGCAATTAGCTCTCCCTGTTTGAAAAAATCTTCTGTAAGAAGATTCATATATTCATCTAAAAGTTCTACACCAAACAGAGAGGGATCATCCGTATTAACTGTAACCTTAATCTGATGATCAAAAAACTGCCGGATAGGATGTTCCTTCAAGGTCTTTACATATTTTTGTGTAAATAAATTACTGGTGGGGCATATTTCCAAAGGGATCTGTTTGTCTCGCAGAAAATCCATAAGTTTTTTATCCTGGATAGCGCTGATTCCATGACCGATTCTAGAGGCATGAAGATAGTTTATAGCATCCCAGATTGATTCCGGGCCAACATCTTCTCCCGCATGGGCAACAACCTGTAACCCGGATGCTCTGGCTTTTTCGAAGACCTTTTTAAATTCCTTTGCTGGGCCTGTAGCTTCTGCGCCACCTAAACCAATACCAATTATTGAATCTGATCTGTTAGCTAAGGTGAGGGATAAATTCTTTTCCGCATTTTCCGTGCCATAACTTCGGGATACATCAATAATGTATTTTATATCAATTCCTTCTGTTTTTTTAATCTCCTCTGCTCCTTTTTGAAGCTGTTCAACTAATTCTGAGAAGGGGAGGCCGTTTAGTACAAATTTTGAGGGAGCAAAGAAGATTTCGGCATATCTGACGTTGTTCCTTATAAGATAATCCTTTGCGTCTTTTATTAAATAGGAAATATCCGAGGAGTTCTGAAAACAATTTTGAATTACATTTATAAACAGGGATATAAATTCATCCAGACTTGTTATCATGAACCGTTTTTTCAGATCTTCTTTATTGTCTATGCCGGGTATTGAAAGAGAGTTTTTCTGCATTAATTGCCAGATTGTTTCCACACTGGCAATTCCTTCAAGATGAAGATGTATTTCCGTTTTTGGAAGGTTTTTCAAAAGAGCTTTGTACTTTTTTATGTTCATTGACATTGTTTCGCTAACTCGCATAAGGGTATACAAGGAGATCTTCTCCTTTCAACTAAAAATATCTTTTCGCCTTACAATAACTCTTTGGAATAGGGATATTAAACACTATTCACTATTATCTTAACGGCTAAAAGGTGCTATATATTTAGTCTTTTAAACCTCCTAAAAAATGATACCTAAACCTTTAGGAATAGATATAAAAATACTAATTAATTTTCTGAGTTATATCAACACAATATTCTCTTTAACTGGTTTATGCTACTTCCAGGGCAATCCGGATCATATTGGAAAAGGTTTTTTCTCTTTCCTCTGAAGTTGTTACTTCACCGGAAACTATACTATCGCTTACAGTAAGAAGGCTAAGTGACGAAACACCGAATTTTGCAGCTATGGTATAAAGCGCGCTGGTTTCCATCTCCACAGCAAGAACACCGTAATTTGCCCAGGTTTTCCAGAAATCTGGATTGTCGCCATAAAAGGTATCGGTAGATAAAACGGTTCCTACGGTAAGAGGTATACTGAGTGTGTGAGCAGCTGAATAAGCCTTTTGTAACAGATCAAAACTTGCGGTTGGAGCGAAATCATTCCCACCGAACTTTAGCTTATTGAAGCTTGAATCTGTCGATGCTGCAGTGGCCAGAATGATGTCCCGTAATTTTAGATTCTTTTGTATGGCTCCGCAGCTTCCTACCCGGATGAGGGTTTTTACTTTATAAGTGGAAATAAGTTCATTTAAGTAAATTGAAATGGATGGGATTCCCATTCCCGTTCCCTGAACAGATACTCTTTTTCCCTTATATTGACCTGTAAAACCATACATCCCTCTTACTTCATTGTAGCATTTTGGATTTTCTAAAAAGGTATCTGCAATATATTTAGCCCGCATTGGATCTCCGGGAAGAAGGATCGATTCTGCGATGTCTCCTTCCTTAGCTCCGATATGAAAACTCATAAATTTTCCTCCCTGAAAAAGAAATTAATAATATAAAGATGTTAATGAATAAGAAAAGGGAAGTCAATTCAATAAAAAGTATGTTATATTGAGGCCATGAAGATCCTTGAAGCCCCCATATTAATCACGGCCTTGGCTGTACAGCTTGTCTGTCAATTATTCAAACTGATATATTATTCCATTAAGGGAAAACGATTCTCCCTTAAATACTTTGTGTCTCCCGGCGGGATGCCCAGTGCTCATACAGCTTTTGTTTGTGCTCTTACAACTGCCCTGGGATTAAAGAATGGTTTTGATTCTGATCTGTTTACCCTGTCTGCTGTTTTTAGTCTTATTATAATTTATGATGCCTATCGTTTACGGGGAATTGTCCAGAAACATTCTATAATTATCAACTCCTTTGTAAGTTCTGAGAAGAGGGTTACAGAGATGGTGGGACACTCTCTTATGGAGATTTTTATTGGTTTTTGTTTTGGCACTGGGACAGCCCTAGTTGTGAATTCTTTAATCTAATCATTCCTATAGGGTAGAATGTCGCTAATTAAAAAGCGGATTCTTACCGTAGCGCTATAGTAATTATTTTTTAATTGAAGCCTAGGTATTTCCAATAATCTAACAGTCCCGAGTATTTCCCTGGGTTTAGTGAATAGCTCCTGCCTTAAGGATTCTCTTATTCCGTTTTTTATTCCCTTTTCAATGGAGGTATACCTTTCCGAAGGCCCCTTTTGATGGGCGCCAGATCCGTAACCCATTGAGGTTCTTGTTCCCCGGGTATTGTAACGATATAACCATTGTTCCTGTTCTGGTGTACAGGAGTATTTAAACTTAACAAAGGTTTTTCCTTCTTCAGAATAGGTTTGATATGCCTCAAGGTTTGGATCTCCCCAGGGGATCTGTGCAATCGGTTCAAGAGTAAAGGATTCCCTTGTTCCTCGCACTTTATCCTGGGGTGTATAAGAAAAGGCAAATCCATAGATCATACCAGAAAATAGGTAGACAGCTTCTTCAAGAATAGAATTTATTAATTCTTCTTGTTTGATGGTGCCTTCTTGCAGGTTTGCCGAAAAGGATTGTTCATACCAGATTTCACCTGTTAAAAGAGTAAAGCCACTTTTGGACTGAGAATACAAAGTGTTTAATCCTGAAAAAAGATATAACAATAAAACAATTATGCGATATGCAAGCACTTTAATGTTATTATTTCTCCCATAAGAAATAAAAAAGATCTCTTATATTAAACAGGATTTTCAGTTCCACCTATTTCCAGAACCTCCTTTGAATATTTTAATAGGATTAATACCAAGACGTATAATAAAATATAGAAAAGCAAGGCCAAATCCTGCAAGGTGGGTAAGATGAGATATCCCTGATCGAAGGCTGAAAACCTGAGAAAATATTTCTATCGCTGCTTAGCCGAGTACAAGAATAGGTGCTTTTATGGGAAATAAGCCAAAGAGATAGATGTTTGCATATGGAAAATATACTGCAAAGGCAAGCAATACAGAATATACCGCCCCGGAAGCCCCTAGAAGAATCACATTGTATGAGCCTGTCAGAAGGAAGACTATAAAGGAAAAAAGTCCTGCTCCTAAACCGGAGATAAAATAGAAAAGGAGGAATTCCTTTGATCCCATTCTTCTTTCCACACTGCTTCCGAAAAAGAAAAGACCAAGCATATTGAAAAGAATATGGGAAAAATTAGCATGGGTGAACATATAGGTCAGGAATTGCCAGTAGGCATTTGCCCGGATAACAAGATATGGGTTTAGGGAGAAATACACAGTCATTCTTGGAGAGACAGAGGTAAAGAAAAATATAAGAACATTTAAACCTATAATCCACAGGGAGGCATTAAAGTATTGATATGCAAAGGGTTTTCTTAGTAATGAATTCTTCATGCTATTAAAGTAAGAAGAAAAATATTACCGGTCAACCATTTGAACCAAGAAAACCATTAATAATCGAAAGAAGAAGATCTCTAGGCACAGAGGTTTCAGTTTTATCTTTAATTGTTTGTGCAGACTCAAGTAAGATCTTTTTTGCTTGGTTTTCTGCCTCCTGAAGACTCCCGGATTCCTCCAGAACCTGGATTGCCTTTTCAATCTCTTTGATGCCTTTTTTAGGACCAAGGGTCTTTGCTCTATTCATAGAATCAAGAAGAAAATTCTTTTTTGTATCTTGTTTTCTAAGATATAGAATAACAGGTAGACTTTTTTTTCCTTCAACAATATCATCACCACGAAGTTTACCAGGATTACCTGTGGTAAGATTCATCACATCATCTAAAATCTGAAAGGCGACACCAACTTTTTCAGCCAAGGAACCAAACACCATGTATAATTCTTTCTCTTCTACAGCACAAGCCACACCCATTTGGGCAGCCATTCTGGCCAAAGAGCCTGTTTTATAGGAGCACATCTGCAGGTACTCTTCCTGGGTCGGACAGTAGAGAGGATCCCTGTGCCATAAAATATCAAGCCCCTGGCCAAGGTGAAGGCGCCGCATGTTTTCCATATATATTGATAACAGAATATTCTTTTTATCAACAGGGAGGTTAATTTCTTCTAGAATTGCGGTTGGAAGAAAGTATAAAAAATTTCCACAGTTTATTGCTTGATCTGTACCAAAAATTAGGTGTACAGCCTTTCCTCCCCTACGAATTTCGGAGGAATCCTCTATGTCATCTATAATCAGACTTCCGTTATGAGAAAGCTCAACCAAGGGTGAGAGAGGATATGCTCTTTCTCCACCTCCCATAAGTTCGCATAAGCAAACCATCATCACTGGACGCCAACGTTTTCCACCGCGTTCCAAAAGGGTTCTTGCGGGCTGTAGTATCCTGGAGAGAGAGTCATAGGATGTGTAATTTTTAGAGGAGCCAGAAATCAAGTTAAGCCAATGAGCGTCTGGTTTATCTGGGATTATCCTATTTATTGCCTCTTCTATTTTCTGCAAACGGGAGGTATATTCATCTTTGTTCATAATTTATCAGGATTAAACAGAAAGGAGAATAAGTCAATATGCGGGATAAACCAGACTTTTACACTCAAAAGGCAAAAAAGGAAGGTTATCCTGCACGATCGGTATATAAACTGGAGGAGATTCAGAATAAGTACAGGATTATAAAAAGGGGGGATCGGATTTTAGATATTGGAGCAGCTCCTGGAAGCTGGAGTCTCTTTGTGTATCGTTTATTGAAAGGAACGGGATATTTAGTTTCCGTGGATCTTACGGCTCTCAGTGTTGGGGAGCTGATAAATGCCTCTAATGTAAAAATCCTTAAGGGAGATATCTTTGATCTCGAGATAATGAAGGAAATAGAAAAGGAATCTCCCTATTCCTGTATTTTGAGTGATGCTGCACCGGGAACTACGGGGAATAGAACTGTGGATACTCAAAGATCTTTCAATTTAGTAAAGGGAATACTCGATCTATCCCCAAGAATTCTTAAGGCCGGGGGAGACTTAATAATGAAAATATTCCAGGGTGGAGAAGAGGCAGAAATATTGAAGGAGATGAAAAATAGCTTTAATAATGTAAAAGCCTTCAAACCTCAAGCAAGCAGAAATGAGTCCTTTGAGACTTTTTTTATCGGGCAAGGATACAGAGAAAAGTATTAATCCCGTAAAACTCTGGGAAAGATGATTGTAAAAAGAACACCTTTTCCCTCTTCGCTTTCGCAACTTATGGATCCCTGAAGAATCTGTGTAACCAGATTGAAAACAATGTGCAGTCCCAGCCCGCTACCACCATGCCCCCTCTGGGTAGTAAAAAAGGGATCGAATATTTTTGTCAGATTTTCGTGACTAATCCCAATCCCGTCATCAGAGTATTTAAGAAAAATAAAATCCTCTGATTCGGAAATTTGAACGGAGATTTTGCCTGATTCTCTTCCATCAAATCCATGGACGAGGGAGTTTATTACAAAATTTGTTATTATCTGAGAAAAAGCACCTGGATAATTATCTATATTAAGATTCTCGGGACAATCAATATTTACTTTGTATTCCGTTTTTCTTAATTTGGGATTGAGACTTAAAAAGATCTCTTTCAGGTACTCCAACACATTGAAAACCCGCTTTTCTCCACTGGTTTGATCTACGGACACCTGTTTGAAGCTTTGAATAAGTTCTCCTGCTCTTTGAAGGTTTTTAAGTATCATAGAGGAGGATCTTTTTGAAGCTTCCAGGAAATTTTCCAAGGCTTCCTGAGTTAATTCCTGATTTTCATAAAGTAGTGAAATCTTTTCGGTCCTTGTAATCATATTGGAAGAGGCAGTAATCGCGACTCCAACGGGTGTGTTTATTTCGTGAGCAATTCCTGCGACAAGTTCACCCAGGGCAGCAAGCTTTTCTGTTTGAACAAGCTGTGACTGGATCTCTTTCTGTTTTTCCAAAGCAGCCTTAAGAGCCAGGGTTCTATCCTGAACACGGTTTTCTAATTCCAAATTGAGATTCTGAAGTTTCTGTTCGGCAATTCTTCTTAGCTCAAGTTCTTGTTTTAAAGCCTTAGTGTGCTGGTTTATCTGAATTCTGAGTGTTCTGTTCCATAGAAGAATTATAACAAAAACCAAAAGGATAATGATAAACACTGTAATTAACAGATAGATTAGACTCTTATTAAAAAGGGGTGCAGTCTGTTCTGCCCGGATCCATCTCTTTTTTATTGCATTTCTTTCTTGCTCTGTTATTGATCTTAGGGTTTTTTCAATCGCACTGCGGAGGATCGGTTTTTCCTTTGTAACGGCAATTCTGAATTCATAGGTTATATCAGTGTTTCCCGCAATTCTTAAATTGGTTATTCCTTCCCTTTCAATAAAATATAGGGCAGAGGCTATGTCTATGATCATTGCCTCTACCTCATCAAAGGAAACCATTCTAAGACCAGAAAGAAGGTCTGGGACCTGAACAAGGATTATATTGGGATACCGTTCCTTTATTATCTTTTCAACGGCATAACCTGCGCCAACAGCTACTCGCCTTTTTGAAAGATCTGCCAGAGATAGTTCTCCTGTTAGGGATTTTCTTACGATTATTACATTTGATATCTCGAAAAAGGGTTCTGAAAAGAAAAAGGAGTCTTCAAGCTCCGAGGTCTTCTGTGCAGCTCCCAGAATATCTATCTCTCTGTTTTTTGCTTTTTCCAGGACTTCATTCCAGGAGAGATCTCGCTGGATCATTAGATCAATACCAAGACGTTCCTGAATAAGATCAATGTAATCAGAAATTAAACCTGAGTATCTTTCTTCGGAATTAAAAAATTCAAAAGGAGGCCAAAAGGGATTAGGAGCCAGGAGGATCTTATCCCTATTGGTCTCCAGCCACTGTTTTTCTATGATTGTAAGTTTATCTTCCTCAAGCTGCGTAGATATATAGATACCTGTGGTTAGGGCAATGGCGAGCAAGAGAATAGTGTAAACAGGCCAATAGTATTTTAGAAAATTAAGAAGCTTAATTTTAAAATTTGATTTTTCGGTTCGTGTTGAAGAAGAGGCTTTTTCTTTAATCATGATATCCGGTCTTATGAGGAAAAAGAGAAATAAGGCAGCGGTAATTCCAAAACCGATAAAAACCAGGGCAGAGGTTATTTCGGAAAGGAAATTGGAGGCAGAGGAGAGTTCGATCCAGCGATGTTCCAGGTTTTCCTTTTCCTTCTCCGTGATTAAGGAAAGGCCCTTTTCGAGGATGCTGTTTAGCATTGGTTCTCCAACCCGGCTTGCAAAGGCTATGGAAAAGATAAAATCTGTCTCTCCTGCAACACGTAGGTTTTGAATCTGTTCTTTTTCTATGTAATACGAAGCTACCTTTAAATCCGTAATTAAAGCGTCTATTTCCCTTGAAGAAACCATCCTGATTCCTTCAAGATTATTCTTTATTAAAAGGTAATCTAATTGAGGATATTTCTTTTCCAGGTATTCATTTAAGGTGTATCCTTCGATAACCCCTATTTTTTTATCTAAGAGATCTTCCTCTCTTAAGGTTCCTTTGATTGTCTGAGGTGTAAGAATTATTGCAGGATAGGTAAAATAGGGTTTTGAAAAAAGGAGGAATTCCTCCCTTGATGGACTGGGCACCGCGGAACTAACCATATCCAGGGAACCCTCCTTTAGAGCCTTTAAAATATCAGGCCAGGAGGAGTACCGAACAATTTGGAAGTGCACACCAATTTTCTTTTCCAAAAGACGGATATAATCAGCAGAGATTCCCGCATATTGGTCCTCCTCATTGAAAAAGTCAATTGGAGGATAATCCGGTGCCGGGGCAAGAAATATTGTATTGTTTCTTTTTATAAGCCAGTGTCTCTCCTCTGGGGAAAGCACATCATAAAAAAAGGAACTTTTACAGTTTATTAGCAATAAAAGAAAAGGGAGAAGTAAAAGAACCTTCTTTTGAGCAGTCCAAAACATGGAGGAATTGTATCACAAAATAATCATTAAATAAAAAGAAACAACAAATCGAAAACCTGTGGTATTGTTATTTCATGAAATATACAGCTGTAATAATATTTCTACTGTTTCTTTTTTCCTGCCAGCTTCCTGTTAGAAAGAGTGAAACTCCGGGAACACCGGTTGTCTCAAAAAAAGAGGATCCAAGGTTAACAGCCTTTAGAGAAAAGGTTGTAGAAGGAGCAGAGTATATATTAAAAACAAAGAGTCTTGCCGTCCGGGGTAAAACCTTTAACCCTGATTGTAGCGGAACGGTTTTGGCTGTTTATT
>ENA-OSEO01005986-OSEO01005986.1-sediment-metagenome-genome-assembly--contig:-NODE-5986-length-11238-cov-3.667682_pt1 | contig 11238 bp, 9 predicted proteins | sample MGYA00237883_ERZ534232 | MGnify/ENA metagenome assembly ERZ534232
TTCAGCGTCGGGTTGGTCGGGCTCTCCAGGTAGAGGACATCACAGCCGGTGGCAACAGCTGCTTCGATGGCTTCGTGATCGGTTGTGTCGTACAGGTCGGCCGCAATCTGAAAGCGCGGCAGGAATTCCACAAAGATCTTGCTGGTGCCGCCGTACGTGTCCTTGACCGATACGACACGGCCCCCAGGAGACAGCAGCGTGAACAGCGTATTGCTGATTGCCGCCATCCCCGTCGAGAAACTCGTCGCGGCTTCCGCGCTTTCGAGCTGGCGGACCTTCTCTTCGAATGCATGGACGGTTGGATTGGTGTTCCGGCTATAGATATGTCCGGGCTTGTTGCCCAACGCAACCTCTTGCCAGTAATCGACATCCTGGTAGCCAAATGCCACGCTGTGTACGACCGGAACCTGGGTGCTCCCCTCTGCGCTGTATTCCTCTTCTCCTCCCCACACAGCCAGTGTGCCGGATGTGGGACGGTGATCGTCGTTCATGTATTCTATCGGCCCCCTCTCTTTTATGTATCTTCCTTGTCAAAGAGAGATTCTACACGAGCATGCTCACAGCCGCAAATGCCTGTCGTGCCAGCGGGCAACCAGGGTTCCAGTTGCCAATGGAATCCTCTCGACGGCGTAGCTCTGGTGGAAAGTATCTCCACGTTACAGGACTGGACCCATTGACCACGATACGCTCCGGTGTACGCTCTGCCAGGAGCATCAGGTCCGGTACAGACCGGCGGCGGAGTAAGACGTTACGCCGTACCAGGGCCAATCTGCGCACATGCCTGGCAGGTCGTTTACGTGGATGGCCGCGCGAGCGGAACGCGCCTCGGATTGGCACAATTTGAGCTGGCAGGTCCACTGTCCGGCGGCCTCGCGGGAATCCAGCTCTGCCCTGGTAGCAGCGTGGTGCGCGGTGGGGTTTCGCAGGCACGCTCGGCGTTGGGAAGAGGCATCTCAGAACGGAACCTGGCGCTGGACCGCATGCGTCCTTGCGTGGTATGTCTGACCCAAGTATAATGGCCCTACTTGCATGGTCGATTATGGACAATCAATCAGGAGTGACAGAATGGGATATAAGGAACTGCGCTTTGCGGTCAAAGTGGGTGAGATACAGCAGGAGCCTGCTGAACTGATCGTCGTCAATCTTTTCGAGGGGCTCAGCCGGCCTGGTGGTGCCACAGCCGCTGTGGACCGGGCGATGGCTGGACGAATCAGCAGCGTGCTCGCAGCCGGCGATTTCACGGGCAAGCTGAACGAGACTCTGGTGCTCTACCCCGTGGGCGATGTCGCGGCACAACGCGTGCTGTTGGTCGGGCTTGGTAAGCAGGACAAATTCAGCCTGGACATTGTGCGGCAGGTCGCTGCTGGTGTGGCTAAACGGGTACGAGAGCTGGGCGTCGAAAGCTATGCCACGATCGTGCATGGCGCGGGCAGCGGTGGGTTCGACTTGCAGGATGCGGTTCAGGCGCTGGTCGAAGGGACGATGTTGGGGCTGTATCGTTTCACGCAGTATAAGACCGACCTTGAGCCCCGCGAAAAGCATGATGTCGGAAAGGTCACACTCATGGCGCTGGAGCAGGAGCAAACGGCGATCATCGAGCGCGGCATCACTTTCGGGCAGGCCATTGCCTCTTCGGCCTGTCTCGCGCGTGACCTCGTCAATGAACCGGCCAATGTTGCGACGCCGGCGATGTTGGCCGATCTGGCGCGCAGTATGGCCGGCGAACACGGACTGGATTGCGATGTCCTGGATAGACAGCAGATGGAAGCTCTCGGCATGGGAGCATTGCTGTCCGTCGCTCAAGGAGGCTACCAGCCACCCTATTTCATCATCGTGGAGCACAACAAGGCCGGGCAGGGATTGCCGACACTGGTCTTGGTCGGCAAAGGCATCACCTTCGATAGCGGGGGATTGGATCTGAAACCTGCGGATAGCATGGAACGGATGAAAGATGACATGGCCGGGGGGGCGGCCGTCTTGGCGACGATGCGCGCTGTGGCTTTGTTGGACTTACCACTTCATGTGGTCGGTCTCGTGCCGGCCACCGAAAACATGCCGGGACGTGAGGCGAATCGCCCTCTCGACATCGTGAAGGCGATGAATGGGAAGACGATCGAGATCGTCAATACCGATGCCGAAGGGCGGTTGATCCTGGCGGATACACTGACTTATGCCGCTCGTTTTCAACCTGCTGCCGTCGTCGACCTGGCGACGTTGACTGGTGCGGTGGTGATTGCACTGGGCGAGGGCGCGGCAGGGTTGATGACGCCCGACGACGACCTTGCGCGGCGGCTGGCGGCTGCGGGAGACGTGTCGGGAGAACGTGTCTGGCGGCTACCGCTGTTCGAGGAGTACGATGAGCAGATCAAGAGTGACGTGGCCGATGTAAAAAACGTTGGGGGACGCCCGGCTGGCTCCATCACAGGTGCGATGTTCCTGAAGAAATTCATTGGCGACTACCCCTGGGCCCATCTCGACATCGCCGGGATGGCCTGGATAGACAATGGCAATGCGTATGTCCACAAAGGACCGACAGGTTTTGGTGTCCGTCTTCTCGTCCAGTTTTTACGGGGCTGGCTCGAACGCTGAGCGGATGGCGCCGTATGCTTTTCAGGAGAGACTGTTAAACCCTCCGGTGAATGTATCGCACTGGAGGGTTTAACGGTTGTTTTGCCATATTGGCTCCGGAAGGTCGGGCGTCGAAATTCCGTTCAGCCTGTGGATGTGGGACGCCGGTTGAATGGAAGGATGTGCATGAAATAGGCGAGCACACCGACCGCAGAAATGACGGATGTAATGGTTGCCCCGATAATGATCTCTTTCCGCTTCTCTGTCCACAGCGATGGATTGCCACGCTCATGCTGCGCATGGGCCTGGCGCATCAAATCATTCAGCAGGCGATTCCGAAACCCTGCGGTTGGAGCCACTGGATACAGATGCTCGTTGACGTGTTCTGCTAAAGGCAGAAGACTGGCCAATACGCGCTCATCGGGATACCGATCCAGGTACAGTTTGCTGGCATGTGTCCCATCTATCAACGCACCCACGTGGTCAGTCAGTATATCGTCCACGTGTTGCTTGCGCGCGATGGCCCGGGTGCCGTAAACGATCCTTTGCCACGTTTGTGGAAGAAGGTCGACCGCCTCCTTGAAGTAATTCATATCGCTTGCCTTTCTGTTAATCTCCCTCTTCTTTGTGTGCCAGGAATGTCAATGGGCTGGGCTCATCACCATTGTCTGAATGAAGTAACTCGAAGGATGCGAATCCTTCTTCCTCCAACTCGTCACGTAATGCCAGGAGCGTACGATGGTAGAGGGATTTGATGGCGCCTTCGGTACGCCCCATGATTTGTCCGATCTCTCGGTTGGATAACCTTTCCGTAAACTTCAGAATCAATAATTGCTGCCGGTCTTCCGGAAGCTGGCGGATTGCTCGGAGCAACGCGGCCCGTTCTTCGTTCCGTTCGGTGATCGTATCGGGTGCCGACTTACTCCGGCTCGACATCATGACCAGATCGTCCAGAGAAATGAATCGGTGGCGGCTGTGTGCGCGGTGCCAGTTTGCCACGCTGTTGTGGGCAATACGATACAGCCATGCCGAGAAGGGCACTCCCTTGTTCACATAACGCCCGATGTGTTTCAGCGCTTGCTGGAACGTCCGGGCCGTCAAATCCTCAGCATCGTGATGGTTGCTCACCCGGTAATAGATATAGCTGTAAATCCGCTCGACATATTGCTGATAGAGCATGCCAAACGCGTCGGGATCGACTTTAGCTCGCTCTACCAGGGCTTCTTCAGACTCTGTCACTGTTGACCCTTTTGTACAGGAAGTCCCCAAGCCCTTGCATGAAGTAAAACACCGCAAGTTGTCTGGGGTTACGGTGAATATTTGAATGCAATACCAATCTAAGTATAACAGAAAGTGGAAAGCGGGTCAATCAACATTCAGCCGATGGGCGCATGCGCAATGCCCTTTGGGGACTTAGAGGCCGTCTTGTATGGGGCAGACCGCCATGCCCAGCACACCGGGGCCGGTATGTGTACCGATTACCGGGCCGACTTCACTGGTGAAGACCTCGCATGAACCGAAGCGCTGGTGTATCATCTGTAGCAGCTCGTCCATTTCCTCGGGAACTTGCCCATGAGCGACCGCGAGCCGGACATGGTGATGTCCCTCGACTGACCGCGATGCTTGCTCCAACATGAAGGCAATCGCCTTACGTTTTGTCCGCACCGAGCTCAAAGGGACGATCAACCCGTCCTCGACCATCAGGACCGGTTTGATTTTCAGCAGCGTACCCAGCAACGCACGTGCGGCGCCAATGCGTCCGCCTTTCTCCAGGTATTCCAGCGTATCGACGACGAAGTACATTTCCGTATCTCGAACCATCTGATCCAGGCGGCGCAAAATCGCGGCGGTATCGTAACCTTCGGCCGCTGATTTGGTGATTTCGATGAGCATCATCGCCAAACCGAACGCCGTAGAGAGCGAGTCCACGACACGGATGGGGGTGCCGGGAAACTGCTCCGCCGCAGAACGGGCGGATTCCACCGTTCCACTGAGCTTGCCTGATATGTGCACGGAGATGATCTCGTGTCCCTGATCGAGCAGCTCGGCATAGACCCGCTCAAATTCCCCGACCGCTGGCTGTGAGGTAGTCGGCAGCCTCTGGGCTTCGGATAGCATGCGGTAGAACTCGTTGTTCGTGAGGTCTATCCCGTCTCTGTACACGCGATCACCGAAAAGGACCTTCAGCGGGACGACCCTGATGTCATACGCATGCAGAATTTCTTGGGGCAAATAGGCGGTGCTATCGGTAACGAATTTGATGGCCATTCATGCTCCTCCAAAAAAACCAAAATATTAAGAAAAGGGGAATGCTGCACCTATTGCATAACTCCGGGATTTCATCAAACGGCGTGTTGTTGCTGGAGAATAATGAGAGCTTCGCGCAAAAATTCGGTGAGAATTGCCCTGCTATCTTCGCTCAGAGTCAAGAGACAAGACTGATACCGCTTGGTGTGCGCAAAGAGATCATCCAACAGGGATGAATCGATCCGCTGGTTCAGAGATGCGCCCAGACTGAACCCGCCCAGCGTGCTGAGACCGATCTCCCCGGAAGCGATCAGCGCGTTGATCGACTGGAGAAGGTTGGCTTTCGGAACGGACGCCTGAAGGTTCGCCTTGCTCAGGTTCATCAGCAGCGCCGTAATCATGTGGGCGCAGTAAATCAGCCGAGAACGCGTATCCGGGAGGTGCGCAAGAATTACCCGCAGTTCGTCCCAGGAAGTGTTCTCTTCCGTACGATGCAGCATCTCTAGCATGTCTTGGCGATTAGCCAACCAGTCCTCTTGGTTTCCCAGATCGGGTTGGGGGGGCGTCGAGTTAGAGATTCCCTGGTCGGTAGGCGCAAATACAATCAACGAGCGGCCCGGTCCTGGGTTATCACTGCTCAACACGTATGCAGATCTGGCCAAGCCCTTTTCTGTCAGCAGGCAAAGCATGTCGTACGCGGAGAACTTGTTCACCCCCAACGCCGTGGCGATCACAGAATAGTGAACGGGTTCCTGCGTTTGACCATACAGCTCGACCAGCTTATTGAGAAATGTGAGTTGCCTGGGAGTCAGTTTCATGATCCTTGCTCGCAGTTGAGATACCATGATGTCTGTGACAAAGGTATGCACGACACCCGGTTCTTGCCAAAAGGATTGCTCACCCTTGATTGTATCCGCATCCTGGCGTTTTGTCAATCACCTGGTTGTATGATAAACTCAACTCTCGACTGCAAGAAATATCTCGCACCACTGCTCGGTGGCAACGGTCCGATAGAGGAGGCAGCGCAGAATGATGGTGACTGGCGATGAAGTTCAGCGTGTGGTGATCACGGGCATGGGGGTGATCTGCGCGCTGGGGGAAGAGCTTGACGAGATCTGGACAGGTTTGCTGGAGGGCCGATCGGGTGTAGGTCCTATCCCCTATTTCGACACCAGTCAATACACCACGCGGTTTGCAGCTTGTGTGCATGATTTCGATGAAACGCAGTACGTCGATCCCCGCGAAGCAAAACGGATGGACCGTTTCGCTCATTTCGCCATCGCAGCGTCCCGCAAGGCGATCGAACAGGCCGGCCTGGTTCTGTCTGTGGAAGATCCGACCCGAGTCGGTGTAGAAATCGGATCTGCGGTAGGTGGCATGGGTTTGATCGAGCAGCAGAGCGTGGCGTTACGGGAAAAAGGCCCGCGACGTGTCAATCCGATATTCGTACCGATGGTCATTCTCAACATGGCGGCTTGCCAGGTAGGCATCACTCTGGGGCTGAAGGGGCCACTCTCCTCGCCAGTCGCGGCTTGCGCGACGGGGCTGGTTTCAGTCGGCGAGGCGGCGTGGAGACTGCGTATGGGTGAAGCCGATGTGATGATTGCCGGCGGTACGGAATCGGTCGATACGCCGTTGGGAGTGGCTGCGTTCGGACGTCTGGGGGCATTGTCCACCCGTAACGACGCGCCCGAGAGCGCCTGTCGCCCATTTGACCGTGACCGGGATGGCACGGTTCTGGGGGAGGGTGCTGCTGTCTTCGTGATGGAGACATTGGCGCACGCGCGTGCCAGGAAAGCGCGGATATTGGCCGAAGTTTTGGGTTACGGGTTGACCGGAGATGCCTATCACGTCGCAGCACCGGACCCATCCGGCGATGGCGCCGCCCGAGCGATGCGCGCGGCGCTCAAAGGTTCTCGCCGGGTTGCGAGCGATATCGATTATATTGCTGCGCATGGGACAGGAACGCCGCTCAACGATGTGTCGGAGACGGTGGCGATAAAGGCCGCTTTTGGCGAACACGCCTATCGGGTGCCGGTGAGTTCGAACAAACCTGCGGTCGGCCACATGCTGGGTGCTGCGGGAGCTTTTTCGGTGATGGTGCTCGTTCAAACGTTGCAACACAATGTGATCCATCCGACAGCCAATCTGGACAATCCCGATCCGGCGTGTGATCTGGACTACGTGCCCGGCGAACCCCGTGAAACGCCAGTCAATCTCGGGATGGCCAATGCGTTTGGATTCGGTGGGCAGAACGCCAGTGTAGTGCTGGCACGGTTCGCGGACTGAGTCGGGTTCCGCCATCTTGTCTAAAGGCCGATTCTGTGCTACACTTGGACCTGTTGCCTGGCAGGCAATGGGTGTTGAGCAAGAAATTCCTTGATGAGAATCAGAGGAGCGCGCTTTGAGGAAGTTTTTCATTCTGTTCGTATTTGTGGTCACGCTTTCATTGGTTCTACCTTTGGGTTACGTCATTGCCGGGCCACCTGCCCATCCGGCCCTTCAGGATGTTGAAGCCAAGATAGACTCCCCACTTCCGAATACGATGGTCCAAGGACGGGTGCAGGTAAAGGGCTCTGCGTTGCACCCACAATTCGATTTCTACAAAGTGGAGTTCGGACCGGGGGAAAGCCCTGCCGACGACCAGATGGCGATTATCGGAGCCATCCACAATGAGCAGGTGACCAACAATGTATTGGAGACGTGGGACACTACGATCATTCCGGATGGGACCTACACATTGAGACTGCGCGTTGTCGACATCACTGGCAACTACCAGGAGTCAGTCGTGACACGGATTTCGGTCAACAACACGATGCCGACACCGACTGCCACACCGAACGTGACTTCTACCCCTGTCCCACTGCTGCCGCCTACGGCCACGCCGACGATCATCTTGCCGAGTCCAACTATCATGGTCGAGCAACCGTTTTTGGACCAACCCACTGCTACTCCGCCTCCTCCGCCGACAATCGAGAGACCGACACAGGCCGCCGTGGTCGAAGCGGAACCGGTTGATACGCCGACTCCCGGACCAACGGATACCCCCGCACCAGCCATCACCGATCTGATCCAGCCGCAGGAGTGGGGGAACTCTCTCTGTTACGGCGCGCTGTGTATGTTCGGCGTTTTTCTCTTCTTCGGACTGCTATCCGCATTGCGCTGGTTGATTCTCGCCTTGTTGAACAGCCGTAGTTGAGAGGCATAGTCGGTTATGCTCTCCAAACGCCACGTGCTCGTTGTCGGGCTGGGCAACCCTGGCCCACAATATGCCAGAACACGCCACAATGTCGGCTTCCAGTGTGTGGACCGGTTGGCCGAGTCCTTTGGCTGGCCGTTTTCCAAGCAGCAGGGGAAAGCGCTGCTCGCTGCCGGGATAAAGGGCGATGCAAAGGTCATTCTGGTCAAGCCGATGACTTTCATGAATCTCAGTGGGCAGGCTGTGGCTCCCATTGCGCATTTCTACAAAGTTGTGCCCGCTGATATGCTGGTAATCTGCGATGACCTGGATCTACCGCTGGGACGGTTGCGTGTGCGTACGGAAGGGGGCTCGGCTGGCCAGAAGGGGGTCGAGTCGATCATCCAATCTCTTGGGACCAGTGCATTTCCACGATTGCGGATCGGTATCGGCCGGCCCAGCCACAACGATGCGGTAAACTATGTCCTGGGTCGATTCAACGAGGACGATGCTGTGACTTTTGCTCGTGTACTGGACCGCGCTGTCGATGCGGTTAATGTCTTTCTCGAGCGGGGCGTCGACGCGGCTATGAACGAATTCAATGGACTGGATGATCTGGTCGTGCAGTGAGCATGATATGCAGGTTGCTGCCGGATGGAACGAGCAGCCGGTCCGGTGCAGTGGGTCGGGAAAAAAACGAGCCGCCGGAGAAAATCCCGGCGGCTGTGCATTTTCCGTGCAGAGTGAGACGACTACAGGCCGAGCAAATCGGCTGCCCACTCCAGGTCGAGTTCAGCGAGCTTGGCGCGAGTCGGGACACCGTTCTCGTCCCAGCCTGCTTTGCCGTAATACAGCGCACGGGCGTTTTCGAACTCAGTCTCGCTCAGTGCAACACCGTCGGTGGGGCCGCCCTTGAGGGGTACGAACACCTTAGCAGGCAGCGTGTCACGGTTTTTGGCGATCCCCTCTCGTGCGTTGAAGACCCGCATCAGGTTGAGGCTGCGCTCCCCGACTTTCATCAGTTCCCACAAGCTGGTGTGCCATCCGGTAATTGCTTCGACGGTGCGCGGCAAGACGTTCGGCCCGTACAACTGCCAGGTGCCGCCGAAGACGAACTGGCAGGTACCGGCGGAGTTGAGCACGTGGTAGAGGACTTGGGTGTAGTAGGCAAAGCGAACCTTTTCGGTATCCAGCACGTCGGCAGGTCGTGGTGAGATCAAACCCAGGGCGGAGCTTCGGCGGTGCTGTTCCTCGCTCGCATCGGGAGCGTACGCATGGTCGTGTTCGGAGGTCTGGTGGTCGGCGCCGTATGGGTTAACGGCGTAGATCAGGCCAAGCGAGCGCTTGTACTGCGGCATGTGCGCTGGGAAAGGTGATCCCTTGCAGCACACCGAGTATTTAATCGCGTCTTTCCCAATTTCCTCTGCGGCATGGTCCGAGCCTTCAGCCAACAGATCTCCCAAACCTTCGCGCCGGGCGATCATCTCGGTCATCCGGACGACCGCGTCGCCATTGCCGAATTTCAGTTCGATTCCGCCGGTATCCTCGGTCGTGAGCAACCCGTGCTCGAAACAATCCATCGCAAAAGCGATCGTCGCACCCGTGGTAATGGTGTCCAGACCGTAGCGATTGCACAGCTCATTCGCTTTCGCAACGGCGACCAGGTCACCCACACCACAATAGGAGCCCATCGTGGAGAGCGTCTCGTATTCGGGTCCACCATACTGCGGGTCGACGGTCCATTTGCCTTCGGTGACTTCGACGACGCGTTTACAGCGCACGATGCAGGCGTAACAGGTATCGGCCTCTTTCAGAATAGTGTCGGCCATCGTTTCGCCGGTGATGTTGTCCCATTCCTCGAACACGCCGCTGGACCAGTTGCGGGTTGGCAGGCCACCGGTCTGCTGCTGGTAGCCCAACACGCCACCGGTACCGTACTTCTCCATGTTCTGTGTCCCGACGTCTTGTTTTCTCCATTCGACGCCCTCTTTGACGATGGCGTTGAATGCGGTCCGGTCGGCAATTTCCGGTTTGCCAGTCCCACGGACTGCCACAGCCTTGAGGTTCTTGGAACCCATGACAGCCCCCATACCGGTCCGACCGTTGGCGCGGTTTTTGCCATTGATGATACATGCGTACTTGACGAGGTTCTCGCCGCCCGGGCCAATCTGCAGGACCTGGAGCTTAGGCTCGTCCAGTTCTTTCTTGAGCATGTCTTCCGTGTCTCCGGTGTCTTTACCCCAGAGATGGGTCGCGTCCCGCAGTTCCGCCTCACCGTCGTGGAGCCACAAGTAGACCGGCTTCGGGGACTTCCCTTTGACAACGATTGCGTCGAAGCCTGCGAACTTGAGCTCAGCGGGCCAGAACCCACCCGCTTGCGCGTCACCAATCGCTCCGGTGAGCGGAGATTTCGCGTTGGCCATGACGCGGGAATTGCCCGAAATCGGTGTGCCGGTGATGACACCCACCGAAAGCACCAACACGTTATCAGGCCCCAGCGGATCGACTCCTGCGGGCATTTCGTTTAGGAGATAGTACAGCGCGAGCGCGCTTCCGCCCAGGTATTTGCGGAAAAACGCCTCGCCGGGGCTCTCTACTGCCAGCGTACCTGCCGTCAGGTCGACCTTGAGAATCCTGTCACAGAATCCGTAAGACATGGTTCACCTCCAATAATAGTGATAGTGGTCTGTTTGTGAATCGAACGATTGTTTTTATTTTGTGTCTTGCCGTACAAAACGGGGGAACAAAAAAAGGCGCAGTCCCCCAATCGATAGAAAATCCGTTGGGTGCGCCTCCTTTGCACAATGGCGGGCGAGAGAATTACTCCTCTCACCGTTTCGTTCAGCTATCCCGCAGGGACATACTGAATCGGAGGATACACGTATGGGTGGAACAGAACTTGATTTACATCATAATTTACATCATAGTGAAGAATAACAGCATACGCCACACACGCACGACAGCTGGCATCTGGCTTATTCTAACATACCCTGCATGGGTTGTCAATTGTGATTTTCAACAAGACTGCATGCTGGTGGTCCCTGCTGCGTAACAGCATTTTTCGGGTTGCTGATCCAGCTCATATGACATTTCTGTGCAACTGAATATAATAATGGCGGCAGTTTTGGCGATGGGTTTGTAGAAGGGAAGGATAATCATGGAATTCAAAACACTGCCTGGTGGCGATCGTATCCCCGTGTTAGGGCTGGGTACCTGGCAGGTTGGTGGGGGAATGTCGGCCGACC
>ENA-OSEO01005987-OSEO01005987.1-sediment-metagenome-genome-assembly--contig:-NODE-5987-length-11238-cov-3.532658_pt1 | contig 11238 bp, 7 predicted proteins | sample MGYA00237883_ERZ534232 | MGnify/ENA metagenome assembly ERZ534232
TGTGCTGGTCTGCACCGCAGTAGATTGGCACAGTCTGCTCCAGTAGGCGTGCTCTTCGGCGCATTGGTCATGTCAAAGGCGCTACACTTGTCGCCATAATCTCCTGGCTGTCCCTTTCAATAAATGGCCTCTATACAGGCATTCATTTCTGTGATATAATCATTCTTGAGAGACTAAACAACAGGGGAGGCACACGGATCAACATCTTGCCTCCCATTATCGATGGCGTTGGCGCTAAGCTTATCTAAGCTTAGAAAGGAATGGTGTCCGATGAAAGTCTGTCGCAGATCGTTCCTCAGCTCTTCAGCTGATTCGTACGTTGCTGCCATTACATGGTCCCGTCCCAATTGGATAGTTGTCATCGCAGCCATCATCGCTGTCATCCTCGTTCTGCTCCTGCTTCCAGTAATGCCGGCCGGAGGTGCGGGGCGACCGACTCCCGACACAGGTGCGCCTCCCGCTGCAGGCGACACGCCTGTGCCTCCGCCAACTCAAACACCATTGCCCGTCATCGTCCAGGATTGCGCTTCCTGGTCTACCGCCGCCCCGAGCGATTGGCCGCTGGCTCTCTGTGATCCCTTCGACGACAACCGTGGAGGTTGGGTTGTCGGAGACCACCAGGATTCGCTCGGCAGTGAAACACGCACAGTTGCCGATGGTGGGTACACCTGGGACATGCGTGCCACGCAACCCTTCTTTGCCGGACGGCAGATCAACTTAGATCCCGTCACGGACTTCTACGCAGCGGTAGACGGTCACACGGCGAGCGGGCCGGAGGGAAACATTCAGTACGGACTGCAATTCCGTTGGACGGATGCGAACAACTTCTATATGTTTCTGGTGTCCGATTTCCGGAATTTCAAGCTCTACCGCTACGCCAACGGAGAAATGACTGCGCTGCAGGACTGGACGCCAGCCGAAGCAATCCTTGCCAACGACTGGAACCGTATCGCCGTGAAAGCTGTCGGGCCTCAGTTAACCCTGTACGTCAACGACCAACAGGTCGCCCAAATGACCGATTCGTCCCTACCGGCAGGTCAGATACGTCTGGTCTGCCAGCTTCTGGACACGGAAACACCCGCCAGTGTGGATTTCGACAACGTCGAAGTGCGTTTGCCGTCAGCTGCGGTGGCGACTGGCCCAACTCCCATCGTTCCACCATCCACAGAAGCCGCAGCGATTCCGACCGAGACTCTGCCCCCACCGCCACCTCCGGCAACAAGCACGCCGGTACCGCCCCCGGCACTGCCGACGCCAACCCTTCCGCCCACAGCAGTTCCTGTACCACCCACTCTCGAAGGAGGTTGGGGTGGAGGTCTTCCAACGCCTGAAACCAGCGATCCGACGGGTTGGCCAATCGTGTTCTTCGATACCTTCGACGATAACGGGAATGCCTGGGTCACCGGCGAGGACTTCGACAGGTTGCTCGAGTCCTCCAAGGTAATCGACGAGACCTTCGCCTGGCAGTTCAAGGGGATCCAGGGCGTGCACACGATCGCCGAAGTGCCATTCCCTGCCGTTTCCGATTTCTACGCCGCATTCGACGCCAAGCGCTACAGCGGACCCGAGGATGTCCAATACGGCCTGACGTTCCGCCGCGTGGATGCGGATAACTTCTATTCGTTCCTGATCAGTGACGAGCAGAAGTTCGAGGCAACGGTGCAGGCCAAAGACAGGTGGTACCCATTGCTCCCACAGACGAAGAGCCAGGCCATTCGCCCAGGTGAATCGAACCACATCGCAGTCAAATGCGAAGGTCCGAAGATCACCTTCTTCATCAACGGGCAACAAGTCGCAGAGGTTGAGGATATCCGTTTCAGGAAAGGGACACTCGCGCTCACGCTCTCCATCCAGCAGGGAGACAGCGGGATCATGGAGTTCGATAACTTCGAGTTGCGCGCACCCGCGGCGCAGTGATGTGGCTCCATCGCCTGGCGTCCTCACCCGGGCGATGTGATCAGAACTCAGAGGCGAGCCCATGAGACTGCTTGAGGTCAGGACCAGGCGAATTCCTACACTCACTGGCTCCGGGGAGCCAGTGGGTACAACCCAACAACATCCTGTGCTGATAGTCGCGCTGGTTGTGGCGCTGCTATATGCAGCGCTTTGGTGCAGAGCTGATCCAGCGCAGGGCAGCAGCGGAACTACTCCTGATTCCGTACCAGCGGGGTCTCCAGCGGGCAGGCCGACCGCCGTGCCTGACATCCAGTTGTCACCGCAGCCGGCTCCAACGCCCATGACCGGACAATTGCCAGCAGTAGACCAGCCATTGCTGGTGAATCCCACAGCAGATGGCTGGCCCGTTATGTGGAGTGACGCATTCGACGACAACGTGAGTGGTTGGGACGTAGGTTCCGTCAATCTCGACGTCGGAGCTGTGCGGCGGGCGATTGCGCACGGCGCGTATTCGTGGGAAATCGAAACACGCAAACCCCTGTTGACCTGGAGCGAGTTTGCCCCCATCCAGTTCACCGACTTGTACGCTGCTATAGATTTCTACCCAACCAACGAGTCCACCTCCAACGCGGCATTTGGATTGATCTTGAGAATCGGTGATCTCGATACAGTGTACGTATTTCTGGCGGCCAGCTCAGGGGGTATCAGACTCCAGCGTGGGCTGAACGACGCAGCGGAAACGCTCATCGAGCGCGTCGCGGTGGATGTCATACGGCCGGACGAGTGGAATCGCCTCGCCGTCCAGGCAACCGGCCCGCAACTTACGTTCTACATCAACGACCAGAAAATCGCCGAATATCCAACTGCCATTGTTGGCGAACACCACATCGGCGTTGCTGTTCAGACCAATGCACCTGGGCATTGCACCGCCCAGTTCGACAATTTTGAAGCGCGAGCCGCCCCGGGCAGCCCGCTCGTAACCCGTGCATCACGCCAGGACATGCTCAATACCGTTACCCCCACCCCAAAACCAACCGCGCAGATCACCTGGGGAAGGATCGAGACAGCCAGCCCTGATACTGTGCCGCCAACTTGGCCGATTCGATTCATCGACACATTTGTGGACAATGGTAATCAGTGGGTAACTGAAGCCGTATTCGACCGCTTGATGGAGAGCTCGAAGGTCATCGAAGGAACGTTCGCCTGGCAGTTCAAGGCGTTGCAGACCACTGACATGGTGGCGGAGGTCCCGTGCCCAGCCGTATCTGATTTCTATGCCGCGGTTGACGTGAGGCCATACGATGCACCGCAGGATGTATGGTACGGCCTCGCATTCCGTCGCATGGACAGGGAGCGCTTTTACACATTTCAGGTGAACGGTCGTCAGACCTATCAGGTAACAGCCAGGGCTGCTGGCAAACAATACCAATTAGCCGGTCCAACCCAGAGCGAAGCCATCCGCTCGGGTGAGGCAAACCACCTGGGCATCTTGGTCGAGGGACAAAAGTTCACTGTCTTCATCAACGGCCAGCCGATTGTCGAGCTTGACATCACCGCTGACGACATCCGTTTCGATGAGGGCGTTGTGGGGTTGAGCATGAGTGCCGAAGCCGGAGATGCCGGGATCGTGGAATTCGACAACTTCGAGTTGCGAGTACCACCTGAGTAAACGGCAGATCCTGTTCCATAGTGGGGGGCGCAGGACGATGATACCCAGGCGAATCTCGATTCTGCTGGCAAGACTGAGGAGTGGAAATGCCCCGCGAAGCAACATGGCTGCCTGTTGGACTATCTTGGGGCGCGGGCTAATCATATTACTTTGTCTGTCCATTTCCAGGCTTCCTGTACTGGCCACGCTCGGAGCGGACCAGACTGCTCCGCTCCAGTCTGCCCGGTACCCTGCGGAAGGCCGCCTCACGGCACCGGCAGAAGTTCCCTCGGAACCGCCGGTGCCTCCAGGTGGCCCACTGACCACTCCTGACTGCGGCCCGTGGGGAAGCAACGATCCGGTCGAGTGGACCCTTCTGATGTGCGATACCTTCGAAGATAATGCCAACACCTGGGATATCGAGAAATTTCAGGATGACGTCTCTGTCACATCACCGGGCATAGCAAATGGTATGTACACCTGGGATGTGGAAACGACCGCGCCGTTCAGGAGGGGCCGGCCGGTCAATGTAGGGAACCTGGCTAATTTCTTCGCCGCAGTGGATACGTATCCAACTGAAGCTGCCGATGGAGACATCGAATACGGATTGCAGTTCCGCATCCAGGACCCGCGAAACTACTATCTTTTCGCGGTGTCGAACACCGAAGTATTCGTATTGCTGCGCGTCATTGAGGGAGAATCATCCGTACTGTTGATCGACGATATTCCCGCAGGCGTGCTCGACCTCACAGGATGGAACCGTCTGGCAGTCCGTGCAGTCGGTCCCCAGATGATCCTGTATATCAATGACCGTGAGATCGGGCGCGCCTCCGACCCTTTCGTCCCACAAGGAGGGCTGCGCCTGAGCGCGCAATTCAACACAGCGGGGCGGATGGCGATCCACTTTGACAACATCGAGGTACGGCTCGCTCCAGCGGATGTCACACTGACACCTACACCTCTATCTCCGGTAACGACGTGCCCAAACAGCCCCGCAGTCGCGCCGGCAGACTGGCCCTTGATCGCCTGTGACCCGTTCGACGATGCACGCTATGGCTGGCGCGTTGCGGAACACGTCGAGCCAAACAGCACCATGTTGACCAAATTCGGCGAGAGCAGCTATTTCATCATGTTCGAGTCTTCCACCAAGATCTCGATACTCGAAGTACCGCAATTACCACCCGTGACCGATTTCTTCGTCTCGACCCGCGCAATGCTGAACAACACGCTACCAAGCACGGGTTATGGCCTGATCTTTCGCATGGTGGACGATGACAACTACTTCGCCGCCGTCATCGACGATAACCAACAATACTGGGTCTACGCGTTTGTCGGAGGGTTTTTGCGGACACTGCTCCCCCTGACCAAATATCCGGCGATCAGGCCCAGGGAGATGAACACGGTTTCCGTCAAGGGTGAGAGGTGGCACTTCACGTTGTACATCAACGACGAGATCGCCGCCGAATGGGACGACATCCACTTCAGACAGGGCAAGGTCGGACTGGCAGTGGCCGTGGACAGGACAGACATGGGCGCAGTCATCGTCGACGATTTCGAATTGAGGACGCCCCCCTGATAGCTCCCACAGATAGACTCTGTCCGTGTTGCGCCGGTCTGGCGAGCGTCCCAACACTTGCCTCCTCAACCCGCTCTGGGATTCCCGACATCTCGGTTACGCGCAACCCGGCGTGACTGTCGTGCCGGGGTACAGACCGGAATCGAGTTCTCAGCCGCAAACCCTTACGTACCTTCGCAAAAACGTCCATCTCGGACTGAGACGACGGTTGCCGCCCCAGCGATTCACCCACGCATCATCAAACAGGCGGGATGGCTTCAACCCCGCCTGTTGTCGATGCAGAATATCGCCGGAGCCAGGGCTATGGCTTACTGACAAAGCCATACTCCAAATGGTACGGGTCGAGAGACCAGGCGTTGTGATAGCTGTCGGCAACCTCGATGTAGTGAGCCCCCGCTTCCCCCAATTCACACGTGAAGTTGGTATCCTCACCAGCACGTGGTGGACCCTGCCAGTCACAAACGAGCGCCTTGTCGGCGTTGTACACGCGGGCTACCATATCCAGCTCGCTTGGGTAGTCGGTGATGCTCACCTGCAGCGTACCAGGCGTCGGAACCGTCAACTGATACCAATCGGTATCGTTCTGCGGGAAGATAGAGTCCGTCACCTCTGCACCGGCTGCAATGGGCAGCGCATCTGCATACCGGTCGTTGTTTTCCAAGGGATCGACTGCCGGGCTGATGTCGAAGGACAGGGTATACGGTGCAGTGGAACGGGCATTCGAGTAGGAGTCGGACACCTGGAGGTAGTAGCGACCAGGTTCCTTGAAATCATAGGTGTTCTCGGTATTCTCGCCCGGATGCGGGGCCGCATACCAGTCATGTACGACACCGGCATCGGCATTATAGATTCGGATTGCCATTTCCATTTCTTTCGGGACGTCAGTCACGAGTACGTGAAGCCGGGCACGCCCAGGCATATCGAAAACATACCAATCAGTGTCACCCAGAGGGAAAATGTAAGCCTGGATGGGCGTGCCAGGCTGGATGGGGATCGCCTTGCTGAATACATCATTGTTCTCGCCCGGGTCGGCAACTGCGGTGAAGCGGAACTGCAAGCTGTAGGGAGTCTCGGCATCATTGTAGTTTTCGGCAACCTGGAAGTAATAGCTTCCCGCCTTCGGGATGTCCCAGATCGGCATCGTCGCTTCCCCTTTGCGCGGCGGGACCGCCCAGTCGTGCACGACATCCGCGTTGTCGTTGAACAACCGGATGACGACAGCGTCAGCGACTCCATCTACCGGCATGCCGGGGATGACGACATCCAACACGCCCGGCGACGGGAAGGTCACCTTGTACCAATCATTGTCACCTTTGGGGGCAATGGCTCCGGCGACTGTTACCGAGGGGGCAATGGCATTGGCTTGCGAAAAACGATCGTTGGGCTCCTGTTCGGTGCTGCTGGCACTTTCCGGAGGCTGTGCCTGTTGCCCGGGGCTTAGCGGGGGTTGTGGCGTCTGTCCCCCAAAGAAACCTAATCCCGGCGTAGCCGGATCCTGGGCCAGAGCCGTGGGAATCAAGCCAAGGGAGAGAACTAACAACGCAACCAACACCAATACGAAGGACAAACGCGTTTCCATACGTCGAATTCCTCCTTTGTGGGTCGGCAGCGCTGTACCCAAAAGACACTGCCGTGAGGTGACACACATCTTTTTTTGGATAAGTGGAGCCGTCGAGTATATTATAGCAGAGATTTGGAGAATTAGGAACCACACTATGACCGCTCCACGAGCGAAGGATCGCAGGACATGGGCACTCAACAGCCGTTCTCAACCTGGAGGTATCCGAACCACCTTGCGATCCGGATGATCGGGCGTATAATAGGCGTGTTCCGATTAGCTGTGTGCGTGCTTCGCTGCGCAAATCACTGTCGAGAGGAGTGAACCGCCATGAACACCCTGGTCCGTCGTGCCACTGCAACAATCGTGCTCGTGTTGTCCATCCTCGGAATAGAGTTGTTGTTCCCCTGCTATTCCGCTGTCTTCCCGTGGGGACAGGAAGTGGAAGCGCAGGAACCTGCCCCAGTCAACCTCGCAGCAGCAGAAAATGGAGGGCGCATCGCTTTCGCGAGCAGCGAAGCCGATGAATATCCGGCATCCAATCTGCTCGACGGGGACAAACTCGATTATGGCGAATGGATTGCACTCAGCCTCGATTTCCCGCTGTACGTCGTGGTCGATCTCGCAGGCCAGGCCCCACACGTCATTGACCACGTTGTACTCAATCCCTGGAACTCGGAATGGCGTTTGGCGTGGATCAAGGACTTCGAGATCTATGCTTCGGCAACCAGCTCACGCCCCGAAGAGATGGATCTTATCGGCGCGTTTACGCTCGAGCATTACGGGGTCGACCAGCTCTTCTCGTTCGACGCGGTTGAGGCGAAATATGTCGCGCTCGCAGTGCAGTCGCACTACGGTAACCCGGAGGGCGTGTCACTCACCGAGTTCGAGGTATATGCGGCGCCGGATGACACGACTCCGGTGGGCCCTGCCGTCGAGCTGAAACCGGACAACCTGGTCGCCGCGGCAAATGGCGGGCAGATCGTCGCGGTCTCGAGCGAGGATCCCAACGGCCATTGGCCGGCTGCACGGCTGATCGACAGCAGCAGCGATACCCCGACAGGCTGGAGCTCTGCGGAGACAGATACGCGTCCGTTCGTAGTCTTTGGCTTCCCAGAAGGACAGAGCTGGACCGTGAACCGCGTGGCCCTGAGCCCATACTCGCACGGATACGAAGCAGACTGGATTCAGGATTTCGAGCTACGGGGATCGGAGACCGAGACGGACGTAGAGCGCATGACCAGCCTGGGTGCTTTCACGCTCGAGCAGACAGGTGAGCTGCAAACCTTCATCTTCGCACCAACGCAGTTGCGCTACATTGCGCTCGTGGCGCTGACGAACCACGGGGGGAGTGCATTCGCCCTGAACGAGTTTGAGGTTTACGCCATCACCGCGCGAAAACCGCAGCCGATCAGCGAGAAACACGTTGCCCAGGCCGCTGGAACTGCACCGCTCGTCTCAACCGTCGCGCCAATCACGCCCGCACCCCTGCGTGATGTTCGCGCAACGCCGACCCCGCCAGCAATCGAGACAGTCCAGCCGGCGCCCGTAAGCATCGAGAACATCGACGTCGATCTGGAGTACAGCGCGCTCGTCCCAGTCATTTACCATCTGTACGGCAGCTATTTCCAGAGCCTGGTGTTGATGACGTTCACCAACAAGAACCCCTTTCCGGTCACGCTGCGCGTCGAGACAGTCGTGCCGAGCTATACCGAGACCGACGTAAAGACGTTCATTCTCGCGCCTGGCGAGGTCTACACAGTAGAACAGAACCCCAGCGTGATGCCTGCCGCCTGGGAGCTGTTGCGCGAGAACCGCGATGCAACCCTGCACCTGACGATCGAGTACCTCGCAGGCGACAGACGGAACCTGATCTACGAGGAGACGTACCCACTACTGATCTACGCGCGCAACAATTTCCCGTGGAACATCCCGGGCTATCACAATGGCACGGTCTTCCTTGCGACGATGGTCACACCCAATGATCCCCGTGTGGATGCGTTGCTGCGCGTCGCTGCCGATTACAGCCCCAACGGCATCATCACCTTCGGATATGGCGACGATCTGGACAGCGATCACGGCGTATGGAACCGGATGAAGGCGATCTACGATGCCATCGCCAGCTACGGAGTCATCTACGTAGCAGCCGGGGTGGATTTCGTCCCGATCCAGGAGCAGGAGCACGGGTTCACAATGCAACGGCTCAAGCTGCCAGGAGAGGTTCTCGATGGCCGTAGTGGGATGTGCGTGGAGACATCGACGCTATTCGCTTCTGCAATGGAAGCCATTCTGCTACGCCCGATCCTCATCACGGTACCCGGGCACGTGTACGTTACAGTCCCCATCTCGGAGGACAGCGATACCTACTATTTCCTGGAGACGACCCTGGTGGGCCGCGCGACCTTCGAAGAGGCCATTCAGGTCGCCAGCCAGGATTGGACGGAATCGACGCGGGCGGTTATGGAAGCGGACCAGTTGGACGACTACTTCTGGCTCGATGTAGCCGAAGCCCGCGTCGAGGGCATTTTGCCAACGCCACTGCGGTGATATGGCGCAGCCCGATCTCAGCGCTGAGACGCGGAATCGCAGAGACTCTTGCTGTGTTTCTCCGCGACTCTGCGGTTCCATTCGCTCTTCACTCCTTGTTGCGCGATGCGCCCCAACTGGGGATCGTCCTCGAATTGGACGCGAATACGCGCATGTGGGCTTGTTGTGGAGACCCGCCGGGCCATCGTTTACGTAGGGCCGCGGGCGACGGCACGCGTCGCACTTACATCCCCACCTCCGTCCGCCTGGCGACAGGCGATCGCCTGGGGCGCGTCCGGAAATTTTGGGGCTAGCGAGCAATGGGCAGGTCGTGTTTTCAGCGTGATCTGCCAGGTTCATACGAAGATCTTCGTGCCGGTCAAGACTGTGCCAATCTTGGACGCGTTCCGTTTGCGCAAAGCCCACAGGAACGAGCCACCAGACCTCCGCATGGCGGCCTGTGCGGAGATTGGCCCAGTCTGCCCCAGTGGGCGTGCTCTCCAGCGCATTGATCGTGTCAAAGGCGTTACACTTGTCGCCAATAGTCCGGGCACACCCCATCGCGTGCTCAACATTGACAGCTCAAAGAAATTGCAGCTATAATATACGCAGGCAGTTCCAATTACTGGTAAAGCATCATCGTGATACGCCTCACCCATAAGGAGGAACTCTACCGTGATCCACAGACGAGTGTTTAGCTATGTCGCACTGGGTATCCTGATCGTCGCATTGACTGGTGTGCCGTGCATCACGGCTGTACAGGCGGGTTCGCCCGATCCGACGCCTGGCGCGCCGTCGCTTACATCGCCGGATTTGCTGACACCCATTTGCAGCACGCTGCTCTATCCGATCGCGCCGCTGCCCCTGTCCGACGGGCAGGTACACCTCGTCTACGATCTGCTGCTGACCAACTGGACACCCGAAGCGATCGCGTTGGCAGATCTGAAGGTCATTGACGCCGCGCAACCGGACCGCGTGCTGGCGCGCTGGGAGCGGGACGCTATGGCGCCCCGGCTACTGCACCGCACGCCGGCCGAAGACGCGACGACGCTGGCGCCCGGCGAGACGGTTGCGTTCATCGCCGAGGTCGCAGTGGCCGATGGCGATGTGCCTTCCTTGATTGCGCACGAGCTCACGTTCGCCGCGCCGTTCACGACGACGTTCTCGACCGAGCTGAGCGGCGAGAGCCTGGGCGAATACGAAGTCACCGGCAAGCCCGTCGTGATCGGTCTGCCGTTCGCCGGTGACGGCTGGACCGCGTTCGAATTTCTGAGTTTATCGGATGACCCGGCAGCGCCATCGCATCACCGCATATCCATTGCCGGAATCGCTGATCGAATTGTAGTTCCTCAGCGTTTCGCTGTAGACTGGATGCGCGTCGATCAGGATGGCAAGCTGTACAACGGCGATCCCAACCAGCCTGAAAACTGGGTTGCGTACGGAGCACCACTGCTGGCCGTCGCCGATGGCACCGTTGTCGAGGCGATCGACCGCTACCCGGATTCGCCGATACCCTACGACGAGAGCGCGCTGACCTTAGAGCGGCTGGCTGGCAATCGTGTAATCCTCCAGATTGGTGACGGATTATATGCCCTCTACGCCCACCTGAAGCCCGGCAGTGTAACTGTCCAGGCAGGAGATTATGTCCAGCGCGGCGAGAGCCTTGGGGAATTGGGCCAGTCGGGCAATTCCACTGCGCCACACCTCCATTTCCACATCATGGACCGCCCTTCCGCCAGTGGACTCGGTGGTCAGGGCGTGCCATACGTCTTCGATTCCTTCGCGGGAACCGCACCAGGCGTCCTCGCCATCAACGACGACGGGACGATATCTTTCAACCTCCCTGAACCGGTCGAGACCCAGATACAGCGGGAGCGAATGCCTGTGAATCTCTCAGCGATCGGCGGCGTCGCGGAATCGGAAGGCGATGCCCAGGGCTGATACATCAACTACGCGTGCGTCCGGAAATTTTGGGGCTGGCGAGCAATGGGCAGGTCGTGTTTGCAGCGTGATCTGCCAGGTTCACACGACTAT
>ENA-OSEO01005988-OSEO01005988.1-sediment-metagenome-genome-assembly--contig:-NODE-5988-length-11238-cov-3.432399_pt1 | contig 11238 bp, 11 predicted proteins | sample MGYA00237883_ERZ534232 | MGnify/ENA metagenome assembly ERZ534232
GATGAGCGGTAGGGCGGTGGAGCAGCTGGAGCAGACCTCCCCGCAGCAACTTACGGAAGTTTTGAAAACCGGCGGCATCCGGGTCATCGACGTGCGGACCCCGGCCGAGTGGGAAAGCGGTCATATCGAACCGGCCGAACATTTCCCGCTGTCCGAGATGCTGGACAACCGTTTTCCCAAAGCAAAAAAAGATGAAGGCCTCGTCGTTCACTGCGGCAGCGGGTATCGATCCAATATCGCCGCCAGCATTCTCAAAAGGGCGGGGTTTTCCAGGGTAAAGTCCCTGGCCGGCGGGACGTTTGCATGGTCCAACGCGGGCTTTCCGCTCACCCCATGAAGGTTCATGTCAAGTGATGGATACCCCCTCACGCCGTTTTCTGCGCCCGCGGCAGTGAATCGGGTTTTCCGAAAGGGCGCCATCGTCAATGACAGGAAAGGAGGTCCGTATGGGAGAAGAGATGAAGGTCGGATGTGCACGCCCCACGGGAGGTCCGGTGGGAGAGCCGGCCGAAAAACAAGATTCACCTGCAACCATGCCGACAAAGGAGGCGGCCCCCATGATTAAAGTTGGAAAAAAAGCACCGGATTTCGCCGCTCCCGCTTATCAAAAAGGGAAATTCATATCCGTAAAACTTTCGGACTATTTGGGGAAATGGGTGTTGCTCTGCTTCTACCCCGGAGATTTCACCTTTGTCTGAGCGACCGAGATTTCGGCAGTTGCCGAAAAATATCCTGACCTTCAGAAGCTGGGGGTGCAATGCCTTTCCATGAGCATCGACAGCGTTTTCGTTCACAAGATGTGGAACGACAACGAACTTTCAAAGATGGTCACCGGCGGGGTTCCGTTTCCCATGCTCTCGGATGCCGGGGGCAGGGTCGGCAAGGTGTTTGGGGTGTACGATGAAGAAGCCGGTGTGGAGACCCGGGGAAGATTCATCATCGATCCTGACGGGGTGGTGCAAGGCTACGAGGTGCTTACCCCGCCGGTGGGTCGAAATGTCACTGAAAGCATCCGGCAGATTCAGGCGTTCCAGCTGGTCAGGGAAAGCAAGGGGACGGAGGCCACCCCGTCGGGATGGAGACCGGGCAAAATGACCCTCAAACCCGGCCCGGATCTCGTGGGCAAGGTCTGGGAGGTGTGGAAAACGGAAATGGCTTTCGATTAAAACGGGTCGGCAGGCCTTTGTCTTTGGCGAAAAACCGATGATAGGAGGTGGGTTGATGAAATTGAAGTCCACACAATCAACTTGGATCGTCCTGGGACTGTTCTGTTCGTTTTTCTTGCTGTTGGGCATGGCCATCGCCCAGGAGATGGTCAAGACCAGCTATAGCCCTGTTGTGATTACCGAATCCTTCAAGACAGTCATGACCCGAATGGCAAATGCCAAACCGGAGGTCATGAACCGGCAAATGTCGCTGCTCAACGAGCGGTACGATCTGAGCAATCGACCCGCCGACGGGCTGATGATGTCCGGAGGAACCAAAGCCGTCCAGCAGGGGGTCCGGGTCAAATTGCCCCAAGGGATGACATGGCAGCAGCTTGCCAAAATGGCCCCCGATGAAATCAAAGCCGGGGATCTTTGGCCCAAAGGGTTTTATCCCTTGCCGCACCCGAATCATCCGGAAGGCGGAATGCTTTTCCCCAAGTTTCACATCGATCAGATCAACAAACAGGAAGGCCGGGATCTGACCCGATTCGATCTTGATTATGATCTGCCGGATCATTTCCTGGCGGAATATCCGCCCCCGATATATCTGACGACGCGCCCCGACCTTGGAAATGTGTCCCAAGGTCAGGTGGTTACCATCATGAACTACTATGCGCTTTTCAACGGCATCCTGAACCCCAAGCAGCTCGAGGGGTTAAGGCTGCTGGTGACCCCTTTCCCCCAGCAGCAGTTCAACCAGACCGAAGACCGCCGCTCAGAGCTTCCCAGCCGGGGGGTCACCTGCTTCGACTGTCATGTCAACGGGCACACCAACGGCGCCACGCATCTGGTCGGGGATATCCGCCCCCAGGAATTCAGGCATCGGCTGGATACCCCGCCGCTGCGGGGGGTCAATATTCAACGGCTTTTCGGATCCCAGCGGGCCTTGAAATCCATTGAAGACTTTACCGAATTCGAGCAGCGGGCGGCTTACTTCGACGGCGATCCGGTGATTGCCACCAAAAAGGGCGTCAATGTTCTTGAACGCGGCAGCCAAGTCCATTTCATGGCGGAATTCCAGGCGCTTCTGGACTTTCCCCCGGCGCCCAAGCTGGATCTCTACGGCAAGCTGGATCCCAAAAAAGCAACAGAATCGGAAGCCCGCGGGCAGGAGATCTTTATGGGCAAGGCACAATGCGCGGTCTGCCACCCGGCTCCCTATTACACCGACAACCTCATGCACAACCTGAAGGCGGAGCGTTTCCACAAACCCAGCATGATCAACGGACGGATGGCGGCAGCCGATGGCCCGATCAAGACCTTCCCCCTGCGAGGGATCAAGGAATCCCCCCCCTACCTCCATGATGGAAGGCTGTTGACGCTGGAGGATACGGTTGAATTTTTCAACCTGATTCAGGAACTGAAATTGACCGAAAACGAAAAGAAAGACCTGGTCGCCTTCCTAAGAGCACTTTAACGCCTCGGATATCGGAGGCCTGAAGCACTCAAAGCGCTGAACGGCAAGCTACCGCCTTTTACCGCAACCCGGATGCTTCGGGCCTCCACTCCCCCTTTCCGAGTTTCCCCCTTCTACACACCCAGCAGCCCCCGGTTCACCGCCGATCCCGAATGCGCGGTAATCGGTTGGCGGATTGGCGAGCATACAAAGAACAGACCAAAAATTCTATCGACGGCACGGGTTCGGCTAAAGTCTTTGGCGATTTGGCCGATAGATATTCCAGGTGGTCAGAGGATGATATCCAAAACAACACATTACTCCGTTGACGAAGTGGCGGCCATGTGCGGGGTTGGCCGCAGCACGGTAACCTACTGGATTCGGAATCGGGGCTTGAACGCCACCCGCAAGGGAAAGGGCTATCGGGTTTCCGATAGTGACCTGCAGGCCTTCCTCCCCGCCAAGGGCCGGGACCTGCCATCCGGCATTGCCGCGTCCCAGCAGGACCCGCCGGTGTTCAAACCGTTGAATCCCTGCTGGCAGTATTGGCAGGGAACCGAAAATGGACACCGATGCCAGGCGTGTATCGTTCTGGCCCATCGGCTTTCCCCATGCTTCATCGCCCGCAAAAGCAACCGGTTGCAGTGTCAGGATGCGTGCCCTGAATGCCGGCATTATCTGGATAATTACCGACCCCGATTCAGCTTTATCTACCAGTTGGATTTTCCCGCGGGGGTGTATCAAGACCTGCACTTCTGGGGCGCGAACCGCGCCCTGGAACACCTTTTCGGAGTCGATGGACTGGACTCCGTCGGAATGGGGCTGGAGCAGGTGATGCACTCCGAATCTCTTTCGGATATTATCACCCATAACAGAAAGCAACAGGTGGGGGAACCGGTAGCGGCGGCCTTTCCGATTACCTTTAAAACGATCGCCTGCGAAAAAGTCACTGCAACGGTGTCGATTTACCCGCTCTGCCGGGACGAAAACACTTTTCTTATGGTTTGTACGTAATTGCATCTACCGGACCTTGGAGTTCCGGAAAATAGAAAGGGGAAACGGATCATGTCCAAATGTGAATGCTTGGCGGGGTGTCTATTTTTTAACGACAAGATGAGCAACATGCCGGTAATGGCGGATCAGCTGAAAAAAAAGTATTGCGAAGGCGACAACAGCGGCTGCGCGCGATTCAAGGTTTTCAAGGCCATGGGTCGAGACAATGTCCCCAAGGACCTGTTTCCAAACCAGACGAAACAGGCCGAGGCCCTCATTGCCGCCAAATAGACGTCCGCCATCAAGGCAACTTCAACCGACGTCGGCCCCCGTATCGGCCCTGGCAGTTAATCCCGCCGGCGGAGGACAATTTCGGCTGCATGTGCCGCGGCTAGGGCCGGTCCAGCTCGGTCCGGACGGCCGCCCCGATTTTTTCCAGGGTGAATGGTTTTTTAATGGAGGTGACCACCCCGAGTTCCCGCAGCTCCCGGACACGCTCGGTGTCCATGAACCCGCTGGCGATGACGGCCTTCTGTTTGGGTCGTCTCGCAACAATGCGCCGGTAGGTTTCCAGCCCGTCGATGCCCGGTTCCATGGCCATATCCAGGATGATCAGATCGGTGGGGTTTTTTTCCAGATATTCGACGGCGTGTTCACCGCTTAAAGCAGAGGCGACGGCATAGCCGAGCTTGCCGAGCATCCTTGCGGCGATTCCACATTGCTCCGGATCATCATCCACCACCAGTATCCGTTCATGTCCGGTGCAGTCATCGAGGGTGATTCTCCGCGGGGCGGCTTCCATCGCTTTGTGCGCTGCCGGGAAATAAAAATCAAACCGCGTTCCCTCCCCTTCCCGGCTGTCCACGTCCACATACCCGCCATGATCCTGTACCGTCACCCAAACCACGGTCATCCCCAGGCCGGATCCGCTTTTTCCCATCCGTTTTTTTGTGAAGAAGGGTTCGAAGATGAGTTTGGCATCCTGTTTGGAGATTCCGACACCGGTATCGACCACACTCAACCGGGCATACTCCCCTGCCGGGACGGTCATGTATCCATTCAGCGGTTCGGCGAGCAGGCAGGACTCGGTCCCCAGGACAATCTCTCCGCCGGCCGGCATTGCCTCCGCGGCGTTGTTGACCAGGTTCATGATCACCTTAAACAGGTGCACCGGGGAGCCATGAAGCGTGACCGGTTCGACGGCAAGCTGGGTCCGTATGACGGCACCGGGGTGGTTCCGGCGAACCGCGTCGCACTGGGGGGACCGGAGGTAGTCCTGGACAATACCGTTGAGGTTGACGATCTCCTGGGGGGTGGCAACCCCCCTTCGGGCCAAGGTGAGCAGATCCTGGATGATCTCCGTCGCCTTTTCCCCCGATTGTTGTATCACTTCGACGATCCTCCGGTGGGGGCTGTCCTCGGGTAATTCCATGAGCAGGATATCCGGGTAACTGACGATACTGGTAAGAATATTGTTCAGGTCATGTGCCACCCCGCCGGCCAGGGTGGCGACAATTTCCATTTTTTTCGCCTGCACCAGTTGGTTCTCCAGCTGTTTTTTCTCGGTGATGTCCCTTGCGATCCCCTGGGTCCCGAGAAACGAATCTTTGCCGGGTTTTTCGGAACGGTAAATGCCTTGTGCCGAAATGCTGAAATGCCGCACCTTCCGGGTTGCCTCCGGGGCTTGGGGACCGAGCAGGAGTCGAAACTCCATACCCTGGGTCGCCCTTTTGCCCGTCCGCCGCTCATTGATCCTGTATTGGGCCGACCCCCTCTCCTCGACCGGGACCAGATCCAATATTTCACGCCCCAGCAAAGCATCGGGGTTCTGTTGATAGGCAAGCACGGCCTGGCTGATAAAGGTGATTCTGCCCGATGGATCCAGCCGGTAGACGATATCCGGAATCGTGCCGATGATGGAGTTCAATCGGTTCTCGTTTGTTTTGGCGATTACCAGAGCGTTTTCCGCCTCTCTCCTGGCGTTGGCATGTTTGTGCCAATATCTGAAGATGGTTAGGACGATAAAAAGAACGGCAACAACAAGAGACGGCAAAAGCGGAGACACCAGCAGACCGTGGGCCTTGAACAGGCTCATGGCGGCCTGCCAGGTAACGAAAATAAAACCACCGCCGATGATCGAATTTGCGATGGCGCCGAAAGTGACAAGGCAGAGGCAATACACCGCAGCCGAACCTATCCCGGCACCGATCTCCCAGAGCAGGAGTTGCCGGTTCCGCCAAACAAACCGTTCCGACAGGATCGTCTCGACCACCTGCGCGTGGACCTCGGTATCGGGAAAAATGGGACAACGGGGGGTCTGGTAGGAACGCTCCAGCCCGGATGCGGAGGGCGCGACAAAGACGATTTTATCCCTCAGGGCGTGGGGCGATACCGTGCCCCCGAGAACATCCCCGGCCGACACGCGGCCCGCGCCGATGCTTTCCGGGGAGAAATTCACCCGGACATTCCCATGGGAGTCAAGGGGAATGCCCCGGCCGTTGAGGAACAGATAATTCTGGCCGTCCGGTTCTCTCCGGAAAAGCAGATGATCGATTTTCGATGCCTGCATGAGGGTCGCAAGCGCCATGCTGGGAAAGTATCGGGGGCCGTATTTTATAATCATGGGAATCCGCCTCAACATGCCATCCGAATCCGGCGTCGCGTTGAGGAATCCTGAAAATCTCACGGATTCCGAAAATTGTTTCAGATTGCAGATGACCCCCCTGGCTTCAAAAAAGGGATCGGGCATTTTCTCCCGAGCCTGTTTTTGCATCCAGACGATCGCCAGCGGATGCAGCATGTCGCAGGGCGATTTGTCGGGACCCTTTTTAAAAAGAAATTCGTAGCCGAGAACAAAAGGGCCTCTTGTAAGGGTCTCCTTCAGGACGACATCATGCTCGAGCAGACTGTCCCGGGCTCCCTTGATTTCCAATGGGAACCCTGAGGGGTCGCCGATCGTGTCTTGCCGGATCAGCGATGAGGTGCGATCCGCCTCTGCAAAAACCATGTTGAGGCCGATGCTTTTAGCCCCGAGAGCGCCGATCTTTTCCAGCAATTCGGCCAGAAGGTATCTCGGCCAGGGCCATTGGCCGAATTTTATGAGGCTCTTTTCATCGATATCCACAACGACCACGCTGTCCGAGTGCTCCTGAACATCGGCGCCCGCCAGAATGTCGTCGGTTGTCTTATGGTTAAGGAATCGAATGAAAGAGGGGTTGAGCAGGTAGATCCCAACCAGAACAAGGGTCACCAGCGCCCCCACCAGAAGGGTGGTTCTGCGGGGAGCGTCTATTCGGCCAGGGGGGCTCATGGGTCTTTGGTCAGGACGGCCTCCGGAATCGTCATCGGTCATCCGAATGCGGGCGAAATAACGAGAATCGGTTCCGGTTCCCCGTTACCGGATAACGACCTCGACCCTGCGGTTTTTGGGTTCACTGACATTTTCGCCTGTCTTGACCAAAGGGTTCTCCTCGCCGTGTGAGGTTGTCTCAATTCGGTTTTTATCGATACCCTTTCCAATCAAGAGGTCTGTGATGGACTGGGCCCTCCGGCCGGAAAGCTTCAGGTTGGATGTTTTATCACCGGCCGTATCGGAATGGCCGATCACACTGATACTCACCGATTTTCTTTTCTCTACGGTTTGCACAATCTCCGGAAGCAGTTTCCGAGAGTCCGGGGTGAGATCCGCACCCCCCGTTTCAAAATAGAGTATGAAATGAACCGGGGGTTCAGGCTGAATCCTAAGCGCGTCTGCAAAAATGGTCTCCACCTCTGTTTTTTCCATCACAAAGGGGGCACGTGGAGGGGATTCTTTATCTTTCAGGGTTGAAGCTTGATAGGCCGTAGCGATTTCGACGCTTCCCCGCGGATTCGACACGGCGATCCGGCCGACCGAACCGTCCGGATCCGGCACCAGCACGACAAGATTTTTACCTGCACAGCCTGTCAGGTGAAACAAAAAAAACAGCGCCGATAAAGCCAACAGCCTCACGCCCATGGGTTCACTCCTCCCCCGCCTGCTCAGACGGCTTTGTTTTGGCCGCTGTCAAATGAATATCCCGGTGTCTTATTCTCCCTCCACCCGGATCAAAACATGGGTCCCCCGCACCCCGACCATCCCCGCCGGAATCTCCAAACGAACCGAGTCCGGAGCCAGTCGGGCGGTCTGACCGGATAGGAAAGAGACGGTCCCCCGAAGGATTTTGCCGATAAATGAGATCTTGCCTTCAGCCGGCTCGAACAGAAACTCAGAAATGACAAACCGGCTGTGAGGCCCCATGGAGAGGACGGTGTCGTCCTTGAAAATGATCCCGATTTTTCCATCTCCGCCTGTGCTAATCTCATCGCCCAAAAAAATCGCCATTCCGTGTTCGGCCGTTAAATTCTCATTGTTTCGTGCGACAAAAACGGTGTTTTCAATGGACTTGACGACCCCGATCGAAGCTGTTTGGGCATCACCATTCGCAAGCACGCCCAAAAGAACACCCGCCGATAATGTCAGGAAGGCAAAAATTTTCATCCGTTCTCCTCGAGCGAAGGCAAATCGTTGAAAGGATAAGGATAACCGATTGATTTCAGCAGGCCGATCTCTGCCAAAAATGCGCCCATTTGTCAAGGAAAATCACCCGCCGGGCCATGTTCTAATGTTTTTCCGGCATATTTATTCCCAGCATCCGGAAGGCGTCTTCCAGCCGCAGCATGCCCACGGGCCGGTTGTTGTGAAGGACCGCGATCCGTTTCAAGTTGCGGTTCACCATGAGTTCCAGGGCATGGACGATTCGATCCCCCATCATCACCGACGGGTCCAGAGGAATCTCTTTCTTGTATGGAAGCAGGATTTCATCGATGGTTTTCTGTTTCATCGGCATGCATCGACTTTTTGCAGAACACCGGTATGCAGAACTTTTCCGGCGAATTTTTCCGTCTCCGGCGTATTAAACGCCGATTTTGCAATTAGGGTGCCAGATGCCGGGGAACCCGTGGGCCTGGGCAGAGCACATGAACCACGGGGGTTTGACACCAAACGGTTTGGGGGTTCGGGTCAAAGATTTCGCCCAGATCGTCTCCTTGCAATGACACCGGGTGTAAACAAACTGTTTTCAAATCGGCCGGGGAAATGATAGGGTGCGCCCAATTCCATTTGATACCATGGAAATGGATAAAGAAATCCGTACCCTCGTATTCGGTGGGCGTGGCATGGCTTTTGCTGGCCCCCTAGACCGAATGTTGAAATGTCGATCTGGAAAGGATTTGCCATGGAACCTGTCATGATCATCTCGATTGTCATTTTTCTGATCAGCATCGTGCTGGTGATCACCGGTGTGATCGATACGGTGATCGCGGCATTTCTGGGGGTTGTCGCCATGATCGCCTGCGGGGTGATGACCGATCTTGAGGCCTTCAAGGTGGTGGACTGGAATGTGATTTTTATCTTGATCGGCATCTGGATCATCGCCACCTACCTGGGGAAAACCGGTCTTCCCGAATACCTGGCCGCCAAACTGCTGATCCTCTCCCGGGGGTCGGTTCCGCTGTTTATCACCCTTCTGGGGGCCGCCGCAGGATTTTTGTCCATGCTGGTCGACAACGTGGTGGTGGTGTTGATGATGGCGCCGGTGCTCTTTGCGGTAAGCCGGGAGTATAAATTCCAGGCATACGGGGCCATTCTCTTTATCGGCCTGTGTGCAAACTTCATGGGAACCGCCATGCTGCTGGGCGACCTTCCCCCCCAGCTGCTGCATTCGGTCAGCGGCATCGAGTTCGGCGGGTTCATCTGGCATTCGGGCCGGCCCTCATCCTTTTTTATCCTTACCGCAACCTACCTTGTGGTGGTGGCCTGCTTCTACAAAATCTTCGCCAAACGGTTCAAGGGGCAGCGGATGGTTTTCGACCCGGCCGCGCAGAACCCGGCACAGCACATCAAAAGCGGACTCTTTGCCGGGATTGTCTGCCTGGCCTTTGTGGGAACCATTCTGGGCATGGCGTTCCGGCCGATCTTCGGGGTCCGGCTCGGCATGATCACGCTTTCCGGCGCGGCCTTTCTGATCCTGCTGATCGAAATTTTCAAGAAACGATTCGAGGTCCCATCGTTTGAGGAGATTCTGGAAGAACTCGACTGGCGCGCGGTGATGTTTTACGTCTCCCTGTTCGCTCTGGTGGGCGGGCTGGAAAAGGGCGGAGCCATCGAGGCGGTGGCCCACTGGCTCATCCCCTTTATCCAGTCGAGCCTGCTTTTGGGAACCACCGTGGTCTACTGGGTGTCCGCTGCGATTTGCGGGGTTGTGGAACACGACGCCTACATCCTGGCCCTGCTCTATGTGATCCGAGATGTGTCCAAGGAATCGTCGATCAACCCCTGGCCCCTCTACTGGGCGCTACTGTGAGCCGGAACCCTGGGCAGCAACCTGACCATCGCCGGCGCCCCGGCGCTGTTCGTGGCGGTGAACCTGGGGGAAAAAGAGGACCGGCGGAAGGTCCCGCTCAAAGAATTCTTCAGCTACACGCTGGCCTATGTCGCCATCTCCCTTGGGGTGTGCTATCTGTTTGCCCTCATCGTCTGGGTTTTTCCCTTCATGTAGCCGAAGAAATCCTCCCTCCCCTAAATCCCCTCCCGTCAAGGGAGGGGACATTATCTGTGCCCCGGCAAGCTGAACACTTAACCGGTCACCGCTGTAACCCCGCAGTTTACATTCCCGATCGGTTCTGAAGGCCCCGCCCCGATTTTCTGTTTCCGTCATTTTCCCGATATATTAAAATTGTAAATAAATTCAAATAGTTAAAAGTTTTCTCGGTCCCGTCCGCACCCTGGCACACCTTTTGTACTAAGGGGGTGCCGGATGAAGAAGGTTCACCGGCGGTCAATGGTTCGAAAAAAACCATTATTCACCATAAAGGAGGAAAACCCATGGAAAATGTACAAGTGGAAAAAAAGGCGGGCTGGGAAGTCGCCCGGGAGCTGGAAGCCAAAAGGCCCACCATAGGAGAAAGGGCCGTCATAGAAAAAGAAAAGTGGAAAGCCATCGCCTGGTACGGCATTGCCTTTGCGCTCCTGTTTGCCGGGGCGGTTTGGCTGGCCGGAAATCCGTTCGAGTTCACCCAGCGGCTCCCGTCTGCGTACGTAAAAGCCAAGGGATGGATGGGGACCAACGAGTGGCAAATCATCTGGTGGGTGGTGCTGACCTGCGCATTTTTTGAGTACATGGATTCAGCTGGCGGCATGGGCTACGGTACGGCCCTGACGCCGCTTCTGCTGATGGGCGGGTTTGACCCCAAGCAGGTGGTGCCGCTGGTCATGATCACGGAAATGTTTACCGGGATCATCTCCGGGCTGATCCATGGCGAATTTGAAAATGTGGAGTGGAAGTTTAAACCAATGAACGAAACCACCAAGCTGGTTTTGATGGTGGCCGTCACCGGGATGGCCGCTTCGGCCCTGTCCATTACAGCGGTATACAAAGTTCTTCAACTTCACAAGTTCTATGTCAAGCTGTATGTCACGATACTCTTGATCGTCATGGGGGCCTGTTCCCTGCTGACCGCCAAAACCTATCTGACCTACCGCCCAAAATTGATGTGGATCTTTGCCTTTGTGGGCGGTTTTAACAAGGGGGTCGGCGGCGGCGGCTACGGCCCGGTGATCAC
>ENA-OSEO01005989-OSEO01005989.1-sediment-metagenome-genome-assembly--contig:-NODE-5989-length-11237-cov-3.894892_pt1 | contig 11237 bp, 8 predicted proteins | sample MGYA00237883_ERZ534232 | MGnify/ENA metagenome assembly ERZ534232
TGGCCACGTTGGCCTTGGTCGTGTTGGTCTCGGAGGCGATCCGGCGCAGCCTCTCGGAGCTGTTGCCCGAGGTGCCGTGCTGGGCGCCGGAGACCTTGTAGGGGACCAGGGCCTGGTGAATCTGAGCGGTCAGCTCGACCTGGATGCCGGCGTCGCTGGCCTCGATGCCGTGGGTGGTGCCGTTGTTGAGGGCGATCCAGTCCGGGAAGATGTCGTGGGCGTTGAGCCCCTGGATCAGGAAGAGGGCCTCCTCCTTGGTGGACAGGCCTGCCTTGCCCTTGATCTCGCCCACCTCGGTCTCCAGCCCGGCCCACTTGGGCACGTAGGAGTTGAGGGCCAGGTTGGCCAGCAGGTTGTCGGCGTCGGGCAGGTGGGAGGCGTCGATGGCGATGGATGTGATCCCGGCGTCGAACATCGAGGGGATCTCGACCTTGGCCGCCTCCAGGTCGGCCTGGCCCTTGATGCCGTAGTGGTCGGCGTGGATGGCCACGGGCACGGTGATGCCCAGTTCGTTGGCTACGGCGTCTACCTGGCGGGCCATGTTCCAGTAGTTGACCGCGCAGTAGGCCTTGGCCCCGCCCTCGGACTTGGCGATCTCGATGATGATGGCCGCGTTGGCCCGCTGGGCGGCCATGAGAGCGCCGCGAATGACGAAGTGGTTGCGGCCGTTGGCGGCGATGGTCATGGCCTGGCCCTTGGCCCTGAGGGCCCGGTCGATGGCCTTGCCGCTGACGATGAGGGCCCTCGAGTTGGGGAACAGCCGGACGATGTTCGGCGGCCGGCCGACCTGCAGGGCTCGGTCAAAATCCTTAGAACTCGACATTTGATTCTCCCTCCCCTGCCCGCTCTCCCGGGTTCAGGCCTGGCCGGCCTGGCGCTGGGGCTCGAGGATGACCTTGAGCGAGCGGGTGTCCACCGGGTTGCAGACGTATTGGAAGCCCAGGCCGGCCTCCTCCAGGCCGAAGCGGTGGGTGACCATCCGGCCCAGGTGCAGGCTGCCCGACTTGATCAAGGCCAGGGCCTGGGCGCAGTCGGCCGGGGCCCCGGCGTAGGTGCTGGTCAGGGTGACCTCGGTTCGCCAGAAGATCTCGTTGATGGAGGCCGGGAGCCTGGCCCCTTCCGAGGCCCCGGCAAAGAGGAGGATCGTTCCGCCCCGCTCCACGGCCTCCAGGGCCAGGGCGGTGAAGCCCTCGAAGCAGAGGATGACCAGGTCGGCCTTGTAGCCGCCGTTGGCCGCCCGGAGTGTCTCGACCAGCCCCTCGTCCGCCTCCAGGGCCAGGTGGGCGCCCATCTCCAGGGCCTTGTCCCGGCGGAAGGGGATGGTGTCGGCGGCCGCGACCAGACCGGCCCCCAGGGCCCGGGCCAGGGCGACGTGGAGCATCCCGGAGATGCCCGCCCCCAGGACCAGGACCGTCTGACCCGGCCTTATTCCGGCCCGGCGCTGGCCCCTGAGCACGCAGGCCAGGGGTTCCATGAACGAGGCCTCCTCAAAGGAGACCCCCTCGTCCAGGGCAAAGGTTCCCCGGTCCACGTTGATGGCCGGCACCAGGACAAACTCGGCGAAGCCGCCCGGCTCGAAGTGGGTCCCCTGGAGCAGGGTCGGGCACATGGTGTGGTGACCTGAGAGGCAGTAGCGGCAAGTGTTGCAAGGCACGTGGTGAGTCGCGGCCACCCGGTCGCCGACCTTGAACCGGTCCACGCCCGGCCCGACCTCGGCCACCTCGCCGGCGACCTCATGGCCCAAAACCAGGGGGACCTTGTCCCGGCGGTACCACTCCATGACGTCGCTGCCGCAGATGCCGCTGGCCACGATCTTGAGCAGGAGCTCGCCCGGGCCGGGCCGGGGGACGTCCATCTCGACCACCCGGACGTCGGAGTTGCTGTAGTACATCAGGGCGCGCATGGGCGGGGCGTCTTTCCTTTCTCGGGATCGAATCAGGCCCGGCTCTTGTACTCGTCAAAGGCCGCCTGGGCCTGCTTCGGAGTCAGGCCGTCGTGGATGACCCCGTTCAGGGCCCGCATCATGGCCGTGGGGTGGGGGTTCTGCCAGACGTTGCGGCCCAGGTTGACCCCGATGGCCCCCTTCTGGAGGCCGTCGTAAACGAAGTCAAAGACCTCCCGCTCGGTCTCGCCCTTGGGCCCGCCGGCGATGACCACCGGCACCGGGCAGCCGTTAGTAACCTGGTCGAAGCCCTGCTCGCAATAGTAGGTCTTGACGATCTTGGCCCCCAGCTCGGCGGCGATGCGGCAGGCCAGGCCCAGGTAGCGGGCCGTGCGCTTCTCCATCTCCTTGCCCACGGCGGTGACGGCCATGACCGGGATGTTGTAGGGCTCGCAGAGGTCGACCAGCCGGGCCAGGCTGGCCAGGGTCTGCTTCTCGTAGTCCGAGCCGACAAATATGGACAGGCCCACCCCGGCCGCGTTGAGCCGGATCATCTCCTCGACGGAGGTTGTGATGACCTCGTCGGCCAGGTCGCGGCCGACGACGCTGGTCGCGCCCGAGACCCGGAGGATGATCGGGGTCGCCTCGTCCGGGTCGACGCAGCTCCTGAGCACGCCCCGGGTGACGAAGAGGCCGTCGGCAAAGGGCAGCAGCTCCCTGATCGTCTCGCCGGGCCGCTCCAGGCAGCGGGTCGGGCCCTGGAAGTAGCCGTGGTCGATGGGCAGGAACTGGCAGCGGCCGTCGGGCTTGATCAGGCGGGAGAGGCGGTTGCGCAGGCCCCAGTCCAGGTTGTCCGAGCCCTTGATCTTCTTGCGGCGCTCGGAAGGCGCCTCGGCGGCCATTTCCGAGGCCTTTCTGGCCTCCAGAATCCCTTTGGCGTCAGGCATGAATGTCCTCCTTGGCGGGGCTGAAACAGGACCCCCGGATTGTCGCCTGGTCGCGGAAGGCCAGGGGCCGGCGCCGGGAGCGGTCAGCCGCCCCGTCCGGCCCGGGCTAGAGCGTTCTGGGAGGCATTATTGAAAAAGAGGCCGGGAGTGTCAAGGGAGGGGCTAGCTCCGCCGGGCGAGCTTGGTCATCAGGATCGAGATCAGGCCGCCCAACATCACGTAGCCCAGGATGACCTCGGCCATGACCCAATAGGCCGCCGCAGGGGTCTTGGGAGTGATGTCCCCGAAGCCTAATGTAGTAAAGGTTACGACGCTGTAATAGATCATCGTGCCCAGGGTCTCGGGCAGCGGCGGCTTGACGTGAAAGGCGCTAGGGCCGAGATGGTAGAAAAAGACGAAGCCGAAGCCCACGGCGAAGAAAATTGCCCAGCTGAGCCAGTACCAGGGGGTCCGGCCGCAGTCGGCGAAAACCAGCCAAAGGCTATAGAGCAGCTTGCGCCACCACAAGTCCCTGAAATTTAGCCAGAGCTCCTTACTCTTCCATTTCTTCCAAGGCAGAGGCCTGCCTCTAATTTCCTCGATGAAGTCTTGGTCCTGGGCAAAGCGCTTGAATTGAGCGTTACCGTGGCAATTCTCCACTCGGATAGCGTTGAACTTTGTTCGCCGGTTATATCGCACCTGCCACATATTAGCCCCATCCAGGCTTGCGCCATAAAGTTTGGCTTTTCGAAGGTCGCAGAAGGACAGGTGCGCTTCTTTCAGGTTGGCATGTCGAAGTAAGGCCTCTCTTAAATCAGCCTCCATGAGCTTGGCATTTTGCAGATCAGTGCGCTCCAAATTAGCTTTTTTAAGATCCGCCCCTTCTAGAATTGCACTCTGGAGCCATGCCTCGTTGAGGTCTGTCCTCTTCAGACGTGCTTTGCTGAGGTTGGCGCATGAAAGCCTTGCCCATTTAAGTAAGACGCCTTCAAGATTACGACCATATAAATCAACACCAGTAAGATCATGGGGTGGGTCGCCCTTTGCCCCTGCTTCTATCCACGCTTTGTGCTCGGCTAGGATCTGCTGGAGTTCTGCGTCCGTCGGCTTCTTCCCAGCCCACGGATGCCTTTGTTTATCATTTTCTTGATCTGCCATGCCGCGATTATAGCAAACCGCGAATCAATGAGTAGAAAGAAGATAGCTGGGAGGTTGGGGCGAGGCTGGGGGGCGGCGATCCTAGACCTTACACAACTCCTCCGCCGTCGGCCGGAACGCCTCCGGCCCCTTGCTGATCGGCCGGCCCATCCGCCTGGCCATGGCTCTGAGCACCCCCTTGTAGACCCAGGCGTGAAAGGGCAGCAGGGCGTACCAGTAGACCAGCCCCCACAGCCCCCGGGGCAGGAACCGGCCGATCACCTGGACCTCGCACTCGCCGTCCAGGGGCTCGACCCGGAAGTCCATGACCGCCTCGCCAGGGGCCTTCATCTCGCCGATGAGCAAGAGCCGCCGGGGCGGCCTGATCTCCAGGACCCGCCACAGGTCCAGGGCGTCGCCCACGATCAGCTCGACCGGGTGCCGCCGGCCCCGGCTGGAGCCCACTCCGCCGGCCAGCTTGTCCAGCCAGCCCCGCAGCCGCCAGAGGAAGTCGGCGAAGTACCAGCCCGTCTGGCCGCCCAGGCGGACCAGGGGGGCCCAGGCCTCCTCCGGGCCGGCCTTGACCCTGACCCGGTAGGCCTTCTGGATGACCGTGCCGCCGGCGTAGGCTGCGTCGCCGGCCTGGACCCACTCCGGCGGGACCAGGAGCCCGGCGTCGGTCCAGCAGGTCTCCACGATTTGCTGCTGCCTCTTCTCCAGGATGCGGCGGATGGCCTGGCGGCAGGTTAAAAGGTCCTGGGGGATGATCGCCCGGATGCGGTTCTCGCCGCAGACCACCGTGTCCCTGAGCCCCTCGGCCAGGGGCCGGGCGATGGCGGAGTGGAGCGGCGTGACCAGGTGGATCCAGTAGGAGCTCAGCCTGGGCGAGAGCACGGGCAGGGTGACGATCCAGCGCCGGGGCAGGCCGGCCTCCTGGGCGTAGATCTGGAAGAGCTCCCGGTAGGAGACCACGTCCGGGCCGCAGATGTCGAAGGTCTGGCCCTTGACCCGGTCGTGCTCCAGGCAGCCGGCCAGGTAGTTGAGCACGTTGCGAATGGAGATGGGCTGGACCCGGCTGCGCACCCAGCGAGGGGTGATCATGACCGGCAGGCGCTCGACCAGGTAGCGCATGATCTCGAAGGAAGCGCTGCCCGAGCCCAGGATCATGGCCGCCCGGAGGAAGGTGGTCGGGGTCGGGCCGGACTGAAGAATGCGGCCCACCTCGGCCCGGGAGGCGAGGTGGGGGCTGAGGAGCTGGTCCCGGGGGGTCAGGCCGCCCAGGTAGATGATCCGGTCCAGCCCGGCTTCGGCCGCGGCGGCGGCCATGTTCCGGGCCGCCCGGCGGTCAGCCTCGGCGAAGTCCCTGGTCGAGGGGTTCATGGAGTGGACCAGGTAGAAGGCGGCCCAGCAGCCCTGGGCCGCCCGCCGGAGCGAGTCCAGGTCGCCCACGTCGCCCTTGACCAGCTCGACCAGGGGGTGGTTGGCCCAGGGCCGGGCGGCCAGCTTGCGCCGGGACCGGCCCAGGGCCCGGACGCGGTGGCCAGCCTCGATCAGCTTGGGCACCAGCCGGCCGCCGACGTAGCCGGTGGCGCCGGTGACCAGAACCGGTTGGGCGCGCAAGGGCTCCTCCCCTTCTCCTCGGTTCCGGCCTATCTTACCGTTTGAGCGGCGGGAAGCAGCCCCTAAAGGCGGATTTTTCTCTCAGGGCGAGACTTGAGGCCCCGGGCCGCCTCGTCAAAGGGGCTCCGGAGCGCTCGGGGGAGTCGCCACCACCGGCGGGTTGGGCCGCTGGTTGACGTAGAGCCGGAAAACGTCGGGCCGGGCGTAGTGGCCGACCACGTCCATGGCGAACTTGCCCCGGGGAATCTCGTCCAGGTCCAGGTCGGCGGTCAGGATGAAGGGCCCCTCGAAGTCCGGGCCGGCCAGGACCCGGCCCAGGGGGTCGACGACGGCGCTGCCGCCTCTTAAGAGGACCGTGGCCGGGTCGTCGCCCTGGATGGCGGCTTAGTCGGCTGGGCAGTCGCCCCGGGTCAGGTACTGGCAGCAGGTCAGGACAAAGCAGCGGCCCTCCAGGGCGATGTGGCGCGCCGTGGCCAGCCAGGTCTCGCCGCAGTCGGCCGTGGGGGCCAGGTAGATCTGGACGCCCCGGGAGTACATGTGCATGCGCAGGAAGGGCATGTAGTTCTCCCAGCAGATGACCGAGCCGATCCGGCCCAGGGGCGTCTCGAAAACGGGCAGGGTCGAGCCGTCGCCGAAGCCCCAGACCAGCTTCTCCCAGGCCGTGGGCATCAGCTTGCGGTGCTTGCCCATGAACCGGCCGTCGGGCCCGAAGAAGAGAACCGAGCAGTAGAGGGTCGACCCGCCCCGCTCGATGACCCCCACGGCCAGATAGACGCCCTGGTCCCGGGCGGCCGCGGCCAGCCTGTCCGCGTCCGGCGAGGGCACCTCGATGGCGCTCTCGAAGTAGCGCCGGTAGTTCTCCCTGGAGCCGGGCCTGATGCCGAAGTCCAGGCCCTCGGGATAGGCCGAGACAAAGGCCTCGGGGAAGAGGACCAGCTTGGCCCCCTGGGCCGCGGCCCGGGTGGTCAGGTCCCTGACCTTGTCAATGGTCGCCGGACGGTTGAAGACGACCGAGGCGTCCTGGACCACGGCCACGCGGACTGGCTCCATCCGACCTCTCTTTCCCTGGGAAACGACGGCCGGTCGTTCGCGCCTCGCCCGGCCCTCAGGCCTCTTCCTCCTCGTCAAAGGGGTTCCTGAGCGCCCGGGAAGTGGCCACCACCGGCGGGGTCGGCCTCTGGTTGACGTAAAGCCGGAACACGTCCGGCCGGGCGTAGTGGCCGACCACGTCCATGGCGAACTTGCCCCGGGGGATCTCATCCAGGTCCAGGTCGGCGGTCAGGATGCAGGGCCCCTCGAAGTCGGGGCCGGCCAGGACCCGGCCCATGGGGTCGATGATGGCGCTGCCGCCGGCCATGATCACCGCGGCCGGATCATCCTGCGGGGCGGCGTAGTCGGCGGGGCAGTCGCCCCGGGTCAGGTACTGGCAGCAGGTCAGGACGAAGCAGCGGCCCTCCAGGGCGATGTGGCGCATGGTCGGCAGCCAGGTCTCGCGGCTGTCGGCCGTGGGGGCCAGGTAGAGCTGGACTCCCTGGGAGTACATGTGCATGCGCAGGAGGGGCATGTAGTTCTCCCAGCAGATGACCGAGCCCATCCGGCCCAGGGGGGTCTGGAACACGGGCATGGTCGAGCCGTCGCCGAAGCCCCAGATCAGCCTCTCCGAGGCGGTGGGCATCAGCTTGCGGTGCTTGCCCATCAGCCGGCCGTCAGGCCCGAAGAAGAGGACGGTGCAGTAGAGGGTGGACCCGCCCCGCTCGATGACCCCCACGGCCAGATAGACGCCCTGGCTCCGGGCGGCCGCGCCCAGGCTGTCCACGTCCGGCCCGGGCACGTCCACGGCGCTGTCGAAGTAGCGCCGAAAGTCCTCCAGACCCTCCGGGGTCCGGGAGCCGACCCGGGCCCCGAAGTCGAGGCCCTTGGGGTAGGCCGAGACAAAGGCCTCGGGAAAGAGGACCAGCTTGGCCCCCTTGGCCGCGGCCTGGGCGGTCAGGGCCTTGACCTTGTCGATTGTCGCCGAGCGGTTGAAGACGACCGAGCAATCCTGGACCACGGCCACGCGCACTGGCTCCATCTTGCCTCCTTTTCCTGGGAACGGGCTGACCGGGCCAAGAATAGCTCCGGACGGGCCGGCCCGTCAACTTGGCCGGGCTCGATTTGGGACTTGACAAACGTTTGTTTAAGATGGATACTCAATCAAACGATTGCTTAACCTTCCGGGCAGGAGACAGACAATGGTTCAGGAACAGCCGCCCCCGGCCGGCCGGGGCAGAGACGGCCTGGACTCCAGGCAGCGCATCTTCGAGACCGCCATCCGGCTCTTCGCCCGCCAGGGTTACGCCGCCACCGGGGTCAGGGAGATAGCCGGCCAGGCCGAGGTCAACCTGGCCATGATCAACTACTTCTTCGGCTCCAAGCTGGAGCTCCTCAAGGCCATCCTGGATGATTTCTTCGCCGGCTATCTGAAGCTGGCCGAAGAGAGCCTGGCCGGCCCCGACCCGGTCGAGTCCAAGATTCGTCGTTTCATCAAGGCCGCCATCGCCTACTTCGCCGCCCACCAGGACCAGCTCATCATCACCCTGACCGAGATGGCCCACGACGAGCCCGAGGTGACCGAGTTCAAGGCCGCCTTCACGGCCAAGCTGCTCCGTCTCTTAGAGACCCACGTCTACGCCGCCCTGGCCCGGGCCTCGGACCGGCCCCTGCCCCTGGGCATCATTGGCCCGGCCGCGATCTGCGCGGCCATGTCCCACTTCCTCTTCCGGCCGGTCATCACCAGGGTCAGGCCCCAGGACTTCGACGAAAGCTTCCTGGCCGGCTACCAGGAGCTCATGGCCGAGTTCTGCCTCCACGGCCTGGTCGGCCTGTTCCCCGGTCTGGTGGATGAAGGGGCAGCCCATGTCTGAGATCAGGCGGCGCATCGAGGGCTGGTTCGAGGGCCTGGCCCGCCTCATCTACCGGAGGCGCTGGCTGACCCTGGCGCTCATGCTCGCCCTGGCCGCCGTCCTGGCCTGGCCCCTGCCCCGGCTGACCATGGACACCTCCAACGAGGGCTTCCTCCGGGCCGACGACCCGATCCTGAAGACTTACGACTGGTTCCGGGACCAGTTCGGCCGGGACGAGATGATCATCATCGCCCTCAAGCCGCCCCGGGTCTTTGACCTGGATTTTCTGAAGGAACTCAAGGCCCTCCACGACGACCTGGCCGAAAACGTACCCCACCTGGACGACATCTTCTCCCTGATCAACGCCCGGGACACCAGGGGCGAGGGCGACAGCCTCATCGTCGGCGACCTCCTGGAGAAGATGCCCCAGAACGAGGCCGACCTGGCCGCCCTGAAGGAGCGGGTCCTGGCCAACCCGCTCTATGTCAACCGGCTCATCTCGGCCGACGGCGCCTGGACCTCCATCGCCCTCAAGACCGACGCCTACTCCAGCCTGGGGCATAAGGAGGACGCCCTGGGCGGCTTCGACGAGGCCGGGCCAAGCACCGAGGAGGCCCTCTCCGGTTTCGACCAGGCCGGGGACCGGCCGGCCCGGCCCGAGGCCAGGCCTTTCCTGACCGACCAGGAGAACTCGGCCGTGATCCAGGCGGTCCAGGAAGTATTGGCCCGGCACCGATCCGCCGACACCGAGGTCCACGTGGCCGGCTCGCCGGTGGTCACCCACTGGGTCAAGCGCTCGATGATCCGGGACATGAGCCTGTTCATGCGCCTGGTCATCCTGGTCATCGGCCTCTGCCTCTTCCTCTTATTCCGCCGCCTCAGCGGGGTCTTCCTGCCCCTGCTCATCGTCGCCCTGGCCCTGGTCTCGACCCTGGGGCTGATGGCCTGGTTCCGGGTGCCCATCAAGACCCCGACCATGATCCTGCCCTCCTTCCTCCTGGCCGTGGGCGTGGGAGCCGCGGTGCACGTCCTCTCCCTCTTCTATCAGGAGCTCCAGAGGAGCAGCCCCCCGGAGGAGGCCATCGCCTCCACCCTGGGCCACTCCGGCCTGGCCATCGTCATGACCGCCCTGACCACGGCCGCCGGCCTGGGCTCCTTCGCCACGGCCGAGGTGGCCCCCATCGCCGACCTGGGCGTCTTCGCCAGCCTGGGCGTGCTCCTGTCCCTGGTCTACACCGTCGTCCTCCTGCCCGCCCTCCTGGCCATATTTCCCATAAAGACGAAAAGGCCCCGGCAGAACTCGAGCGGTCCCCTCTTCGACCGCCTTCTGGACTGGGTGACCGACTTCGCCACCGGCCGCCCCAAGGCCGTTACCGCGGTCAGCCTGATCCTGGCCTGCCTGGCCGTGACCGGCGCGGCCAGGCTCAGCTTCACCCACGACGTCCTCACCTGGCTTCCGGAGAACCTGGCCGTCCGCCGGGCCACCATGAAGATCGACCAGGCCCTCAAGGGCAGCCTCGTGGCCGAGTTCATCCTGGACACGGGCCGGGAGAACGGCCTCTACGACCCGGAGGCGCTCAAAAAGCTCGACCGCCTGGCCCGGGAGTTCGAGGCCGTCCGGGACGGGGACCTGTTCGTCGGCAAGGCCACCTCGGTGGCCGACGTCATCAAGGAGATCCACCGGGCCCTTAACGAGGACCGGGCCCAGTTCTACGCCATTCCCGACAACCCGGCCCTGATCCCCCAGGAGTTTCTCCTCTTCGAGAACTCCGGCTCGGACGATCTGGAGGACGTGGTCGACTCCCGGTTCCGGCTGGCCCGCTTCACCCTGCGCCTGCCCTGGCGGGACGCCATCAGGTACGTCCCCTTCATCGCCGGGCTGGAGGCCCGCTTCCGGACCGCCTTCGGCCCGGAGGCCAAGGTCACGGTCACCGGGCTGTCGTCCATCTTCAGCCGGACCGTCTACGCGGCCACCCGCTCGGCGGTCAAGAGCTACGTCGTCGCCTTCGTGGTCATCAGCCTGCTGATGATCCTGCTCATCGGCAGCCTCAAGATCGGCCTCCTGGCCATGCTGCCCAACCTGGCCCCCATCTTCGTCACCCTGGGTCTGATGGGCTGGCTGGGCTTCCCCTTTGACATGTTCACCATGCTCATCGGCTCCATCGCCATCGGCCTGGCCGTGGACGACACGATCCACTTCATGCACCACTTCCGGCGCTACTACGCCCTTTCCGGCGACGTGGTCGACTCGGTCCGCCAGACCCTGCACACGGCCGGCCGGGCCATGCTGGTCACCAGCGTGGTCCTGTCCCTGGGCTTCTTCATCCTGATGTTCGCTTCCATGAACAACATCTACTACTTCGGCCTGCTGACCGGCCTGGCCATCATCCTGGCCCTGCTGGCCGACTTCTTCATGTCCCCGGCCCTGATGGTCCTCATCCATCGATCGGCCCGGACCGAGACCAAGGAGGTCTGAGATGACCGGACGAAAGGTTCTAATCCCAGCCCTGGCCCTGGCATTGATCGCCCTTACGGCCGCCCCCGGCCCGGCGGCCGCGGCCCTGAGCGCCAGGCAGATCATGGAAAAGGTCGACGCCCGCGACGACGGCGACAACATGACCGCCCGCCAGGAGATGGTCCTCATCGACAAGAGCGGCCACGAGCGGGTCCGCGAGATCAAGGCCTTCTCCAAGGACCAGGGCCGGGACACCCTGCGCCTGATGTTCTTCCTGGCCCCGGCCGACGTGAAGGGGACCGGGTTTCTGACTTACGACTACTACTCCGGGGAAA
>ENA-OSEO01005990-OSEO01005990.1-sediment-metagenome-genome-assembly--contig:-NODE-5990-length-11235-cov-8.600556_pt1 | contig 11235 bp, 11 predicted proteins | sample MGYA00237883_ERZ534232 | MGnify/ENA metagenome assembly ERZ534232
AGGCCGCGGTGAACGACATGGAAGCCCGGCTCAAGAAGCAGCCGAACTTCAAGATCTACTACCCGACCGAGAAGGAGCGCGACGTCTTCCGCCAGAAGGCCCAGGCCCTTTCCATCTGGGACGAACTCTGCAAGCCCTGGCTCGACAAGGCCTACCCCGGCCAGAACATGACGAAGCAGATCCTGAAGGAGCTTGAAGCGATCCGGGCCCAGGTCCACAAGAAGTAGTTTCATCGGTTAACCGCTAGACGGCCAAGGCCCCCGGAAAACCCTGGCCAAGGGCTTCCGGGGGCCTTCAGACCCTTCGGAAAAAGAAAAAAACGCGCCGCACAAGGCGCATTTCAAATAGACGGGGAGCAGGGGGGAGGCCCCCTGCCCTTGAAGGTACCAAAGGAGCGTGAGGCTCGTGTTCAAGATCCTGCAGCAGGGGTTAACCGCGGTGGAGAAATGGATCTGCTCGGTGGGGCTCCTCGTTTCGACTCTTCTCGTTTTTGCCCAGGTCATCAACCGCTACTGGCTCCACTATGAGGTCATGTGGATCGGGGACATGGCTCTTTATGTCTTCGTCATCACCTACATCCTGGCTATCGCCCTGGCGGCTTCGCAAAAGGGGCACATCGCCGTTGAGATGCTCCCGGACCGGTTGTTCCGGGACAAGCCCAGGGGGAAGCTCTCCTACACCCTCTTCATGGACATCGTGACCCTATTTGCCATCGTGGTCTTCCTCCATCCCGTTTACGGTTTCTTCCGGTTGTCGCTCCGGTATCCCGAGTACGGGACCCTGATCCGCTGGTTCAACACCGGATGGCTCGTCCAGGTGATGTTCTTCACCATGGTCCTGTCGGCCGTCCACATGGCCTACCACGTCTCGAAGGACATCTTCGAGCTGCGGAAACAGGCATGGCTGCGCTCGCAGGAAGGGGGAAGCAAGTAAGATGGAAACCGGAGTCATTATTGCCCTGGTGCTTTTCCTCGGCCTGATCCTCGTGGGGATGCCCCTGGGGTGGGTTTTTGTCGCCAGCACGGCGGCGGGGCTCTTCCTCATCGACACCCCGCTTTCGTTCATGGCGGGGACGTTTTTCCACTCTCTTTTCACGCCCGTCGTCATGGCCATCGGTTTCTTCGTCTTCGCCGGGGGACTCATCTCCGAGGCGGGACTGGCCGACCGGATCGTGCGGTTCTCCTATGCCCTCGTGGGAAAGGCCAAAGGCGGGCTCATCGTGGTGGGCATCGTCGCCACCCTGTTCATGAGCGCCCTGACCGGTTCGTCGGTTCCCTGCATCTCGGCCCTGATCCCGCTTTTGGTGCCGCGACTCGAAAAATACGGCTACCAGAAGCGGTACACGACAGCGGTCCTCTGTTCCTCCAGCTTCCTGGGCTACCTCATTCCCCCGAGCGTCCCTGCCCTGATCTACTGCCTGGTGGCCCAGCAGTCCGTTGCGGCCCTTTTCCTGGCCACGGTTTTCCCGGGCCTGCTTCTCGCGATCGGGTACTGCATCCTGAACTATTTCATCGTCGACAAGTACACCTTCCCCAGCGCCGAAAAACCCGTGCTCCCCGACAACTTCAAGGACTCGATGAAGGAGCTTGGGGCGGCGACCTGGTCGGCTCTGCCGGCCCTGGGATGCCCCCTGATCATCCTCGTGGGGATCTACGGCGGAATCTGCACCCCCAACGAGGCGGGTGCCATCGCAGTCATCTACTGCATGATCGTCGGGTTCTTCGTCTACCGCGACCTTAAGGCCGACAACTTCGCCAAGGCCATGGTCAACACCTGCGTCACCCTGGGGATGATCGCCCTGCTGCTCGGCGGCGGAACGGTCCTGACCCGCTTCCTGACGAGGGAAGGCGTGGCCCAGGCCCTTGCCGCGGGCATGCTCGGGCTCTTCCACAGCAAGTTCATGATCCTGATCTCCATCAACCTGTTCCTGTTGCTCCTGGGCATGTTCCTCGACGGCATTCCCATCCTCATCCTGGCCGTGCCGCTCATCCTGCCCCTGGCGAACCAGCTGGGCGTCAACCTGGTCCACCTGGGATCCATGATGATCGTCAACATCGGGCTGGGCGTCATGACGCCGCCTTTCGCCATGTCGATCTTCGTCGGGTCGCGGCTATCGGGCGTATCGGCCGGGGAACTGATTCCGCCCATGATGAAGTACCTGTTCTTCGTGGGGATCCCGGTCCTCTTGCTGACGACCTACATCCCCTTCCTTTCCTGCTGGCTGCCGACCCTTGCGCTGGGGAGCCAGATCGTCGGTCCATGGTAAGCTGGAGAAGGACAAAGGCGCCGACAGGGAGGATGTTTTTGAATGACTGCGCAACTGCTTGACGGAAAGAAGGTCGCCTCGGAGATCAAGGCCGCCGTTGCCAAAAAGGCTGCCGAACTGAAGGCCCAGGGGGTCACTCCCGGGCTGACGGTCATCCTGGTCGGGGAAAACCCGGCCTCGAAGGTCTACGTGGGCCAGAAGGAAAAGGCCTGCATCGAGGCGGGCTTCAATTCCGTGCTCCTGGAAATGCCGGGCACGGCCACGCAGGAAGAACTTGTTGAAACCATCGCCCGACTGAACGCCGATCCCTCGGTTCACGGGATCCTGGTCCAGCTGCCCCTTCCGCGGCAGATCGACCCCGATGCCGTCATCGCGGCCATCGATCCCGCCAAGGACGTGGACGGGTTCCATCCCGTGAACGTCGGGCGGCTCGTTGCCGGGCTTCCCGGCATGGTTCCCTGCACCCCGCTTGGGGTCGTGAGGCTCCTGGAGGCTTACGGGTTGCCCCTCGCGGGAAAGCATGCCGTGATCGTGGGGCGGAGCGCCATCGTGGGCAAGCCCATGGCCCACCTGCTCCTTGCAAGGGACTGCACCGTCACCATCTGCCACAGCCGGACGGCGGATCTCGCAAGCTTCACCCGCCAGGCGGATATCCTGGTGGCTGCCGTCGGGCGTCCGAAGACGATCACGGCCGACATGGTCAAGCCGGGCGCAATCGTGGTGGACGTGGGGATCAACCGGCTGGAGACGGGCCTGGTGGGCGACGTCGATTTCGGTCCGGCCAGCGCTGTCGCCGGCTGGATCACCCCCGTACCGGGCGGAGTCGGTCCCCTCACCATCGCCATGCTCCTGGAAAACACTCTCTCTGCCGCAATGAGGGACAGGCACTAATTTATTGCGTTCACATTCATAAGCGGGAGGGTCCATGGCTTTCTTGGGCCTATTGCGTGAAAAAGGAGCCTGATTTTCCCAAGGCTCCTTTTTCACGTTTTCATGTTTGGACCGGCAAAAACCACAAGCGGCATTTCGATTCCGAATTTTTTCTTCACGTTTGATTATCAGTTCGCGGATCGTCGGTGGCGCAACCACCGTGGCGTAGCTGTTCACCCGTGGAGCCCAGAGTGTGAATTGCCTGCCGTTCTTTAGCTTAACGAAAGATCCGGACCTGCATTCAGGGCAAGAGAGCTATTGGTTTTTTCCAGCAGGAGCCCAACAAGCGGTTTTGGTGTTAGACTCGCTTAGAATCAGGTATTCACGGGTTTTCAGATCCGTGGCACCATCCTGGTCTGGTGTCGGATGTTTAGCAATCACCTAAGGTTTAGAGAAGCCCGCATGTTGGCGAATTCCGGGGAAACGGTTTTTGCGGCCTCATTCGCGGTGCTATCTCTAAAGTTTTTTCCGTGCGGGATGAGTTTCGGTCTTCATGAGGCCGGGACGGAAAGGAAACCTGGAATGGAACAATTGCCGCCTTTTCACGTTTTGGCCAAGCCGACGGGTGCTCGGTGCAACCTGGACTGCAGGTACTGTTTCTATCTCTCCAAGGAGAGCCTTTACCCGGAGGGCGACCCCGCAGGGATGACGGATGAAACCCTGGAGAACTATATCCGTCAACTCTGCCTCCATTCGGGGGAAGAGGTGAACATCGCCTGGCAGGGAGGGGAACCGACCCTCATGGGACTGCCCTTTTTCGAGCGTTCCGTGAACCTCGCGAAGAAGCATGCCCGGCCCGGACAAAGAGTCCTCCATACGATCCAGACGAACGGAACGCTGCTGGATGACGAGTGGTGCGCTTTTTTCAAAGAGCACGGCTACCTGGTGGGGCTCAGTGTCGATGGTCCAGGGGAGATGCATGACGCCTACCGGCTCGACCTTTCAGGGCAGGGGACCTTTGACCGGGTGATGGACGCCTGGGAGCGGCTCCGGAGGCATGGCGTCGATTGTAACGTCCTTTGCACGGTTCATGCGGCTAACGAACGATACCCGCTTGAAGTCTACCGCTTCTTCAGGGACGAAATGAAGGCGGAGTACCTGCAGTTCATCCCGATTGTCGAACGCGCAACGCAGGACCTCCTTCCCCTCGCGAACCGGGGATGGAGCTCGCGGGGGGAAGGGAAACGCCCTCTGTATGTCCAGGAGGGGAGCCTTGTTACGGATCGGTCCGTTTCCCCTGGGCAGTTCGGCAGGTTCCTGGTCGACATCTACGATGAATGGGTGCGCCATGACGTCGGGAAAGTCTTTGTCCAGACCTTTGACGTAGCCCTTGGAAGCTGGCTGGGCCAGCACAACCTCTGTATCTTCTCTCCCGTTTGCGGCTTATCGGTTGTCATGGAGCGAAACGGTGATCTCTATTCGTGCGATCACTTCGTGGAACCTCGCTATAGGCTGGGTTCCATTAAAGAGAAGGATTTGGCGGAACTCGTTTACTCCCCGCAGCAGGCGAAATTTGGCCGGGACAAGTGGGATCGCCTGCCCAGGGTTTGCCGGGAATGCGACGTCCTGTTCGCCTGCTACGGAGAGTGCCCGCGCAACCGGTTCGCGGAGGCCCCGAATGGGGAGGGCGGGTTGAACTACCTCTGTGCGGCGTATAAGATGTTTTTCCGGCATATCGCTCCGACGATGAAAAGGATGGCACAGTTGCTGCAGCAGGGGCGCTATGCGGACGAAATCATGCAGGAACTGGATTCCACGAGATCCGGGAGGTGAACGTCCCGACAATAGGTCCATGATCCTGGAAACGGTCGGAACGAAACGCAAGACGGAAAAAGGGGGGAAATGATCTTGGATATCGGCCAGTTTATCGCATCGTTGCCCTTTTGGTTGATCCTCTCGGGAGTGATGGCGGTCAACCTGGTTTCCATCTACGCGGGGATGCTGCTGGCCCGTCACAGGGTCAGGCGGGCAGGGCCGGATGTGCAAGAGGATTCGACCGCTGCCGGGACGGTCGCCAGCGCGATGGCAGGACTCCTGGCCTTCATCCTGGCTTTCACTTTTGGGACGGCAACGGACCGTTTCTTCCAGAAGAACGACCTCTTGCTCCAGGAGGTTCAGGCTATTGAAACAACCTTTCTAAAAGCCGGCCTGGTACCGGAGCCTTACCGCAGCGAGACGCGCAACCTCCTGAAAGACTACGTCGGCCTGAGACTGGAGATGCAGCAAGCGGGATCCATGGAAGAGGCGAGGGCGATTATCCAAAAGTCGGAGGATTTGAAGAAAAAACTCTGGGCCGGCGCCGAGGGGCTCTCCAGGGAAAAGCTAGACAACCCCGACATCGTATCGCTGTTCGTGGATTCGCTCGGAGGCATGCTGGAACTCCAGACCCAGCGTGTGACGGTCACCCTCATCAGGCGGGGTGTCCTGCCGGTCATGTGGAACATGCTTATCGCTCTGCTTATCCTGTCCTCGGCTTTGTTCGGCTATTATTACGGCATCTCTTTGCCACGAAGATCGGATTTCTTGCCGATTTTTATCCTTTCACTGGCTTTTTCCTGCGTTTTCGTGGTAATCGCCAGCTATGATCGAGAGATCGGGGTTAACCGCCTGTCCAAAATCAACCAGCAGCCGATGATTGAGCTTTACCAAAGAATAGAGTCTCGCATCGAATAAGTTTTTGGGGGGCAAAGAAGGAGGGGGCTGCCTTTCACCAGGGCAGCCCCCTCCTTGGGGTTCGATCAGAGCCTAGAGCCTTAGAACTGGTAGGCGACGATCAGCTGGCCGTAATCCCCTTCCAGGCGGTTCGTGTAATCGAGGTCGTGGATCCACTTGAGGATCACGGAAAGATGTCCCTTCTCGACCTTGGGGCTCCATAAAAGCGCGGGGCCGACGCCGTAGGATTCGCCCTTGAAGTCGCCGAGCAGCGCCCCTTCCCCGCTGTCGCCCGACAGCTGCTTGTAATAGTACCCGTGAAGGCCCACGGCCAAATCGTGTTCTTTGGTCAGGAACTTGTTCATGGCAAAGTCCACGTGGAATTCGGTTCCCGACTGGTAATTCGTGTCGGGGTTCTCCAGGTTGAACATGATGCCGGGAGCGACGGAGAATTCCATCCCGCTTGCCAGGTCCACCCAGGTCGCGGTGAACACCGTGTCGAAAGCCCAGTAGTTCCTCCCGACATTGGCGAGATTGCCTGCGGTGAAGTTCCCCGTGGGGATGAACACCGACTCGGAAAGCTTGTAATGGAGGTTCCCCTTTCCCTTCCAGTACAGTGCGGCCGTCAGCATCACGTCGCCGAAACGTCCCGAATCGCTGTCGGACTTGGTGAGGGTATCAAGGGGACCCTCGGCCTTCGCATCGACGTCGACCCAGCCCACCGGGGCCACCGCCCCGATCTGGAGCCTCCCGCCGAGCACCGGTTCCTCGAAGGCATAGAGGACGCCGAGGAAATTGTAGAAAGCGGAGGCCTCCACGCCGAAATCGACCTTTCCGCCCAGGACCGCCTTTTCGACCGACCCGCTGAGGTACAGCATCTGGTCGACCAGTATGTACCCGGGGTGCGGGGCGAGCCCCGAGACGAACGTCAACGGGACGCCGGGGAAGTAGTAGCTGGATCCCGCTTCCGTGGCGAGAGCCGCCTGGGGTGCCAGCAGCAGGATAAACAGGAACAGGGAAAGGATGAAACCTTTTCTTTTCATCGTCTTCTCATCTCCTTGTCAAAAATGGTGCGAACGTTTTCGAAAAGCTGCCGGGCATCCGGGCGATTGAAGATATCTTATCCGACTCGATGGCAATACGGCAAGCCGTGCCTGCTGCGCTGCTCCCCAGGTCGGTTAACTGAACAGGATCAGCAACACGGCGTATCCAAGCGCCCCGGCGACGAAAGGAACGACTCGCCCTTCCTGGCCCCGGGGCAACTCCACGAGGCCCGTGATGGAAACGACGCCCCCGCTGACAAAGCCGAAAAGCGGGATGAGGACCAGCCTGGGAAGGTTGAACAGGGCGCCGAGGGCCCACCCGCCCATGCACGCCCCGGCCAGGCAAAAGCGGTCGATCCGGTCGTAATTTTCGCCGTGCACCTCCTCCAGGGCGAAGGCAATGAGAAGAAAATGCAGGCACATCGACAGGGCGTAGGAAACGGAAACCTCTTCCGTGCCGGATATGGAGTGTACGAGCAGGTAGCCGATGATGGCAATGTATCCGCCGTAGCCCGCGGTCTGGGTCCAAAAGACAAGTTTGCCCGGAGCGACCCGAAACGTTCCGCTCCTTGCCGGCAGGAGTTCGTCGAGGACATAGAAAAACATGAATCCCAGCATCATGGCCAGGTTGACCCCGTAAACCCCCTGGTAAGGAAGGAAATGGGCCCCTTCCTGCCTTAAAACCAGGCCTGCCGTCTCGATTTCCGGCAGCAATTTTACGAAGATATAGGCAATCGAACCGCCTGCCGCCGCGGACAGGATTTTTCTCCTGCCCTTCCCCGCTTCCGCGAACCGAACGACAGGAAGCAGGAAGACACCCGACAGCAAGGCTGCGACAACAAGGGATAAGGCGAATGGGGACATTCGGTAGCCTCCCTGGGAAAACCGTGCCTGAATTTTCCCGGAAAGTCAGTCGGGCTTCCGGTTCCTGCCCCAAAGACCCATGAAACGGGTCACCGCCCCGCGGAAGACGAGGTACGGGAGGATGGCGAGGGTGGTCGCCACGAGAAGCGCCTGCCCCGGATAGAATCGGTGCGAGGTGACCCACTGGTAGACGAGGTCCAGGACGATCCCGAGGACAAACACCTTGGAAACCGACTTCCATCCCTCGCGTATGTGCTTGCGCCGCTCGTTGGGCTCGGTGAACAGGGACCAGAAATAGGGCGTCCGGCCCGCTTTCGCGTCCGAAACTCCGGCCTTGATGGCTAAAAGCGTTGCGATAACGGGTTGTAGGATGAAACGAAACTTCAGAGGGCCCCCGATTCGCCCCATGAAAAACTCCGCCAGGCTGTTCTGGAAATCCTGCAGCTCGAGCCCCCCTTATGGAAATGATTGTTTTGAAACTTACTTATATCATTGTGCCCTATCACTGTCTATTCCCCCGCCTAAAGCCTTTCCACAGGCACCTTTTCCGTAAAGGATTCATCGATTCCCGGCCGTCGTTTGTAAAGGATCCGCTCCCGTTTTTGGCCGTTGGCCCGGGATTGCGCCCGTACCCGGTTCACGGTGGGATATCGCAGGGAACCCGAGTTAGGGTATGGCTATAGGCACACGCCCTGTCCGGTAAATGGCGTCGGTTCCTTGGCGATTTCGTGCAGATGTCGAGTCATGACCACACAATGAGGAGGCAGAAAAATGGAGAACCGGGAATCCATGACTTTACCGGCACTGGCTCACGAGGGAGGAGCGAAGGCGATCACCCTGGCTCCGGTCGTTGGCACACCCCGACTTTGTTTTTAAAACCGCTCATGGAAATAAACTAGAGTTTATGATATAATGGCTCGATAAAAGTAATAAATTTACCCCATATGCGCAATTAAACGTAATAAAAATGCCAGAAGGCTCCATATCCTCGGGGTCCGGCGTCTTCCCCGGTCCCGCTCGTGACACTCCATGACCCTTAAGAATGCGAAGGAGGCTGGAAGCGTGTCCCAACCCCTGTTGGCTGCCCTGCTGCGCCACCTCTACCTGGTGGGTGTCGCCGTTTCACTGGCTGTCCTGGTCGCCGTGCCCCTGGGCATCGCCTGCAGCGGGAGGCCCCGCCTGGCGGCAGGCCTCCTTTACGTGAACGGCCTCATCATGACCATTCCGTCGGTTGCCCTGTACGGGATCATGATGCCCATCCTGGCCCTCGTGGGCCGGGGAATCGGAATGGTTCCGGCCATGATCGCCCTCTTTCTCTATTCCCAGCTTCCCATGCTGAGGAATACCATCGTGGGGCTCCGGAACGTCGATCCCGCCATCGTGGATGCCGCCCAGGGCATGGGGATGAACCGCCTGCGAATCCTTTTCACGGTCCGTCTTCCGCTGGCCTTTCCCCTCATCATGGCCGGGATCCGGTCCTCGGCGGTCATGGGGGTCGGCGTGGCCGCCATAGCGGCCTACATCGGGGCCGGCGGCCTGGGGACCTACATCATGCTGGGCATTGCCAACAGCAACCGCGAACTGATCCTGACCGGCGCCGTTACCACGACCCTGGTGGCCCTGGCGCTCGACCTTTCCCTGGGATCGGTCCAGAGGATTCTCGAGCGAAGGGTGGGAATGTCCAAATGACGAACACCGTTTCCAGGGAAACCCATATCGTCCTTGAAAACATCTGGAAGCGCTTTGACAACGGGTCGGTGGCGGTGAGGAACCTGAGCCTGGACGTGTTCCGCGGGGAAACCCTGGTGCTGATCGGGCCGTCGGGGTGCGGGAAGACGACCACGCTGCGCCTGGTCAACCGGCTGGTCGAACCGAGCGAGGGCAGGATCCTCTTCGATGGCGAAAACACGATGGACATGAACCCGGACAAGCTGCGCCAGCGGATGGGGTATGTCATCCAGGGGATCGGCCTTTTTCCGCACATGACCGTCGAGGACAACGTCTCGGTCGTCCCGAAGCTCAAGGGGCTGGACGGGCGAACGGTAAAGGAGACGGCGGCCCGCTGCCTCGACCTGGTCGGTTTGCCCGTCCAGGCCTGGGGCAAGAGGTGGCCGAGAGAACTTTCGGGCGGGCAGCGCCAGAGGGTGGGCGTGGCCCGGGCCCTGGCCGGCGACCCGGAGGTCATCCTCATGGACGAGCCTTTCGGGGCGCTGGATCCGCTCACACGGGAGGTTCTCCAGGACGAGCTCCTGGCCCTGAAGGAAAGGCTGGGGAAAACCATCCTTTTCGTCACCCACGACATCCACGAGGCCATGAAGATGGGGGATCGCGTCGCCATCATGCGGGGCGGTGAACTGGTCCAGGCGGCCGAACCCCTGGCGCTCCTGTCTTGCCCGGCCGACAACTTCGTCGCCGATTTCGTCGGGTCCGACAATCACCTGGCGATGTTCTCCTTCGTGAAGGTGAAGGACGTTCCCCTCAGGACTGAAAACCTGCCTGTCGTAACCGCGGAAGCCACCTTTGCCGAAGCCCGGTCCGTGGTCGAAAAATCGGGTGTCCGGTACGGCCGCAAGCGTTTCGTCTACATCCTGGATGCCGAAGGCCGGGTCATGGGGTATGCGGATCTCGAAAGCGGCAGGAATCCTTCGGACCCGGTGCGGATCGCCCTGAAGGCAGCTCCCAGCGTCGCCCGGGAAAGCAGCGTCCACGACGCCCTGCTGCGCATGGTCGAAAACGGCGTCATCAATCTCCTCGTCGTGGACGAAAACCGGCGGATGAAGGGGCTTTTGACCTTCGGGGACCTGAACGGGCTCATCGAGAGCCAGAGGAAGGGCGACGGATGTATCTCGAAACCGTGAGTGCCGACGTGATTCTCCAGCTGACGCTCGAACACCTCCAGCTCGTCCTGAGTGCCTGCCTGGCGGCTTTTTCCGTTGCGCTGGCGGCGGGGATCTGGGTGACCCGGCCCTCCATGCGGGGACGGTGGGTCCCCAGGGCCGTCACGCAATTCCTGTTCCTTGGACAGGCGGTGCCCAGCCTGGCCATTATCGGCCTGGTCATGGCGCTTCTCGGGACGGGAGCCGCCACGGCGATTTTTGCCCTGGCGCTGGGATCCCTGGTCCCGATGCTTCGCAACGTCATCGCCGGCTTGCGCGGGGTTCCGGAGCCCGTCCTCGATGCGGCCCGGGGAAACGGGATGCCGCCCGTGACGGTCTTCTGGAAGGTTGAACTCCCGTTGGCCCTCCCTGCGATCTTCGCGGGAATACGGACGGCCGTCGTCATTGCGGTCGGCACGGCGGCCCTCAGCTCCCAGATCGGTGCAGGGGGGCTTGGAAGCCTGATATTCACGGGCATGGCGATGTTCGACATGCCCCTGATGCTGGCGGGAGCTATCCCCACGGCCCTTCTGGCCGTGAGTGCGGACAAGATACTGGGCCTCGCGGAGGCCCGTTTTCGCGGGAAGTGGTAGGTTGGCCGTTT
>ENA-OSEO01005991-OSEO01005991.1-sediment-metagenome-genome-assembly--contig:-NODE-5991-length-11235-cov-6.965137_pt1 | contig 11235 bp, 9 predicted proteins | sample MGYA00237883_ERZ534232 | MGnify/ENA metagenome assembly ERZ534232
TCTGCTTTCTGGCAAAGGCCAGAAGCTGCCGCACGATGTCAACGGATTGTTTCCCGGCATTCATGACCTGCTGCAGGTTTGCGTAGATCGGGTCTGTCTTGTCCAAGCCCTCCATGGCCATTTGGGCGTATCCCAGGATCACGGTCAATTTGTTGTTGAAATCGTGGGCCACGCCCCCGGCCAGCCGTCCCACGGATTCCATTCTTTGGGCCTGCATCAACTCGGTCTGAAGCTTCTCTTTCTCGGCCTCGGCCCGCTTGCGCTCGGTGATGTCCTCGGAAATCCCGAGCAGGAACAAAGGTTCCCCTCTCTCGTTTAGAATCGGCAGCTTCTTCGTGTGAAGGATCTTTTCTCCCCAGCGGGTCTGGATAGTTTCTTCAGGAATATCGATCAGCTTATGCCCGGATAAAACCTCCCGGTCCTTCTCCATAAAGAAGTCCGCCTGAATCTTGGGAAAGAAATCGTAATCGCTCTTCCCGATCAGGTCATCCCTGGATTGACCGAGCAGTTCCTCACCTGCCCGATTGAATCGGACGAACCGGAGGTCCCTGGCATCCTTGAGGAAAACCATGTTCGGAATATTCTCGATGATCGCATTCAGAAAAATATTCATCTGTTTCATCTCTTCCTCTGCCCGCTTGCGCTCCGTGATGTTGCGGCTCAATGCAATGATGCCGATGAGCTTTTTCTCATTGTCCCGTAAAGCTGACATGTGGTTCTCCAGCCAGACAATGGAACCGTCTTTCCTGTATTCCTCCAATTCCAGGATGCGGGTTCTGCCAGGGTCTGCCGTACCGCTGGCTTCCAATTTCAGCTCTTCTTCAAAGGCCTTGGCAACGATCTGCAGGGATTCAGGCGTCATGATCTGTTCCATGGTCTGCGCCATGACCTCTTCAGCCGTGTATCCCCGCAGGCGAATGATGGAAGGGCTGACGTAGGTGAAACGTAAATTCAAGTCCATGACGGTTATCACGTCCGCAATGTTATCCACCACCAAACGATACTTCTCTTCGCTTTCTCGTAGTTTTTTCTCAACCAGTTTACGCTTGGCAATGTCCCGAATATTACATTGCACCAACCTTGCCCTGTCGACGAGATAGATATCCGTATCGATATGCTGTCCGGCCTTGGTTTTTGCCGGAACATCATCGTACATAATCATCCCGTTCTTGTTCAAATTCTGCATTGTCGTCTGGAAATCACCCAGATCGAGTGAAATACCAATGTCCTGAAGCTTATTCCCGATGCTCTCTTCCCGGGTATATCCCAGCATCTTCTCGAAGGCCGGATTGGCATGCGTGATCTTGCCTTCCTTTTTTTCGAGAAGCACGATCCCGTCGTTCGCGGTCTCAAAAAGACGCCTGTAGCGCTCTTCAGACTCGTTTAATAACGCTTCAAGTCGCTTGCGCTCGGTGATATCCTCAATGGCGAGAAGGATCATCCCGGCATCGATGTCTTTCCGATATACCTGGCGGGCGTTGAGCAACATGACTTTATGGCCGATGTCCTGGAAATCATGGGCAACCTCGAAGTCGTCGAATGCCTTTTTTTCAGGAAGGATTTTTTCAAGCAGTTCCCGAAGCAGCGGGATGTCCCATTGTTTGTTTCCAAGGTCATAGATGAAACATCCAATCGTTTCAGAGGGAATGACGTTGAAGGTGGTGTAAAAGTGGCGGTTCGCCGATATGATCTTCAGGTCCGCATCCAGGACCAAAAGGGGCTCCCGAACCGTCTCCACAATACTTTCAGCATAGCGACGGGCCTCCTCGGCCGCAAGCTCGGCCGATATATTCCCGCTTATTGATTCTTTACAGATCAGCATGTTGCGATCGCAGGTCCTCGACGTCATGGTCGAACCCCTTGTTTGTCTTATGATCATCTTTCACAGCGTCCTCCAAAGGTAGCGAATCGCATTGAAAGGGGTCTCCTCTTGACTGTGTCTAAAGCAGACTAAAATGCCGCGCTTCATTTAAATATATCCAAGCTTCGTGCCAGGGTGGATCCGTGCAGGCTTATTTGATTCAACCTATTGATGTGACAATGAATAGTAAGAGTCCAAAGGTGGCGGAGGGGGCTGGTTTGACGTGAAATAGTGATCATATATGACGAATGGTCAAATATGGCCACCACACTAATATCGTTCAGATGGGGGATCAGAAGGGGGCGTTCTTGACAATCCGGCGGGTTTCGTGTACTCCTCTCAGCAGGTGATAGGACCCTGCAGTCTGTATCTGAAAGGCTGGAAAGCAGCCTGCACCATCATGGCTTGCAGGTGTTAGTCGGCAGCAACTTGAAAGAAGGGGAGTCCTCATGAAACACCGCATCATCCTCTTTGTTGCTTTTTTCGGGACGGCTTTAATGGTTTTGCACGGCTGTTATCCCAAACCGGTTGGCACCGCCGGTCCCGGTGGAAAGCCCGTCACCTGGGGGGAGATGACCCTCGACCAGCGGAAAATACATATGAGGACGGAAATCGTCCCTCGCGCAGGCGCCGTATTTCGCCTTTGGCGGCCCGATCGCTATGCAGAGATAGACTGTACGTTGTGCCACGGACAAAACGCCGAGAAGGGGATCTTCCGCATGCCCACCGACCATCTTCCGCGCCTCAGCGGGGCGGTCCTGCTGGGACCGGAATTCGAAAAACATCCGGACACCACCCGGCTCAAATTGGAACAGCTGGTGCCGACCATGTCGGAGGCCCTGGGGCTTCCTTCTTTCAGCCTCGTGACCCGCAGGGGTTTTGGCTGTTACTCCTGCCATTTGGGGCCCGACGGACCCATGTTTGGAAATTAACCTTACTTTCAAGCGACATCCCAACGCCCATCTCATCATCCTGCTACAGCATGCACGGCTGAAAGGCTTCGCAGTGGTTATGCGGCCCCAACCGGATGGGCACAAGCGGTCACAGGCGCCCCCAGTGCCATCCATTCAGAATGTGATGGACTGATTTTGATTGACACCCGGCATGAGTTATTTCATGCTTATCTCCAGAAAAATGTTATCATCAAATATGGGATTTCTAACGCGGATGCCCGCAACGAAAATGTCTCGCGCAGAGACGCAAAGGCGCAAAGAGATTTTCTTGTTTTTCGTGACAGAAAACCAGGTACTAAACAAAGTGCCGGTTACGTCAGCACAAACAGATCACCCAGGGAGAATGATATCGAAAGGATAGTGGTGCCTTCAAGTTCGAAGAGACCATCCAAAAACAGGAGGAACCAATGCTTAAGCTTGGAGAAAAAGGAACCATTCTTCAAAGAGATAAAGAAACCTACGCCATCGCACCGCATATCCCCTGCGGCGTGGTTACGCCGGAGATGCTGCGAAAACTGGCCGATGTCGCCGAAAAATACAATGCCCAGGCCATGAAAATCACCAGCGCCACACGGATCGCCATGGTGGGATTGAAGGAAGAAGATATTGATGCGGTGTGGAAGGAATTAGACATGGGCCCCGGCGCAGCAGTGGGGCTCTGCGTGCGGAGCATACGGGCCTGTCCGGGAACCACCTTCTGCAAGATGGGGCAGCAGGACGCTTTGGGCATGGGCATGAAACTGGACGCGCAATACCATGGTATGGATCTTCCCGGGAAATTCAAGATGGCGGTCTCCGGATGTCATATCAACTGCGCGGAATCCTGGGTCCGGGATGTGGGTCTCTTCGGAAAACCCAAGGGCTGGACCCTGGTGATCGGCGGCAACGTGGGGATGAATCCCCGTATCGCTCAAGAATTGGCAGCGGATTTGAGTGATGAGGAGGCCTTTGAAAAGACTGGTCAGGTGGTCGATTACTATAAGGAAAACGCACAGAAGAGCGAACGCCTCGGCAAGATGATCGACCGCCTGGGATTTGACACGGTAAAGGCCGCCCTGCTTTAGCCAGGGCCAAGAAATTTCTATCCCGAGGGATTGATCAAGAGGAGAAAGCTCATGAAAGCGATGGTTACGAGTCAGTGCATGGGGGACCGAAACTGCAACGATCTGTGCCCCGAGGTCTTTGAATACGATGAAGATGAATTGAAATCCATCGTAAAAATGGACGAAATTCCGGAGAAATACCATGATTTGGTGCGTCGGGCCGCAGACGAATGCGGGGCGAATGCCATAGAGATTATCGAATAGGCTTTTTCTGAACCCCTCGGCATACACAATTTCGGCATCCAATGCCGGCATGGAAAGGGCGTTCTCTGCTCAGGCCCATTGGATGTCGTGGCTGAATGACCTTGTGGAAAGTCTGTTTTCCCGTTTCGTTGACCCCATTCACCGATCCCATGGAGATATTAATGAAACAGCGGGAGACGGTCTGATGATCATTTTTATAGAAGGCGATATCCTCATTGCAGAGGAAACCAAAAAGACCATCGACGGTCTGTGGCCTGTCTACGACAGGGGAACCACAACCCTGAAAGGGATTGAACATCCGGTTCAAATCTATTCGCTGCTCAGAGCCGCATGAGCTTTTCTGATAATAGCGACACGCCAAACCGACACAGCCGATGAAGGAGAACGCTTCATGCTCATTCGTTGCCACGGCGCCAGAGGATCCATACCGGTTTCCGGAACGGAGTATGTCAAATACGGAGGGGATACCACCTGTCTGGAAATCCGGAGCAAAAATGACGACATCATCATCGTGGATGCGGGCTCCGGAATTCGACGCCTGGGCAACCGGCTGATCGAGGAAGGACGCTTTCAATTCCATCTGATCTTCACGCATTCTCATCTGGACCATATCCTGGGCTTTCCATTTTTCGCACCCATTTATCATGAAAAGGCCGGCATCCATCTCATGGGATGCCCCACCACCCAGGGAAACATCAAGAGACTTCTTGGCAAGGCCATGAGCACCCCGCTGTTCCCCATTCCTTTTGAGACCCTGCCGTCCACTATCGACTATGATGTGGACTGCCGCCTCAGCTTCCGGGTGGATTCCATAGAAATTTTCCCCATCAACCTCAATCACCCCAACGGCGGAATGGGATATAAATTCGTGGAAGACGGCAAATCCTTCGTGTTCCTGACGGATAACGAACTGGGGTTTCGGCACCGAAATGGAAAGTCTTTTGAGGACTATGTCGAGTTCTCAAAAGATGCGGACCTCCTCATCCATGATTCAGAATACAGCCTGAAGGAATATGAAATGACTAGGGGCTGGGGACACTCCACCTATTCGGATGCCCTCCGACTCGCTCAAGCATCCAAGGTCAAGACATTTGGCCTCTTTCACCACAACCAGAACCGCAGCGATGCAGCCCAGGATGACATATTGGAGGAATGCCGCTCCGACATTGCAGATCGAAAGATAAACATGCACTGCTTTGCCTTAACCCAGACGGACGTTCTGAGTCTTTGAGAAATAGCCAAGCTGACGGTACTCCGTATGGGTCATCAGCCCGATTAATGAAGGAGGAGAAGAATGGAAGGGGAGGGGGGATTAAAGTCAGTGGGTCAAGGAGAAGATAGAACAGAAGGATTTCAGGAATGTCGTTTTGAAGTTAGGCAAAGACAGCCGCGAAGACCTGGATCTCAATCAACTGGACACGAAACTGAGAATGGAATAGCGCGGCTCTCGCGCTACCCATAAGCAATTGGCATAAGAGGTTCCGGTGGCGATATTTCTGAAGACAACGCTACCTATCTTTCTTCTCATCGGTCTCGGGTTTCTCGCCCGAAAGGCGAAACTGATGAAGGAGGGAGACGAACGTACGCTCAGCGCCTACGTCTATTTTTTTGCGCTCCCTTCACTCTTTTTTATCAATCTGGCGGAGACGCGTTTCGACCGGATTATCGCCACGTTTGTCGGGGCCGGCATCCTTCCCGTGGTCGTTGTATTTCTCCTCTTGACCCTCCTCTTTTTTCTCTTCCGCTTTTCAAAGGATACCTATTTCCTGCTGGTGGTGGGATCCGTTTTTGGTTCTCACGCCTTCTTCGGCATCCCGTTTGTTATGTTTGCCTTTCCCACAGCCGAAGGAGAGCAATTGGCGACACTCTCTTCCGGGACCATATCCATTGTGAGCGTCGTCATCTCCATATCTGTCCTGGAACTCTACAAGCTATCACGGGAAAGCAGGCCGTCGCCGTTCAAGGCGTTTCATCATGTGGGCCTGCGTCTCACCAGGAATCCGCTTGTCATCTCCATCGCCCTTGGCACGTTCGTCTCCTTTTTAGGGCTCTCGATTCCCTTTGCCATCAGCAAGCCGCTCCACATGCTCGGGGGCACGACAGCCACGGTGGCTATCTTCATGCTCGGGGTCTTTTTTTATGGCCGCCGGTACAAGCAGCTTGCACTGGCCTTTGGGATCTCTTTGTTGCGGATGGTCCTTGTACCCCTGATTGCCGTCGGGACGGTAGCCGTCCTGGGACTCGGGTCTCTGGAATCATCGGTGGTTGTGTTGATGAGCGCCATGCCGATGGCCATTTCCATGGTCGTTTTAAGCGAACGCTACCAGTTTCATCAGGAGTTGATCGCCTCGGTCATCCTTGTCTCTTCCATTCTGGGCGGGCTCTACTTGAATGGATGGTTGGCCCTGCTGAACATGAGGTGATTTTCCTCGAACATAAAAGGAAGGGTGGATCTAACAATGATCGCATTAGAAAATCATAAAGCCGATCTGATCTCTTTTCTCGGGTCGCAGCCCCTGGCCGTGCTGGCCACCCATAACAAGGGACAGCCATATGGGAGCCTGGTTGCCTTCGCCGCCACACAGGATTTGGATTATCTCATTTTTTCAACGACCCGATCGACCCGAAAATTCGCGAACCTGTCAGCAGATCCGCGGGCGGCCATGGTCATCGACAATCGGTCCAACCATCCTTCTGATCTGAGATTCGCCAGGGCGGTCACTGCCACGGGAAGGGCGGAGGAAATCCCAAAGGACGCATCGGGGCATTTGCTAAAGACCTATCTGAACAAACACCCACATCTGGAAGATTTTGTGGCATCCCCTTCATGCGCCCTTATCCGAATCCGTATTGATGTCTATTATCTGGTGACCCGTTTTCAGAATGTGGTGGAGATTCATCTGACATGACGATATTTATTCTGACTTTGGATCAGGTGGAAGAGGGGCATGGTCCGATGTTAGGGGGAAAGGCCGTTTCCCTTGCAGCCATGCATAAGAATGGCATCCCCGTGCCTCCGGCCATCTGCATCACCGTGGAGGCCTATCTTGACTATGTTGCCTCAACGGGCCTGAGGGATCAAATCGTTCTGGATCTTTACCGAAAGCCGTTTGAGGAGATGCGGTGGGAAGAGATATGGGATACTTCACTTCGCATTCGAAACGCCTTCCTCAGGACTTTGGTTCCAGCGGATCTTCGAGAAGTGCTGCTTAAGGAATTTGAATTGCAGTTTAGAGGAAGGCCTGTATCGGTTAGATCCTCCGCGCCAGGGGAGGACTCGTCAAAAACCTCTTTTGCAGGACTCCACGAATCCTTTGTCAACATCAGAGGTCCTGAGGCCATTTTGGAGCATGTGCGTCTGGTCTGGGCGTCGCTCTGGTCCGATCGCGCCCTGCTGTACCGGCAGGAGATCGGCCTGGATGTAAAGAAAAGCGCCATGGCCGTGATCGTCCAAGAGATGATCCTGGGGGAACGCTCGGGCATTGTATTCGGCAAAAGCCCGACCGATAATGCACTCTCGGTGATCGAGGCGGTATATGGTCTGAACCAGGGGCTTGTGGACGGCACAATTGAACCCGACCGGTGGCATCTGGATCGACAAACCGGGAAGGTGGTATCCCATTTCGCTGCTGTGCGGGACCAGGCCATGCGGCCTGCCGAGAATGGCATCCGTCTTGAGGCCCTGCCGCCAGACCTTCGGGACCAGCCCCCCTTGGTCGAAACTGAGCTTTCCGAGGTATATAGCCTCTGCATGCGGTCGGAAGCGATCTTTCACTCACCCCAGGATATGGAGTGGACATATCGGGGAAGGGACCTTCACACGCTTCAGTCGAGGCCGATTACCACCGATCTTCAACAAAATGAAGATGATCAGAGGCCATGGTATCTCAGCCTTCATCGGAGTTTCGAGAACTTGAAGAACCTTCGCGCCAAGATCGAAACTGAACTGATTCCGGCAATGGAAAAAGAGGCCCAGGCGCTTGCCCTAATTGACCTTAAGTCTTTGTCTAACGTTGCACTTGCGGATGAAATCGACAGACGACGTCAAATTCATCAGCGATGGCTCGACATCTATAAACGGGACTGCATCCCGTTTGCCCACGGCATGCGCCTCTTCGGCCAGGTCTATAACGACCGGGTGCAGCCGGATGATCCGTTTGAGTTTGTAGGGCTCCTTTCCGAAACCGGGATGATGAGTACCCGGAGAAACGAGATGCTTCAGGAACTGGCTGACATGATTAAACACGATGCGACCCTCTCAGAATGCCTCAAAAATGCACATTTGGAGAATTGTGATGGGGTCTTTGCGGAGAAATTCAACGCCCTGGTCTCCCGGTTTGGTGATATTGCGTGGGGGGAGAGCCGTTTCATTCATGACGCGAAGGATCTTCTGACGCTTCTTATGGAAATGGGAGGATCGTCGTCAGACGTCAAAGGGCAGGGGAAAAAGGGCCTGGAAACGCTGCAAGAAGATTTCCTCTCCATGTTTGACGATGATCAGCGATCCATGGCCCTCGACATCCTGGACATCGGCAGGGCCAGCTACCGCCTCAGGGATGACGACAATATCTACCTGGGGAAGATCGAGGGACAGGTACTGGCAGCGGTGGAAGAGGGGAGATCGCGACTGGCGAAGCAACCGCAAGCGGGTGTGGAAGACACGGACAGGGACCATCTGTCGGACGCATTGCAGGGAGAGGGGACGATCACAAGCCAGGGGAAAGCGTCTTCCGATGCCGGCCAGGGGAAACCCCATTTTGTGGCCGCCCGACAGATCGTGGGGCAGCCGGCCGGTCCGGGCCTGGCAACCGGAAAGGCCCGCGTGATCTCACAGCACTCGGACCTGTTCCAGTTCAAGCGGGGCGACATCCTGGTGTGCGACGCCATCGATCCCGGGATGACCTTTGTGATCCCGCTTGCCTCGGCCGTGGTGGAGCGGAGGGGGGGAATGCTCATTCACGGGGCGATCATTGCCAGGGAATACGGTCTGCCATGCGTCACGGGCGTCACGGACGCAACCCGATGGATCAAGACCGGTGATATCCTCACCGTGGACGGCTATCTGGGGATGGTGATCATCGGAGAATCCAACCTTTCCCACAAAACGTGATACTCGATACAGGTACCCTAACAGGTTAAACCGATGGGCTTTTTCACGGAAGAACTCAAAAAGACACAGCCCAAAACAGAATCCCGTCGATGGCTTTTTGTCCCTTACGACCAACTGTCGGACCAGATGGGTCCATTATCCAGGGAAAGGCCCGCTGATCTGGGGATCATCTTGCTGGAAAGCCTGTGGAAGGCGGATCGCCGACCCTATCACAAACAGAAACTGGCCCTGGTGGTCGCCAATCTCCGCCATTTTGCCCTGGAACAGGCGCGGCGGGGGGTCGCGGTGAGGCATCTCATTTGCCAGGGACCCTATCACCAAGCACTGGAGCCCCTCGTTGCGGAGTTGGGCGCCATCCAGGTAATGATCCCTGCCGAAAGAGAACTCCGATCGGATCTCGACAAGCTGGCCGGCGGTGGAAAGCTGGTATACCTGCCCCATGAAGGGTGGTTGACACAGACCCGCCAGTTTGAAATGGGTTCCGGTAAAACACCGCCCTGGCGGATGGATGCCTTCTACCGTGAGGTGCGCCGTGACACCGGGATTCTCATGGATCAGGGAAAACCGGTCGGCGGCAAGTTCAGTATGGATACGGAAAACAGGCTTGCATGGCGAGGAAAGCCGCCGGCCCCCAACCCGCCGACATTCCCTATCGATCCGATCAAAGAGGAGGTAGGCGATCTCATCCAGCGAGAATTCGTCAGGCATCCTGGGCATCTGGATATAGACGCACTGCCTGCAACGCGGTCAGATAGCGAGCGGCTCTGGTCCTGGGCAAAAACAGAGTGCCTTCACCGTTTCGGGCCCTACGAAGATGCCATGTCTCTTCAATCCAGAGGGCTGTTTCACACAAGGATCTCTTCGCTTGTGAACCTTCATCGGCTCCTTCCCTCAAAGGTCCTCTCTGAGGTTATTGAGTTGGATATCCCATTGTCGAGCAAAGAGGGGTTTATTCGACAGGTCCTGGGCTGGCGGGAGTTCGTCAGACATGTGCACCTGGCCACGGATGGATTCCGTGATCTCCCCGCAGGTCTGTGTCCGGTCCAGTTGGCGCCCGGGGACGGCGGTTACAACCGCTGGTCAGGAAAGCACTGGGGACCTGCAGGCGCATCCAAAGACCCGGACGGAGGGGCCGCCCCTTCTCATCTGGGAGGCGAGACCCCCCTCCCTCCCGCCTACTGGGGGGAACCTTCTGGGATGACCTGTCTCGACCATGTGGTCGCCACCGTCTGGGAAGAGGGATACAGTCACCATATCACCCGGCTCATGATTCTCTCCAACCTGGCCACCCTGCTGGACGTGCGTCCGCGCGAGCTGACCGACTGGTTCTGGGTCGCCTACACCGATGCCTACGACTGGGTGGTGGAGCCCAACGTGCTCGGCATGGGGACGTTTGCGCTGGGCGATCTGATGATGACCAAGCCCTATGTATCGGGCGCGGCCTACATCAACCGGATGAGCGACTATTGCAGCGCCTGTGCCTTCGATCCCAAAACCGACTGCCCTGTGACCCCCCTCTATTGGGCCTTTCTGGCACGCCATAAAGACAAGCTTCAAGGCAATCCCCGGCTCAAGATGCCTATGACAGCCCTCGGGAAAAGGAAGACATCACAGAGATGGAGGGATCAGCAGATCTTTCGAACGGTGAGGGACATCCTGATCACAGGGGGGACGGTCGCGCCCGAATCCCTCGGCCCCTGATCTCCGATGCCATGCGCCATTTCTTTTCAGATGATCCGCATCTGGCTGACCCGTTTTCTCCATTAAGATAAAGATGGAGCTACTGCGTAAGAACGATCCGGGACATCAGCCCGCTATCGGGAAGCGGCGGAGGACATGGTGAGAGGGAGTGATCGGTCAGCATCTTCAAAAGGATGATCGCCAGGCCGCATCAGGGTAGGGTGGGGGCTGGGGGGTTAAGAGCCAGGCTACCCGATTGGGCGCACTGGACGCCACTCTTCTCTGGCGATCTCGTGCCTCTGCTCTCTATTACGGCATTGGATG
>ENA-OSEO01005993-OSEO01005993.1-sediment-metagenome-genome-assembly--contig:-NODE-5993-length-11232-cov-4.329807_pt1 | contig 11232 bp, 11 predicted proteins | sample MGYA00237883_ERZ534232 | MGnify/ENA metagenome assembly ERZ534232
GTACGAATATGCACACAGGAAACGATCCCCGTCCGTCTGGGTCTTCAATTGCGCGGTTTCGGGGGCGGGAACTTCAGCCTAGGAGATCGGCAAGCTGGAGCCCTGCGATGTTGGCCGACTTCTGCTTGATCCTCAGCTTGCGTGTCGTGAGTGCTTGCTGGATCGATTCGGCTGACGTATACCTCCACACTCCACGCGCGCTCCACTGACACGCTTCCGGAGGAGCTGGGCGTCCTAGCCACGAGGAGCCTTGGTCCCGAGGGGATCATGACCTCGCCATCCACGAAGCCTGATCTTCTCGATGATCTAAGCTGGGCCGAGCTGCAGAACACCGCTTGAAAGTGCACAGGGTCGGATCCTCCAAGACCCGCCGTTGTGGGGACGGGGCTTCACATTGCAGCACCGGATTCGCTGCACGACACGTCCTGCAGGATGTGGCTATCGTAATGTCGTAATGGCCCCACTGCTTGACAGATGCGAATCTCAGGAGTATGTTGGAGATGTCCAGGGACGAAAATCGGCTCCATGCCGTGTGAGTCTCAGCTGAGGCTGGTAACTCCTATATCCCTGGGTGACCCTCGAGAAGCGCCGCATCGGGCGGCGTTTTCTTTGTGTAGTAGACTCCATATTCGGCTGCGCGGGTGTCATCCACATCATGCACGAGCCTGCACCGTGGCCATACGAGACGGAGGAATCGGTCTTCACCGCGTTCGTAGAGACGTTGCAGTGCCCAGAGGAAGTAGTCGGCAGCCTGCAGCCCACCCTGATCTCGGGAGAGCGAAGACACGACCTCGATTGATGTGTCTACGGAGCTTCCCCACTTCTCGCTGTACCGCTGGCGTGCCGCTTCTAGAGCCTCCAGCAGTGCGCGCGTCCGATCGCTCTTCCCTCTCGCGGCGAACGTGATCAAGTTCCGATCCGATTGATGCAGTCGATCGCGGAAGAGCCGCCGGATCAAGTGGTCGTAGAGTTCATTCGGATGGTATCGGTAATTCGGATCCATCCGGTTCCTGCTCCGAACGTACGAAGCGGTTACCTTCTTGCTGCGCACGACGGCGAAGAATCTCACCTCCTCTTCCTTGAGCAGCGCGAAGACTTCTCGACGGACCTCAGGGAGATCATCCTTTGCATGGAAAGCGAGCGCTGTCTTCCCGGCGTCCGGGTGCATCGATGGCACTCCCTGAAAGTATGGATCCAGCAGCAACCGAGTCCGGAGGTCGGCCAGTCTCGCATCCAGGCCATTAGGATCACGGACTTCGAGAAGCCCGAGCATGAAGAAGCGAGAGCAGCCTTCCGTGCCTACGAGGACTCGCCCATTCGCCGAGAACAGCGTTGGATCCCCGGATTCATCGACGAAGTAGTGGACGACAGCCTGCGGAGTTTGAGGAACGCAATGCCCATTCCGAGGAGTACCACCGACGTTCTTCATCCTGCCACCAACTGCACCATCTCCTCCCACCGAACCACGAGTTCCTCTAGCTCACGGAGGTGTGTCGTCATTAGAGGAACAATGGACACTTGCGTGCCGGTCCTTGGGTCGAGCACGTACAGTAAGCGGACGGTTTCTCCCGTACCGTATCGAGCCCTACCGTACATCCCCCCGGTCGTATGCTGGCGGTGTTGCGCGGCAACCATCTTGTGATGCACAGAGAGATGTCGGAGGCCTCTCTTCTTCTGATCCCCGCTGCGTCCAGGTTCATCGTACAATAGACCGTTCTTATGCCTAATCGTGCCGATCTCCTCCTCCAGAACAACCTGTTGCAGGGCCACCTTTGGATCGCGAGGAGACCGCAGCGCTCGCTTACCCTCTTTCTCAATGTATTGTAACACAGAGTACGTTGCACTAACCAGCGCGGGCATGAAGAATGTTGCTTCGTCATCCAGAGACTCGATCGAGATCGGACCCTCATCCTCGACTCGCTTGAGTAAGGCGAAGAAGAACCTCGCTTCAGCTAGCTTCCTCTGCGTCTCTCCGAGAGGGCTCATCTGCTCCTCCATTTCCTCGGCGCTTCCCATTTCGGACTATGCAGCATTGCCGTGACAGAACGCCTTTGCTTCATCGAGAACTTCCCGAATCCTGGTCTCCGACCAGTTGGGGTCGCGAAGCTGGGTGAGCTTGGCGAAGCAGCCACGCTCATGGCCAATGCGGTTACGCACGTCCTCGATATCACTGACCACCGGTTCCCAGGAACCCACAAGCACGAGTCCGTGCCGCTGTGACATGTAGTCCGCAACCTTGTGGAGGCTGGATAGGGTGAGCTTGTCGGGATGGTCATTCGTGACCTGCCCCCACATCGAACTAATGCGGTTGTCCTGGATGCTGGGTTTCGATGCCGTAGAGAAGCGGCACAGGTTCACCCACAGGATGAACTCGACGTTCACTGCGGCAACGAGAAGGGCTGCTGCGTACTCCTCCTTATCCAGGAGCCGATCGACTTCATGCCAGCTGATGAGCAGTCTTCGATCCACGCTTCCGCTCACTGCTACACCTGCCTGCACACCAAGCGGCACGGTGCGCTTCGTCGATCCACACTTGGGACATGGGCCTTCGCCGGGAAGAGGTGTCTTGCACTCGCTGCATCTGTCCTGGCCACGGTGAACAGGCATTGCTATATGCCCTTCGTCGAGCCAGTAGCCCGTTCGAGGTTGAGAGCGAGCAAGCGTTCGAGGATCTGGTCGTCGGGGAGGTCGTGGGGCCAGGCGTAGGCGTCGAGGACGGCGTGGTCGAGGCACTGGTGGGCGAGGTCGAGCCAGGTGGGGCGCTGGTTGTAGAGGTTGGTGAGGGTGCGCTTCTTGAGCTCGGCCTCGGACGCACCTTCAGGATTGAGCCAACGGTCGCGCTTCTCGACGAGGTCCTTCGCGGCGGCGGCGATCGCGTGGACACGCGCATCGTCGACGGGCTCCTTCCCCGGCGGCCAGGGGAAGGGGAACGTCTCGAAACAGGTCGTCGGCGTGTAGCGGAAGCCGCTTTCTCTCTCTCGCACTTGTGTCCCTTGTCGGCGGGCCCACAGTTCGTGAACCTTGGAGTGGAGGACGCCGAAGAAGTAGTCGTCGTCGCGGGCGAAGACAAGCGTTTGCTGGTTGCAGAGAGCCCCTGCCCTAACCCATGCGAAGATGCGGTGTTTGGAGACCTCGGGAGTAGCAACATATCGTGCCTTGGTTGCCAGCGCAGTCCGCATCTCCGGCCGTGGGCGAGCGTACTGCCACCACATGCCACGGAAGTCCGCCCGACGTGTTTGCCGCACAGGGAGGACGTGCTCTCTAACATACTCGAAGGGCACCTGATACTGTGCTGCCTCCTCCAGTGGCATAAGAGCGAAGTCGATTGTCCGTTTGCGTCTGTTGACGCCCACGAGATCCACGCCGCTGACGACGGGACGCACGATGTCGGAATTGGGTCGCCCGTTGGGATTGCCACCTACGGCAAGCATTCTGCGCGCGGTCTTCTCATCAATGTCAAAGGGAGCTTTGGGGGACGCCCCCATGAAGCATATCGCCCTATTCTCTTGCAGAGGTCTTGCGGATGTGAGATCCGTAGAAGCCGTCAAGTCGCTGTTAATCTGCGAGACTGCTCTGCCATCAAGCACAGGATCAACCCTGTTGCGATCGCCGAAACCAACCATCGAAACATGGACGGCTGCACCTTCGAGGATCCATTCCCGATCGGATTGCGCCCAGAAGATGTCGCCGGTCTCTTTGATCCGTTCGAGCGTCTTCCGATTCGCGCCGCCACGGATTCCTTGAGTTGCCAGAAGGCCGGCCCGGTTGAGCTTTCCTGATTCGATCATTGCACGCGCCTTCTCGAACCAGTAGCAGCACAGATCGGAGAAAGCGGGCACGCGTCCTTCGTATCGACGGAAGAGATGGTCGACGTATTTGTCGCCAAGTTCCTGGCGAATCCGATTGCCCCCCAGAAACGGCGGATTCCCGATCGCGACGTCGGCTTCGGGCCACTCGGGGTCGATCGGGTTCCCGTCTTCGTCGAACGCGAGGATCGCGTCCATGTGGTGGATGTTGTCGAGCTTCTTGAGGATGGGTTCGGACGGGTATCCGAACCCGTTCTCGCGGAGCCACTGGATGTAGCCGATCCAGATCGTCGCCTGGGCGAGCTCGTGGGCGTACTCGTTGATCTCGATCCCGTAGAGCTGCTCCGGCGCGACGGTGGGGAAGAACATCGGCAGGCCGAGATCGGTGGCGAACAGGATCACGTCCTTCTCCAGGTCGAGCATCTGGCGCAGCGCAACGTAAAGGAAGTTCCCGCTGCCGCAGGCCGGGTCGAGGACCTTGGTGTCGGCGATCTCGTCGGCGAAGCCGTGCAACAGCTTCTCCAGCCGCCGGCGAGCCCGCGTCTTCGCGCCGCCTGCCGAGTCAGCGGCCTGCCACTTCGCATGCAGCTCACGTGCTTGCCCCTTGATCTCCTCCCATCGGCGGCGGAGCGGGCGCATCAGAACCGGCTCGACGATCAACAGGATGTCGTCGCGACTCGTGTAGTGGGCGCCGAGCTGGGCACGCTTGCCTGGATCGAGGCCGCGTTCGAACAGCGTTCCGAAGATCGACGGCTCGATCGACGACCAGTCGAGCCGGGCGACGCGGGCGAGGATCTCAAGATGGTCCCGGTCGAGCGGAAGCGTGTCGGGGGAATCGAACAGCCCGCCGTCGAAGTGGGGGATCCGATCGAGGTAGAGGTAGCCTCCCTCGGCCATGTGGCCGAACAGCTCGCCAAGGAGCGCGTTGAATCGGTCTGCGTCATCGACGGTTCCGGCGATCAACCTGTTGAACAGCTCGTTCGGGAGCAGTCCGATGTCCTCGGCGAAAAGACAGAACAAGATCCGGATCAGGAAGTGCGCCGCCTTCTCCGGATCGCGACCGGCGGCGCGAAGCGACTCGGAGAGCGCCCCGAACTCGGCCGCCGCCTGCTGAGTGACCCCCTCCGGCGTCTGCTCGGCGCGGAGCCGTTCCGGGTGCTCGAACGCGTTGCGGAGGATCTCCAGACCGTCGCCGGTCAGGAGGCCGTCGTACGTCAGCGTGAACGTCCGCTTCACCGTGTTGGTGAAGTTGGTGTGGACCACGATCGTCTCCATGTCGGAGACGATGAGAAGCGGCGGATTGAGGAGCGCGTCGCGGTAGAGCTGGAGTTGCTCGTACGCGGCGTCGAGGTCCTTGTGCTTCCCCTTGTACTCCCAGGCGAAGCAGCCCTTCTTCCAGACGTCGGCCCAGCCCTGGCCGCCGGTCCGCTTGCCGGCACCCTTCTCGAACGTGAACGTCGCGCCCTCTGGATCGGCTTTGGCCGGCGTCGGGTGACCGAGCATCCGACAGAGGTCGAGGAAGTGCTCCTGCGACGCCGAACGCTCTTTCAGCTTCGAGCGTCGCCACTTGTCGACGAACTCCTGCGGCGTCAGCTGTTGCCGATTCTTCGCCATGGCCGTGCGGCTCCTTCGGCGTCCACGACGACGATCTGTCGATCATCGTCATCCCGCGGGTTGCTCTCTCATTCTAGGTGAGTCTAACGAAGGGGAGCGCGAGGGCCAACAGATGATGTGTGCGGCCAACGTCGCAGACGAGCTGCGATGCTGCGTTCCGATCTGCCAGAGCGCGTCGATCGGGAGGGCGTGTAGACGTCTCCCCAGGGACACGCTCTCCTTTCCTCCATACAAGACGACGCCTCGTCGGAGGCGGTCACCTGTGAGATCCCTCAGAAGCTCGAGTCCGCAGACGTCCTGGTCCTCGACGCGCGAGGAGAGCTTGACCTCGATGCCGACTGGATCACCGGCCGGATTCTCCAGAATGGGGTCGACTTCCACGTTCTTGTGGGTGCGGAAGTGATGCATCGATGGACGGACTCCACTCCATGAGATCTGCTATCGGAGCTCCATCGCCACATAGCACTCCAGGGCCCATCCGAAGCTCGTTCGATCCTTCTCCACTCCCCGTTTGGCCAAGCCGATGAGGTGTGCGATCAGCCCGGAGTCCTTGAGCAGGATCTTGGGTCGCTTGATGAGCCTCTTCCCAAGGTTCGCGGTCCAGGCGGGTAGAGGGAGGAAGAGGTAGATCGCTTCGAGCAACCAAAGGTAGCGTTTGACCGCAGTCTGCGGAAGCCCGACGGCCTCTGAGCCTTCGGTGCGGTTCCGCCACCCGCTCCCTCTTGCCGCCAACAGGCGAGGCAGACGCCGACGTTCTGCATGGTATGCCTCGATGAACCAATGGGGATCTCTGTTGGCAGCCCTTATCGTTGTCAGATTCTCGAAGGTGAGGCGGCCAGCGAGATGCCTTGAGCCAAGGTGCTCTTGTCTTTCTGCCCGGCCCCGTTCGGTGAGACGACCGGCCTGTCGGACAGGACCTTCTGCCGTCGGTCGGCGGACTCCTTCTTGAGTACGTCCCTCCGTGCATACCAACCACACAGTGGGTGTTCTTCAACCACGAAGTCGATGATGTGCACGCTCTGGACCCCACATCGTCTGTCGTAATCCCGGGGCAAATGCCTCTCTCTTGCGGCAAGAAGCAAGGTTTGGCCCTGCGCGTCCGCACCCCTGAGGGCCGTGCCCGCAAGCAGGATCAACACCTCATCGTCACAGACACATCATGAAGCCGCCACATCGAGAACCGATGATGATCCATCAATGGAGCGAAAGGGGGGATTGAGATGTGGCATGGGATGTATTCCGCCGGTGGCTGGCCAATGCTCTTCGGCGGCCTTCTGCTGCTCGGGAGCTTGATCGGCCTGATCGTCTGGGCGATCCATCGGATGACTGATCGGCGGGAGGTCGCCCCGTATCCCGTGAAGTCCCCGCTCGACCACCTCAAGGAACGCTACGCTCGGGGCGAGATCACCCGTCAGGAGTTCGAGCAGATCAAGCGGGACCTCCTGTCGTAACACGACTGCGGGGAGATATGCCGCATCTCGATCGCGCAAGACGCCGCATGTCTCCCCACGCAGCCTCGCTCCGGGTGGCACGCAGGGCGGGAGTGCTTATCATGGGGCAACGCAGGCAAGGAGGACGGGATGGGCGAACGAAACGTATTGATCATCGGTGCGGGGATCGCCGGCCTGTCCGCGGCGTCCTATCTGCAACGGAACGGCTATCAGACTGAGATCTTCGAGGCGCATTCGGTGCCCGGCGGGCTGTGCACAGCCTGGCGCCGCGGCGACTACGTGTTCGACTACTGCATCCATTGGCTGATGGGCACGAAGCCGAACACGGGATTCGACCGGATCTGGAGAGAGCTGGGAGCACTCGAAGACGAACAGGGCCAACCGACGGAGATCCGCAACTTCGAGGAGTTCACGCGCATCGAGCTCTCCGATGGCGAGACGGTGAAGTTCTACGCGGACGTTGACCGACTGGAAGCGGAACTCCTGCGCGTCGCCTCCGAGGACCGTCGGAGGATTCGGGGCCTTGTCCGCGGCCTCAAGCGGTTCGCCCGCTTCGAGATGCCCGTAGCAACGGAAGAATGGGGCTGGACCGATGGCCTGCGGTTTGCGATCCGGAATCTGTCGCCGCTTCTCCAGCTTCGGACGTACGCGACGACGCGCATGGATACCTACGCGGACCGCTGGAAGAGCCCCCGAATGCGCGAGGCGCTTTCCGCACTGATCCCCGATTCGTGGAGCACGGTCGCACTGCTGCTCGGTCTGGCTACCCAGCACACGCAAGCAGCCGGCTATCCCGTCGGCGGATCGCTGAGCTTCGCACGCAACATCGAGCGGCGCTACCTCTCCCTGGGCGGGCGCATTCACTACGGCGCTCGGGCGGAGAGGATCCTCGTCGATGGGGGCCGCGCCCGCGGCCTGCGCCTCGCGGACGGCACGGAGGTCCACGGCGACGAGATCGTCTCCGCGGCCGACGGACACGCGACGTTGTTCGAACTGCTCGACGGGCGGTTCCTCACCCAGCGACTGCGACAGGTCTACGAGGAGTTCCCGCTCTTCCCGTCCTCGGTCTTCATCGGGTTCGGGGTCGCACGCGATCTCTCCGATCTCCCGCACGCGCTGATCTTCCCGCTCCCCGAACCGCTCGTCTTGCCCGACGACTCCGAGCACCGGCACTTGAGTGTCACCGCCTACCACTTCGACCCGACCCTGGCGCCAGCCGGGAAGACGGCCGTCACTGCGCTGCCCAACACGTGGAACGACACGTACTGGCGCACGCTCGCCACGGACGATCGGGAAGAATACGACCGCGTCAAGAACGATGTCGCTTCGAGGGTCCGAGTCGCGCTCGAGGCCAAGTTCCCGCAGATCGCCGGCGCCGTCGAGACCGTCGACGTCTCGACCCCGCACACAGTGCGCCGCTACACCGGCAACTGGCGCGGCAGTTACGAGGGCTTCGCCCCGACACCCGAGACGATGGGGAGGCCGCTGCCCAAGACCCTGCCCGGCCTTGATGGCTTCCACATGATCGGACAGTGGACCGCGCCGGGCGGCGGGCTGCCCCCCGCCGCAAAGGACGGCCGCGACCTCGCACGCAAGCTGTGCAAGCAGGACGGCAAGCGGTTCGTGGCGGGCGCCTCCGCAAGCTGAACTCCCCGCCTCAGTGCGTCGTTCGAGCGCCGCAAGTCGGACCTGCCTCGCTGCTCCACACTCCCCGCACGCTACACTTACCTCATGAGCGAGATCGTGCGGCGCTACTACGACGGGGATCCGGAGCGGGAGTGGACTCGGCTTGAACGTCCCTACCGAAGGCTCGAACTCGCAACCACGATACACCTGATCGAGCGGTACTTCCCGCTGAACGGACGAATCGCGGACGTTGGGGGCGGGCCGGGACGCTACACGGCCGAGCTTCTCCGCCGGGGCTACCGCGTGACCCTGGTCGATTTCTCCCCTCGCGCCATCGCGTTCGCCGAGCGGCAACTCGCTGACCAGGGTCTGTCCGCGGAACAGCTGCTCTGCGCAGATGCCTGTGACCTATCGGCGCTCTCGACTGGCTCGTTCGACGGAGCGTTGTGCATGGGGCCGATGTACCACATCATCGAGCCCGCAGACCGGGAGCGCGCCCTCCGCGAGGTCGCGCGGGTGCTCAAGCCGGGAGCACCCGCCATCATCGCATTCCTGAATCCCTGGGGCATCCTGCGCGCGGGCCTCGCCGAGTTCCCCGAAGCGTTCTCGCAGTTTGATCTCGTGCATGCACTCCTCGCCGATTGGGTGCAGTCTGGCGAGCAAGAGGCGTTCACCGAGGCCGTATTCCTGACGCCACCTCAGGCACTCCGCGAGCTCAAGGAGGCCGGCTTTGCGGTCCTTTCCTACGCGGGTGCCGAAGCTTTCGCCGCCGGGATGCTGGACGAACTCAAGCGCATCTCCGCGGAGGACCCCGAGGCGTACGAGCACGTCCTCCGGCTGGCGGCCGAGACGTGCGAGCTCCCTCAGTATCGCGACTGCACCGAGCACCTCCATGCCGTGGTCCGCAGAGACGGCTGAGACCCGGGGAGGCAAACCTCGCTTCGGCGCGCTCCGTCCGCTGCGGTCGTCGCCGAGCCGAAGCGATTGCCCACCGCCTTCCGCGCGCCTATGCTCCCCCCATGCGGACGAGAATCCTCGTGCTCGACAATGCGATCGATCGGACGGTCTACCGCCCGGTCGAGGAGTGGTCGCGGACCTTCGGCGACGTCCCGTTCGACGCAGCTCACGTTCCATCGGGCGAGCCGATCCCGCCGTTCGATCGGTATACGCACCTGCTCGTGACAGGATCCGAAGCGACGTTCTCGCGTCCCGAGCCATGGTTCGAGGTCGAGGCCGCCGCCGTGCGAGACGCTGTCGGCCGGGGTCTTGGTGTTCTCGGCAGCTGCTTCGGACATCAGATGCTGGCGTGGGCGCTCTCCGGGCCGGGGACCGTTCGCCGCGCGCCGATTCCAGAGATCGGTTGGATCACGATCGACATCGTGCAATCCGATCCCCTCCTCGCCGAGTTGCCGAACCCTTGGCATGCCTTTGCCGCGCATCTTGACGAGGTGTTCGATCTTCCCGAACCGTGGCGTGTCCTGGCACGCAACGACACCTGCGCCGTGCAGGCGATGCGGTACGGCGATCGCCCTGTCTGGGGAATCCAACCGCATCCCGAGACGTTGCCCGAAGAGGCAAAGCGTCAGATGGCGGCTGGGATTGCACAGAATCCGCAGTTCGCCCGAGAGATCCATCGGGCGATCGGATCACCCGTCCGCGATGACCGCGCCACACCGCAGCTGGTCGCCGCGTTCCTTCGCGACTGGCAGCGCGTCGCCGGTTGCTCTTCCTCGCAGATCGGGTCCCTGTGAGGGAGCCGGGGCGCTTCTCGCGCCGGCGCAGCTACAACCTCTTCAGGCGCTTCTCAATCCGGCGCTTCAGCTTTTCGTAGGACGGCGGCGGTCCGGTGCGGACTTCTCTTCCGTCGATGAATAGGCCGTCCCAGATGCCCCATTCGAGAAACGCCTCCCGATCGGAGGTATCGATCGCTTCCAAGATGACCCGTTCGCCGCAGGCCTTCGCCGCCCGCTTCGCACGCTCGTGGACGAGGTTCTGGGCCGGACACCATCCGTTTCGGAACGACGTCACTATCACTTTTCCCGGTATCCGTTCCGGCACCTTCCGCTGCCGGATCCACGCCGGCGGGACGGCGGAGTTGGTGAACGGCTTCCACAGGAGGACCTGGACGCTCTGCTTGTCGACCTTGGCGTAGCCATGTTTCTTGAACCACGCCGCCTTCATCCAGACAGGAAGTGACAGCCCCCAGGCAGCCATCCCGTGGGCTCCCAGCCGACGGGCGTCCTCCTCCGCCGCCCCGAGGAGTGCTTTCCCCATTCCGCGCTTCTGGAAGTCCCCGCGCCCCTGCTTGTAGCCGTGAACCCAGACGCAGTAGACGAAGTAGAGGCCTTCTCCCGCAGCGAATGACGACCCGATCGGCCCGTACTGGATCATTCCCCCGACGGTCCCCGCATCGTCGACCGCGAGCTTCACCCGGAAGCCCTGTCTCTTCGCACGGTCGTACCAGCAACGCTTGTGGTCGCCGGCCTCTTTCATCTCATCGGACCAGTCCTCCAAACAGACCACGTACGAATCGAGATGCTCGTTCGTCAGATCGACGATCCTCACTCCGCCTCCCTGTCCGGCGCCTTGGACGATAGCGACAACGTATCACGAGTCGGGCGCCGAGGCGAAAATCGGGGGACACATACCCCATTCCCACAGTTGCCGCGAAGCCTCCCGGGCGGCCTTTCGAGATCCCCCACAACGTCAGCAGGGTCTGGAGACGAACCCCCGCC
>ENA-OSEO01005995-OSEO01005995.1-sediment-metagenome-genome-assembly--contig:-NODE-5995-length-11228-cov-121.894090_pt1 | contig 11228 bp, 10 predicted proteins | sample MGYA00237883_ERZ534232 | MGnify/ENA metagenome assembly ERZ534232
CCCGGCAAAAGGGTGAAGGTGAGCAGGGCCAGGCGGAGGTTGATGTGAATGAGGATGATGGCAATCCCGATAAGCACAAAGGCATCCTCAAACAGGGTCACGGCCACCGATTTGATCATTTCGTTCAGGTTCTGGATGTCGTTGGTTACGCGAGTCACCAGCCGGCCCGAGGGTGATCGGTCGTGGAAGGCCAGGGACTGCTTGAGGATATGGTTCAGAAGGTCCTGGCGAAGATCATGGGTCAATCGCTGACCGACGGCTTCCAGAAGGACGATCTGAGCGAAATTAAATAAAAATCCGACCAGAAGGACCACCGCGCCGATCAAGGCTATCCAGGCCAGACCGCCGATGTCCCCGGAGCGGAGGCGATACAGGTCCTCTCGTCCCAGGCGGGCCAGGTCCTCGACCTTGATCGAGGCTGCTTCCGGAAACTGTTGAAAGAAACCAGGGTATTTTTGGATCACCTCCATGACCCGTCCGGATTCCATATCCGCCAGGTAATATGGGTCCGGCCGGATAACGCCGGCGGCCTTCAAGCGATTGAGGTCCTGGAGTTCCATCTTGCGGGCGTTTTCTCCGGACAGGAAATAAACGCCCGGACGTCCGGATGCTCGGAAGAGGTCATGATAGGTCCGGGTGAGTTCAACCAGCCGAGGGTCGGCCCCATCGGAAATTCTCACCTCCTGGAACGAAACCACAATGTACCGGTCCACGGCCACCTTGGTCAGGTAAGGCAGAACCAGATCGGTGCCCGTGGCGGCCAGAATCAGGAAGCTGGTTAACACCAGCAGCCGGGTGTAGGGCCGGATATAAGGCAGCAGACGCCGAAGCAGCCGCAAGTCGTACAGCTTGCCCAATTGTTCGCCTTCGTAATATCCGTAACCGTCCCACATCCGATCATGCCCCCCGCGCTTCGACCACTTCCATTTTATGATTATATTCAGCCTGGACCTGCTGGAGGCGGTAAAGTCTGGCGTAATAACCATCCCGGGCGATAAGTTCATCATGGGTCCCGGATTCAGCCAGACGGCCGTTCTCCAGGACGTGAATCAGGTCGGCGATCTTCAGGCTGGTCAGGCGATGGGAAACAATGACGGTCGTCCGCCCCGCCCTGAGCCTGGCCAGGTGAGCCAGTATCTCTTCCTCGGTGCCCGCGTCCACCGCGGCGAAGGTGTCGTCCAGGATGAGCAGGGGCGGGTTCAGCAGCAAGGCCTGGGCCAAAGCCAAACGCTGTTTTTGACCGCCGGAAAGGGTCAAGCCGCGTTCCCCGACAAAAGTCCGGTAACCGTCAGGGAATAATTTGACATCTTTGTCCAGACCGGCGGCCTGGGCCGCGGCCTCGATCTCCGCCTCCCCCGCCTCCGGCCGGCCGAAGGCCACGTTTTCGGCCAGAGTGCCCGAGAAAATATAAGTGTCCTGGGCCGAATATCCGATGGCTGCCCGAAGATCGGAAATAGAGCAGCTTTTAACGTCAACCCCGTCTAAAAAGACTGTCCCGGCCGGGGGGTCGAACAAGCGAAGCAGCAAATTCATCAAGGTGCTTTTACCCGACCCTGTCCGGCCGACCAGGGCCGTGATTTTTCCGGCCGGACAGACCAGACTCAGGTCGCGCAGAACCAATTCCTTCCGGCCTGGGTAATTGAAGGTCAAATGGCGAACCTCCAGCCTGCCTTTCATAGCGGGCCTTGGTCCCGGATGGGGAGGATCGGCGATCTCCGGGGCCTGCTCCAGGATCACATTGATCCGGTCCAGGGAGGCCGCGCCGCGTTGAACAAGGTTAACCACCCAGCCCAAGGCCATCATCGGCCAGGTCAGCAGGCCAAGGTAGCTGATAAAGGCCACGAAATCGCCCGGACTGATGGTCCCGAAAATGGTCAGCCGTCCGCCGAAATAAAGGACAATGGCCAGGGACAGGTTGGTGAACATGAGCATCAGGGGATAAAAAGACCCGGACACCTTGCTCAACCTGATGTTTTCCTTGACGTAATCCCGGCCGAGACCGTCCAGGTCCTGAGACGCCAGTTTCTCCTGGACATGCGCCTGGATGACCCGGATGGCCGCCAAATATTCCCGGACCCGCTCGGTCATCGCCCCGAACAGCTCCTGGACCCGGAGGTACCGCCGGTACATAATGCGGCTCAAACGCCTGGTCAAAATGCTGATCAGGGGCATGGGCACCAAGGCCAGGAGGGTCAGGCTGGGGTTGATCCACATCATGAAGCCGATGGCCGCCGCCCCCATGAGAAACGAATCCACCAAGGCGACCAGGCCGAAACCGGCGGACATGCGCACCGCTTCGATATCGTTGGTGGCCCTGGCCATGATGTCGCCGGTGGTTTTGGTCATGAACCAGGCCGGGGACAGGGTCAGGAGTCGGGCGTAAAGACGGTCGCGGAGGTCCTCTTCGACGATGCGGGAAAAACCCAAAATCAACAGCCGCCAGATATACCGGAACAGGCCGATGGCCAGGGCCAGGACGGCTATGCTCAAGCCGGACCAGGCCAAGGTTGAAGGCGTGGCGGTGAAGCTGCTAAGCTGATCGACCGCGTGCTTGATCACCCGGGGGATCAGCAACTGAAGCAGGTCGACCATCAGCAAGGCGGCCAGGCCGAAAACCAGCCGCAACCAATGCCGGCGAAAATATGGCCATAAGGTCCGGTAGCTTTTCATCTTTAAATATATAAACGGACGCCCAGGGCTTGGTCAATGCACAGAAAGAAAGCCGGGGGAATAAAATATAAAAGCCAAAAGCATAATAATTTCATGCTTCGTCTTATTGGAATAGAATTCAGTCAGTTAGGCCTATGATCATGCGAGGTCATATATATTCAGCACGGTTAGACTATTACTTCCACCGGTCGGCCCGGGCCACCCGGGCCGACGGAAACAAGGCTCTCCGGCCTTCCCTGGATTGACAATAAAAGCACCAATTTGGGCCAGGGTCTTCTTTAATATTCCCCAGTCGGCCGAAAAGGAGGCCTAGGTCCTAAATATCTGGTACTTAGAAAAAAATGGTACTTTTTTCGTATTGACATATCAGGTGAGTAATTTTAACTTAAAGTAGTTTTAATAAATAAGGCGACCAATTCCCAGGGCATTTTTTGTTTGTCTTTAAAAGGGGGGCCAAGATGCCAACATATTTTTTCGTTAAGCCCCGATCAAAAAGAAGTTGGAGCCGAGCCGACCATTCGCCCGAGTTTGCAAAATTTTTCAGGGTGATAACCATTGTTTTTCTGTTAGGCCTCGTCTCGACTTCATCCTGGGCCTCCCCTGTAACTTATCATCTTCAAGGCATCAATTTCCCTGAGTCGATCCGGGCCGTGGCGGTCCTCGATTATCAACCCTCCTCGGGCACGATCACCGTCTCCCTGGCCAATACCTCCACCGTGGTCTCCTCAATCACCGCCTTCGCCTTCAATTTGCCCCCCGAGGTCATCGGCGTTGAATCTTTTTCCGTGGACCTGAGTTCAAATTGGGACTATCTCTTTGACCGGGATGCCATAACCACCCCCAACCAGTTGGGCAATTTCGACCTGGCCGGCCTCACTAAAAAAGATTTTAACGGCGGAAAAGTCCAGTATGGCATCTTCCCGGGTCAAACCTTTCAATTCACCTTCACCTTGTCCGGATCAGGTCTCGAGGCCATGAATACGGCTGATTTCTCCTTGCTTTCCGCCGATCCCGGTCTCGGCCAGCCTCTGCTCCAACCCATGGCCGTCCGTTTCCAGGGCATCATGCCTGATGACGAAAGCGACGTGGGCGTTTCGGACGACGCCGTTCCGCATGACGACGACTTCCCATCAGTGCCCTTGCCCGGTGCGGTCTGGCTGTTCGGGTCAGGCTTGCTGAGCTTGTTTATTTGGCGGAAAAAACACTCCTCCTGAATCGTCGCCTCGATCTTCCCTGACGCGCTGAACGATCTACCTTTTCATGTGGGTGCGGTCTTTTGAAGCTTTTATAGCCTGCGGCGAAATTCGTTCCCTTTGGGCGTCTATTGGCCGTCCGGACCTTGTCCGTATTGCCGCGAAATGCTCCCCTGGCATGGGCGCGGCATGAGCGCCCTCCCCTGGACTTAAAAATTAGCCAACCGGGAAAGATTTCCTAGGTATTTTAACTCGGACCGCCTTCCGCCCCGCGGCCGGCCGAGAATCAATCTCTCTTCTCGAAATCGAAACCCGGCCTTCGGCCAGGTTTTGATCCGATTGGAACACGCCGGGTTTGACTAGAAAATGCTGTCTGGAAAGAAGGGCGGAAGAATCAGCCCACCGATTCAACCCGGGCCACTTCCGGGATTTCCTGCTTGAGAACCTTTTCTATACCCATTTTCAGAGTCATCTGGCTCATGGGGCAACCACCGCAAGCCCCGGTCAGTTTCACCCGGACCACCCCGTCGTCTGATACGCTGATCAAATCCACGCCGCCCCCGTCGGCCTGGAGCTGAGGACGAATCTTGTTCAAAGCGGCTTCAACTTTCTCTTTCATTAATCCCCTCCTGGGCCGAACCAGACGACCCATGAAATTTGGTCATCAGTTTATCATAGCCTGGATTTTTCGGCCATAAAAGTACGTAAAAAAATCCGGTCGCCTTTTCCAGGGAATTCCATCCGCCTTAAAATAAAATCCTTTTAAGAACGGATCGCTTCATTCGGACCGGTTCAATTTTTCCAAGGTTTCCTGGATCGTTTGCAGCAAAGGTCCGCCTTCCCGCCATAAACGGCAACTGTTGATGACGTAGGAGAGCCAAGGGACATCGTCCATTGATTGCGGGACCGGTTGAGGTCGGCGGGACTGTTGGGCCAGATAACCGTGCAGGGCGGCCGGGCCCATGCTGATGATCAGATACATCAAATGGGTGCAGCTCTCGGTCCCGCCCAGACGATTGCGCACCTCCTCGCTGAACCCGGAGACTATGGGCATGCCGATGATCTTTTTCACGGAATCCATGGTTTCCCGACACATCTCATTCGGGATGCCGGGCATTTCGGCTTCGGCGTCCTGAATGGAGATGGGCCAGCCGCCTATCAGTAAGCGCACGGCCAACCAGTGAACCACTCCCGACGGCCGCTCACGTCCGTCCCAGTAATAGCCGAATTCCAGACGCTCATCCCTGAGCCAACCTTCGACCACGAGCTGATTATCCTCCGTGGTGTAACTCCTGATCTCCACCTTGCGCTCATGGACCGGAGACGACCTTGTGACCATTTCCTTGAGTTTGCTCACGACTCTGCTTCTCGCTCCTTTTCCGCTTGAATTTCAAGCCTTCACCACTAACACAGTTTCCGGGCTTATGCATCCGGTTTATGATGGTCGGGCGGAAAATCACGGTTCTCAATACCCTCGGCCCTGGCTAGACCCGCCGGTCCAGCATCTCGATGAGGCCACGGGGACCGGGATCAAACCCGAAGACCTCCCGCCAGACCCGCGGGCTCTCCATGCATAAATAGACGCAGGCTTCGGGCCAAAATCCGCGGATCGAGGTCAATAAACTCCGGTACATTTCCACCCGCAAGGGTCTGAGGTACCGCATTTTACCGTCAGGGGCCAAAACAAACTCCTCGTCCATGATCCGGCTCTTCGGGTGGCGACCCGCGACCACGGTTTTAAGGCCCGGCAGATACCTGAAGGCGCCCAGACTGATCCAGGCGATGGCCTCGGCCGGGACATGTTGAAAAATATCGGAGACGGTCCGCTGGTATCCTTCCTGCCAGCCGGGATGCCGGATCAAGGGGTCAAAGTGAAAACCGACCCGGTACCCGTGCTGGGCGGCCCGGCCGGCCGCGGCCAGGCGGCTTTTCAAAGAAGCGGCCCCTGATTCCTCGCTCCGGGCCACGGCCGGGGCGTTGACCGAAAAGGAAATGATGGTCCGGCCGCCATGATTCAGGCCGAGCAGGGTTTGGACCCGGTCGGTCTTGGTCTTGAGTTCCAGGACGGCTTGGGATTGATCGGCGAAGAGCCCGACCAGTCGAGCGCCCAGGCCGGTCAGGTCTTCCAAAAGAAGACTGTCGGTGAATTCGCCCGTGCAGTATCGCCGAAAAGGCGGATTATCCTGGGCCAGGACCTCCCGAAGCCGGGCCAAGCCGTCTTCCATGTTGCCGAATAGAATGATGGCCCGGGTGTCCAGGTAACTTTGGAGGATGCAGTAAGTGCAGCCGAGATGGCAGCCCAGGCCGAAATGAATGATCTGGAGTCCGCAGCAAATGTAACCCCGGGTGCCCGGACACGGCTTGATGAAAGAACCGTGATGGCGGGCCAGGACCAGATCGCCCGGTCCGAAATCCGGATAATCGCTCGGACCGATCCGTTCCCGGACCTCCTTAACCGGTAGGCTTTTCTCCAAAACGCGGGTCAGAGGGCCATCGGTCAGCGAGGTCTCAACGACCAGGCGCTCGGGTTTTCCGGCGCGGCCCATCAGCCTAATTCCACCAGAGCAGCCAAATCAGGGCCGGCGGCCATTCGATTCAAGGCGTCCAAGCCTTCCTGAAATTCCTTTAAGTCGGCGAAGTTGATTCTAATGGTAAAATCCAGGCCCTCGAAATTGAGCGGGGGCTCCAGCCTGACCTTGGGCGGGAGGTTTAAACGTTTCAAAAAACGGGCCTGTTTTTCTTCGAGCTCTTTCAGGAGAGGGTAGCGCCGGGCTCGGAGCAGTTCCCGGACGGCTTTTTCTTTCTGGGGGAGATTGAGGCGTTCGGCCTGCATCACGGCCCGTATATCCGGGCCTTCAATGACGGTCCGGACCGGAACATCCTCTCTTCGACCGATCTCGCGGAGCCAGGTGACGATCTGTTTTCTTTTGTTCAAACCCGGCCGGAGACGGTTTAAAAGATCAATCACGGCGGCTCGGTCCTCCGGCGTCATGCTCAGAATCATCTCCCCCGTTTCCGGGTCCAGGTCGCCCTCGGCCAGGGCGGTCAGCCCGGCCGTCCCCAAGTCGCTCAGTCTCAGGAAACGGTCCAAATACTGGACCCTCGGCGGCAGGCCCAGGCGAGGCAGGAAATTCTCGATCAGCTCGGCCGGCGGATGGAAACGGCTCAGGTGGGTCAGGGCCAGGACCTTTTCGGCCGCATTGAAAGGACGCGAGCTTAGGTTGTCTTCCAAGGCCAGCCCCAGGGCCTCCCGGTCGTTCAGGCCTGGAGGAAGAATTAAAGCCTGATATTCCCGACGGCCTAATTCCTGTAGAATCAGGCGGCGGCGATAGCCGCAGATCAGTCTGTAGCGTCCTTCGGCCGGTTGAAGAATCAGCGGGGTTATTTGACCGACCCGTTCCAGGGAGGCCCGGAGATCGGCTGGATCAAAGCCGTAACTCAAAAGGAACGGCACGGCCGGATCGATATCTTCATCCCTGACCAGGGCCAAACGCAGACCTTCGATTTTAATCATACTCCACCACCCGCAAGGTTTGGCCGGGCCGTGACCAAAGGCGGTTTCAGAATCGCCTCGGCCAGCGGCTCCTCCGAAGACAGACCCACAACGAAAGCCAGGCGGCCGGGTCTGAAACTTCCCAGAATATCGGTTTTTCCCAGAAGGGTCGCGGCCCGGAAAGTGGCGGCGGCCAGGATTGCTTCGCCGCTGAAACCGGCCTGTCGCCACCAACTCATCTCCCGGGCCAGACCGGCCCCGGCCCGGACCCCGGGTGAACCGGCGTCGGTCCCCATCACCACTTCGACCCCGAGTTCCCCGGCCCGGTTCAATTGATCGACCTGGTGTTGAATAATACGCTTGATGAGGCTTGGCCGCGCCGAACCGTCCGGTTCCCTCTCGGCCAGGGCCGCCAAGGGTTGGATCGTGGGCGCCCAGGCCGCGCCGGTCTCGGCCAGGAGCCTTAAAGCCTGGTCGCCCATGAAATACCCGTGTTCGATGGAGGCTGCTCCAGCCTGGAGGCAGCTTGGCACCGCTTCCGGGCCGTTGGCGTGGGCCATGACCTTGAGGCCGGCCTCTCGGGCCAGGGCCACCAAGTGTCCGAGGTCGTCGGCCTCGAACTGCGGCGGTCCGACCCGGCCGTAAGCGTTCAGGGCCACCGGTCCGGAGGCTATGATCTTGATCTGATCCGCGCCCATTTCAGCTAACTCCATGACCGCCCGGCCCATGTCCCGACGATCGGCCACCGCTCGGCCGAGGAAACCGCCGTAACGGCCGGGCGCGTGAAGGGCCTGCCCCGAAGCCGCCAATAAAAAGTGGTTTTGGATCGAAGCTCTTGATTGGAGCGTCTGAGCCGCCTTGTCCCCGCCGTCCCTGACCGCCGCCAGTCCGTAATCGGAAGCCGTCTCGACCCGAGCGGATAAGTCCAGGCCGTCTCCAGGGTCCAGGGCCAGGTGGACATGAGTGTCAATCAAACCCGGAACCAATAAAACCGGGCCTAAATCCAGAAGTTCCGCCCCGGTTCGAGGGGGAGGTTCTCCGACGCCCGACCCGGCCACCCGGCCGGATTCAATCCGCAGCCAGCCCGGACCTGTTTCTTTCCCCGGCTCGATCCATATTCCATGGGCGGCCAAAATATAGGACCGGTCACTGGCGAAAATGATCCTAAGAGGACGAATGGTTTTCTCGTTGAAAAAGAAGCGTTGCATATCTGGCTTACTGGGCCGGATTCCGGGCGAAATCCACCAGGCGCCGGTAATATGGCCGGCCCCCGACCAGAAAGGTGTCGTTGTGGCCGGCCCGGGGTATGGCCAAGAAGTTTTTGGGACCGGGGTGGGCCGCGAACAAACGCCGGCCCAAGGAGATCGGGACCACATCGTCCGCCTCTCCATGAATGAAAAGGGTGGGGATGGTGATTCGGCCTATCTTTTTTTCCGATTCATACATGGCCGACACTAAAAAGCGGGGCAGGACGGGAAAATGCACCCGGGCCATGTCCCGGATCGAGGTGAAGGTGCTTTCCAGGATCAAGGCCCGGGCCGGCGCCTCGACGGCCAGGTCCACGGCCACGGCTCCGCCCAGGGATCGGCCGAAAATAACTATTTTACCAGGATTGACCCCGGTTTTACCCAGAAGATATTGGTAGGCGGCCCGGGCGTCCAGATAAGTGCCTTTTTCTGACAGCCGCCCCTCACTCCGTCCGAATCCCCGATAGTCGATGATGAGGACGGCGAAGCCCGCCTTGGTCAAACCGGCCAGATTGTCCAGCCGGTGGGAGATATTCCCGGCGTTTCCGTGTAAAAAGAGCAGATGGGCCGTCGATGGGGACTCGGTGACGGCGGACGGGAGAAACCAGCCATGAATCTTGATCCCGTCGGAGGTGGTCATCCAAACGTCTTCATAGGCGAGGCCGATGTCCTTGGGAGAGGCGACCAGGCTGCGATCAGGATAAAAAACCAGGGCATTTTCCAGAAAACGAAACAAAACCACGACCAAAACCAGAAGGATCAACCCGGAGCCGAACGGCTTGATCCAGCTTGGTCCCCTTGGTCTCATGAGGAAGCAAGGAAGGGCTCAGTCAATTTGCCTGGAATCTTTTAACCAGTCTTTGAAGCTCCAGAACCAAATCCGACAGCTTTTCCGATTGTTGATGGATCTGCTCCATCGCCCGATGATCGGGGGAATCCGAGGCCATTTTCATCAGTATCAATTCGCTTCGGGCCATGATGACGGTCAGGGGTTGGTTCAGATCATGGCAGATTTTTCTGACCTGATGGATCAGTTCCTCAATGTCCTTTGGTTCCTGCGTCATGTTTTTCTCTTGTTTTCACCCAAATATCCCGGGCAAAGCATGAACCCGCCGGGGTCGACCTTGAAAAACCAGCCGGCGGGCGATAATTATAAACCAGGAGACGGTTTAGCCTTAATGTCCGAACTAAGGAAACGAACAAAAATTTTCGCCCGCCAAAAGCCTATCCCTCAACCGGGCGGCCATGAACGTTCAGCCCTTCCGGCCCACGTCTCCCGGTTTATAAATTAACGATGGCGTCCGGCTTTCGAAAAGCTAATCGGTGATCTCATAACCCGCTTTGGCCAGTTCCTCGATAATAGGCTTGATTTTCTTGGTCTTGACCCTGACATAGATACGGTTGGCCTTGGTCCGCCGATGGGGCATGGCGAAGATGGCCAAAACCGGAACCTTCAAATCTTCCAGCACCTCGGCGAGCCGGCGGAATACGCCGATGCTCTCCTCCGGACCGACATTCTCCAGGGTGATGATCTCGTCGTCCACCCGGGTGCCGAATATGGCCAGCATGGACTGAACAATCTCCGTCTCCGTGACGATGCCCACCAGCTTGCCGTTCTCCACCACCGGGAAGGAGCCGATACCCTTGTTGGCTCCCAGGAGAATGATATCAATGACCGAATCGTCAGGCGTAACCGTGATCGGTTTCTTTTGCATCACGTCCTTGACTTTTAGTTTGAGCAACAAATAATTCAGTTCATGAATGCTCAAAGACGTAGCCGCCGAGGGCGAAGCTTCGATGATAGTCCGGTACGTGACGATGCCCACCAGCTTGCCCCGGTCCACCACAGGCAGGCGGCGAATCCGGTGGTCCTTCATTATCTTCTGGGCGTCGATGATCAGGGTGTCGGAAGTAACCGTGATCGGATCCGGCGTCATCCAATTTCTTACTTTCATGGGGATTCCTCCTCGTGGGCCGCGGCCCATTTCTAGTTATTCGCTAAAAAATTCTTAATTAGGGGTAATCCTATGAAAAATTGAAGAAGGCGTCAATCAAAAAAAAGAGGGGCTTTTCGATCATGGCCGCCGCCTCTTACTCTTCGACTTTTCCACATACGAAAGAAAAAATCCCCACCGGTCTATTTTAACGGAAAAGTCCCGGCGTTAAAGAAGTTGCTCCTTCGGGCCTTTGATATTCGGCGACAATATAAGCCCGGATTTTGCCCCAGATATTGAAGCGAGTTGGAAGATTCGGCGAATCGGTGAATAGTGACCACGGTTCCTTTAGCGCGGTGGAGAAACGCCGGCCTTACCGCCCTTGTCTTCCCGTCTCTAAATCGAGGGGGCGCTGGCCGGACCGGGCGCGAACGCCCAAGAACCCTTTCAGGCGGTATTTAAGCAAAAACGACGCCGGTAATTCTTCGGTCAAATCCAAAATATATCAATAGACCTCTGGTAAACTACGACCCTGCTTTTCACCCAAGGCCCCCTGACCCCTAATTTCCCCAGGGGAATTTTAATCTAGTGTCCTGTGTGGTTAGTTCATTCAAATAATAAAGAATCGTGATATAGTGCCAGACATGGCACGAGCACAAGAAAGATATGTGTTGAAAGAGGAGGAGCAGCA
>ENA-OSEO01005996-OSEO01005996.1-sediment-metagenome-genome-assembly--contig:-NODE-5996-length-11228-cov-3.239889_pt1 | contig 11228 bp, 8 predicted proteins | sample MGYA00237883_ERZ534232 | MGnify/ENA metagenome assembly ERZ534232
CACCCCGACATCGTGGAGTTCATAAGGGCCAAAGAGGACGAGCATATCCTCAACAACTTCAACATCTCGGTGGGTGTCACCGAGGAGTTCATGGGGGCGGTCCTCACCGGTGACGACTATGCGCTGCGCAACCCCCGTGATCTCACGGAGGTGGGGCGGCTGAACGCTCGCGAGATCTTCGATCTCATCGTCGATCTGGCCTGGAAGAATGGCGAGCCCGGCATCGTGTTCCTCGACCGGCTCAATAGAGACAACCCCACGCCCAGTCTAGGGGCGATCGAATCGACCAATCCATGTGGCGAGCAACCCCTTCTGCCGTACGAGAGCTGCAATCTCGGGTCGATCAACCTGGCCCTCATGGTCAAGGATGGGGGGGTCGACTGGGAACGCCTGGGCCGGGTGACCAAGACGGCGGTCCACTTCCTCGACAATGTCATCGACATGAACCGCTACCCGCTGGATGAAATCGCGGACATGACCAAGAGCAACCGCAAGATCGGCCTCGGTGTCATGGGGTGGTCGGACATGCTGGTCGAGATGGGGATTGGCTACGATTCGGATGAGGCTATCGGACTAGCCCACCGGATCATGGGCTTTGTCCACGAGGAGGCGATAAGAGCATCGGAGGAATTGGCGCTTGACCGAGGTGTCTTCCCCAATTGGGAAGAAAGCACCTGGCACGCAAAAGCACGTCGGGTGCGCAACGCCACCCTCACCACCATTGCGCCAACTGGAACGATCTCCATCATTTCCGGCTGCTCAAGCGGCGTCGAGCCAATTTTCGCTCTGGTCTACATCCGTAACGTCATGGACAACACCGAGCTGCCGGAAGCCCACCCGGCCTTCGAAGAGACGCTGAAGGCGCGGGGTCTCTACTCCCCCGACCTCATGAAAAGCGTGGCGGCGGTGGGCGGTCTTCATGAGCTTGAGGTCCCCGATGACCTGAAACGCGTCTACGTAACGGCCCACGACGTCAGCCCCGAATGGCACATCCGCATGCAGGCGGCGTTTCAAGAGCATGTTGACAATGCCGTATCCAAGACGGTCAACTTCCCCAATCAGGCCAAGCCCGAGGACGTGGAGCACGTCTACCTTCTTGCCTACGAGCTAGGTGTGAAGGGCGTGACCATCTACCGTGACGGATCGCGGCAAGAACAGGTGCTCAATATCGGGGAGGTCAAACGTAAGGAGCCGAGACTCGGCGAGGCCGCACAGATGGAGTTGGGACCCCAGGGAGCTCCTCTGATGCCGGTGAGGGCGAGCCGCTCGCCGGTCCTCCGCGGCGAGACGCGCGAGAAGGTAACCGGCTGCGGCAGTCTCTATGTCACTCTCAACGAGGATGATTTCGGGCCGCGTGAACTGTTCGCCAACATGGGCAAAGCGGGCGGTTGCGCCTCGGCGTCCACTGAGGCAATCGGCCGCCTGATCTCGTTGGCCTTCAGATACGGTGTGCCCCCGGACAAGGTGGTGAAGCAGCTCAAAGGCATCCGCTGCCATGTGCCTCTGGGGTTTGGGCCAAATCAGATTCTCTCGTGCCCGGATGCCATCGGCAAGGCCCTCGCCGACAAGTATCATCTCGCGGCGGCCGATGCGGCCAAGGTTGTCGGACAACTGGAGATACCCATAGCCTTCGCGCAGGGCGCTTGCCCTGAGTGCGGGGGGGCCATCGAACACGAGGGCGGGTGCATGGTCTGCCGTTCCTGCGGTTATTCCAAGTGCTCATAGACGTTGAGCTCGTCTCGATCCTTGAGGCCGATGCGCGGGACTCGGAAGCAGCGTGCGCTGGGCAGGCGGGCGGCTACAGTGTAGCCTTCGATGCCATCTACCCCGGTGAGACATGGTGTCGCTCGGTGGTTGAGGTGGATCCCGGACGGGTTGCGGAGCTCGACGCAGAGCCGGACTTGATTCTGCGCGCGGCACGGGATGCACTGGTGGTCGCGTTGCTGGCCGAGGCGCTACCCGTGTCCTTTCATCTCCGCTTGACGGTGCTCGGGACGGAGGTTTTGGCTCGGGCCACTCCGAGGTGACTCTCCGGATCTTCGAGGGGCCTACTTCCCCACTATCCACTCGTTCGTCCATGCGGGGCGTGCTGGCGCCTCGGCGCTATCGAGCAGGCTAATCCATTCCTCGTCGGTGAGTCGACCGGCCAGGGGTACGGTGAATTCGTAGTACGCGTAGGAGGCTCCTCCAAACAGCTGCACTCGCCCGTTGACCTCAAACGCCGTGTAGAGGATCAGCGGGTAGCCTGTCGCCTCCTCCAGCGCCTTCTGTGACAGGAAGCTGGTGTGAACATCCGCGACAATCGGGCTCTTCTCAGCAGTCGGTGACAAGGTGCGGCCCTCTTCTGAGTCCGAGAACTGCTCCAACTTCTCCAGATAGTGGCCGTAGAAGGCAATGGTAGTCTTCTCGACCTGCGTCAATTCTTCACCTGCCAGTTCTTTCTCCGCGGCGCTTGTCAGAGTGTCGGTGAGCGAGATCATCATGTCCAGCTTGCTGGCCGACTCCGGATCGATCAGACCATGGCTCGTCAGACCGGTGCGAAGGGTCGAAGCCAGCTCTCCGATCTTGGCGTAGAAGGCAGGATAGGGTTCGACGTATCCAAGATCCTGTGGCTCTTCGCCCCCATCCCCCTCGGCTGTTACAGACTGCTTGGCATAGAGGATGGTATCGTGCCGCAACTCTGTCCAACTTCCCAACGCCGTGTTCAGGCACTTGCGGGCCCACGCTTGGGTCTTCATGAAGTCGGGAGCTCCCGCTGCGGGGAACGCCATAGCCTGTTGCAGCGATTCGAGCCAGCCCGAGTACAAGTTGGCCGGCCACAGGTCTGGCGCTCCGGCGCTGAGCTCTTTGTTGACCTTCTCGAGTTGAGATTCCCAGTGTTCGTACTGATCCTGACCGTAATCCTGTTTCGCTATCCGGTACGCCTGGTCCGAACCCAGGACTGCCATTACGTCGAGACCCGACGGAAGATCCCGCTTGTTCTGCTCGGTTCCGACGTATGCCCACACCAGTTGCTGGAAGGCGTATGAGTCGGGGATGTAGCGCTGCCCCATGACCCTGAAGCTCCGCTCGTTTTCCTCGCGGGCGGTCGTGTCGCCCGGCATCCGAGCGGCTGCAGTGAGAATTCTGGGCGCGGGCAGATCGTTCAGGCCCTTGCGGACCTCCCCGATTCGGGCGTCGTCGGCCAGGTCGTCCGGGGCGGGCTGAGGGCTGCCGAATACCCGGGTGACGACTGCCTGCAGGTCATCAACTGCCAGGTCGTCCGACCGGCCGACGAGAAAGCTGGTCGGCTCGTAGATGGCCGACCAGGCTTCCCTCGCCGACTCGGTGAGGGCCGACGAAATGAGGACGGCGCGCCGTGTCAGGCTGACGGCAAGAGCCTCTGGAACATCGGGCTCGCGCGCGTTGATGTAGAAGGCCGTGTGCCCGTACCACATCATGGCCTTGAAGTAACGCTCGAGTCGTTCGCTGCGGGTGTAGTGGCCCCGTGGCTTGTACTGACCGTAATCTTCATCGTACCCCAGTATCGGTGAACTCTCCACGCCGTTTGCCGCCTCGATGAGCGCCAATTCATCACCGGCCAAGTCGAGAACCTGCTGCCGCACGGACTGCCAATCACCGGTGACGATGCCGGGAAGCTCGTTCTGGCCGGTGAGCAATGCCATGGCGACAGCAAAGTAGGCCATGTTGAGTCTCGCATCCTCCTTGACCGCAGTGTCGGTCGCGGACTGCCACTGCCCCGAGGCGGACGAGTAGAGCGTGTCGGTCATCGCCACGGCCTGCTCGAAGAGCGCCTCCTCTTCCAGGCGCTGCAGGAGCGCATCGAAGAGACTGTGATAGGCGTTGAGGACCGAGTCGGTTGTCACGAGGAGGGGCAGCCCTTGGTAGCGCAGACTCTCGTAGACCTGCCAGAACTTCCATGGCTGTTCACCGGCCGCGGGCACGACTGCCACAAAACTCTGTCGGCCGAGAACGTCCTTCTGCGCTTGAGAAAGCGTCGCCTTCGCAAGATTGGCGATCGAGCTCAAGTCGACCGGCTGCGAACTGAGGTACGACTGCTCGACAAAAGGACTTCGGAAAGAGCCCGTAAGAGGTGAAGCGGAGGTAGTCTCGGTGGTCGAAGCAGCTCCCTGAGCCGCACTGGTCGTCGACGGGCCGGTGCCGCCGGTCGACGACGGTCCCGGCGTCGTGGCGCTCTCGTCGGTGCAGGAGAACAAGATGACCGATCCGGCAAAGGCTAACAGAACGGCCAGAACTAGATAGTGTGATGTGCCACGCCTGGGCTTCACTGTGCTCCCCTCGAATGTCCCGAACGGGTCCGCGAGACGCCGTCCATCTCTATTATCGCGCTATTATCGCCCGCGTCAGCGCCGCTCGCGGAGTGGGGGTGTAACGATCTCGTTACAGCCGAGCGGTTACCGGCGCTGAGGCTCCGTCTCTGTCGGGCCGAGGGCTGTGAAGCCGAAACCGTTCCAGCGGTAGGCCATGTCTGTCACACTCGAGCCTGCGCCGGCTGAGCTCCCAGAGGAGACTTCCTCGGTGAGGACCAGTAGGTCTCCGGGAGTGGAGCGGGCGGGCACCACTCTCAGCGCCAACGGCCGCGGCTTGAGCGCGCTCGTCACCAGAAGCTCGCGATACCTGCCCTCGTCTCCACTTGAGGAATAGCCAAGAAGCCCCACGTGCCGACCGTCCGTCGCTTCTAGGAGAACGACGACTTCCGGAAGGCTGTTGCCGTCGGTGTCCCCGAGTGCCGCGGCGAGAACCCTCCATTTGTCGCGGCTATGGTAGCTCAGAGAGCCATCGGTAATGGTGAGCCGCTGAGCAGAGCCTTCAAGCACGACAGTCTCCGCGGCCCCGTCGCCGTCTAGGTCGACTGCTACCGGGAGGTCGGCCGCGAGAGTTATGCCGCGAATAGACTCAAGGGATGCGTCAGGTCGCGAGCACGAGGAGCAGGGAAAAAAGCAGAGGAGGGCCAGAGCGGCCAGCAGCGCGGACAAGGGTGTAGAGCCACGACCGAGCATCGTGTACCTCGTGGAACTGCGGCCCGGTCGAGTCCCAGTCGGGTCGGGTCAGGTTCCCCCGGCGGCCTGGCGGGTGCGGTAATCCTTGATGGCCGCCTGCAGTCCGTCCGCGGCTAGGTTGGAACAGTGCATCTTTGCAGGGGGCAGGCCGCCAAGAGCCTCCGCAACGGTCTTGTTGCTGATGGCCATCGCCTCATCCAGTTTCCTGCCCTTGGCCATCTCCGTAACCATGCTCGAAGTAGCCACGGCAGCGCCGCAGCCCAGAGTCTGAAACTTGATGTCCTCGAGCGTGTCGTCTTTGACCTTGATAGTGATGCGCATCATGTCGCCGCACTGGGGATTGCCGACTTCGCCAACCCCATCGGCATCCTCAATGACGCCCATGTTTCGCGGATTGCGGAAGTGCTCCATTACCAGTTCCGAGTACATGCTTAGGTCCTTTGTTTGCAGACGCAGTTCGCACACCAGACGGGCGACATTTCCCGCAGACGCGCGACAATGGGCGGAAAGACTTCGACAAAGCGGTCGATATCCTCCTCGGTTGTGCTCCTACCCAGAGTGACGCGAAGGGAACCGTGGGCCTCCTCAATGGGGATCCCAAGAGCGACGAGCACATGGCTCGGCTCGAGCGACCCGGTGGTGCAGGCAGACCCAGAAGACACACATACGCCTTCCATGTCCAACATGAGAATCATGGATTCGCCCTCGATGCCTTCCAGCCGCACGTTCAGGTTGTTGGGCAGGCGCCTCTCGAGGTCGCCGTTGAGATAGATTCCTGGGATCCGGTACTCCAACCTGGCCCACAGTCGGTCGCGAAGGCGGGCCTCGCGGACTGCGTCCTCTTCCATCCGACCTCTGGCCAACTCGAGGGCCTTCGCCATTCCCACGATGCCGGGCAAGTTGTGCGTGCCCGCGCGTCGGTTCCTTTCCTGGGCCCCTCCGTGAAGGAGGGGGGTGATCCGCGCCTTCTTGTGGACATACAAGAGGCCGACGCCCTTGGGCCCATAGAACTTGTGGGCGCTCATGGAGAGCATGTCGACGCCGAGGCCCACGACGTCCAAGGGCAGTTTGCCGGCTGACTGCACGGCGTCTACATGGAAGAGGACCTTGGCCTCGCGGGTCACCTTGCCGATGTCGGCGATAGGCTCGATGGTACCGACCTCGTTGTTTGCGTGCATGATCGATACCAGGATGGTGTCCGGACGGATGGCGCGCTTGATCTCGTCGGGATCCACGAAACCGCCTTTGTCGACCGGGATCCAGGTGACCTCATACCCACGCTTCTCCAGGTATTCCATGCTCTCGAGCACCGCGTGGTGCTCGATGGCGGAGGTGATGAGATGCCTCCCCTTCTTCTGGTGCGCATCGGCCGCTCCCAGAACGGCCCAGTTGTCCGACTCGGTACCCCCGCTGGTGAAGTAGATCTCGTCGGCCTGTGCTCCAATGCCGTCTGCTATCGATTCTCTTGCCTGTTGCAGGGCCGCGGCGGCTGTAAGACCCAGACTGTATACCGTGGCAGGGTTGCCGAAGTTCTCGGTATGCCATGGAAGCATCGCGGCCACGACTTCCGGATCGGTCGGAGTGGTCGAGGCGTGATCAAGGTAGATGACTCGGTCCATGTCGGTCCCCATTAGGATGCCATTGTATAGGCTAGAATCCTCGCGCGCGCAGCCAATTCGAAATCTCGGCGCTGAGTTGGAAGCAGCGTTCGGCAACTCCGGTAACGAGTGCTCCGGTGCCGCATGCCGGTGAGACAAAGGAAGCCGACAGTATCCGGCTAACAGATGGCCCCCCAGCCCGCTCGAGGGCGTCGGCCGCCGCGAGTATCTTGCGGCCGATCTCCTCTGCTTCGAGGGTCAACGAGCGGTCGTCGTTCGGGACCGCTCCCCATGCGAGGAGACCACCATCCTCCGCGAAGGCGGCGAAGGCCTCTCGCTGTGTGAGCAGAGAGTCGAGATAGTCGGCGGCGTCGAAGGAAAGGAGGTCCAGCGGCAGCGTCGCGAGTCTCTCCCAGTCGGCGCCCCCGCACACATGAACGCCGACCAGGCAATCGAGCGGACCGACGACCTCTTCCAGCAAGTGGTACGAGAGCTCGGGCGGCACGTTGACGAATGCTGAACCCAGTTGTGCCAAATAGGGCTCGTCAAAGACAATCAGCGGAACCGATTCCGGGCTGCTCGCCTGCAGGAGCTCCTGTTGCCACAGTGCCTTCTGACCCAGAAGCGCGGCTGCCAACTCTCGCTGGGTATCGTCAAAAAGGAGGCTTCTCTTATCTTCTCGGAGCACCGTCAAGCCGAACGAGACGGGTCCGGTCACCTGGCCCTTCACAAAAGCCGGACTATGGTCTTCGGAAGCGAGCTCCTTGAGCGCGCTCAGAAACGGGGGTATGCCCGAAGCACGATCCCCGGAAATCGCAAACAGGCCGGGATCTCCCGTCTCCAACCTTTCGACAAAGGACGCAACCTCTTCGGCGGGAGGATCGTCGGCGACCCAGAATCGCTGGCCTTCCACATCGATTCCCGTGCCGGGCAATCCCTCGGCGTACTGCACGTACATATTCTCGAGGAATGAACGCCTTGGCAGTTGAGGCCAAGCAGGGATCTCGGGGGTCCACCGCAGAACAAAGTCCACGGCCTGCTTTGGATCCTGGTAGGGAAGTGAGCCGACGGCCATGGCTGCGCACCGCGGCGCCCGAACGTCGGGCCCACCAGTCACGTTCTGGAGCTTGCTGAGGCCACGTGTCATGGCTAGATTCCTTCCGGAGACACCGAGCGGGAAACACCGTACCACGCCCATCCGGTTCTCACCCAGCCCCGTCTTCTGCGGAGGCGGATTATCGCCTCTCGTCTAATGGCTTCTATCTGGTCGATATCCTCTTCACCCACCGCACTGTCACCCCAGAGCACCGCGTCGACGCGCTTCGCCAAGTCGTGATCGGCGAAGAGACCAAGCTCGAGACCGACCACCGCCATCATCTCTTCAAACGTGTGGGCAGAGGTCACGAGAAGGCCGTAGTCGGCCAAATCTTTTCTCAGAAGCCTCAGCGAGGTGTGAAAGCGCCGCTCCCGGGAGCCGTGCCGCAGACCTCGTTCGCGCCAGAAGTTGCGGACGAACGGCCAGGCGATAATCGCGGCGATTGCCCCGACTACGGACGCAATCCACCTAGATAGCCCAAGCCAGTTGACACCCCGGGAATCTCCGCCGGCCGCTGTTTGGGCGGCCTCTTCGGGAGTCTGAGTGGGTGAGACCGTGGTTGTCGCCGTCGTGGCATCTCCGCTCGGGTCCTCCGTGAAGGGGTTGATGAAGCCGGGGCTGGTCGAAGACGCGCCTTCTGTCGGCAGATTGCGTCCGGGAGTCGAGTCAAAGGCCACCCAGCCTGTCAGGGGGAAGTACACCTCTGTCCAAGCATGAGCATCGTTGGTGCTCACCATGTAGACGCCATTGCCGTCGTTTTCCCCCGAAGTGAATCCCACGGCTACCCGTGACGGAATACCGTTGAAACGCAACAGAAGCGCCATGGCACCGGAGAAGTGCTGGCAGTAGCCGGAACGTGCGCCGAACAGGAAAGCGGCGTAGGGCGATGAGAACTGGGACGCTGGGGGTGTGAGGGAATACTGATAGAACTTGCGCAGGTATTTCTCTATCCGCAGCGTGATCTCGTAGGGATCTGTGGCATCGCCAACAATCCGTTGATTCAATTCGTAGAGCGGCAGCCAGTCAGCGACATTCACGGTGGTCGCCTCAAGCGCAGCCTGCCAGGACTTCTCCTTGTCACTGCCCCTGATCTGGGCGGAGCCGGGGAAAGGCAGTCTGAGATAGGACGCGAGACTCTCGGGGTAATCGCGACCCTGGCCGACGAATTCCTCCGGCTTCAGCTCCGGAACGACCGCGGAAAGCGTGTATTCCAGGGTAGGGCCGAGTGCCCGTCTCACATGGAGAGCGTGGGCGTCGTTGGTCCGTAGCGAAACCTCTTGATCAAATGTGAGCGAGAGGGGGTCGCCTCCGCTGAAGAAGTAGTTGGTGTAGACAGATTGGATTTGAAAAGTCTGCGTCACTTCTGTGCCGGCCGGTGAGGGGTGAAGAGGCGGGACGTCATAGACGTAGGACCCTCCTTCGGACCGCCCGACCAGCCGCCGCGGAAAAGTCTGAGAACTCACCCAGGCCGCGCCGGTGAAGGTCTCGAGAGTGTTCGCGCGCCAGTAGGATGGCGCATCCGACTCGACCCTCATAATCTCCACGTTCTCGCCCGGATCGAGTAGCTGCGGGTAGTTCTGCAGCCAATTGAACGTGTATACAGACTCGTGCTGCCCGAACGGATCCCAGGCCTTCCAGTCCTGCCACGGAGCTGGGGCAGCCGCGGGAGCAGTTCCCATCAACACGAGGGCCAGAAGGCAGGCGACAACCCCCACCGCACCTCCGGCCACGACCTCGCGCAACCGCCAACGGGATCTTCGCAACCCTCGCGACAACACGAGCATGCCGGCGGCCAGCACCAGGAAAAGAAGCGCCGGCCAGAGTGCCCGACGGGAGCTGTCCACCGTCAGACTGAAACCCAGAAGAACCATTATCAAGGCTATGCCGGGAGTGGCCCGTCGGATACTCAGGGCGAGAAACGCTGCAAGCCCCAGGATGCCGTATAGACAGAGAGCCACCAGCAGCCCTAGCTCGGGAGCCTCTCCAACAGAGAGCGGGAACAACTGTTGGAGGTAGAGGGAACCGCCCTCCCGCAACTGATCAACATAGAAATGGTACTGCGCCGCGATCCCCTCAACGGACGTGGGCAGAGGAACGGCTGCGCGTATAACCAAGTACGACCCCAGGAGCAGGAGCACGGGAGCAAGGGGCCACGCCTTGCGATGAACAAGTCCGGGAGCACCAGCCACCACAGCGACGCCGACAACGGTCAGCAGAACAGCGGACATAGAAGGTTCGGTCACCCGATTCAGGGCCAAGGCTCCGACGGCGGCCAAGCCGAAGAAGCAGAGGAAGTAGAGAATTTTGGTTGCCGACTTCATCGTGGTTTCCCCGCGGAGTATCTGCGCTGGTCGCGGTCACCCGGCCACAGAGAGAGACTTTGAGCGAGATCGTCTCCGGCCGTGAGACTCAGGCAGGGAATTCCCGCTGAAGACAAGGAGAGAAGCAGGGCCCTTTCGTCCGTGGAGAGATACCGACTCGCGCTCATAGCCTCGGCCCATTTGGACGGTGTTGCATCGGAAGCGCGGTCGCGCCTCTTCGAGGGGAGGAAGGGGAGCAGCGACGCTGTGCCGTGGTCTCTTCCGTAGTCGTGAAATGACGCACCCACTACATAGAGGAAGGCCAGTCGTACACCTTCGTGGCGAAGCGCCAGCAGGTCCGAGACCAGCTGCCTGTCGAGCGAGATTGCGATCACAGCCACGCTTTCCGCCTGCAGGAGCCCGCTACGGCTTGCGCGGAGATGGCGCACTCCCTTCACGAGAGGGGATCCAGCGCTGGGTGCCGTCTGGGCCAGAGTGTCCAGCAAGAGCCGCCGGCCGCCGCCATCCGGGGTCATTCGGACCGCCCGCCAATTGTGTTCGTGGCAGAGGAGACTGACGCTTCGGTTCGCCCGGATGGCGAAATCCCCAACGCTTCCCGCGGCCCGCACCGCCAGCTCGAAGTTGGTCTCCGGCAGCCCGCCGACCACCTGGGATGCGGTGCCATCGAGCAGAAGGGTGACGTTGTTGCCGGCGGGATCATCCATCTCCCGCAGCATCAGGACGCCGGTTTTGGCCGTACTTTTCCAATCTATGTGACTGAGCGGCTCGCCCGGCTGATGAGGGCGTATGCCACGGAACTCGGACGAGCCTGGACTCGCGAGCCCATGATGGCCGGTCCAGTCGTGCCGCAGCCCGATCTCCGGAAACAGAGCGCACGATTCAAGTGACACTATGCGGGGATATACCGTCACCGCTTGAGACTCGCTCACTTGGTGGACGGCCGCGGCAATGCCGAGTGGATCCTCCGCGAGGGCCTGGACTGGTGGCAGGGTATGTACTCCACGCATCGCAGGGGCACAGCGGGCTTCTACCCGCTGTGTTCCCCTCGGTCCCAGGCCTTCCACTTCGATCTCCAGCAACGTGGGGCACATTGCTTCGAGTCGGCTCCGCAGCGTCAACTGAGGCCCTGGCAGGAGCGAGCGGTTCATCACTTGAAAGGAGAACAGATCGGAAGAGCACACGTCTGAACTCC
>ENA-OSEO01005997-OSEO01005997.1-sediment-metagenome-genome-assembly--contig:-NODE-5997-length-11222-cov-1.915298_pt1 | contig 11222 bp, 10 predicted proteins | sample MGYA00237883_ERZ534232 | MGnify/ENA metagenome assembly ERZ534232
TTGGGTCCTCAATGCCGGAGATGGGCGGCAGGGATGGCCTTGCCCCTGTGGCAAGGATGACCGCGTCCGGGGCCATGGCCCTGATCCGATCCCCATTTGCCTCGGTATGGGTCAAAATCTCCACCCCCCGGGCCTTCAGGTTCTGGATCAGGTCCTCTGCGGCGGTTGCCATTTCCTCTCTGCCGGGGATGAGTCGGTTTAACACCATCTGGCCGCCAAGAAGGTCCTGTCTTTCAAGGAGAAACACCTTGTGACCGCGCTCGGCCGCGGTGCAGGCGGCCTTCATCCCCGCCGGCCCTCCGCCGATGACCACCACCTTCTTCGGAGAGGCTGCGGGTGTCACCTTCCATTGACCCTCCATGCCCGCAAGCGGGTTGACAAGACAGGTGGCAGGTTGACCCTGAAAGATACGGTCAAAACAACCCTGGTTGCAGGCCACACAGTGATAGATCAGATGGCTCCGCCCCTCTTTCGCCTTCCTGACCATATCCGGGTCGGCAAGCATGGACCGGGCCATGGTGACCAGGTCCGCCTCGCCGTTTCGAAGGATGGCCTCCGCCATCTCCGGGCGATTGATCCGGTTGCTCGCGAGCACCGGCACGGACACTGCGGACTTGATCCCTCTTGCGAGGTACACATAGTCGCCACGCGGGACAAAGGAGGTGAGCTGTGGAGTGCGTGTCTCATGCCACCCCCCCGTCACGTTGAAAAGATCCACCCCGGCCTTCTCAAGCTCAACCGCGAAGGCCCTGGCCTCCTGATTGGTGTTTCCCTCTTCCATGAAATCATTGCCGGCAAGACGCATCAGAATAGGATAGTCGGGGCCGACCGCATGGCGGACCTTTTGAGCCACTTCGATTCCAAAACGCATCCTGTTCTCAAGCGCACCGCCATATTCGTCGTCGCGTTTGTTGGTCAAAGGAGAGAGGAATTGACTGATGAGGTATCCCGCGCTCCCGAGGATTTCCACTGCGTCAAAGCCTGCGTCTTTGGCCCTCTTGGCGGCCTCGGCAAAACGGGCCTGCACCAGGGGGATCTCATCCAGCTCAAGGGCCCTGGGCGTCTCCCCGGTGAGCCTGGATCGGACGGCAGAGGCTGAAAAGGGCTTCCTGCCCCCAATCATGGATGAGTGGGTGTATCGGCCGGCTTGGTAGAGCTGGGCCGCGATCCTTGAGCCGTTCCGTTTCACCACTTCAGTGAGGCGTTTGAGCCCGGGCATGAACCGGTCATGATGAATGCACACCATGCTGGACATTCCACCATATTCATCGATGGGACACCCGCCCACGATGATGAGGCCGACCCCACCCTTTGCCCGTTCAACATAGAAGTCAATGAGCCTGTCGGTGACCTCACCCTCCGGCGTATAACCGAGGTGCATGGCCGTCATCACGATACGATTGGGAAGCGACATGGTGTTTATGGAGATGGGTGAAAAGAGGTTCTTAAAAGTGGTCATGTGTCTTCTCCTTTGAGTGGTATGAGAAACATCAGGCAGGCCCTCTGCCGGTCAAAGGCGACCTGGGCCGGGAGGGACCGCACAGGGCATCACCCAACGTATCCATGGATACGGGGTTCTTTCATCAACCTCCGAAGTTCGGATTGATGAACTCGATCCGGTCCCCATCGCAGACGCGGATTTCGGCATATTTCTGGGGATAGACAAACCGCCCATTGTGCTCGACGATCAGATGGCAATCATCTTCGCCGAAAAGGCCAATCAGGGAGGCAATGGTTGAATCACCGGGGACGGATTCGTTCAAGCCGTTTACGACAATCTGGATCGAGCGATCTTGCATGACCTCATTTTGAGTCTGAAACGCACACAGGGCAGTCCGGGTTTCTTTCCAGGATCACTTCCTTGAAAGATATATCAAAGCCCCGGAAATAAAGCAATCGGCCTTTGAGCAACTGCCCGAAGCCCACGAGAAGCTTCACGGCCTCCATCGTCTGAATGCAGGCGATCAGACCGGGTGCAGGTCCCAGGACCCCCGGCGGGGTTTCGATGACAGGGCGTTCAGGGAACAGGCATTCCAGACAGCCCGTCTGTCCCGGAAGGAATGTGGTCACCATCCCGTTGAGTCCATGGACACCCCCGAAAAGGTAAGGCAATCCCTTCCTGACGGACGCACGATTCAGGACCCTTCTCGTCTTCAGATTGTCTGTCCCGTCCACGATCAGGTCACAACCCTCCAGCAGCCGATCAATGGAGCCATCGTCGATGGACGCGTGTAATGGTTCCACTCGGCAATGAGGATTGAGGCGTGTCAGTTTGTCCGCGGCCGAGGTGGCCTTCGTCTTCCCGATATCCTCCGTCGTGTGGAGGAACTGCCGATTGAGGTTTCCCACTGAAACCAGGTCGTTATCGGCCATTCTCAGGCGGCCGATGCCCGCAGCCACCAAATAGTAGGCCGTAATGGAGCCAAGCCCCCCCATTCCCGCCAGGAACACACTGGCCTCCCGCAATTTCCTCTGACCCGCCTCCCCGATCTCGGGGATCATGATCTGCCGTTGATACCGGGCCAGCTCCTCCTGCGCAAAAGTGGACACAGCCCCCCTTTCCATGGTCCAAGACAGGATGACCACTGAAGTGAATTCGTAGATGCCCCCGAATGGGCCTTTTCGAATCTGACTAAGGCAACCCGTTCCTCATTCAGCAGACAGAGGCCCGTTTCACTTGGGCCCGTCTTCGGTTGCATCGTCGCGGTAAGCACGCTTTTTGAGGACCTGACGCGTGAATCCCCAGGCCGCCAACAGCGCCATCACGACGAAGAGAATCTCATAAAAGTAGTGGGTCACCTTCACGAACCACAGGCCCCTCCCTTTCAGAGACGTCTGCCAATCCTGTTCAAGTCCGTCCAGACTTTCACCCGTCACCCTGAGACAGGCCTCGCGGACGGGATGGCCTTCCGCCGCGAGCCTAAGAAGCCGGGTCAAAACTGACTTGCCAAATCGATTCACGAGATAAACCACAAAGCCCTTGCTCTCCTCGTATGCAAGAAGCAGCTCATCCTGGCCCGAAGGAAATGTGGTTTCAAGCCGCTTGAGAGGCATGATGGACCCCGCGGAAACCGCATCGTTCAGACGCGACGGCCTTGGGTCCGCCAGGAGCTCCGAGATGCCGTCGCTTGCCCATTGGCACACCCCCTCGTCCAGCCATCTGGGCAAAGAAGCCTTGATCCTTTGATGCAGGAGTAAATGGCACACCTCGTGTTTGAACACGTCATGCAGTCGCAACGGGTCCCTCCCAACCCTTCCCCAGTGAAGCACGGCAAGATGACGGCCGGGCAGCGCAAAGGCCGAGATGGGCGTCTTTTCCCAGTCAACACCGAAAAAGGGCTCCTTTCCCTCGGTAATCAGAATCAAAGGCCTGGGTTCCGGCCTCCAGTCAAAGAGTCCCCACAGCTCATCTTCAACTCCGGGATAGAGCCCCATGACCTCCTGGGCGGCCTTTCTAAGGGAAGGCTCATAATGGATGGCGAGACCTTTTCCTTCAAGGACATGAAGCGGTTCCCCGCCGGAGAACGCGCCCGGAGAGAGGACCCATATGCAGACCAAAATGGTGATGTGTGGTAGTCTCCAGGACATGACCCGCCTCAGGTCCTCTTGGGAGTCGAGGGCGAGAACGCCCTGCGGTGAGGGCCAGGGATGCGAGAGGAACTTTGGTCAATTGGACGGTTGAAATCCACGTGGGATTCGCATAAAGTTTTTCTTTTGTCGAAGAAGACCACAGTTTGGGGTCAAAGTCAAAAATGAAGAAGGTGATGACCGGCATCGACTGGTTACAGGCCGGGTCCTGGAAAAGGCTCAGGGGACTCCGGCTTGGGCTGCTTTCCAATCAAGCCTCCGTGGATTCCGAGCTCCATTCTACGAAAATGGTGCTTGCCGCACTGCTACCCGGTCATTTAAAGGCACTGTTCGGTCCTCAGCACGGCCATGGCGGGGAAGACCAGGACAACATGATTGAGACACCGGATGATTTCGACAAGACCGTGGGGGTACCCGTGCGCAGCCTTTATGCCGCAACCCGAACACCCCTCCCCCACATGCTGGAGGAGGTGGATGCCTTGATCATCGACCTCCAGGATGTGGGAACACGGGTCTACACCTTTGCCGCGACGGTGCTCAACTGCATGAAGGCCTCTTCCGCGTCGGGCAAAAAGGTGGTGATTCTTGACAGGCCGAACCCGCTGGGCGGACAAATGGTGGAAGGTAATCTCTTGCGAACGGAGCTCTTTTCCTTCGTGGGGACCTACAACCTGCCCATGCGCCACGGCATGACCCTGGGAGAGCTGGCACTCCTTTACAAGGGGGTATTCCGGATGGACTGCGATCTGGAGGTCGTTCCGATGAAGGGATGGAAGCGGTCCATGTTATGGCACCATACCGGACTGAGGTGGTTGATGCCATCCCCAAACCTGCCGGTACCTGAGAGCACTTATGTCTACCCAGGGCAAGTGGTTCTCGAAGGCACCAATCTCTCCGAAGGCAGGGGAACCTGTCGGCCTTTTGAGATATTCGGGGCCCCGTTTCTGGATACGGAGGCGGTCAAAGCGTCCCTGCCGGAGAAGGCCTTGGCAGGCTGCGTCCTTCAGGACTATGTATTTCGACCCACCTTCAACAAATGGAAAGGGGATCGTTGCGCCGGTTTCCTCATCCACATTGTCGATCCCCTGCTTTATCGGCCTTATTTGATGTCACTTGCCCTGATTCGAGCCATCCTGATGACCCACAGGACATACTTCCAATGGAAAAGCCCGCCCTATGAGTATGAATTTGACAGAAACCCCATTGATCTCATTATCGGCGACTCAAGCCTGCGGGTCCAACTGGAAAAGGGCGCGGACGTGTTTGAGATCAGCGCTTCCTGGCGGCAGGACCTGGACGCGTACCTCGAATGGAGGCAGGAGTATCTCCTGTATGACTAGACGACTTGGAATTCCAAGCGTTGGCGGACCATTCATGCTTTCAAGATCCTCAATGGATGTTGGCGGACCGTTTTCACGTGTCCTGTTTTTTCTGGCCGCCGCTGATCCATTTGTCGATGGCCTCCTTGTCAAATCGCCACACCCTGCCGATCCGTATGGCCGGGATCCTTCCTTCCGCGGCATACTTGCAGATGGTGATTTCATGTAATTTTAGATATTTTGCTAATTCCTTGGTTGTCATGATCACCGGCATGATATACACCTCAGCATCTCAAGAATTATCTTGTGTCTTTTAGGACATGTTCCAGATCATCGATCATCTGTTTACAATATTTATTAATACCGTAGACCTATAAAGTCAATAAATAAATTGATAATACTTAATAAGACTTATTCAATTTGGATTCTCAAGCCTCCGGCCCGAATGCGTTTCATCGAAGCGCCAATCAGACCGCTATGGAAATCCGGCGTTATGGGTGGTCTCGTGGTTTTTTTTCTGACCGTGTCTGCCCTTTCTCAGGTCCAGGCAGGCGACCATGGTGTACGCTTCGTTTCGGACGGGGACACGATCCTTCTGAGTTCCGGCAAAAGGGTGCGATATCTCGGGATCGACGCGCCTGAAATTGATTACGGGGAGGGAAAGAGTGAGCCGCTCGCTCACGCATCCAGGGATTTCAACCGCCGCGTGGTCGGAGTGCGGACGGTGCGGCTAACGTATGACAAGGAGCGAAGGGACGATTACGGTCGGCTGCTTGCCTATGTCTTCTTGAAGGACGGGCGCATGGTCAACGCGCTGATGGTTCAGGAAGGTTTGGCCGTGGTCATGCTCAAGCAGCCCAACATCCGTTACCGGGATTTCTTGCTGGCCGGTCAACGGGAGGCCATGCAGAAACGGATTGGTCTCTGGGCGCGCCTACCGGAAAAGGAAGACGCCATTTTTGTGGGAAACAGCCGGTCTTTTCGCTTTCACCGAGAGGGGTGCACATCCTTGGCCCGGGTCTCCAGGGAAAAACGGATTCACTTCCGATCGCGCTACGAGGCCTTCTGGGCTGGTTACAGTCCGTGCAAACGGTGTAAACCCTCTGCACATTGAGCCCTTTCTTTTTTGCTGCGGAATCCGCTGGAGGGGAACCCGGCCGCAAGTCCCACAAGGGTCGAGAGAAGCGCCATCAGGTTATGTTCGATGGTCGTGATGATGGGAAAAAAGGAGATCGCTTTGGTGCGCAAATCCTTCAGTGGTCGAGGAGAGCCGTCTTGGCGGGGGTTGAAATGGTATCCGTCTGAATCGAGGGGGGGTCAGTTCATCGTCTTGAGTTTGGCCTCGGCGATTTTGGCTTCGCTTGAGTTGGGGTAACTCTTCACGATCTTTTTCAATAGAAGCTTGGCGCTCGTCATGTCCTTGATTTCATTAAAGGCCAGGGCTTGTCGGAGCATGGCACTCGGGACCTTGTTGCCCTCAGGGTAGTTCTTGATGACCTCCTGATAGGCAAGGATGGCCTGCTCGTACTGCCTGAGGGAGAAGTAACACTCTCCAACCCAGAATTGGGCATTGTCCGCCAGTTTGGACTTGGGGTAATTCCCAAGGAAATGCCTGAAGCCTGCCAGGGCCTCTTCGCTCTTCCCCGCTCTGAACTTGGCCAGGGCCGATTCGTAAAGATTTTCCTCAGGCGACAGCGCGGGGACCGGCGGTGTTTGCGGCCCGGGCCTCTCTACGGCAGCCGCGCCTGCAGGCGGAACCGGCGGAGCGGGCGCCCCTGGGGGGGCCGCCGTGGGCAAGGCCACATATTCGGTCAACCGCTTGACCTCCGTCTCCAGTTTTGCCAACCGTTCGTTAATTTCGGACACGCCAGTCCGCATCGCGTCCTGATCGGTTGTGTCTCGCTCAATGGCACGCTTTGTGAGGAAGTTGTTTTCCTCCACCCGCCCGGAAAGGGCCTGGATGTCCGTTCTGGTCTTGTCGAGATCAGCACCCACTTGAGCGAGGCGGAGCCTGACCGCCTCCAGTCTTTGGTCCAAATCGCTCGCTGCCCGCTTGTCTAATTTGTTGACACGGTCATTGAGTGCTACGATCTGGTCGTTCAGGTAGAGGACATCGTCCTTGGTGGTTACGCAGGATGACAGGGCCAGCGAAGCGGCCGCCAGTAAGCCAAGCGCGAAAAAGGGTCCCTTACGGTTCAAGGTGAGCATGCTTCCACCCAAGCACCCATGCATGACATGGAAACCGTCTCCCCCGGCGCGCCGGGGGAGACGGTCAACGCAACTTTTTCCGAAGAGGGCTATGGAACCGAGCCCTCAAGCGATCCAAGGACCGCTTTGCCTACTTGATCAGCCTGAACTCGTCTCTTCTGTTCTTTGCCCAGGCTGCTTCGTTCTGCCCGGGATCGGCCGGTCGCTCCTCGCCATAACTGATGATGGACATGCGGTCTTCAACAATCCCCAGTGCCGCCAGGAATTTCTTGGCGGAAGCGGCCCTTCTTTCGCCCAGGGCCAGGTTGTACTCGTTTGTCCCCCGTTCGTCGCAATGCCCTTCAATCCTGAGAGAGTAACCCGGATTCCTGCGGAGCCAGTCGGCTTTTTTCTTCAAAACCGTCTGGGCCTCGGGTTTGAGGTCCGCCTTATCAAAGTCGAAATAGATGCTCTCGGATTCAAACATCCTCATTTCATTGGCAAGCATCTGTGCCTTTTCAAGCTCACGCCGTTTGGCCTCGTCGGTATCTTTCATTTCGACCTTGGGAGGTTCCTTCTCCACGGGCTTGACCTCCGCCTTAGGAGCCACCGTCTCCTTGCCCGGCTGCGAGACCTGTACTTGTTTCTTGGCGCAAGCGGTTACAAAGACAAGGAAAGAACAAACCAACACCATCAAAAATGCCGTCGTCATCGTCCTTTTCATATGTTTTCTCCTCCTCCTTTCCAATTTGCAGACTGATAATGGCTTTGGCCCGCCCAAAGAGCGGGGTTGAACCGTAGTTATCCGACCATAACAAGCTATCAATTCACATTTCGCATCGCAATGCAAGAAAAAAAGACCTCACCCCGCCCTCCCTTCGGGCAGGCGTTACCACCCCCTTTTTGACACGGAGCCATTACACCAGGACGTCCGAAATAGATTCAGCCCTGACCCTATTTCGAAAATAGAGGATTCCGGCTCCGGGAACCCTCACCGGGCACAAAGCCTTATCAACTAGCTGATTCTAAACTACCATTTTTCAATATACCGCCCGTCACGAACGATTTTGGCCTCCCCTTTACCTGCTCCATGAGGGGGAGGTCTGCTGTCCCTTTAAAAAGCTGATCCTCCTTTGATTCTGACCGCTTGCGGTCATCATGTAAAGGTGATAGGCGCCTCCTTCACGATTGGAGCTGAACATGATGTAGCGACCATCCGGGGACCAGCAGGCATCCTCGTTGTTTCCCTGGTCTTCCGTCAACTGCCTCGGCTGCGTCCCATCAGGGTTTATGCTGAATATGTCAAAGCGGCCCTGATTCATGGACGTGTATGCAATCCGATCCAGGCTGGACCATGAAGGAGATGTATTGTAATTGCCCTCGAAGGTGATCCGTTCCTCAGTCCCGCTGGCCAGGTCGCGCATGTAAACCTGGGGGGAGCCCGACCGGTTCGACACAAAGGCGAGCTTCTTTCCGTCCGGCGAGAAGCTCGGCGACACATCGATCCCCCAGTGTTTGGTCACACGCTCAAGGATACGGCCTCCCGGGTCAATGGTATAAATGTCGGGATTCCCATCCGCGCTCAGCGTGGTCGCGAGCTTGGTTCCATCGGGGGACCAGGAGGCTCCAATGTTCAGACCCTCACGTGCCGATATCCGTTTAAGACCCCCCGAATCCATCTCTTTCATGTAAAGCACCGGTCCGCCTCCGCCCCGGTAAGAGACGAACATCAACTGTTGGCCGTCCGGGGACCACCTGGGCAGCAGTGCAATACTCTTGTCCGCGGTGACTTGCCGGAGGTTGAATCCATCATAATCTGATGTGTAGATCTCCTTCTGACCCGTGGCCGTTCCCACAAAGGCCACCTTGGTGGAAAAGATTCCCGGTTCTCCGGTCAAAACCCGGATAATCTCGTCCGAAAGCCGATGCATGAGGTATCGCTGCTGGGTGACGTCGCCGAGCGCCCTTTTCCCAAGGAGCTGCCGCCCGTAGTAGACGTCAAACAACCGGATCTCAACCTCCAGCCGGTTGCCGTGAACAACGTACTTGCCGGTGAGAAGAAGCTCGGTCCCTATGACGGACCAGTCCTTGAAGCGGACTTCTTCGAGCCGCAGGCCGGGATTGGGGTCAAGGAACGCCCGCTTGTCCATGGGGGCAAAATACCCGCTGAGGTCCAGATCATTGGAAATGACCTCGGGCAGTTTGACGCCCAGTTCCTTTGGCTCCTCTCCGGGGTTGCCGTTTCTGAAATCAGGGATAGCGATTTTGAGCTTCCGAGCATATGGCGAACCGATATCGATATAGATTTTCCCGAAGCCAGGTCCTGGCCACAAAAGACCGGTCGCTCCCATCACGGTCAGACAGAGCAGCACGCAGATACACAATACCATCTGGCTTTTCGCATTCATTTTTCACCATAGATAGGGAAGCATGCGGGGCATCAAGTCAATGTTAATCCACGGGATGGCGGCCCCGTAGGCACGGGCGTAGATGAACCCGAAGATGGGTTTCGGCCCGACACCAATCCGTGTCCAGTAGTTTCTCCACCACACATTCAACAATGATGTGGAAAAGAATCCATTGAGCCTGTTCAACACGAAGTTGTTATGCGAAATCACGTTCAGAGATGCGAGGGTCAGGAACACCCCGAAATGGTTGTTCCGTAGCATACATCGAGATATTTTATTGCCCATGCCCACGACATCTATGCCAGACCAGCAGTTGGCTACCTGACAGTTGAACACCATGTTACCGTCAGCGTTGAAGAGCCCGATGCCCGTGGCGTTGTGGAAATAGACCGTTTTACGGCTGACGGAGACATGACAGCCAGCGACGATGCAGCCACTCGAATTATATAGCGTGATTCCCTCCCAGTTGTCCCGCAGTGTGCAACGGCGAATCACCATGTCCTGACAGAAAGCGAGCAATATGCCGCCATCGGCGTTCTCTATCTGGATATTTTTTATCCTGAATCCTGTACAGTTTACGGCCAGCAGTTGCCCTACCTCGCCGTCGTCAATGGACACTCCGTGCTGGTTTTTGTAATACCGCAGCGGCTTTCCGTTCACCGTGTTGTCCCTGATGACGTGGAGAAAATGTGCTGGCTTGTTGCCGCTGAGGACGATGCCATCTTCGGTAAACGTGCAGTTGGAGACCCTGAGCCCCTGCATGCCGCTGCTGGACAGGCCATGGTACAGGTTATACTGGAGGGTGCAGCGGGATACAGTGACGTTGTATGCGTCGAGCAGGCGGATGCCTACGAAGTCGTTGTGGCTGATATCGCAGTCTGATACCGTGACGTTTCGTGTTCTCTCCTCCATCCAGATGCCATCACTGTTGTCTCTGAAACTGCAGCGGTGGATGTATTGCCCGAGTGCTTGTTGGAGATACACGCCATATGAGTTGTTGAAAAAAGTGCAGCCAGTGACAATGCTATACCGTCCCTGCAGGTTGACGCCGATATAATTTCCATGGACGGAGCAGTTGACTATATGGGTGTATGTGGTATCTTCTGCCAGCAGTCCTCCATCGTTGCCTGAAAGCGTACAGGCGGTAATATTGTTTTGTTCCCCCTGTGCGATGTAGATACCGTAGTCGCTGTGTGACAGATGACAGTCCGAAATCGTGCTATGGGAGGCATTGATATATACGGCGGCGTCGTGCGGGAACTCTTCGTCATTATGTACGGTAACCTGCTCTATCGTCACACGGTCTGCAAGCACCTGTATGGTGGCTGAACTTCCATTGCCATCTATAACCGTTGTCTCCCGCTCCTCACCTACAAGATGAATCGCCACGTCTACCATCACGTTTTCCTGATACGGCGACATGTCATCATAGACAAACACCGTATCTCCATCGCTGGCAGCATCAACTGCAGCCTGTATCGTCGTATAGTTATCAGGCCCAGAGCCGCCCACGTAGAGGGTGCTGCCGTCACGATTAACTCTAGCAACCGTTGTCGTCGGTGGTGCGCCCTCTCTTCTCCCACTATTGGTGCCCACCACAGGGGCACAAGCCGCTGCTATTAGGAAGCCGACCACGGCAGCGGCTATGGTACCTTTTTTCATTGTCACACCTCTTTACATTCATATAATGGATGTTAAATTTATATATTTTATGGTATAT
>ENA-OSEO01005998-OSEO01005998.1-sediment-metagenome-genome-assembly--contig:-NODE-5998-length-11220-cov-17.752042_pt1 | contig 11220 bp, 4 predicted proteins | sample MGYA00237883_ERZ534232 | MGnify/ENA metagenome assembly ERZ534232
GTGATGAAAGTCTTGGCGCCGTTGATTATGAATTCATCCCCGACCTGGACGGCCCGGGTGCGGATGCCGGCCACGTCGGAACCGGCATCCGGCTCGGTCACAGCCAGGGCGCCGACGGTTTCGCCCCGGAGGCCGGGAGCCAGGTATTTTTCTTTCTGCTCCTCGTTGCCGAAATCCCGGATGTAGGGCATGGCCACGCTGTAGTGCAGAGTCAGGCCGGCCGCGGTGCCTCCGGACCGGCATTTGGCCAGTTCCTCCGCGAATACGACCATATAACGGAAGTCGCCGCCGACCCCGCCGTACTCCTCCGGGAAGTCGCCGGCGAAAAAGCCCAGCTCTCCAACCCGTTGGTACAGTTCGAAGGGAAACTCGCCTTTTTCTTCCCATTCCTCCCCATGCGGGGCGATTTCCCTGGCCACCCATTTGCTGAAGGAATCTCGGAACATCTTGTGCTCTTCTTCAAACAGCCATTCTTTTTCCATCACTCCACCTCTTATTGCTCTATTTCAACCCTGATACTCTCTACAGGGTTCCGGGGACACAATACTTAATGCTTTTTCTTAGGACCCGTTTTCCGCCGCCTGGGCAAACGGTTTAGGGTTAGTTCCAGATTCCCAATAAAGCCTGCGGTCCCTAAGGGACGGCCCGTCCTGATATGTCGGCGCAAGGCGAGCACTTCTTCCTCCGCTTGGTCCAGACTAAAAATAGAGCCGAACCATCATTAAAAGCAAGGATAGATTAATTCTTTACGAACAGGCCATCACTTACCGTCCGGTCGATGCCGGTGTGCGCTCGGCCCGCGCCTGGAGGGTTCCCTAGATCAGGCCGAAAGCCCTGTCGGGGGTATACCTACAGCAGCGTTTCGGAAATTGTCGGAGAGCAAAAAAGGGCGTAATCATTATAGAATAGACACATTCAAAAAGATCTTGACAATGATTTCGGCCTTTGATAAACTCAACTCAACTCAACTCAACTCAACTCAACTCAACTCAACTCAAAGCCTGGTCCGGAAATATCAGGACTGGGCTTTTGGTGTTGACCCCTAAGGCAAAAGCGAGAAAAGCATGGAAAATGACCATGACGTGTTGAACGCTAAGGAAGCGGCCGCATTGTTGAGAGCCCACGTGGAAACGATTCGCAGGCTAGCCAGGCGAGGAGAAATCCCTGCCTTCAAGATTGGCAAGGATTGGCGCTTTTACAAGGGGGCTTTGCGGCATTGGTCGGAAGAACAAGCCCGAGATAGACGGGGGGCGCGGCATGAAATCGAATTCTAATGCATTTTCCCGTTGGCTCATGGTCTCCATGGCGACGGCGATCATGGCCCTCCTTTCCGTTGGCGCATGGTTCTACCATGATCAGGAACAGAATATTCGGAAGAAGATTGAAGAAGACCTGAGCGCCGTCGCGAGGCTCAAGGCAGACCAGATCGCTGCATGGCGAAAGGACCAACTGGCGAAGGCCGCCTTTCTGCAACTGCATCCATTCCTTTCGGAGAGTATTGCGCGATTCATCAAGGAACCGTTGGAGAAAAATGAGCGGGAACTGCGTGTCCGCTTCCGCAGCCTTGCGGACCAACACGGCTATGCCGACATGCTGCTGGTCGCCCCTGACGGGAAGCCGCTATTTAGTCTGGTTGAATCCGTTGACAGTCATCATGGTTATCTACCCGCCTTGGCTGAGGCGCTCCGCGACCGCAAACCTGTTTTCACGAACTTGCATAGGGAGAGTCCGGGCGTTTCTCCGCATATCTCGGTGGTGGCTCCGATTTATAAAGAAACCGTACCAGGGGCGGAACCATTGGCCGCACTTGTTCTGATAAACGACGCATCCCAGTTCCTTTATCCCCTGGTTCAGTTCTGGCCCACACCGAGCGAAACCGCCGAAACCTTTCTGGTCAGACGGGAAGGCGACGAGGTGCTTTTCCTGAACGACCTGCGTCACCGGCCGGACACCGCTCTCAAACTGAGAATTCCCTTAAGCCAAACGGATGTACCTGCCGTTATGGCTGTGCAGGGCAAAGAGGGCGTATTCCAGGGAAAGGATTATCGAGGGGTTGAAGTGGTTTCGGTCATCCTGCCCGTCCCGGATTCTCCCTGGTTCATGATAGCCAAAATCGATGCGGCGGAGGCTTTTGCCGAGTGGCATTTCCGATCCATCCTGATGCTGGTGCTGCTATTTGGATTGACGGCTTTCATTGGAACAGCCGGGTTGGTTTTGTGGCAACGGGACAAAAAGGCCCAATACCGGGCGCTCTACCTTTCCGAGGCGGCACTGCGCGCCAATGCCGAGCGCCACAGGATCACGTTAAGGGCCGTCGGCGACGCCGTCATCTCTACCGACGCCCAGGGTATGGTGGAATTGCTCAATCCTCCAGCCGAAGTTCTGACCGGATGGAAACAGGACGAGGCGCGCGGCAGGCCGCTGAGGGAGGTCTTTCGCATCATCAGTGAGGAGACGCGGGAGCCGTCGGAAGACCCGGTCGCGAAGGTTTTGCGCGAGGGTCTGGTAGTCGGCCTGGCCAATCACACGATCCTTGTCGCAAGGGACGGGACAGAACGGCCCATTGCCGACAGCGGTGCGCCCATTCGCTATGAGACGGGCGAAATCACTGGTGTTGTGCTGGTATTCCGCGACCAAAGCGCCGAGCGGGCCGCCAACCAGCAGTTGGATGCGAGCAACCAGCAGCTCAGGGCCACGGAGAGGCAGTTGAGGCAAGGCGTGGAACTCCTCGATGCAACCGGTCGCATGGCCAGAGTCGGCGGCTGGGAAGTCGATGCCAAAACACTCGAAGTCAAATGGACCGAGCAGACCTACCGGCTCCATGAAGTGCCAATCGACCACATGCCGCCTCTTGAAGAGGCCATCAACTTCTTCCATCCCGAGGAACAACCAAGACTGAAGGACGCTATCCAGCGCGCCCTCGAACACGGCGAACCCTACGACATGGAACTCCGCTTCATCACCGCCAAAGGCAATCACCTCTGGACCCGCACATATTGCGAACCCGAAATCGTAGACGGGAAAACGGTCCGGCTCAAGGGTGTGTTCCAGGACATCACCGACCGCAAGCGTGCCGAGGAAGAACTCAGAAAGCACCGTGATCATCTGGAAGAACTGGTCGAGGAACGAACGCGGGAAATGCGTCTTTTGACTAAGGAACAACAGGTGATTCTCGACACGGCCTCGGCCATGATCTGGTTCAAGGACACCCGGAACAACGTGATCCGGGTCAACAAGGCGGCGGCCGCGGTGTTCGGCAGTACGCCGGAAGCGCTTGCCCGCAAATCCATGACCGAGCTCTTCGGCGGCGATTCGGACCGGTATTATCAGGACGATCTGGAAGTGATCCGGACGGGGAAGCCCAAACTCGGGATTGTTGAGCCCCAGATGCTCGCGGGCGGGGAGAAAGGCTGGGTCCGCACCGACAAGGTCCCCTATCTGGATGACAACGGAGACGTTGCGGGCCTGATCGTGTTCTCCGTTGACATCACCGACCGCATTCAAGCGGAAGAAGCCATCAAGAGGTACTCGAAACAGCTCGAAGCGGCCAACAAGGAGCTGGAAGCTTTCGCCTATTCCGTCAGTCACGACCTGCGCGCGCCGCTGCGGAGCATTGACGGGTTCAGCGAGGCTCTGATCGAGGATTGCGCCGACAAGTTGGACGAGCAGGGCAAGGATTACCTTCGCCGCGTCCGGGCGGGCGCGCAGCGCATGGCCAATCTCATTGATGACCTGCTTAAGTTGTCCCGGATTACCCGTTGGGAGATGGAAAACCGGAAGTTCGACATCAGCGCCCTGGCCCGCAAGACCGTCGAGTCCCTGCGGCAGTCGCAACCCGAGCGAGATGTTGACGTCGTAATTGCGGACGGGCTTGAGGCTGACGGCGACATAAGGCTGTTGCGGGTTGTGATGGAAAACCTTCTGGGCAATGCGTGGAAATTCAGCGGCAGGACGGCCAATGCGAGGATCGAGGTGGGGCGAGCGCGGAACTCGGAACTCGGAACGCGGAACGCGGAACTGGCGGACGACGCCGTGGCGTACTTCGTGCGGGACAACGGCGCGGGGTTCGACATGGATTACGCGGACAAGCTGTTCGGTGCGTTTCAGAGATTGCACTCGGCGGCGGAGTTCGAGGGAACCGGCATCGGTCTGGCCACGGTCCAGCGCGCGGTCCTGCGCCACGGCGGCCGCTTGTGGGCCGAAGGGGAAGTGGGGAAGGGGGCGACGTTCTATTTCACGCTGGGAGCGTGAGGGGAACGCGGAACGCGGAACGGGGAGCGCGGAAGATGACGAAGTCGGAACGCGGAATGGGGAACGGGGAGCGCGGAAGATGACGAAGTCGGAAGTCGGAACGCGGATCGCGGAATGCGGAACGGGGAACGCGGAAGAAAAGACATGAAGCAAGATGAATTGCGGCAGCGGACCAAGGCTTTTGCATTGAGGATTATCAAAATGGCCGAGGCATTGCCTGACACTCCGATCGGGCGGGTGATCAGGAATCAACTGTTGAGATGTGGGACGAGCGTTGGCGCGAATTATCGGGCGGCCCAAAGGGCCAAATCAACGGCTGATTTCATAAACAAGATGGGGACCGTCGAAGAGGAAACGGACGAATCCATGTACTGGATGGAGTTGATTATCGAGGCTGGACTTATGAAAGAAGATCTCATATCAGACCTCAATCGAGAGGCGGACGAGATTCTGGCCATGGTCGTCGCTTCCATAAAGACTGCGAGAAAGCGCAAATGACCGCCGATACCCTAACTCCGCGTTCCGAGTTCCGAGCTCCGCGTTCGAGACGTGGTGGTTTCCTCGATCAGGACGGCGAAGAAAACGAAATGAGCGTTGAATGTGGAACTCCGAGCTCCGCGTTCCGAGTTCCGAGCTCCGCGTTCGAGATGTGGTGGTTTCCTCGATCAGGACGGCGAAGAAAACGAAATGAGCGTTGAATGTGGAACTCCGAGCTCCGCGTTCCGCGTTCCGCGTTCAGAAAGGAACGACAGATGAACGAGACAAGCTCAGCGATCCTGCTGGTGGAAGACAACCCCGATGACGTTGAACTCACGTTGCGGGCGCTTAAGAAACAAAACATCTCCAATGCGGTCGCGGTCGTCCAGGACGGCGCGGAGGCGCTCGACTACCTGTTCGCAGAAGGCAAGTATTCCGACCGGGACCCCGGCGATTGGCCGGCTCTTGTGCTTCTTGACCTGAAGCTCCCCAAGATCGACGGTCACGAAGTTCTGCGGCGCATTCGAGCCGACGAACGGACGGCCTTGTTGCCGGTTGTGGTCCTCACCTCATCGAGCGAGGAGGCGGATATTATCCAGAGCTACAAGAACGGCTGCAACAGCTACATTCAGAAGCCCGTGGATTTTCACCAGTTCTCAGAAGCCATAAGGCAGTTGGGGCTGTATTGGATGGTGCTGAACCGCCAGCCGCCGAAACGAACGTGAAACAGCGAGGTAATCGAAATGAACAATGATTCTGACATTCCGCGTTCAGAGGACGGCGTCCCGTTTCCGACCGCGTTGCGAGTGCTCATTGTCGAGGATTCGGAGGACGACGCCCTGCTGGTCGTGCACGAACTGCGGCGTGGCGGGTACGAGCCGGAATGGCGGCGCGTGGAAACGCCCGAAGACATGCGGGCCGCGCTCCGCGAGCAGGAATGGGACGTGATTTTCGCGGATTACAAGTTGCCGCGTTTCAGCGCGCCCGCGGCGCTCAGGCTCCTCCAAGACACCGGACGGGACCTTCCGTTCATCGTCATCTCGGGCGTGATCGGGGAAGAAGCTGCGGTGGAGATGATGAAAGCCGGCGCGCACGACTTTTTCCCCAAAGGCTCGTTCACCCGCCTGGTCTCCGCGACCCAGCGGGAAATGAGAGACGCCGAGGAACGACGGCGGCGCAGGGCGGCGGAGAAGGAGCGCGAAGAGGCCAGGGAACGGGAACGGCACCTTACCGCCGTGCTGCGCTCCATCCGCGAGATTAACCAGCTCATCGTGCGCGAAAAACGGCGCGGGCCGTTGATTGAAGCCGCATGCAGGTCTCTGGTCCGCACGCGCGGGTTCCGGGGCGGCTGGATCATTCTGACGGACCGCTTGCCCGCCGAGTTACTGAGCGCGCAGGCCGGCTTCCCCGACGACGCGTTCCGCGAGCTCGCCGAGCGGGTCAGAGAAGGCCGTCTCCCGATCTGCTGCAAACGGGGGATATCCGAAGGCGGCGTGGTCGGCGTCGGCGAGCCGGTCCGCGAGTGCGGCGACTGTCCCCTCGTGCACGTCTACAACGGAAGCGCAGGCTTGGGGGCCGCTTTGGTCCACGGCGGCAGACACTTCGGCTGGGTGGGCGTCTACGTGCCTCCGGAATACGGGAACGATGACGATGAAAAATCGCTCTTGGCCGAAATCGCCGGCGATATCGCCTTCGCCCTCAGCTCCATGGAAGTGGAGGCGCAACGAAAGAAATCGGAGCAAATCCTCCAAGGTTTTTTCCAATCCGCCAGCGACGGCATCTTGCTGGCCGACGCCGAGTCGGGCCGTTTCATTTTGGGCAACGACGCGATCTGCCGGATGCTCGGATATTCAGCGGAGGAGATCGCGGAAATCTCCGTCGCCGACATCCATCCGGCCGAGGCCCTCGAACACGTGCGCACGCAGTTCGACAGGCAGGCCCGCGGCGAGATTGCGCTGGCTGAGGATATCCCCATCAAGCGCAAAGACGGGACCGTCTTTTCCGCTGATGTGAGCTCCGCCCCGCTGGAGCTGGACGGCCGCCGCCATCTGGCCGGCATCTTCCGCGACATCACCGGTCGCAAGAAAGTGGAGAAGGCGGTGAAGGAAGCTAATGATATCATCAACAGGAGTTCGTCCGTGGCCTTCACCTGGAAGAATAAGGAAGGATGGCCGGTGGAGTTTGTTTCTGAAAACGTGCCTAAACTACTTGGATATACGGCTGAAGAGTTCATCAGGGGGGAGATTAATTATTTCGATTGCATCTATTCCCAGGACAAAGCGCGGGTGGCAGAAGAAGTTGCAAAATACAGCTCGCAAGAGGAGACTCAGGAGTTCTTCCACGAACCATATCGCTTAATTACAAAGGACGGAACAAAGAAGATCGTCCGAGACTGGACTTTCATCGTCAGGGACAATGACGGGCGCATCGCGTATTACAAGGGCATCGTTGAAGACATCACCGAACACATGCGTGCCGAGGAATCGCTGAGGCGATTCCAGAAGGCGGTTGAATTTTCCTCGGACGCCATCGGCATGTCCACGCCTGACGGGAAGCACTATTACCAGAACAGGGCGTTTGGCGACCTGTTCGGCGATATCGGGGAAAATCCGCCAGCCACGCTCTACGCGGATGAAGCGGTGGGAAAAGAGACCTTCGAGACGATCATGTCGGGAAGGGAGTGGGCGGGCCAAGTCAAGATGCGTTCTAAAGGAGGCAAGACCCTCGACATTTTGCTGCGCGCCTTTCCGATAAAAGACGAACAGGGCATAGTGACCGGGCTGGTCGGCGTGCACACGGACATCACGGAGCAACGAAGCATGGAAGCCCAACTTAGACAGGCGCAGAAGATGGAAGCGGTGGGGCGCTTGGCCGGCGGTGTGGCCCATGATTACAACAACATTCTCAGCGTCATCATCGGTTACTCCGAACTGGCCATGGACAAAGTGGGGGCGGAAGATCCGCTGCGGGAAGACTTGAAGGAAATCTATGCCGCCGCCAACCGATCCAAGAGCATTACGCGGCAGTTGCTGGCTTTCGCCAGAAAGGAAACCATCAGGCCTAAAGTGCTGGACCTGAATGCAACCGTGGAAAGCATGCTTAAGATTCTACGAAAACTCATCGGCGAAGACATTGACTTGGCCTGGCATCCAGGAAAGGTGCTTTGGCCGGTGTTGATGGACCCCTCCCAGCTCGATCAGATTCTGGCCAACCTGGGCGTCAACGCCCGCGACGCCATTGCCGATGTGGGAAGGATCACCATCGAGACGGACATGGTGACCTTCGATAAGGCTTATTGCGCCGATCACGCCGGTTTTGTTCCCGGCGAATTCGTCCTGTTGGCTGTGAGCGACGACGGCTGCGGCATGGACCGCGAGACGATGGATAATATCTTCGAACCTTTCTTCACCACCAAGGGTTTGGGAAAGGGAACCGGCCTGGGATTGTCCACGGTTTACGGCATCGTCAAGCAAAACAATGGGTTCATCAATGTTTACAGTGAACCGGGTCAGGGCACGACGTTCAGAATCTACCTGCCCAGACATTCGGGTGATATCGCCGAAAAACAGCGGCTAACCGATGAGCAAGTTGTCAGCGGCAGCGGCGAAACGTTGCTGGTGGTGGAAGACGAAATGTCGATCCTGAAACTGACCGAACGAATCCTTACCGTTTGCAATTACAAGGTGTTGGCGGCAAAAACCCCTTCAGAAGCGCTGAGAGTTGCTCAAGCGCATTCAGGCGAAATCTCTTTGCTCATCACCGATGTTGTCATGCCCGAGATGAACGGGCGGGAATTGGCCGAACAATTGAAAATACTTCGCCCAGGGATCAAGTGCTTATATATGTCCGGTTACACCGCTGACGTCATCGCACACCGGGGTGTGCTTGACAAGGGCATCCAGTTCATCCAAAAGCCTTTTTCAACCAAAGGCCTGGCCGCCAAAGTCAGGGAGGCCTTGAAGCAGGATTAAGGGGCTATCTCTTGATCCGGTCGATGATCGACCGGGCGCAGGTCTCCGCCGAGGGGTATTCGTCGATTTGGATGACCGGTCCCCTGGTGGTAGGCGAGAAAATCGTCGGGCAGACCATGGCCGCCTTTTTCGACCAACCGGTTGATCACCCTTGCCCGAACTCAATTTTTCAATGGGCTTCGGCCCAGGACCGGCCGGAGTTGACTTCCACCACCAACGGGACGCTCAGGGTAAAGACCCCCTCCATCTCCCGCCGGACCAGTCGGGCCGTTTCTTCGATTTCGTCTTCAGCGACCTCAAAAACCAGTTCATCGTGGACCTGAAGAATCATTTGGGCTTTGAGTCCTTTTTTCTTCAGGGCCTGGTCAACGTTCAGCATGGCCAGCTTGATCAGGTCGGCGGCCGTGCCCTGGATGGGCGTGTTGACGGCCATGCGTTCGGCCATCGATCTGGCCTGATAGTTCTTGCTCCTAAGTTCCGGCAGGGCCCGGCGGCGGCCGAGCAGGGTGGTCACGTACCCGGTCTTCCTGGCCTCTATCAAGGTTTCGTCGATGAATCTTTTCACCCCGGCGTACCGTTTGAAATACTCCTCGATGTAGCCTTGGGCCTCCTTGCGGTCGATACCGAGCTGCTTGGCCAGGCCGAAGGCCTGAAGTCCGTACACGATGCCGAAGTTGATGGCCTTGGCCTGCCGCCGCATTTCCTGGTTGACCATCTCAGGAAAGACGTTGAAAATCTCGGCGGCGGTCCGGGTATGGATGTCCTCGTTGTCCAGGAAGGCCCGCCTCAGACCGGGGTCCTCGGAGTAATGAGCCAAAACCCGCAGTTCGATTTGGGAATAGTCGGCCGAGAGGATGAGTCGGCCGGGTTCGGGGACAAAGGCCGCCCGGATGCGCCGGCCTTCCTCGGTCCGGACCGGGATGTTCTGGAGGTTCGGGTCCGAACTGGACAGCCGTCCCGTGGCCGTGACCGTCTGGTTGAAGGAAGTGTGGACCCGGCCGGTGGCCGGATTGATCAACTGGGGCAGGGCGTCCACATAGGTGGACAGGAGCTTGGACAGGGTGCGGTAGTTCAGGACCTCGGCCGGGAGTTCGTGCCCGACGGCCAGTTCAGTCAAGACTTCCACGTCGGTCGAGTAACCGCTTTTCTTGCGGGTCTTCTTGCCCGGAGCCAGGTTCAATTCGTCAAAAAGGACCTCGCCCAACTGCTTGGGGGAATTGATATTGAATTCATGACCGGCCAGGGCGTAGACCCGCTGCTCGATCAGGGTCAGCCGGCCGGCCAGTTCCTTGGACAAGTCCCGGAGTTGGTCCACATCCAGCTTGACCCCGGTCCTCTCCATCTCGGCCAGAACCTTGATCAGAGGCAGCTCGACCCGCTCGTATAGATCGAGCAATCCGTTTTCCTCCAGTTTGGGGCGCAGAACGTGGGCCAGCCTCAAGGCCAGATCAGCGTCTTCACAAGCGTACTCATAGCCCGATTCAGGAGAAATCGTCTCAAAACCGCTCTTCTTATCCCCGACCACTTCTTCATAACTGATCGGTTTGTGATCAAGATAGGTCCGGGCCAGCCTTTCCAGATTATGTCCGCCGGACCCAGGATCGAGCAGATAGGAAGCCACCATGGAGTCGTCGCCGATGGGCCGGAGGGTTAGGCCGTGGCGGGCCAAAACGATGTAGTCATATTTAATATTCTGGCCGGCCTTTAGGACCTTTTCCGATTCCAGGACGGGTTTTAGGTTTTCGAGCACTTCGGACCGGTTGAGCTGGGGGCCGGAGAGGACCTGATGGCCCACGGGCAGATAAAAGGCCCGGCCGGGTCGGGCGGCCAGGGAAATTCCCACCAAGTCGGCCCGCATGGGATCAAGGGCGGTGGTCTCCACGTCCACGGCCAGACGGTCGGCTTTGGAGATTTCGGCCAGCATATCCTGGAAGGCTGTTTCCTCCCTGATCAGATGATAATCCTCGTAGCTGATGGTCCGGGCCGGCCCCAGTTCCGCGGCGAACTTGGCGAACTCGAGTTCCTGGTAGAGGCGCCGCAAGGTTTCCTGGTCGGGATTTTTCGGGGTGAGGTTTTGAGGCGATACCTCAAGGTCCGCATCCGTCTTAAGCCGGGCCAGGTCCCGAGACAGAAAGGCCGCCGCCTTGTTTTCCGTCAAGGCCGCCCGCAGTTTGTCGCCCTTGACCTGGTCCAAATTTTCGTAAAGATTTTCCAAGGTTCCGAATTGGCTGATCAGTTTGACCGCGGTCTTTTCACCCACGCCGGGCACGCCGGGGATGTTGTCGATGCTGTCGCCCATCAGGGCCTGGACCTCGAGAAATTGTTCGGGGGCCAAGCCGTACTGTTCTTGCAGTGTTTCCAGGGAGACGGTTTTTTCCTTTTTGGGGTTGGGATCGTACATGGAGACGCCCGGCGTAAGAATCTGGTAGAAGTCCTTGTCTCCGGAAACGACGACCACCTCGAAACCTTGGCGCCGGGCCTTGGCGGCCAGGGTGGCGATGAGATCGTCGGCTTCCAGACC
>ENA-OSEO01005999-OSEO01005999.1-sediment-metagenome-genome-assembly--contig:-NODE-5999-length-11220-cov-10.988423_pt1 | contig 11220 bp, 10 predicted proteins | sample MGYA00237883_ERZ534232 | MGnify/ENA metagenome assembly ERZ534232
AATATAAAAGGATACCCAGCATTTGCCACCGGAAAGGCAGAATGGCTGGGTATCTCGGACCACATAAATTTGCTCATTAAGTATGCCTTGGTCGATTAATTTTAAAAAAACTTAAATCAACTTATTTATCAAAAATAATTCAATATTGTCAACAATAAGCGTCATAATTGCTCTTTTTGACCCAATCGGATGTATACCGCCACATCATTGGTCTCATAGCCAAATCGAGCAGCTCTATTTGAATCCGTATCGATAATTTATCGTCAATATTGATTAACCTGCTGTTTATGTTGTTGAAAAAAATACCAATCATAAATTCTTTAGGTGCAACTCTGCATCAGATTTCCGGATATAGGACGGCTGAAATTCTCCGATATCATTTGTATCATCACTTTCGAATTTGACCATACTAAGATAGGCCACCGTCGATGCTCTGATGGTATTTTGAATCACCGGCGCAAAAGAGGCAAGTTTACCTAATTTTTCCATTAAAATTGCTTTATGGAGCAACGCACCATTTCCCACAAACAGACACGGCTCATCCAGGTCATCCACTGCATGATCTGGATGTATTACCCGTTCTTTTATTTGCCTTTTTAACTGGCCGTTTATAAACCGGTATCTGGAATAATAGACCTCTCCTCTGCGGGCATCTAAAAGCGGACAGATAAGATCTGGAGAAAAAGACACCTGGAACGCAAGCGCTTCTAAACTTGAGACACCAACAATCGGCCGTCCGGATGCTGCAGCGAGTCCTTTGACCGTACTAATTCCAATCCGCAGTCCTGTGAATGACCCAGGGCCTCTGGTCACAGCAAAACCATCAATGTCAGAAATGTTATGGCCTGACATTGACAGGGTCGTGTTTATCATATCCATTAGGTGTTTAGCGTGTGTCTCTTCTCTATTGAGCGTGCATTCCGTCAGCAAAGACGCTTTCTCAAGTATGGCGACACTGCAGCTGGTTGTCGATGTATCAACGGCAAGTATCCTCATTTCACTTGTCAGCCATCACTGTTTCATCGATTGCAAGGGAAAGAACCTCTTCCATGCTTTTTACAGGAACAAAATTGATTTTTCGCCTTACATTTATCGGAATTTCGGCCAGATCCTTTTTGTTTTTTTCTGGAATAATGATTGTGCGAATCCCGGCTCTTAATCCGCCCAATGCTTTTTCTTTCAATCCTCCAATAGGAAGCACCCTTCCTCTTAATGTAATTTCCCCTGTCATGGCGACATCCTTATTGACCGGTTTGTTTATCAAAACAGATATAAGTGCAGTCGCCATTGCAATGCCGGCAGACGGTCCATCTTTTGGAATTGCGCCGGCTGGAACATGAATATGTATATCCTTATTTTCAAAAATATTCTTTTTGATTTTCAAAGTGCCTAAATTTGCACGGGCATAACTCAATGCCGCCCTGGCAGACTCCTGCATAATATCTCCGATTTGACCGGTAATGATTAATTCCCCCTTACCGCCAATCAATGATGCCTCTACATACAAAACTTCGCCACCGGCCTGTGTCCAAGCCAAACCCGTGGATAATCCGACCTGGCTATCCTCTTGATCCATTTCGGGGGAATATTTTGAGACCCCCAGGTATTTTTGCAAACTGTTTTTTGTGATGCGAAACGGGCCTTTATTACCCTCAGCAATTTTACGCGCGACTTTTCGACAAATGGTGGCGATTTCGCGTTCAAGGTTTCTTACCCCCGCTTCGGAAGTGTATTCCGAAATTATTTTTTGCAAAGTACCTGTACTGATGGACAAGGTCTTTGACTTTAATCCATTCTCTCTTATCTGGCGCGGTATGAGGTGTCTTTGGGCGATGGCCTTTTTTTCATCCTCCGTATATCCGGAAAGTGTAATCACTTCCATTCTATCAAGAAGTGCTGATGGAATCGTATCCGTAAAGTTGGCCGTCAGTACAAACATCACCCTGGACAGATCGAAGGGCAAATTCAGGTAGTGATCGCTAAACGCCAAGTTTTGTTCAGGATCCAATGCTTCCAGAAGGGCTGAGGAAGGATCGCCTCTAAAGTCGGAGCCAAGTTTATCGATCTCATCCATCATGAAAACAGGATTGTTTGTACCGCTCTGTTTAAGGCCTTGAAGAATTCTTCCCGGCAATGCACCAATATATGTGCGACGATGTCCCCTGATCTCAGCTTCATCCCGGATGCCACCCAGAGAAATACGGACGAATTTACGTTTCATGGCGTGTGCAATGGCCTGCCCTAAAGATGTCTTTCCCACGCCGGGTGGGCCTACGAAACATAAAATCGGACCTTTCATTTTAGGATTGAGTTTGCGCACGCTAAGGTATTCGAGAATACGGTTTTTTACATGGCTCAACCCGAAATGTTCTCTGTCCAGAACCGTTTTTGCAAGCTTGATGTCGATAACGTCTTTGGTTGTTCTGCTCCATGGCATCTCGACCAGCCAATCCAGGAACGTGCGAACAACCGAGGCTTCAGCAGAGTCAAGATGCATTTGATCAAGACGTTTCACCTGCTTTAGGGCTTCTTTTTCTGCAATTTTTGGCATCTTAGCCCTTCTTATCTTTTTTCTATAATCCTCAATCTCCTTTATTTTGCTATCGTCTTCACCAAGTTCTTTATGGATGACTCTTACCTGTTCCCGCAAAAAATAGTCTCTTTGACTTTTCGAAATTTCATCTCTTACATCGGACTGGATCTTCGCCTGCATGGAGGATAACTCCACTTCTCGCGAGAGAAGTTCATTGATTTTTTTGAGTCGCTCAACAGGATCGATCAGTTCGAGTAAAACCTGGGATTCCTCAATTCTTAATTTAAGATTTGAAGCCACAAGATCGGCAAGTTTACCGGGATCATTCACACTTTCAAGGATCGTACCGATATCATTGTTCATTTCACCGCGAAGCGCCAGTATCTTTTCGGAATGTTCTCTAACATTACGCATCAAGGCTTCAATTTCGAGATTGATCTCTTGAGCCGGTTGGTCCGGAATCGTCTCAATTTTTACACGATACAAGGACCTTTTTGAGACATATTTAACTATCCGAGCCTTTTCGATACCTTGCACAAGCGCTTTGACGCGTCCGTCAGGAAGCTTTAACATGCGAAGGACCCGGCTCACAGTCCCAACCGAAAAAATTTGATCCGGGTTCGGGTTTTCGACATTTGGATCTTTTTGGGCTGTTAAAAATAAAAATCCGTCTTTTTCCACCGCCTCCTCCACAGCTCGGACCGATTTTTCTCGACCAATAAAAAGCGGAAGCAGCATGTCGGTAAAAATCACGATATCCCGTACGGAAATCAAAGGAAGCGTATCAGGGATCGCTGTATCCTTTTCATCCTCATCAATGATTCTGATAAGATCATCTTTGTCAGTTTCAGCCATTCTTTCTCCTAATTATATATTCATACTCAAATTATGAAACCATCAATATTATATAACACAATTCAATTTTTACAATGTTTGTCTGTATAAAACCATAACAGGTTTAAATCAAGATTTTTGGCAGCCTGTTTTCCTCAAATTTCCTGCGGACAATCCTGAACCAGAACAAAAATTTTTATCACGAAAAAAACATGTATTATTTCGTCATTTCGTTTTTTCGAGTTTTCGTGATTGGTTTTAAATTTTTGTCACAAAAAGCAACACATTGACAACCAGAGAAATAAAAAGGGAGTGAACAAAATTCTTGACTTTAATGGTGTTTTTTAATTACTTGAGTATATCTATTCAGGTGCTCTTATGAGATTAATAGGGAACCCCGTGAAATTCGGGGACGGGCCCGCCGCTGTAATCCCGCCTATTTCTATGTTTAGTTTGAAAAGGGAACCCTTTTGGCCATCGCGTGCCACTGTTCTCATATGAATGGGAAGGTCGCCAAAAGGGCGGGAAAGTCAGAAGACCTGCCTGATCAGACATCGTAACCTCCGAGGACACGGGGTAATAAACGATCTTGAGGATAAAAAAGGGACATTCCCGGATCGAGTGAATTCGATCCGGTTTTTTTTTGAGTAAATAAATGATGAAATTCAGATCTATAACCATTGTTATCATGATAACAATTTTTCCTTTTATTTTTATCGGAGCACCATCACCTGAAGCCAAAACAGTAACCGATCAGCTTGGACGGCAGGTCAGGGTTCCGGACAAACCCCAACGGGTGATATCCCTTGCACCCAGTATCACGGAAATTATTTTTGGTATCGAACAGTCGCATCGTTTAAAAGGAGTTACAACGTACAGCGATTTTCCACCTGATGCTGAAAAACTGCCCAAAGTCGGCTCCTATGTTCATCTTGACCTGGAGAAAATAGTGGCGCTAAAACCTGACCTTTGTATTGCGATCAAGGATGGTAACCCAAGAGTGATTGCTCAACGATTGGAGGCTCTGAAAATACCTGTATATGCCGTTGATCCCAATAATTTAGACACCGTGATGAAAACAGTTCTGGAAATCGGCGGGCTTCTGGATGCCAAAGAACAGGCGAATCGACTGGTTAAGAGCATGCAGCTCAGAATCCAAAAGGTAAAGTCTCTGGTTGCAACCACCACACAACGCCCCAGGGTCTTTTTTCAAATCGGTGTTTCACCCATCGTATCCGTCGGAACCGACACTTTTATCCATGAACTCATTGTTATCGCCGGAGGGATCAACCTGGCTGCCGGCCCAGTGCCGTATCCCCGGTTTAGTCGTGAACAGGTCCTGGCACTCTCCCCGGAAATTATAATCATCACTTCCATGACCCGAGGTGCGATATTTGAAGAAGTCAAGGCGGAATGGGAAAAATGGCCGAATATGCCCGCAGTTCGAAACCAGCGTATTTTCATTGAAGATTCGAATTTTTTCGACCGACCTACGCCTCGGCTGGTGGACGGTCTCGAACTGTTAATACGGTTGATCCACCCGGAGCTTGTTGAAAAAAACCAGTGAATACTAAGACACCCATTTTGATTAAACGACTCATAATAACTTCCTTTCTGCTATTGCTGTTACTGGGTATTGCTATGGTTCTGGGCATCTCCATGGGATCAACCGACAGTGGAATAAAAGATGTTTTACAAAACCTGTTTCTATCAAAAACATCGGATTCCATGCTGTATACGATTATTTGGCAAATTCGCTTTCCCAGAGTACTTCTGGCAGCCCTGGTCGGCGCTGCACTTTCATTGGGAGGCCTTGTTTTTCAAGCCCTGCTTCGGAACCCTCTGGCAGAGCCGTATATTCTGGGTATTTCCGGTGGTTCGGCAATAGGGGCTATCATCGGTATTCTCATGGGATTTTCCCGATTCCCTGGTGTGAGTCTTCTGGCATTTACCGGAAGTATTGCAACGCTTCTACTGATTTTGGGCATGTCTTCCGGTCAAACCATATTGAAAAAGGATGCCCTTCTGCTTTCCGGTGTGATGGTAAATGCATTTTGTGCGGCAGTGATTATGTTTCTGGTTTCCATGACTCAGGATTCCAGACTTCACAACATCATTTTCTGGCTGATGGGAGATCTTTCCATGGGAGACATGCACCATGCCGGTATACTTGCCGCAACACTTTTGCCCTGCTTTGTTCTTGTTTTCTGGCTTTCCAACCCAATGAACCTGCTTCTCATGGGAAAGGAAATGGCCCAGACCATGGGTGTCAACATAAAGGCGGTAACGATTACACTTCTGGTGGCCACTTCATTTATGGTCAGCGCAACGGTTTCTTACTGTGGTCTTGTAGGGTTTGTCGGTCTTGTCATGCCGCACCTTCTTCGGCTTGTCCTTGGGCCGGATCACCGGGTACTGGTTCCGGCATGTGTGCTTGGCGGAGGTACGTATATGGTTTTTTGTGATTTACTTGCACGTGTGCTTCCAAAACAGGGGGAGATGCCTGCCGGTGTAATTACCGCAATGATCGGTGCGCCGCTTTTTATCTATTTGTTGAAAAGATCCAGCAGATGAATACCGCAATTACTGCAGAAAATTTGAGTCATTCATTTGGAGAAGACTTGGTTTTAAGAAATGTTTCCTTTTCGATTCCAAAGAAGGACTTTTTTATCATCATCGGACCCAACGGCTCCGGAAAAACCACTTTAATGAAGGTCATGTCCGGAATCCTGAAACCCAAAAACGGTCAAGTCAAGATTCTGAATCGCCCTATCGATCAATATCATCGAAAGGCTCTGGCGCGAACCATCGCATTCGTTCCTCAGAAAGCCCCTACCGATTTTCCCTTTAGCGTAGCCGAAGTTGTACTCATGGGACGATCGCCCTATCTTGGCATGCTGGGTCTCGAAGAAGAAAATGACTTGAAAATTGCAAAGGAAGCCATCGCCTTCACTGCAATGGAAAATTTGGCACACCGAAAACTGGACCAGCTGAGCGGTGGGGAGCAACAACGCACTTTTATTGCAAGAGCCATCTGCCAGGAACCTGACATTATCCTGCTGGATGAACCGACAGCATCTCTCGACCTTGCCTACCAGGCTAAAATAATGGACTTGATGGAAAAACTCAAAAATGAAAAAGGGATTACCGTTGTGATGGTATCTCACGATGTAAATCTTGCGGCCATGTATGCGGATCATTTGCTTTTACTGCATAAGGGTCAGGTTCTGTGTCAGGGACTCCCGGATGAAGTACTTACCTATAAGACCCTGGAAGCGGCCTATGGGTGTACGCTCCTGGTTGATGAAAGCCCTCTCGGTAGAAGCCCTCGGGTAACTTTGGTTCCCCAAAAATATATGAATATCGACAGACAAATTGAATAAAATGTAAGCGTTTAGCTTTTTGAAAATTGGTGGCTTCAGCTCCTTGAACATTGATTCGTTTCAAAGACCAAAACAGTTACAATAAAATTTTATTATTGAGATGCAGAGGGAAAAATTTGTGAAAGAAACCACATTGGTTATCGGCGGATGCAGGAGCGGCAAAAGCAGCCATGCCATGAAACTGGCAGAGCAAATTGCAGGAGATAAAATTTTTATCGCAACCTGTGTTCCTCAGGACAAGGAAATGGCGCAGCGTGTTCTACATCATCAACAACAAAGAAACAGCACCTGGAAAACCTTCGAAGTGCCATTTTTTTTACCTGAAGCCGTCAGAAAACATGCTTTAGAAGGAAACGTGATCCTTGTGGATTGCCTGACCCTTTGGATCAATAATCTTATCATGGATGATGAAGATCCGGCAAAAATAAACCATCATATTCTCAAACTCATCCAATCTATTGAAGAAGCCGAATGCACGGTGATTCTGGTATCAAATGAGGTGGGAACCGGCATTGTCCCTGAAAACAAGCTCGCCAGGCTTTTCAGGGATATCACCGGATTTGCCAACCAGAAAGTTTCATCCTGCGTAGACAGCGTCATTTGGATGGTGGCTGGTATTCCGGTAAAAATAAAATGAGACGCTTAATTGCCGCATTACAATTTTTAACCATAATACCTTTAGGGAAATCGGTAATTTATGACCCCAAAGGGATGGTGCCTCTATTCCCCGTTGTGGGTATCATCATCGGCGGGTTACTGTCCATTTTCGATCATGTAACTCTGAAATTCTGGCCGGAACCGGTAACCGCGGTTCTCGATGTTGTCTTTCTTGTTGTTATCACGGCAGCGCTTCATCTGGACGGGCTGGGCGATACCGCCGACGGTCTTATGGGGCACAGAAGCAGAGAAAAGGCGCTGATGATTATGAAAGACAGCCGCATCGGCGTCATGGGACTTGTGGCTATCGTTTGTATCCTGGCCGTCAAATGGGGAGGCATCATGCACCTTAATGCCAATCGGATGCTGCTGCTTGTAATTGTCCCGGCCTTTTCCAGAAGTGCCATGATCTTCGGCATCCGTTTTTTGAAATACGGAAGGCCAGAGGGCGGCACCGGGTATGATCTATTTGACGAACCATTAAAGCTGTCTGCTTTCTGGTGCGTGCTGATTCCGGTCCTGCTCTCGGTTTTCCTTGGATGGAGGGGAATCTGGCTAAATGTCATTTTTGCAGTCGCAATCGTAACAATCCTTTATTACTATAAGAAACGTATGGGATGTATTACCGGCGACATGTTGGGCGCCATGACCGAAGTCACGGAATCACTCCTTTTTTTGCTCGTTTCAATATCAGTTAACTGAAAAGTCGCGGTTCAGCGGTTTTTTTAAACTTTAGCTCACTTTCAACTTTTTTTATGTACCCTCCCCTGCCAAAATCTTACAAAGGTATGTTTCCATTCAAAATCGGAACCACATCATTCATTTATCCCAACAGTTATGTACAAAATGTCAAAATGCTTGCCCCGTATCTGGACGAAATCGAGCTGATTTTGTTTGAAAGCAGTCCGGACAAACGCCCGTCAAATGATGACATAACAGCACTTTTTTCTTTGGCAAATGAATTCGATATCACTTACAACATTCACCTTCCCCTCGACATATCCCTGGGTGCGCCGGATCCTTCAAAACGCCATTTCGCCATAGAAACCATAAAACGTATCATGCATCTTACAGCGCCCCTTTCCCCGTCCACCTTCACGCTTCACCTTGCATACGATGAAACCGGCATGGAAACCGAACGAATGTACCAGTGGCGGAACCGAACTTACGACAGTGTAAACCAATTGATATCATCAGGAATCAACGGAAAAACGATTTCAATCGAAACCCTGAATTACCCGATCGAATGGGTTGAAGACATCCTGATCGATTTCAATCTTTCCGTGTGTGTGGATCTGGGGCATCTGATTTTATACGGATTTGACATGGAGGCAGTTTTCAACAGGTATCATAAAATAATTTCAATGATCCATCTTCACGGCGCCGATAATCATATAGACCATCAGCCTTTGGATTTTTTGGCAAAAACGAATTTAAAGACGATCCTTGAAATGTTAAAACGATATAACGATGTCGTATCCATAGAGGTTTTTTCTTATGACCATCTAAACGCTTCACTGAAATATCTTGAAAGCGTCTGGACGAAACTTGAGTTTTAAATTCATATTTTGTATGTGTTCAGGGGGCAGTCATTTCCCCTTCACTTCGGTGTCTCCGTCACTGGTATTTTCAGTGAGTTAGCAGTGGTGGCATTCCTGCCCCCTCCGCGTTCTCCCGCGAAAAGCATGCGGGAGCCGCGGTCTCCCCCATTGCTAACTCACTGAAAATACGAAGCGACTCCGCCAATAACATTACGGGAAAACAACCGCCCCCCTGAATAGTTACAAATTTTTTATTATGTCAGTATTATCTAAGAAATACACTTCATTTTAAACAACACCAGAGAAATCGAGCAATAAGATTCAGTGTCACTTAAAGGTTGAATTTTTAGTTTAGAACCACTATAGCGGGAAACAAAATATTTTATTTGATTCTTCGACATGGTGACATATGCAATTTGAAATGCACCGTATGCGAGTTCATTGACCGAAGGGGGTTACATGGGGGGATTATTTGGGGTTGTCTCAAAAAACGATTGTGTCAACGATCTGTTTTATGGAACGGATTATCATTCTCATCTCGGGACCAAACGAGGGGGGATGGTGACAAAAAATTCTGAAGGCTTCTCTCGTTCCATTCACAATATTGAAAACAATTACTTCAGGTCCAAATTTGAATCGGATCTTCCCAAGTTGCACGGCCGCCAGGGGATCGGAGTTATCAGCGATTACGATGCACAACCCTTGATTTTCAGGTCCCATTTGGGGAGATTCGGTATTGTTACCGTCGGAAAAATAAACAACATCGACGAACTCGTAAAAAAAGCCTTCCGAAAAAAAATCCATTTTTATGAGACAAGTGGCGGGGATCTGAGCCCAACGGAGACAGCCGCAACATTAATCTGTGAAAAAGATACTTTCGAGGAAGGAATACAGTATGCCCAAGACCTGATTAAAGGATCCTGTTCGATGCTCTTGCTGACGGAAAAGGGTATTTATGCTGCAAGGGATAAATGGGGAAGAACGCCGATTGTTATTGGCGCCAAAGACGGTTCTTATGCCGCTTCTTCCGAAACGTGTGCATTCCTGAACCTGGATTTTGAAATTGAAAAGTATCTGGGGCCGGGTGAGGTTGTTTTTATGACGCCTGAAGGGTGCGAGCAGAAAAAGGAACCCGAAACCAAGATGCAGATATGTGCGTTTTTGTGGGTATATTATGGCTATCCCGCCTCGAACTACGAAAATATTAATGTAGAATCTGTAAGAAACAGATGCGGCGCAGCGCTAGGAAGAGAGGACGATACTGAGATCGATTGCGTTGCCGGAATTCCGGATTCGGGAACCGGTCATGCCCTTGGTTATGCCAATGAGAAGAAGATACCCTATGTGAGGCCTTTCGTAAAATATACACCGACATGGCCCAGAAGTTTTATGCCTCAGGACCAGGGCTTTAGAGATCTTGTGGCTAAAATGAAACTGATTCCCATCAGAGAATTAATCGAGAATAAAAGGATTCTCTTTTGTGACGACTCCATTGTCAGAGGAACCCAGCTACAGGATAACATTCAGATCTTATACGATTTAGGTGCTCTGGAGGTTCACATGCGTCTGGCCTGCCCGACCCTGATATATCCGTGTGAGTTTCTCAATTTTTCTGCATCTCGATCGACCCTCGATCTTGCAGGACGAAAGGCGATTAAAGATCTTGAGGGTGCTGATGATAAATTTTTACTCGAATACGCAACGTCAAATTCAGAAAAGAACAAGGCAATGGTGGACAGAATTCGTAAGCGTCTGCGGTTGACGTCTTTAAAATATCAAAAGCTCGAAAATCTTGTGGACGCCATAGGGCTTCCGAAGGAAAAGTTGTGTACTCACTGCTGGGATGGAAGCAGTTATGTCTAATCTAAGTCGATAATCCTTAATGTGAAAAGAACTGAAAGGAATTGTGATGGGCAAACGTAATGACATCAATAGCGTTTTAATCATTGGATCAGGGCCTATTATTATCGGGCAGGCGTGTGAGTTCGATTATTCCGGAACGCAGGCCTGTAAGGCACTGCGAAGTCTCGGCTACAAAATCATTCTGGTGAATTCCAATCCGGCAACCATTATGACCGACCCGGGGATGGCGGATGTTACGTATATTGAACCCTTGAATCTTCAATCGCTGACGAACATTATTGCAGCGGAGCGACCGGACGCCCTTTTGCCGAATTTGGGCGGTCAGTCCGGGCTGAACCTGTCTTCAGAGCTATACAAGGCCGGCGTTTTGGATAAATACGGCGTTCAGGTTATCGGCGTGAATGTCGAT
>ENA-OSEO01006000-OSEO01006000.1-sediment-metagenome-genome-assembly--contig:-NODE-6000-length-11218-cov-6.843102_pt1 | contig 11218 bp, 9 predicted proteins | sample MGYA00237883_ERZ534232 | MGnify/ENA metagenome assembly ERZ534232
ATGGATTCCCCAAGGGGAACCATCTGGTGGTTACCACCGACATGGTTGACAAGCGGCGCACGCTCTATAAATGTATTCTCAAAATTGGGATGGTGATCAACTGTTCCGTTCCCAAAGGAGACCGCCAAGCGGATAAAACCGCCCAGCGAGAGGTTCTCAACGATCAGATGCGGGGTTTTCTGACTCGCGCCGGTAAAACCATCAAAAAGGATGCCGTCGATTGCCTGGTTGAAATGACCGGTTTTGACCTGCGGACGTTTACCGGCAACCTTGAAAAACTGATCAGCTACGTGGGGGATCGGGCTGAAATTCGTAGCGATGATGTTAAAAAAGTCCTCGACCGCACCAAAAAAGACCCGCTGTATGAGTTGACAAATTCCGTTGCCGAACGCAATCGGTCGGATGCGATTTTCTTCATAAACTCACTGCTGTCGGATAATTTCCATCCGCTCCAGATACTGGCCGCCGTAACCAATCAGGTTCGGAAGCTTATCGTAATTCGGGACTTCATGAAAAGTACACATGGCCAAAGCTGGCAGGGTCCGCAAACGAACTATCAGGGTTTTCGGGACGCCGTCATGCCGGCCATGCAGCTTTACGACAGAGATATTTTAGACCGGCTGGAAGATTGGGATAAAATGATGGATGCAACTGAATCGGATGAAACCGATAAACCGTCTAAAAGGAAAGACAGGACCAAAACCGATCTCGGCATTGTTAAAAATCCGCAGAATCCCTATCCTGTTTTTCAGATGGCCCAGAAGGCCCAGGGGTTTGAACTGCACGAACTTCAGGCGGCCATGGAAATGCTTTCAGACGCAGACCTGCAGATGAAGACCTCCGCCAAAAATCCCCGCCTGATTTTGGAAAGCGTCATTTTTAAGATCTGCCGGCAGCCCCCCAAAGGTGAGACGTGTTGATTTTGCGTTCGCTGCGGTTCTGGCCGGAGTGCCGGAGCGTTGATTTTTTAATATGACCCTGAGGTTTTCGTATGCCGGAACTGCCTGAAGTTCAGACGGTTGTAAACGATTTAAAAGCAGCCGGGTTTGAGGGCGCAGTAATCATCCGCACCGACATTTCCTGGCCTAAAACCCTATGCGGACTTTCCGTCGCAGACTTCCGGAAAAGGGTAAAAGGCCGGAAGATTGCCGCGATTTGGCGACGGGGCAAATTCATCGTTTTCGATTTAGAAAGTGACGGCCACTTGCTCATACACCTGCGGATGTCCGGACGGCTGCTGGTCAAAAGAACCGGTATGCCCCGCCTGAAACATGAACATGTCGTCCTGAATTTTTACGACCGACAGCTGCGATTTCATGATACCCGGAAATTCGGCCGAATTTATCTGGTCAAGGATGCTAATTCCATCTTGGGGCGTCTGGGGCCTGAGCCGCTCGATTCATCTTTTCATGCAACCGACTTCGCCGGCATGCTGAAAAACCGCAACCGCATGATTAAACCGTTGTTGCTGGACCAGTCTTTTATTGCCGGACTGGGGAATATCTATGTGGATGAAGCGTTGTGGGATGCGCATATTCATCCTCAAAAGACAGCCGCCGACATAGATGCTCTGGATGCCGCAAACCTTTATCGGGCCATCCGGAAAGTCCTGCGAAGGGGGCTTAAAAACCTGGGAACCACGCTGGGAGGCGGTCAAGCCAATTTTTTCTCCATTGCCGGCCACACCGGCAGCAACCGTGAGCAGCTGAAGGTTTTCCGCCGCACCGGATTCCCGTGTCCGCGGTGCCGGTCGGAAATTAAACGGATCGTTGTCGGCCAGCGCAGCACCCACATTTGCGTTGGGTGTCAGAAAATTTAAGGCGTGATTGATGTTTCATTCCGGATCTGATATCTGGTAGTCCATATTTTGCAATAGTTTGGTTTTTTGAAAAAATACGATAAGCCTGATTGGGTTTGGGACGCAGCGCACCGCAACACTATTATTCAGGATTCTGCGATTTGAGAAACAGCTAAATTGATACCATATTTTTTATGCGAGAGAATTATGCCGAAAACAAAAATTGTTTGCACCATTGGTCCATCCAGCGATTCCCGCGAAATCATCCGTCAGTTGATTGCAGAGGGCATGAACGTCGCCCGACTCAATTTTTCCCATGGGACGCACAGAGAACATCTTGAAAAAATAAAAATCATCCGTTCCATATCGGAAGAATTGGGGAAACCGGTTGCCGTCCTGCAGGATCTCTGCGGCCCCAAAATCAGAGTCGGAAGCGTTCGCGAACCGGGCGTGGAGCTCAAACCGGGGCAATCGTATATTTTGACGAGCGAACCGGTTGAGGGGGATGAAACCATGGTGTCGGTCTCCTATGCCGATCTGCCGGCCGAAGTTCATCTTAATGATCGTATCCTGCTGGCCGACGGCATGATGGAAATGGTTGTAAAAAAAACAGATTCGACGAAAATATTCTGCGACGTCATAATCGGGGGCCTGTTGACGTCGCACAAGGGGATCAATCTTCCCATGCGGACCCTCAAAACCAGTTCCCTTACTGACAAAGACCGGGCGGACCTTGCTATCGGGCTTGAACATGAGGTGGACTATGTCGGACTTTCATTTGTCCGCAATGCGGGCGACATCCAACGGGTAAAAGATATCATCGCGGCAGCCGGCAAAGATACACCCGTCATCGCTAAAATTGAAAAACACGAAGCGTTGATCAATATCGATGAAATCATGGAAATTTCGGACGGCATCATGGTTGCCCGGGGGGATCTGGGGGTTGAAATCGATATTGAAAACATTCCGGGGATACAGAAGATGCTGGTCGTAAAGGCCAATGCGGCCGGGAAGCCGGTGATCATTGCCACCCAGATGCTGCGGTCTATGGTGCACGCACCGCGACCAACCCGTGCGGAGGCGAGCGATGTTGCCAACGCCGTCCTGGACGGCGCCGATGCGGTCATGCTGTCCGAAGAAACGGCCAGCGGAGATTTTCCGGTGGAAGCGGTCCGATACATGGCACGCATTGCCGCAAATGTTGAGAAAACTTATCCCCATGACCGCTACCTGAAAGTGCTGCCGGCCAAGAAAATTCCGGACGCCGTTGCCTATGCGTCCTGCGTGCTGGCGGATCATCTGGAGGCCAAGGCGATCGTCCCCACCACCCGTTCGGGGTTTACCGCAAAACAGATTTCCCGCTTCAGGCCCAAAACAAAAATTATCGCCCTGTCGCCGGACCAGACAACGGTCAGGCGGTTAGCGCTTTACTGGGGCTGCCTGCCCAGTTTCGTTCCGGATCCCAGGGATACGGACGAGATGATTGAAAAAGCGGCCCAGTCGGCCCTTGCAACGGGCAACGTTGCCAAAGGGGATCTGATCATCATTACGGCCGGCTATCCGGTCTGGGCGGCCGGAACCACCAAGATGCTGAAGGTAAAAAAACTGTAAATGGGATTTATCCGGCAACAGGAAGAGCGTTTGGCACTGCGATACCTTCAATGGCAGTATCAGCGCCGTCAGCAACCCGTTCCGCCCGATTCCGAACTTCGGCCGAAGGCCGCTGAAATCGTGGAAGAGGCCCATCGCATCGCCCGTAAAAGAGGGGGGAACGTCCTTTCCATCATAAAAGAGATGGTCGCGGACATCAAAAAGGGATAACCTTAACAATGCAAAACCCCTCAGGAGTCGGGTATTTACTCAGGACGCATGATAGAGTTCGCCGGCATGATAAGAGCTTCTGACAAATGGTCCGCTGGCAACCTTGATGAATCCCAGCGCCAGGGCCGTTTTTTTCAGCCGGTTGAATTCTTCCGGCGGCAGGTAGCGTGCAACCGGCAGGTGCGCCCGGGTCGGCTGCAGGTACTGCCCGAGGGTGAGAATATCGCAGAGACTGTTGCGCAGATCCTGCAGGGATCGGATGATTTCATCCTCCGCTTCTCCCAGCCCGAGCATCATGCCGGATTTGGTGGGGATGCGGTTAGCGTATGTCTTTACCGACCGAAGCAGATTGAGCGAGCGGCGATAATCGGCCTGGGGCCGGACGACGGGATAGAGCCGGGGGACCGTTTCGATATTATGGTTGATGACGTCCGGCTGGGCATCGGCAACGGTTTGAAGCGCCGCTGCGTTTCCCTTAAAATCCGGGATTAAGACCTCAATCCGGACATCGGGAGATCGGCTGCGCACGGCGGCGATGGTTTGTGCGAAAAAGCCGGCGCCCCCGTCCGCCAGATCATCCCGGGTAACCGAGGTAATCACCGCATACCGCAGTTTCATCTGCGCAATGGCTTCGGCCACCCTGACGGGTTCGGTCGGATCCGGCGGCTGCAGCCGGGCTTCCACCGCACAAAATCGGCAGTTGCGGGTGCAGCCGGGACCCAGTATTAAAAACGTGGCGGTTTGTTTTGAATAGCATTCCCACCGGTTGGGACAGTGCGCCTCCTGGCAGACCGTATGAAGATGCCTGTCTTTTATCAGATTCCGGATTTTTTCATATTCGACGCCGGTGGCCAGGCGCCGCTTCAGCCATGCCGGTTTGGGTATAACGGGGTGTGGTTTCATCCGACTGCTCCTTAATCCGCCGTTTTTTTACATAACCGCCGCTGCAGTGCCGGCAGGCCGGTCGTTTTCAACCGGATGCCAAAAACGCTTTCAATGTGCCGCTTGACGGCTGTTCGGACCCTGCTGATGGAAACGTTCCGCCCGGATTCTTTCGCCAGAGACGTCACCTGTATTCCCTTCAAGCCGCAGGGATGGATCCAGCTGAAGGGGTCCAGCGACAGGTTGACATTCAGAGCCAGTCCGTGAAACGTGATGCCGCGGCGTACGGCAATTCCGACGCTCCCCATTTTTTTTAAATCGACCCAGATGCCGCGGTTCAGGGAATTACGCCGGGCAGCAACACCCCAGTCCCTTGCCGTACGCAGCATGATTTCTTCCAGCCGGGTTACATAGTCCGCTACCCCGAGGCCGGCTCTCTGTAAATCCATGATCAGGTAAACCACCAGTTGCCCGGGTGCGTGAAAGGTGATGCTCCCCCCCCGTTCCACCTGGATCAACCCGATGCCGGATTTTTTCAGAAATGCTTCAGAGACCGTCAGGTTTTCATCCAAGCCCCGGCGGCCGAAGGTGAAAACCGGAAAATGTTCCAGAATCAAGACCGTATCGGCATCGATGGTCTTTTCTTTGCGGGCGGCGACCAGTTCCTGCTGCAGATGCCAGACCCGGCGATAGTCCGTCGCCGGCAGGATGACGTAATGCCAGCAGTCCGGATTACGGTTCGAAATTTTTTGTTCGATATTCGACATTTCCTATCAATTGATAATTAACAAACTCAACAAACTCAATGAACCCTATTTCTAGTCGGCCAGGCAGGGCCGCCGCGCTGCGGCTGCTTCGTCCAGGCGTTTCACCTTGCAGTTAACCGGCGCCAGTTTAAGTCTGTCGGGGTTTTCGGCCGCTTCCCGCGCGACGGATCTGCAGGTCCTGATGAATTCGTTGATGGTCTCAAGCGACTCGGTCTCGGTCGGTTCGATCATGATGGCGCCGTTGACCACCAGCGGAAAGTAGATCGTGGGGGGATGAAATCCGTAATCCATCAGGCGCTTGGCGATATCCAGAGTGGTGATCCCGTGCGCTTTCTGTAATTTGTCCGAAAAAACGCATTCATGCATGCAGGGCCGGTCGTAGGGCAGGTGAAACACGCCTTTTAAAGATTCTTTTAAATAATTGGCATTTAATACCGCCAGTTGGCTGGCTTTTTTTAAAAAATGCGGTCCCATGCTCAAAATATAGCAGTAGGCTTTAATCATGACGCTGAAATTACCCCAGAAGGCCTGCAGTTTTCCGATGGTGTCCGGAAAATCATCAGACAGAACGTAGCCCTCTTCGGTTTTATGGATTCGCGGTATCGGCAGAAATGGCGCCAGATGGCTTTTCACGCACACCGGCCCGGAACCGGGCCCGCCGCCGCCATGGGGGGTGGCAAAAGTCTTATGCAGGTTTAAATGCATCACATCCACACCCAGGTCGCCCATATGGACCATCCCCATGACGGCATTCAGGTTGGCGCCGTCACAATACACCTGGCCGCCCCTGGCATGGACAATTTCAGCAACGGTTCGAATGTTTTCTTCAAACAGTCCCAGCGTGTTCGGGTTGGTGAGCATGATACCGGCGGTTTCCGTATCCATCAGATCCGATACCCGGCCGGGGGACAGGACCCCCTGGTCATCGGAGGAGACGGGGATCGGCCGAAAACCGCAGAGGGCGGCGCTGGCCGGATTGGTGCCATGGGCGGTATCCGGAACCAGAATTTTTGAACGCGGCCGGCCCTGCTTCCGGTAATAGGCATGCAGCATCAACATGCCGGCCAGTTCTCCCTGAGCCCCTGCCGCGGGCTGAAGGGAAACGGCGTTCAGACCGGTAATTTCCGCTAAAAAGGACTGTAGCTCGGACATGAGATGCAGGGCGCCTTGAGACATTCGGGCGGGCAGCAGCGGATGGGCGGTTGCGAAACCGTTCAAACCGGCAAGAATTTCATGCACCTTGGGATTGTATTTCATAGTGCATGAACCCAGCGGGTACATGCCGGTATCGACTCCGAAATTCCATTGGGACAGGCGGGTATAATGGCGCACCACATCCATTTCGCTGAGATCGGGAAAATCCGGTCCGCTGCCCAGCAGGGTCTCATCAATGAAGCTATTTTCAATATCCGGTCGCGGCAAAGAGTAACCGCTCCTGCCTTTATTGCCTTTATCCCACAGAAGCGGTTCGTTCAGGATCAATCCGGTCATTCCCTGCGATTCGTTCATACTGAAGCCTCTTTAACCAGCCGGTCGATCTCCCGGCGCGTTCGCATTTCGGTAGCGCACATGAGAAAGTGGTCGTGCAATTCGGGATAGAACGGTTCAAGCGCCAGGCCGGCAACAATTTTTTTAGAAAGCAAGCGTTGATAGGTCGACGCAAAACCCCGGGGCGCCTTGACCACGAATTCATTGAAAGTGGGGCCTGCAAAAGGCGTTTGAAATCCGGCCCGGCATAATTCCTTCTTGAGATACTCGGACTTGTCATAGTTCAGACGAGCCAGTTGGCGTGTCCCGGTACCCCCCAGCGTGGCCAGGAACATGGCGGCATTCAGGGCGCACAGGCTGTTGTTGGTGCAGATGTTTGAAGTCGCTTTTTCCCTGCGGATGTGCTGTTCCCGGGTGGACAGGGTCAGGACGAATCCATCTTTCCCGTTTTGATCGGTGGTTTTTCCCACCAGCCGTCCGGGCATGCTGCGCACATACTTCAGTCTGCTTGCGAACATCCCCAGGCCCGGACCGCCGAAGGATCGGGGCAGTCCGAGACTCTGGCCTTCACCGCAAACAATATCCGCTCCCTGGCTGCCGGGGTTTTTAAAAAGCCCGAAAGCAAGGGGCTCGGCAAAGGTTGCCACCAGTAAGGCTTCTTTTTTTCGGGCCATCTCGGCAAACGCTTTCAGGTCTTCGATACATCCAAAAAAATTCGGGGATTGTACGGCAATGGCGGCCGGCTTTTCGATCTGATCGAGGGCGGCCATATCCGTCCGTCCGGTCGCATCAAAAGGAATCTCCATCAGTTCATAACCGGCGGGTTTGCAATAGGTTTCAACCACCTGACGAAAAAGGGGATGGATCGCTGTTGAGACGGCAACCCGGTTGCGATGCGTGATGCGGATGGCCATCAGCAACCCCTCGGCCAGTGCGGAGGCCCCGTCATACAGGGATGCATTGGCAACCTCCATTCCCAGGAGCCGTGCCGTCAGGGTCTGATATTCGTAAATTCCCTGGAGCGTCCCCTGTGCCATCTCCGGCTGATACGGGGTGTAAGCGGTTGCAAATTCGGATCGGCTCAGCAGGAAGGGGACGGCGGCGGGAATATAGTGATCGTAGCTGCCGGCCCCCAGGAACAGGGAATATTCCGGGCCGGCGGCCATTTGCCGGGACAGCCTTTCGAGGTGGTCGCGCAGTTCCCACTCCGTCAGGGGTTGAGGCAATTGCATCTCGGCGGTGCGCCGACAGTCCGCGGGGATGGATCCGAAAAGATCTTCCAGGCTGCCTACTCCCACGACCGCAAGCATCGCCGCAATATCTGCCGGGGTATGGGGTAAATATCGCATCCGGATTATCCTTTCAGCATGGTTACATAGGCATCCTTTGTCAGGAGCGAATCTAATTCGGAGGGGTTTTCTACTTTGACCTCGAGTATCCAGCCGTCATCGTAAGGAGCCGTATTGACCCGTTCAGGGGCGTCTTCGAGGAGTTTATTGACGGAAAGGATTTCCCCCCCGATGGGCATGTACAGCTCGGAAACCGCCTTGACGGATTCGACGACGCCGAATTCAGCGCCTTTGGGAAATTTTTTGCCGACTGCAGGCAGTTCAACATACACAATATCCCCAAGCTGGTCCTGGGCATAGTCGCTGATGCCGATGACGGCGGTGTGGTCCTTGATTCTAACCCATTCATGATCGTCCGCGTAACGGAGGTCTTCGGGAAAGTTTAATTCGTTGATTTCTTTCATAGCGGTCCTTTCTTATGATGATGCAGAAAATTTTATCCGATATATAGTCGCATGCTGAAATAATATCAAGGCTGTAAACCATTTCCAAGCCGGGCGAACGTCTTTTGACAAATGTCTTCCTGCTCGTCGAGGATTTCCTTGAGGATTGCCAGGGTCGTCATCGGGTTCATGATGACACAGCGGAGCACGATGATTTCATCATCCGGTGAATCATCGACTTTCAATGTGGTTCGGGAAACAAAACTCTTTCCGGCTTCACGCTGCAGCCGCTGAACCGTCCGGTTGATTTTGTTTAACCGGGTTCTGATTTCTTTTTGACGGAGCGGGTCGCTCTGATGAAACTCCTGCTTCATCGGAAAAGGAAATATGCGGTAGGTCAGGATATTCAAAACAGGTTCGGTAACCAGCTCAAAATCCGGCCGGGACCGGATCTCTTCGGCAAAGGCACGGGCGGTTTCAATGCCGTGTTCAACCAGGAGTGCATATCCCTGGCTGCCCATTATTTTCAGGGCCGCATCCAAAATGAGCGAATTGGCTTCGCGTGAACCTGAAATCGATTTGATTCCCAAATCTACGGAGCCGGGCCGATTGACATAATTGGCATGGTAGACTACGGCATCCAGAGCGGTCGGATCCTTGAAAAAAATCATACCGGCGCTCATCGGCATATAAAACTGTTTGTGCCCGTCGATGGTAACGGAATCGGCGGTTTCAATTCCCCTGAGCAGCCGTCCGTATTGATGCGACATCAGGGTAGGTCCGCCCCAGGCGGCATCCACATGAAAATGGATCCGGTTTTCCGAACAAATCCGTCCCAGGCTGTAGAGCGGGTCAATGCTGCCGGTTTCAGTGGCGCCGGCAATTCCGATGATCGCGAGGATTTTGGTTTTAGGTTCATTGTTCCTAATGTCTTTGATTATACCTGCCAGGGAGTCGAGGCTCATTCGATTTTCATTGTCCGTTTTTACCGCAATGACATTACGGTTGCCGATACCCAGCACGCCGGCTGCCTTTTGCAGCGAATAGTGTCCCAGCCGGGAAACCAGTATGACGCAGCGATCGACCCCGTAAGAATTATAGGCGGCCTGGATCCCCTCTTTTTCGACTCCGGAAAAACCTTCTTTGGCAGGGAACAGGTTGTTTCGAGCGACCCACAAAGCTGTTATGTTCGCCAGAGTGCCGTCTTCGGCGAAGGCGCCCAAGGCGGTCCGGCTATTCTGGATATGTTCCTCGTAGAAGCGATCGTTGCGGCAATAGATCAGGCGGTGAATTTTAGCCATCACCTGCTTTTCGATGATTGAAACGACCTTTGATGTTTCCAGTTTAACGACATTTTGATTCAGCGCTGCGACGATGGTTTTCAGATGAACCATGAAAAAGGGGATTGCGGAAGTCATATGGCCGACGAAATAGGGAGAGGCGACATTGACGGCATGTGGTGCGATATCTTCAATGAGGTCCTTAATAACATCTTCGAGTTTCTTTTCAGGTGTTTCGGCTATAACCGAGTTTTTAAACCTGTCGGAAAGTTCCTTTAATCCGACCATTTCAGTGATGCCCACGTGTTCTTTTAAAAATTCGTGAAGCCCGAAAAGAATCTGCTCCATATATTTCAACAGGGCACGTTTGGAACTGTCGCTTTCGGGACGAATAAAGGTCCTGATAAGGGCCTGCCAGTCGGCAACCAACTTTTTGCGAGAAGGATTGTCTGTTGAACTCATCTGTTCACAATCTTTAAGGTTGATTCGGAAGTTTCGATAATAGGACATTCATTTCAATAGAACTCTGTAACATTATGGCGGAATGTTTCCAAGAGAATATTTAGAAATATCTTTCTGTAGTCAACGTTCATTTTTAAGCTCTACCTACCACGATTAAAGGGCTGGTTCAATAAGAATCAGCCCTTTTTCTTTGCCCTATTATACCCCTTCCCTCTGATAAGATAATCAGTCCTGTGGCTTCCAACGCTGTCTAAAAATATCACCGGCAACGAGTATTCAATATCGGAATTCAAAAATCAAAGCATATCAATGATAATGGGCGAAAATGTCTGGAAATAGGCAAATTGTTGATGCAGAATTAATTTATTAAGTTTATATATCTTTTTTTAAAATATTTCGGCAACTTACGCAATCATTAGAAAAAATCGATTTCCCATAATTGCCTTCCATCGAATTTGAGTTTTTCTATCTATTACTGCTAAATTCATACCCGAAAGAAGGTAGTGGAGGATGAGAATGATATTTCACTTTTGAAAAAACAACAACGCAAGGAGGGGGGGGAATCATGGAAATTTATTTAGCTGGAAATTTTCCACAGATGTCAGAGCCAGTAAGAGAAAAAGCAATGGCAAAATTTGTGGTGGGGATTGAAAAAAAACCATACAACCGATTAGTAAGTTTTTATTACCAGAAAGAAGCTGACAACGCGATTTTTGCTTTGAAAAATTACAAAAAGAAGGAGGTAGGAAATGATGAATGATGCAAAAATAATCAGTATGCCGGAGCTAATTAAATCAAAGGATGGTTCTGTGTTCGATTCCCTGGATCGAAAAGTTCAAAAAATACTACTTGGCATCGAAACTGACATTGTAACAAAACTGATAGAAATTAAAAAAAATGTTTTTGACATCGGTAATTTGTTGAGTAGTGCTAAATTTCATTTGCCGCATGGAAAATTTCAAAAATGGATTGAAGAAACTTTCGGTGA